>SXGS01007537.1_pt1 | contig 52256 bp, 42 predicted proteins | sample 3174681 | NCBI WGS metagenome assembly SXGS01 (sample SAMN11356861, study PRJNA531348) | freshwater metagenome | isolation source: freshwater sample F1-80 | place: China: Fuxian Lake, Yuxi | collected 2017-12-25
AGCGCCGAGAAGGCGCGGCGCTACTTCCGCCTCGCGCTGCGATACACTGTCGCCGGTTCGCAGCCGATGGTGCTTGCCGTGACAGGCCGCATCGCCTCCGGCAAGAGCACTCTCGCGCAAGCACTCGGCACGGGGCTGGGCTGGGAAGTTTATTCCTCCGACTACCTGCGGAAAAAGATGGCCGGCTTCCCGCTCTACGAACGCAGCAGCGCCGCCGCGCGGAAGCAGCTCTACTCGGCGGCGATGACTGAGAGCACTTATGACCGCCTGCTTGCCGCTGCCGAGGTGGAGTTGCAGAGGGGGCACAGTGTGATTCTCGACGCGACGTTCGCACGCCCCGAGCATCGCGCGCTGCTGGCCGAGCGCTTTGGAAAACATGGCTTCGCCTGGCGGGTCCTCGAAGCCCGGGCCAGCAACGCCGCCGTGAAAGAGCGGCTCCGCGCGCGCGAAGCCAAACCCGACGAAGTCTCCGATGCGCGGCTTGAAGACTTCGACCAACTCAACCAACTATACAAACCGCCGGAGGAGCTGTCCGCTACGCAGCGCATTACCGTCCGAACGGATGGCCCGCTCAACCGGACAGTGACCAAAGCGATTCAGACTCTGGCGAGAATCCAAGTGGACGCCGTTTCGGCAAAGGGGACCTGAGCAAGGAACTGAAACTTAAAACGGCCGTTGCCCAAGGCGAAACTACCAGGCACTCATGCCAAAACGCCCTTGATCAGTTCTCCGCCGATGTCAGTCAACCGGTAATCGCGGCCTTGGAAACGATACGTAAAATCCGTGTGCCGGATGCCGAGAAGATGCATCACCGTTGCTTGAAAATCGTTGGCATGAATCGGATCCTCCACGACGTTGTAGCCAAACTCGTCCGTCGCCCCGATTGAGACGCCTTTTTTGATGCCCGCGCCGGCCATCCAAATTGAAAACGCCTTCATGTGATGGTCGCGCCCATAGTTGCCGTTGGTCGAATCGCCTTGATTCATGGGCGTGCGCCCAAATTCCCCGCCCCAGATCACCAAGGTATCCTCCAACAACCCGCGTTGTTTGAGGTCCTTGAACAGCGCGGCAGTTGGGCGATCGACCAGCCTCGAGGTGTTCGTTATGTCCGCTGGAAGGTTGTTGTGGTGATCCCAGCCGCGGTGATAAAGTTGGATGAACCGAACCCCCCGCTCCGCCAGGCGGCGCGCCAGAAGGCAATTGTTCGCATAAGAGGACTTTCCGGGCTCGGCTCCATAGGCGTCGATGATCTGCTTGGGCTCCTTCGCGATATCCATCAATTCGGGAACGCTCGTCTGCATGCGATAAGCCATTTCGTAAGATTCGATGCGCGTCGCGATTTCAGGGTCGCCCACGTCGCCGAGCTTGATCTGATTCAAATCCCGGACGCCATCGAGGAGTCGGCGGCGCACTTTGGAGCTGATGCCGGACGGGTTGTTCACGAACAGGACGGGCTCTCCCCCCGACCTGAACTCCACTCCCTGGTGGCCCGTAGGGAGGAAGCCGCTGCCCCAGTAGCGGGAGAGCAGCGGCTGATCGTTTCCAAACCCCGACGCGAGGACCACAAATGCGGGCAATTGTTCGTTCTCGCTGCCGAGGCCGTAAGATATCCAAGCGCCCATCGCGGGCCTGCCAGCTTGCTGATGGCCAGTCTGCATCAGCGTGACTCCGGGATCATGGTTGATGGCTTCGGTGTGCATCGATTTGATGATTGCGATGTCGTCCGAAATGGAGGCGATGTTGGGCAGCAGCTCCGAAATCTCGGCCCCTGATCCGCCGTGTTTGGTGAATTTGAACTTGGACCCAACGCAATTGAGGGGCTGTCCCATGAGCTGGGCAATGCGCTGGCCCTTGGTCAAGCTTTCGGGCATGGGTTTGCCGTTCATCTCGGTGAGCTTAGGTTTGTAGTCGAACAAATCCAGCTGCGAGGGCGCTCCGGACTGAAACAAATAAATGACGCGCTTGGCTTTCGGCTCGAAATGAAGAGAGGTCAAGGCGCGGGCCGAATTGGCAGACGCCGCCGGCGTGAGGCCGATGGCGCTTGAACGCATCAATGAGGTGAGCGCGGCCACTCCGATGCCCCGGGCGGCGCGATTGAAGAAATGACGGCGCGTCATCCGGGCGCAAGCGGCGTCGAAGGAGATCAAATGAGAGTTCATGGTTTATTGGCTATTCTCGAGTCACCGTTTCATCCAGGTTCAAGATCACATTCGCGACGCCCGTCCACGCCGCCAATTCGCCCCGGTCGAACTGGCCCGAGACGCTGGCCCGGCCCAGTTTCAAGATATCCCCCGCCGCAGTCTCATCCGCCGCATAACTCCTTCGCACATCACTCAAGACCCCCTCCAGAATCTTTTCCTCGTGAGGTCCGGGAGGCCTGCCCAAGGCGGCTCTGAGAGCAAATTTGAGCCGCGAAGCGGTGTCCGATCCGCCTTCGCGGAAGATTCTCTGGGCGAACACGCGAGCGGCTTCCACGAAGGTCACGTCGTTCATCGTGACCAATGCCTGCAGGGGCGTGCAAGTGGTGGGCCGGCTCACAGAGCAAATCGCGCGATCCGGGGCGTCGAAAGTTTGCATGGTGGGATTCAGGATCGAACGTTTCCACAGCGTGTAAAGGCTGCGGCGATAGAGTTCATCGCCACTGCCCAGTTCGTATTTGTTCCCGGCGAACATTTTTTCTTCCCATAAACCGGGAGGCTGGTAGGGACGCACGCTGGGGCCGCCTATTTTCTCGACCAACAGACCGCTGATCGCCAGCGCGTTGTCGCGCACCATCTCGGCGGGCAACCGGAACCGCGCACCCCGCGCCATGAGACGGTTCTCGGGATCTTTGGTGATGTGGTCGGGGCGGACCTTTGAAGACTGCCTGTAGGTGGCGCTCATCAGCACTTCCTTGATGAACCCTTTCACGTTCCAGCCGCTGTCGACAAACTCGCGCGCCAGATAATCGAGAAGCTCGGGGTGCGACGGCGGCTCGCCCTGCGTGCCGAACTCGTTAGCCGTGTTCACGATCGGGCGCTGAAAAAAGAGCGCCCAAAACCGGTTCACCGCCACTCTGGACGTCAAGGGATGGTTGCGTTGCACCAGCCACTCGGCAAGCGCGAGGCGGTTGGTGCGTCCGACCGCTTGCATCGGGGGCAGAGCGCTCGTGGGCACTCCGGCGGAAACCACTTCGCCTTTGGTCCGATAATCACCCCGCACCCGAATATAGCTCTCTCTCGGCTTCGGCATGTCCTCCATCACTCGGATCGTGGCGATCGATTTGTCGATGTCCGACTCCTGCTTCCTCAACGCCGCTAATTCCTCCGCGAGTTTCTTGATTTCCGGGATCTCGCGTTCGCGATAGGCCTGCTTCAACTCGGCCAGTTGCTCCGGCTTTCTCTTTTCCTGGGAGATCTTGGCCAATTCCCGAAGCTTGATGATTTTCTCATCCCCGGCCTCCTTGTCTGTGGAGAAGTAATAAGCATACGCGCCGCCGTAGTTCACCACTTTCAGCAACAGCCGATTGTGCCCCGCCTCCAGGGTCACTTCCACGGTGTCCTGATTCGCGGCCACCCCTCGATTGATATCCTTTGAGATTACTTCCTTCCCATTCAGCCAGACGCGGAGGGCGTCGTCGCTACCCAGATAAAGAACGAGTGGCTTCTGGCTCTCGGCCGTGATCGTTCTAAAAAGGTAGGTCGCGGCGTTGGATCCATTCAATTCCTGCGGCTTTCCGTCCTTCCATTTCGGCTGCTTTTTCCACTTGAGCTTCCCATCCGCGTAAGTCCGCGACGCGTCTGCGTCCGTCTCCGGCCCGAATTCGGTCTTGAACGCTTCTCCTCCAGAGCCGGCTTCGAACGGGCCCACGCTGCTCCATTCGCCCAGCTTGAACCCTTCTGTGGCGGCCGCGGCATTCCTGAGCCTTTCCTCCCACAAAATCTGCGCCTGATCCCACTCAGGGCGGGCTAAATCGATTTGCGTTTTGTGCTCAGCTGCTTTGGCCGAAGCCTCATGTCTTGCTTTCTCCAACATCGCCGCCTGCCGCCCCACGGGGACTTTCACAAACGGGGGCGCGGGATCGGCGTCGAGCCCCTTCTCGGGAACTCGATTGAAGAAATCGTAGAGCTCGTAATATTCACGCTGAGTGAAGGGGTCATATTTATGGTTGTGACACTCGGCGCACTGAATCGTGGAACCGAGGAAGACCGTCCCGAACGTGTTCACCCGATCCGTGACATACTTGTTCATGTATTCATCGGGATCGGCGCCGCCTTCGGTGCTCGACATGCCGTTGCGATTGAAAGCCGTTGCAATGCGCTGCTCAAGGGTGGGCTTCTCCAACAAATCCCCGGCGAGTTGCTCGACCACGAAACGATCGAAGGGCAGGTTCTTGTTGAACGCCCCAATCACATAATCCCGATACTGCCACATGGATCGTTGGATGTCGGCGTGATAACCATCGGAATCTGCAAATCGAGCTAAATCGAGCCATTGGATCGCCATGCGCTCCCCGAACTGTTCCGAGGCCAGGAGTTTGTCCAAAAGCTTTTCGTAAGCCTCCGGGCTCTTGTCCGACAGAAACCGATCCACCTCTTCAGCCGTGGGCGGCAACCCCGTCAAATCGAATGAAAGCCGCCGCGCCAAAGTGTGGCGATCAGCCTCCGGGGAAGGCGGAAGCTTTTCCTGCTCGAGCCTCGCGAGAACGAATCGGTCGATCTGCTTCCTCGGCCACGCCTCGTTTTTCACTGCAGGAACCGGCGGACGCTCGGGTGGCACATAAGCCCAGTGAGCCTCCCACTCGGCGCCTTCCTGAATCCACCGGGTCAAGGTGTCGATTTGGGTCTTGTTCAACCGCCTCCCGGTTTTGGCGGGAGGCATCCGGTCGTCCGAATCCTCGGTCGCGGTCAAATGCAAGAGCCGGCTCTTGGCCGGATCCCCGGGCACAATCGCGAAATGACCTGACTCCAACTTGCTTGTTGCCCCGGCGCGTTCATCTAGCCGAAGCCCGGCCTTCCTCTTGGCTGTGTCCGGCCCATGACAATTGTAGCAATTATCGGCAAAGATGGGGCGGACATCCCGGTTGTAACTCACCTTGCCATGGGAACCGGCCCCCTGCCCCGCGGACGCTGACACCATCAAGATAGCCAGAGGAATCAACCCACCGAGAGTCGCGGCCACATTGAACCCTGGCCGGCGTCGCCACAACAGGCACTCGCGGCCAAGGGAGCCATCGCAAAAATTTTCCGATTCGGGAAGCATGTTGTACTTTTTACCGGTCAGTCAGAACTGTCAATCGCGCAAACCCCATCAAACCCCGTAGTAAGTCTCGTAAACGTGGGCGGATCGGCGCCGCGCGTCGTCCCAGTCGAAGCTGGCCTCGGTGAACCTATCCGGGCTGAGGCTTCGGACGTACTCGGATGGATTTGGATCGAGCATCGACTCCACCAGGAGCTTCCCAATGCCGCCGGAACCGGAGATGCCATGCGCGTTGCAACCGCCGGCCATGACGAAGCCTTTCACTCGGGAGCTTTCTCCGATGATAAACCGGCCATCAGGAGTGAATGTTGGCCAACCCTTTCCCACCCAGCTTTTCTCCGCGGCGCGAGCCGAGGGGAACAACGACGCGAAACTATCTTCAAAGGAAGACAGCACCGGCCAGTCCGTCACCACGGGCGGCGCCTCCGAGCTCAGATCAAACGCCCCGGGATCCAAATGACACGACTGGGGTTCCCATCCACCGAGCAGAAGCCCCCCGTCGCGAACTCGACCGTACAGTGTCAGCTCAGGGACGCGGAAACAGGGCAACTCCGGGGTCAGACCGTCCATGGGCACGGTGACAAAATATTCGTGGCGCACCGGAAAGATAGGCAACACCAAACCTGCCAATTTCGCGATATGGTGCGCGTGAGCCCCGGCGGCGTTGACCAACCAGCCGCACTCGGCGGCGCCTCGATCGGTCTTGACGCCTCGCACGCGCCCTTCTTTGACCAGGACATCCTCCAGGGCCGTCCCCGTGCTGAATCGGACACCGAGCTTTTCCGCGTTATGCCGGTAGGAAGCGGCGACGGCCCGTGGCGTCATATAGCCATCCGTGGGGCACCAGAGAATCGCGGAAGCCTTCTGAAAATCCATTTGCGGGAATCGCCGCTTGGCCTCGGCGGAGTTGATCAAATCGGCTTCCAATCCCGCCTCGACGGCGACCGCCCGCAATCGTCGGAACTCTTCAGCTCGCCGAGCGCCAAGCGCGACGCGAAGGGATCCCGTTTCGTGCCAGTCAGGCTTTACCGAGCTGGCCTGGAGCTCACGGAAAGTTCGCACGGAATGCATCGCGAGTTTCGTGCGTTCAACGGAATCACGCACTTGGCCGCAAAGTCCGGCCCCTTGAGCGGTCGTGACGGCCCCCACGTCACCGCATCGCTCCACGACGAGGATGTCCGTGCGGCCCGCTTTGGCGAGGGCATAAGCGCATCCGACCCCTACGGCGCCTCCGCCGACAACGATGATTTCAGAGCTCGGAATCGAGCTCAAGGCCTCTGGAGCATTCGAAGATACCATTTTACAAAGCCTTCCACATTGTATTCTTTGAAAGTTGAGTAGGGTCCTGGGGCATAGGCGGTGGAATTGATCCCTTTTTGCTGGCGTTCGCAGATCACCCAGTCCTGTTCGCTTGTCAGCTGCCAAAACGGCATGATGTCGGCAAGCTCGTAATCACGTCCCTCGACCGCGTTTTCATCCACCAGCCACGAAACACGAATCCTGGTCAGCCGAGGTCCCCCCGGCAGCAGCCGCGTGCTGACGCCGTGGTCGCAGCTTGAGTGGTTCCAAAAGTTGGGGAGCGCGCGTACGCGAACGGTGCCAACGTCCGGGTCACGATAGTCGCCCATCAGTGGCGCGACTTGTTTTCCGGTCATGCTCTCGCTCAGCCAGCCGTCCACGAGCGGGGTGCGGTTCGCGCTGAACCAAATCCCATTTTCGGCATCGGGAAAGGTCGTCATGCCCGGATCCCGATGAGTGCTTGCCAGCCCTTCGGAGGCCCACTTGTCCTCCCCGCGTCGAACCGCAGCCGCGATCTCGCTTCGGATGCGGGGCGTCGTGTCGTCCGCGTTATAATGGTCGAAATTCGCCTTGATGTACTGGGGATGGTTCGCGTTGCAATGGAAACATTCCCGGTTGTTCTCCCACACGATCTTCCAGTTGGCTTGAACGAGGTAATCCACTGACTTGGCTACTTTAGCCCTCGCGAGTCCCTGAGGCCGCAGGATGGGTGAAAGACATTCCCGAGCCGGGTCGAAAGGAATCGGGTTAGAGGCCAGGTTGATGAAGATAAGCCCTTCAACCTCGCGCACATGAACTGTTCGCAACGCAAAGTCGGCCTTGTTCAGTTCCGGTTGCATGCCGCGCCAACTGGAAAGGCGTCCGTCCAGAGCATACGACCACTGATGATAGGGACAGACGAGTTTTGAAACATGTCCGCAGGGTTCATCGCATATCAGAGAACCGCGGTGTCGGCAGACATTGTAAAGGCCGTGGATGACGCCCTCTTCCCCGCGGATGATCAATATGGAATCGGCATCCATTTCCACTAAAAAGTAATCGCCAGGACGTCGAATTTCACAAGTGTGCCCGGCAAACAGCCAGCCTTGCCTCCAAATACGGTCGAGATCGGCCTGGTAGACCGCAGCATCTCCATAGAATTGCTGTGGCATTGTCCATCCGTCACGGCGGGAATCGATGAGAGGCGCCCATGGGTCTATTCCCCGTTTCGGCTCGATTGAAGGGCTGTGCAAATCTGATGGCATGCGATTCAGGGCTGGATAAAAGGCCAGCCATGCGAGGAAACTATCCAGGCAAGAACTCAGTGGCCAGTGATTTCAGAGAGCCGCCGGTTCGGACTCTCTTTTTCAACTCATCCTTAAAACGGCAGTTGCTCATCGTACAGACTTGCAAAAGCCAGGATGAGAAAGGTTTGACGAAGAGCGAGGCATATTTTTTATGCATCTGGCGAGTGATTTGGAAAAATTTTACCCCCAGTATCTTGCGAAGATAAAACAGGGACAACTGACGTTCTCAGGATCATCCTTCTACGGCCGCAAATCCGCCACACGCGGCGATCTCCGACCGAAGACCGCTCTCCGCTTTTCAGGCTTGCGCAAGGCCCAGCCCAGGCACAAATTCAAGGCATGATCTCCCGCGCTCCGATTTGCTCCGCCCCGTCTCGCGTGATCCTGGCGCTACTTGTTCTTGCCGCCGGCGCCGGCGCCGAGGAAACAGGTTTCAGACAGATCTTTGACGGCTCAACTCTCGGGGGCTGGCATGTGAGCGCGAAAACCGGGCACAGCCGTGCCAGCGGCAACAAGACCGGAGGAAAATGGGAGGTCAAAGAAGGCGCGTTGACAGGCGCCCAGGACATCGTCGGGAATGGAGGCATCATCCTCACGGACGAATTGTTCGATGATTTTGAGGTGGCCCTTGAGATGAACAACGACTACGGGCCGGACAGCGGGCTCTTTCTTCGAAGCACCGAGGATGGAACCGCATTTCAAGCGATGATTGACTATCATTCCAATGGGAATTTGATGGGGCTCTACGGGGAGGGAAAACTCGGGGCGCGACCCAGCGTCCGAAATTTTTCTTTCCTGGGCCCAGTCACCGAGATCGCCGCAGAACCCGCTCCGTTTGCGCTCCCTGTGAAAGCGGAGTCTTGGGCTCATTTCTGGCGGCATGGACAATGGAACGAGTTGCGGGCTCGCATAGTGGGTAATCCTCCCACGATTGCCACGTGGATCAATGGAGTTCAGTTCATGCAATGGACCGAGACCGAACGCCGCCACCCCGACTCCGGCGCCATTGGATTGCAAGTGCATGGGGGAGGCGATTTCACCAAACAATTCGTTCGCTACAGAAATATCCGGGTCAAGAGGATCCCCAGGGACAATTCCCTTTCGGATGAAGAGCGGAAAGCGGGCTGGCATCTCCTCTTTGACGGAAAAACGCTTGAGGGATGGATGACCAGCTCCAAGCAGCCCAGCAAAACTCCAGTGGAAGAATCCAGCCTCAATCCGCACAAGAGTGGCCATTACATGCTGGTGCATGAGAGACCCTGGACCAATTTCGTCCTCGCGTTGGATTTCAAAATCAGCAAGGGGTGCAACAGCGGCATTTTTATCCGCACCTCCTCGCTCACCCCGCGGCCAGGAAAAGATGTGGGCTTCAATGGAATCGAAATAGCGATTGACGACACCCTCGGAGCGGGATTCCACGATACGGGCGCGGTTTATGACTTGGCCAAGCCTTCCCGAAATGCCATGAAACCCGCGGGGCAATGGAATCATATCGAGATCACGAGCCAAACCAACTCAATCAGCGTGCGCGTGAACGACGAACTCGTCACCAAAATGAACGGCAACCTCTTCAAAAAAGCGAACCGCCGGCCGGACGGCAGCGAACACAAATTCGACATCGCCTTCGCGGATCATCCGCAGTCGGGCTTCATCGGACTCCAAGATCACGGAAGCCCTTGTTGGTACAAGAACATCAAGTTGCGTCCGCTGCCTTGAACCTTGGAATGGCAGCTGCCCAAGGCGAATCTCGGCAAGATCCGGGCGGTATAGTTTTTCCGAATCACTCACCGGATCCACGGGAGATAGGCCTCCCTCTTCGTCACGCTTTTCTCGTCCGGCGTAGTTGCAGATCTCCACGAGGTTCAACTGCCGTTTTAAGGTTCAAAGAACACGACTGATCAGACCTCAGAAAAGAAGGGAGGGGATTCGTTGCCAACCAATCGTTTTCCATTTGCTTGAAACCCTCATTGCAACCAGCTCCCTCGCCCCATCCGATGGGGAGAGAGGCGTGTTTCGAGGGAAATGAACACCCAATTCTTTTACACAAATGGCCTCGGAAATACTGAGGTCTGACTCATGATTCCTGATATTACTTCGCCTCCCGCGGTTGGCACGGTGGTCCGTCCGGTGACTTTCGTGGAGGCACCGCGTTTGGGCCGGCGTTTGGGAGTGGAACTCACGATCGCGAGCGAGACGTTTCAGCACACGGGAAGCTTCAAATTCCGCGCGGCTTATCATCTCGCGTCTCAGGTCCCCCAGCGACTCTTCATCACTGCTTCGTCGGGAAACTTTGGCCAGGGATTGGCTCGCGCCTGCCAAATGTTAGGGAAGAATTGTATCGTCGTCATGCCTGACACATCGGCCGATATCAAGATCGATGCAGTCCGGGAGTTCGGCGGCCAGGTGGAGTTGATCGACGTGACGCAAACTTCACGCGCGGCTCGAGTGAGTGAATTGGCGACGATCCACAGCGGCGCCTACGTCGCCAGCCCGTATGACGACGCCCTGGTTATCGAAGGAAATGCCACCCTGGGTTTGGAACTGGCGGCTTCGGGCAGATCCTTCGACGCCGTCCTCGCGCCCATTGGAGGCGGCGGCTTGGCATCGGGCATCATACAAGGTCTCCGCGCCGGCGGCAGCCAGGCACAAGTTCATGGAGCCGAACCGGCGTCGGCCAACGACGCCGCGCGCTCTCTACGTTCCGGCCGCCTTGAATCGAATGAAACGGAACCGGCCACCATCGCCGATGGTGTCCGGACACTGAGCCTCGGCCGGCTGAACTGGATGATTCTCAGGGATAGCCTGAGGGGCATCGTTGAAGTCACCGAGGATCAGATCAAGGAATCAGTGCGCCTCTTGTTTTCGCTGGCCAACCTGAAAGTGGAGCCTACCGGCGCCCTGAGCTTGGCCGCCATTCTCGCCTCCCCGGATGCTTTTCGTGGGCAATCCGTTTGCTGCATTGCCAGCGGCGGCAATGTAGACCAGGCAGTCTTTCGCGACGTGCTCGCTGGCAAGATTCAGGATTCGAAATCCGCTCCGTCCTAGGGTCCTTGGTAATTCTAGAAGAAGACTGCAACAAATGCTATGAGAACTGGCTTCTTTGCTGGATGGACCAATGTAAACCTGGCAAACCCCCAACCTATGAAAACGCGCTTCCGACTCCTCCCCACACTCTCCATGATCGCCCTCCTGGTCTTCATCACCGGAGGTCGAACACAAGCCGCCAATGCCGAAAGGCGCGAGCACAAAGAACTCCCCGTCGCCAAAGCAGGCACCCTGACATTCAAGGCCATGGTCGGTTCGATCGAAATCAGAACCGCCAATCAGGAGCAAGTAACCTTCGACTCGGTTATCAAACGTGGAGGATGGGGGCTCAGCCTTCCGAGCGATTTGATCGAGTTGGTTGAGTTCCATTACGAAACCTCCGGAGCGGATGCAAAAATCGAGGTGAAGTGGAAAGCCAACCGAGGTCCTCGATTCTCAAACTTGAACGTCCGGCACACACTGATCGTCCCGACCCATTACAATGTTGATGTCAGCACCGCGGGAGGCAGCATCCAATCGGACAACATCGGCGGCAACGTCGTAGCGGCCACATCGGGTGGGCGAATTCAACTGTCGAAAGTCGGCGGCCAAGTGAAAGCTCGGACCAGCGGTGGCAGCATCGCCTTGGAGAAGGCTCTCGGGGACGCCGACTTGAGAACCTCAGGTGGCAGCATCAAAGTGGGACTGGTCGATGGCCGCGTGAATGCTTCAACTTCTGGCGGCAGCATCTCCGTGGAAGGCGCCAAGGGGAATCTGCGCGCAAGAACTTCTGGAGGCTCCGTCAGCGCGTCGGTTGCCAGTCAAATCAATTCCCCTCTCGAACTCAGCACGTCAGGGGGAAGCATCCGCCTGACGGTGCCCTCGGATTTCCGAGCTGATTTGGACGCCAGCACTTCCGGAGGCGGCGTGTCCTGCGACCTGCCGGTCGATGGCTCTGTGAAACGAAACTTCATTCGCGGCAAGCTCAACGGCGGCGGGCCCCAAGTCACGCTCAGAACATCGGGAGGGAGTGTCCGGGTTTCGACACACTGAAGGATGCTTGCTTCGGGCGTTGCTTCCATCCGCCAGGGAACTTCATCGGTCCGCCAGACTCTTCGATTTCTCGCTATTTCAGCGGAGTGAAGTTATTGCCGAGAGCCAATGGCGGACGCCTGGCTGCCGTGCTCGCTGCTGCATTGTCCCGATTCTAATCCAGAACTTCGAAACTCCGAAAACCTTCGAACGATGAACCTTCCCATTGTTGTCCTTCAGAGTTAGCATTGATCAACTTACAGACAATGAACGGGAACGAGCGTTTTTTGGTTTACTTGACGGCGAAAGTCTTACCCCATCCGAATCGGGTGCCATCCGGCTCCGGGCGCCGCGCAACCAACCGCCGTTGCCCGCCCATTCTCAGGTTTTGCTTCTGTTTGTTCAGGCATCTGCGCACTCCAGTATCAATACTCCTATGCATTGGCTCTCACTTCTTTGTGTCTTGCTTCTTGTGGCGGCCTGCCCACAGGCCGTGAACGCCGCTCTGTCCGAAGGGCTTGTGGGCCACTGGAAGCTGCAAGGCGATTGCCGCGATCACTCCGGCAACGGAAACCACGGCGTCAATCATGGCGTCGGCTTGGGTAATGGCCAGCACGGGGTGTTCGATGGTCAGAGAGCGTTTATTGAAGTGCCCGCGAGCAACTCTCTGCAACTCGGAACCGGCAACTTCTCCTTCAGCGTGTGGATTCATACGGAGGCTCAAGTAGACGATGCCATCGGGGATGTGCTCGACTGTTACGACCCTTCCATCCGCAGGGGAATCACCCTCTCCGTCAACTCAAGCGCCAGTGGCTATCAATCCCAGGGAACCGATCGACATGTCTACTTTGGCATCGACAATGCGAAGTTGGGCGAATGGGAGGACTGCGGTCGCCCGAGTCCCACGAGCCCCTATGTGTTCAACTCGATGGTGGTCTTCAAAGGGCGCCTTTATGCCGCCACGAGCGAAGGAGCCACGGAGGCCGACTGGCGCCATGTCTACCGCTATGAAGGTGGAAAAAGGTGGATGGACTGCGGACGCGTCGGCGACCGACGCAACACGGGAGTCGGGCCACTCGTCGTCCACCAGGGCGCGTTGCACGCGGTGACCACCACGTATGACTGGACTCGAGTGCGGGAGGACGGTTTCGACCCAGGCCGGGTGTATCGTTATGCAGGCGGGACGAATTGGGTCGACCTAGGCGCACCCAGCGCCGCCAACCGGACCCTCAACTGCGCCGCGAGTTTTATGGGCAAACTCTACGTTGGTGGCGGTCCAAAATCGTGGGGCGTCTCGGCGATTCAGGACGACGGCTCATGGAAGGAATCCATTCAGTTTCCCATGAAAGGCTCCAGAAAATGTTTTCCGCACACGATGTCCCGGCACAACGGCCGGCTCTTCGTCGGTTGGCCGAGCGTGTATTCATTCGATGGCAGGGAGTGGCGTTATGCCGGGGTGCCCAGCGAGCCCGAGAGCACCTTGCAGACTCATAGTTTGGCGATTTTCCAAGGCCACCTCATCGCGGGCACGTGGCCGCTCGCAAAAGTAGCGAGGCACCTCGGAGAAGAAAAATGGGAGGAGCTGGGGCGTGTCGGAGAAGACGGCACGGAGGTCAATTCGTTGCTGGTCTACAACGGAGCCCTTTACGGCGGCTCCATCCCGCGCGCGGAAATCTGCCGCTACGATGGAAAAACTCAATGGACATCGTTGCGCCGGTTCCATTCCCCCGCGGGCTGGACCCCTGTGCCGCCCACAGAAAATGGCGGCAATCCAACGAGGGAACAGGTTGCGGAATGGAGCCGGGTGACCAGCTTGACCGTGCATCGCGGACGCCTCTTCGCCAGCATCGGCAATTGCACCAGCTCCAGCAAGGATTCCCCCGCCGACATCCGAGGCACAGTCCACAGCCTGGAGGCAGGCAAATGTGTTTCCTACGACGAGGAATTGGCGCCGGGCTGGCGTCACCTGACCGCCGTGCGCCACGCGAATCGCCTGCGACTGTACGTGGACGGCCAACTCGCCGCCGAGTCCTCCGCCTTCAATCCTGCTGAATTCGACCTAACCACGCGGCGCCCCTTGCGGCTCGGGTTTGGCCAGACAGATTATTTCAACGGGAAGATGAGTGACATGCGCGCCTACAACCGGGCGCTCACCAATGAAGAAATCCGCTCCCTGGCGGACGCCAAACCCCTGTGAACCACCCAGTCGAACCACCCAACCGTCGCCAATTACATCCACTCTGCACCAGGCTGTGCGCCGTGGCGTTTCTGATGGCGGCCTGGTTCCCGGAGCCGCTCCCGCTCCGCGCGGCGGATCCCCTGCCATCCGGTCCGGGACTCGCCGCGAAATATCCCGGAGACGCGGGGATCGAGAAGGATCCTCGCGTGCTGCTGGTGGAGAGGTTTGAACAACCGGACATCGCGACCCTGGCCGCGCAGTGGGAGACCGTAAGCGCCAGGGGCGACATGCGATTCGATCGTGACGTGCCCCCCGGCAGTTCGGGAAAACAATCCCTGATCATGCATCGGCAATCCGGGCCGGGCGGCTCTCTTTATCGCCGATTGAAGAACGTGAAAGGCGGCTATGGCCACGACCGCGTGTTTGCCCGCTACCACGTGAAGTTCTCTGAAGAAAGCGGCGAGTTGCATCATTTCGGAACCTGCCTCGGCGGAAACTTCCCGGCAACTCCTTGGCCGAGCGTCAAGGCGGGCATCCGCAACGACGGCGGAAAATCGTTTTGGTCGGGCATCGAGCCGTTCGGCAAGTCGTGGACCTGGGATTTCTACACCTACTGGTGCGAGATGCGTGGAAGCCCGCCGCGAGGCCAAACGTGGGGCAACAGTTTTATTCGTGACCCGGATCTCTCGGTGGCGCGCGGGCGCTGGATTTGCATCGAACACATGATCCGCATGAACGACCTCGGGGATTCGAACGGAGAGCAGGCTTTGTGGCTCGATGGCAAGCTCATCACACATCTCGGCAAGGGCTTCCCCAGAGGGCGCTGGACTTTTGATAAATTCGAGCCAGGCAAGAGCGGCGATGGAGTCCGCTGGAACGACGCGAAAAACGATCGCGAGCATTTCAAAGTGCCTGAGGGTGGCGCGCCGTTCGAGGGCTACCGATGGCGCACGGTCCCCGAGCTGAATGTGAACTTTGTTTGGCTGTACGTGTACACCCAAAAGGAACCGGGCCACCGCATCCAGGTCGGGTATGATGACGTCGTCATCGCCACCGATTACATTGGGCCGCTCGCGGCCAAACCTTGAACCTCGTCGACATCCACTCCATGAACCGCCGCGCTTTTCTTTCAACGGCCACCCTTGGTTCCGCAGCCGCGCTGCCACTCGCCTCGCAGAACTACTCGGACTACACCAACGATCCGCGGCCCGATGTCGCGGAGGGAACTTATACGGCGGGCGCGACCCAGGGGCCGGTCTTCGCCGGCAATCCGGTCGTGGCGGGGCCATCGCCGGATGCCACCTCAGTTCTGCAACCGCTCCAGCGCGATGCGACGGGCTGGCTTGAATTCGCCGTGGAAGACGATCCTTGGAGGCGCGTGGACGCGGGGGAGGCCGGCTTGCTGCCTTTCAACAAGCATGTGCTGAAATTTCAACTGCCGCCACTGCCTCGTGGAAAGATCGTGCGCTACCGATTGACCGCGCGAACCGCAGGCTGGATCAAAGTGAAGCAATTCTATCATGGCGAACTGAAAGTAGGCGAGCCGCAGGCGAGTCCCGAATACTCCTTCCGCACTCTGGACCCCGCCGCCTCTTCGACGACTTTCGTTGTTTGGAATGACACCCACGAAAACCCGGAGACGCTTCGGGCCCTGAACGAGCAGACGGCCGCGGTGAAGCCGGATTTCCTGCTTTGGAACGGAGACCAATCAAACGATGCCCACTTCGAGAAAGACATGGCCGGCCAGTTCCTCATGCCCGCGGGACTGGCCATTGCGGATCGCTGGCCCTTGGCGTACGTGCGGGGAAACCACGATGTGCGGGGCCCTGCGGCTCGCAGCCTCCCCGAGTTCACCGGCACGCCGGGCAATCGATTTTACTACGGATTTCGCAGCGGTCCCCTCGCCGCGCTGGTCATGGACACGGGCGAGGACAAGCCCGATGATAGCCCCTACTTTGGAGGAATGGCCGCGTTTCAGCAAATGCAGCGGATTCAGTCAGAATGGCTGAAGCAGATCGTGAAGGAGTCATGGTTTCGGGACGCGCCTCACAAGGTGCTGTTCTGCCACATCCCGCTTTGGTTTACCCGGGACATTTTTCCAACCCAAAGGAGGTGGGAATGCCACTCCTATTGCCGGGATCTCTGGCTTGAAACGCTCGTCAATGCCGGAGTGAAACTGGTGGTCTCCGGCCACACTCACACGCACCGATGGATGCCTGCGAAGGATGGCCAACCCATCGCCCAGCTCATCGGCGGCGGGCCTGAACCGGATGCTGCAACGATTATTCAAGGCACCGCCACAGCCCAAGAACTCAAGTTCAAGATGGGCAAACTGAACGGCATCGTGCTGGCCGAAACGACACTCAAATCAAACCGCGCGCTCTGACTGTGCTGTCCGTGGCCGGGAGGGCCTTGCACCGCCCGCAACCGAGCGGACATCTCACGGGGAGAGGAGGTAATACCAATCGATCCTGTTGTTCACCCCCGCCGCCATGACTTTCCAGGGCGTCATCGTAACGTGCCCGTCCGCCCATGAGTAGTTCCCGCCTTTTCCGTGGCGCACATAAGGTCCAATGGGCACTGAAGGAGGGTAAAGGTAACCGTACTGCCACCACGAACGCCCCGTCGCAGGATCGAGGCCATCGCCATTCATGCACGTGTCCACGGGTTTTCCCACCGCGCTCAACTTCTTGCGATCCGCCGCGGTGTATCCCATGTAAGCATAGTTGTGGCCGTAGCCGCCATAGCCCTGATAGCCAGGAACGGAGGCGGGAATCACGTTTGTGCCAATTTTGGCGGAGGGACAGACAACCACCTTCTCCTTGGCCACGAGATTCGTGAAATCGGTGCTCACAGTGGCGATATAAGGAGTGATTTCCAGAAACCAGCGGCTCGGCGCCACCCAACCCGAGCCCACAGGGACTTCCGTTCCCGCGACGGGCAGAAAGTCCGTCTGATCTCCCGCGTAGAGGAAATAACACATCGCTATCTGCTTCTCGTTGCTGGCGCATCGGATCGCCTTGGCCTTTCCTTTTGCCTTGGCCAGCGACGGCAATAACATGCCGGCAAGTATCGCGATAATCGCGACCACCACGAGCAGCTCGATCAGCGTGAACCCAAGCCCCGGAGGCTTCCCCGGCATGTGGAATTCTGGACGAAGCAACCCGGATCTCATTGGACCTGCTTATCAAAAGGATCTCCATGAGTCAAATCCCGTGGCGCTCTTCGAACGAAACCCACTGCGTCGTCGGAGCGACAACGCGAAAGCCCAGCTATGGTTTCTCCCGGATCAGCCGAAGAGCGCTTGCGTCAAACCAGAGATCGGCGGAATCAACGTTGATCGAACAAACAATCTCAATCTCTTCCGGCGCCCTAGACTCCAAAACTCGAAACGAATGAGCGATGGGCCCGCCGTGGAATGTTTGCCGCACCAAGCCGAATCGATCGCTGGAATATCGCAACAAAGCCGCGGGAACGAATTGAATGGCTTCTCCCGCATCCGTGGTCCTGATGGAACCTGTCAAGCGGTAGGCGCCGCGCGGCAATGCGATCTTGGCGCGTATCGAGACCCGCATCGGCCTCTCGGACGCTCGCAAATGAAGCACTTTCTTTCCACCCCGATCCGCTTCCTCGAACGAGAATCGGGGCTCCAGGACGTTCGAATTCGCTTTCCAGCCGTTGATACGAGCGGTGCCGCTTTCGTCGAAATCAGGGCACGGAACCACAGCGGTCACTTCCTCCAACTTCGCAAATTGGGCGGAAAGATGGGCCGCTCGATCTGAAATCCGGCCGCAGAGGTTTTCGGCGTCTCGCGACCGCGGGCCGAACCCGGCAGTAAGGCTCGATGCGGGGCGGGCCGCAGCTACGTTTCCTTTCACGCGGGAAATCCTGGCGTCGATTTCACGGACTCTAAGGCAAAGAGCGTCCGGCAGGAAAAAATTCGTGAATAATGTGCCGACTCGCTCGATGTGCCGGCGGCGCCCTTCGCCGGTGGAGAGCACTGCCCGAGCCACCAGCCCGAGCAGTGGAGGCAGAATGGACAGATCCATCCCGCTGCGGTGGGCCCCGAGCACGCGATCCATTCCGTGGGGGATGAACACGATCTTGTCGCTGCCTGGATCGTGGTAAAGGCGGTAATTATTCCGATTCATCGAATAGCTGTCCGAGTGACAAAGAATCGTCTCCATCGCGACCATGGAAAGGAACCTGTCCATATCCAGTGAAGCTTCGAGTGCCCGCCATCGTTCCTCAGCATCGGGCTCGCGCGAGGCTTGGAGCAACCGCTGCACGGCGGACTTGTTCGCCGGGTCCTTTCCTGTGGTCGCTTTGAGCGGACCTTCGATGTCTTGCAGGATGCCGCCTTCGAACAGATTCCCATCCGCGTTCTTGAAATGTCGCTTGAGGAACGTCCTGTCGAAACCTTCCACGAGCACATAAAGCCCCAAATCACGACCATTCAAAGTGACCAACGCGTAATCCGCTCGCGGCACCGGCACGCCAGCCGCGGCAAACAGCTCACGCGAGAATTTCTCGTTGAGCCTCGTGGGGTCTTGGGCGGAATTGTTGAGCGACAGCTTGGACAATCCTCGAAATCTTTGCCCCGGCGCGGACTTATCGAAATTCAATGTCAAACTCGGCGACCGATCCACGGACTGAAACGATGTGAAACCCTTCAACTGCACCGTGACATTGGTGTAGAGGAGCCCGTTCTCGGTCACTTGGGCAAGAGCTGTGGGCTTCGCCTCGATGTTCCTCCGGGGAACCGACCACCGAAGAGACTGCATCCCCCGCTCGGATATTTGAATCGCGATCCTGGGAAGTTCGCCACTGCGAAACAGGTCGGCGTCCAGGGCCTCCACGCGATTCGAGGCAAGCGTCTCGGCTCCCAAGCATCGCATCAAAAAATCGCCCGCCACGGCGGCGGTCGCGAGTGATAGCCGGACAAACCGCAGCCGCCTCTCCAGGTGGGCCCACTCAGACCGCATAATGACGGTGTACTTTGCGGATCGCCCGGACCACGCCCCCGATGTATTCCTCGGACATGCCCTCATGAACCGTGATCCGCACGCCCGTGGCGAGGATCGCCTCCGCCTCGGGAGTTTCCCATTTCGAATAATCCATGGTCGTGAGGCCAAGATCCTTGACAGGCCACCGGCCCGCGAAGAATCCGTGCTTTTGAAATACTGGATTGCGATGAAGGGTCGCCGCGATGTAGCCCGCGCCAGCTTCGACACCTTCCGCGGCCAGCGCCTTGGCGAACTCCGCCCGATCACACCTGAAAGCCTCGGGCCGTAATCGGAAGAAGTAAAACCAAAAACCACATCGATCCTCGGGATGCGTCTGGGGAGGCAGAATTCCCGCCAAGCCAGCGATGCCCTCGGTCAGCAGAGCGCCCAGCCGCGACCGCTTGACGACGATTCCCTCCAGCCGATCCAACTGGGCTCCCGCAATGGCCGCCTGCTCTTCCGTCATGCGGTAATTGGTGGCGAATGCTTCGAGCAATCCGCCCTTGACGCGGTCATAGCCCTTGTCTCCGAACCTCTGAAGCAGAGGCCCATAACGCTCGTCATTGGACGCCACCACGCCTCCGTCACCGCACGTGATGTGCTTCGCTTGCTGCAAGGACCAGCAAGCGATGTGGCCGAACACTCCAACGGGCTGGCCACGATGCCTCGATCCCCATGCCTGGGCAGCGTCCTCGATCAAGACGAGGCGATGCTTGTCGGCGATGGCTTTCAATGCTGTCAAGTCGCACGGGTTGCCGCAGAGATGAACCGCGATGATGGCCTTGGTTCGCGACGTGATGCGCCGTTCCACCTGGCCCGGGTCAAGATTGTAAGTGCTGCCTCCAAGATCCGCAAAAACCGGAACGCCTTGCTGGAACAAGACGCCTATCACGGTTCCGATGTCAGTGATGGGCGACGTGATGACTTCGTCCCCGGGACCGACGCCCGCCGCGGCCACGGCAATATGCAGTGCGGCGGTTCCCGAGGAGCAAGTCATCACATGTTTCAACGGAGTTGTCATCTGGAAGCGCTCGATAAAGCGGGCCGTCTGAGGGCCTTTCCAATAGAAAAGGGAATCCTGCCCCAACAAAGCTTCCAAACGCTGCCGCTCGGGCTCGCCCCATCGCGGGCCCAGCTTCGCGGGTGGCTTGACGGACTTCTCCCCTCCGTGCAACGCAAGCTTGGACGACGACGCCTCCGCTGGCGCTGCTTCCCCGCGCGCCGCGAGCGCGGCGCTCGCCAGCGTGGAGGACGAAGCCACGATGAATTCCCGGCGCGACACAGTCTGCCCGGTTGCCGGTTGCCAAGGTTTCTTTTGCATCAGCGAAATGGTGTTTAGGCAAATGCCATCAAAACTCCTGGAGGCGGCGCGCATTCCCGCGCCCGATAGCCCGCATCTGGGCTGTCGTCAGCGCGGATTCCTTAAGTTTGAGCAAAGCGGACTCAAAATAATACATAGGCGCGTGCGATCCAAAAAGTAATCGATTGACCGGCGCTTGAGCAAGCAGCGCCGCAACGCCTCCAACACCTTCCAGAGTGGCGATCTCCACCGAAACGTCTCCTGCCGCCATCACATCCAGCAACGGCTTCGCCCTTAGTGTTCGGAGGGCGTTCAGAAGTATTAACCGCAATCCAGGCACTTGCCGAACCACCCCCGCCAAGGGCGAGGCATCCACCGGCGCTACCCGCATCAACGGGTGCATCATGCGCTCGTCCTCCATCACCAGCGCCAGCTGCACGATCAACCGCTGCCGCGAGGCTCGCTCGAGCAAACGCGCGAAAACCGGATCTTCTAGCCCGTAACCGTGATAGTTCGGGTGGAGCCGAATCCCTCGCATCCGATGCCGTCGAGCACACCGATCCAACTCCTCTTCCCAGTCCGGCAGATTGGGATTGATGGTCCCAAAAGGGATCAACAGTCCACGGCCAAATTCACGGCACTGGTCCGCCAGTCTCGCGTTCGCGGCCCCCACATCCTTGTGCAGCACCCCCTCCAACGTCCCGGCCCAAGCCTCCAACACGCCGTTGCGGCGAAGACAGTTCGCGAGCTCCTTCGGATCATCGCAACGGACCCGCCGCATGGGCCAATGCCCGAGGCTCACGTTGACATCGATCAAACCCTCCCCGCCCCAGCGCAGACCATGTACGGGAGCGCCAGGCGCAGCCGACTTCGAGATCGGCACGCCTGCCGCGCCGATCGCTCCTTGCAAAAACCTCCGGCGCGACGTCGACGCCGATGGCCACCCGGTGCCGCATGGATTCATGCCGCGCGGCCTTTCTTCGCAAGTATGGGCTCCAGCAGTCGGCGAAGATTGCCGCCCAAAAGCAGTTCGCGGTCACGGTCACGAATGTCCGCGCCGAAGACTTTCCCGAGCTGCGAGGCAAAACTGCGCCCTCCCGCATCGCTCCCGTACAAAACTCGCCTCGCTCCCAGTTCTCGGACCGCCATCTCAGTCAATCCCGCCACGGGATCGCCCCCGGCGAGATCCGCGTAAATGTTCGAATGAGGGCGAATGGCACGCAAACCCACCTCCCAGTCGCCCCCAGAATGTCCGCAGATGAGAGTCGCCGCCGGATGCCGGCTCGCCAGCGCCGCAAGCTCCGCGGGGGTTGATTCTCCCGGCAAGTTTCCTGTGACCTTGATCCACGTGTATTGGAACACAACTGCCCGCAGCTCGGTGGCACGCGCGATGATAGGATCCAACGCGCTCGAGGAACAACGCTCCGCCACCCACAGCTTGACCCCTACCATCGGACCATCACGAACACAGCGGTCGAGCTCGTCCAAACTGGCCTGAAGATGTTTGGGGTTCAGGTAAACAAATCCAAGCAGCCGGCCGGGATTCGCGCGGACAGCGCGCAAAACCTCGTTGTTGTCTTCCCGCAAGCGCTCGGGTGACGGATCATAAGCGAACTCCATCCCCATGAACACGCAGAGTCGGGCGATTCCGAGCCGGTCCGCGAATTCCAGCAACCGGCCGGCGCGCGCCTCCGGTGTGTTCCCCGGAACTCCGTTCAAATGGCAATGAAGATCCCAAATTTCCATATGTCCGCCGCGTGCTCAAACTGACGATGCGAGCCAGCAAAACCCCACTCCATTCAGTCGGCTTTGCGCGGGGGCTGAGGGTTTTGCTCACCCGGCCAAACGGGGCGATGCCTCGGGATTTCCGAGCGAAAGTCCCCAAGACTGGACCAGTAAAGCCGCTGGCCCAAATCGACCTCGGCGACAGCAACGGTTCCCCACTCGCGGGCCTGCGCCACCACGCGGCCTTCTTGATCGTATATCGCCGAGATCATCCAATTCAGCGATGCATCGCTGTAAGTGCTGCTGGCGATGAACACGTGATTTTCGCAGGCGCGCGCGGCGGCAAGAAGCGGGTTGCACCCAGCCACCGGAAAAGCGATCACCTCGGCGCCCCGCATGCTCAACTGGCGGGCAGGCTCGGGAAAAAAACCATCGTAACAAACCATCATTCCTATCCTGCCCAAGGAGGTTTCGAAGACCGGATAATCAACGCCCGGCGTGATCCCGGCCTCGATCTCGGTGCGGGGCAACGTCACCTTGCGGTATTTTCCGATGAGCCCGCCGTGGGGGCCTATCAGTACCGCCACGTTATAGATCAAATGATTGTCGCGCTCCACCAATCCCACAACGAGATGAAAGCCATGCTTTCGGGCCAATTCGCCAAAATAAGCCGTCGAAGGCCCCGGAATCGGCTCCGATGCCTGCGCGTAGCTCAATCCGTTCCCCGTGGCCGTCAGCGTCTCCGGCAAGACGACCAGATCGGCTCTTTTCAGCGCCGCTTCCTCAAGCAAAGGGGCAAACTGCCGGCAGCTGTCCATGGCCGTATTGCCGTTGCGAGGAATGTAATGAACGGTCGCAAGCCGGACCTTGCGCGCCGGCGGCGGGTGGATCTCCACCAGGGCCACGTCCTGCCATTCCACGCTCGCATTCGCGGCCCAGCGAAAATGCAACTCGATGATCGCTTTGGCCGCTTTCGCAGGCGCGCGATACACGCCACCCACTTCAGTCCAACCCGCCCCGTCCGCCGCTCCATCCGCCGGGTACTCAGGCTCTGCGGCAGGCGCCACGCCGGGCGCGTAACTGATAGCTCCAGGAGCGTCGTGCCGCACCGGGCGCCCCGCGGCGTCGCGCCAAAGGAGGCGAGCGAGAACGGAGCGCCGGGGCGAAGAAACATTGTCCGCCCGCCGGCGAGCTCGAAATTGGAAGTGCTTTCCTCCCTCCACAATAAAAGTTCTCTCCCAATGGCCCGCGAGGCCCTCGCGGGAGTCGGATCGAATCACAAGCCCGCCATTGGATGAGGTTTCGAAAAATGGCCGTATTTCTTCCCTTGCCGCCACGCCGTGCCAGGCGTTGCTCGCAATGGCCGGTGCCGAGGCGCCACGGCACAGCCCGGAAACCAAAAGCGCCGCCCAGACGGCCGCCAAAGCCCCCAACGGCATGGCGCTCCGGGATGCCAAAACAACCCTCCGCCTCCCCGGGCAGCCGGGTCCCCGGAGATCCTGCTCGCGAGACTTCCCATGATTCAGTGAGTCCTTTGATGACAAATTCATAAGGTCAACCTCCATAACTCCGCCCCAGACCCAAAGTAAACCGCCCCAGACTCAACGGCGAATCCACAGTCGATCCGCTTGGGCGCCACGCCTTGCTCAGTCACTTTCCCATCACGAATATCCACCGTATAAACGGCGCGAGTCGTCAAGCCAACGAGCTGGTCACCGTGCTGGCCTAGGGAGATTTCAACCTGCGTTCCAGGGAGGGGGTGGGTGGACGCCACCTTCATGCTGCGCGGGTCAAACACGTAAAGCTTGTCTCCGGCCGTCGTGAAGACTTTTCCACCCGCGGCGACGGTGGCCGCGTAGCTTCGCGCGCCCGTGGCGAGCGGCGCCTCGAAAACATTGCGCCTGACACGGGGATCGAAAGCGAAAAACACCGCCTCCTTTTCTGTTGATTTTGTTCCACCGCCCCCAAAGTTGCCGCTGCCGCCAAAGATCAAGCCGCTTTCCCTCTCCCAGGCCAGTGAGACGATGCTTTGATTCGTGATCAAATGTCGATAGTTCTCGACGGTCTTGTTCGATTTTGGATCCCACACTCCCATCGCCCCGCCGAGTTCACCATAAGGCGGCTCGCTGCCGATGTAGAGCATCTCATTTGGCCCTCGAATCATGGCGCGAGGCCGCAGATGGCCGTCGCCCACGCCGCCGTGTGAAATTGGATTGGAATCAGGCCCGGAACCAAACTTCCAAAACGCCTTGGCCGGATCGTACAAGTTCATGATCGCTCCCCCGTAGTAACAGAGGTAAAGTTTCTCCTCGTGCACTGACATGGAGTAGACCTCCCCTCCCGGCATGCCACCCAAATGCTCGCTCCTCCCCGCGCGCGGATCGAATCGGAACACCTCCAGCGGCATCGCCGTGCTGCCATAAACACAGCCGCCAGGCCCATTCCCCACCACGAAAATTCGATCTCCAGCACCCGCATATTTGAACCGTCGCTCAACCACCTCCCCCGTGCGTGGATCTTTCAGCGAAAATCTTCCCCGATCGAAGAACACGACTTCCCGGCCATCTTTGAGTGTTTTCAAGGGCCGTGACGGCGCGGTTTGCACTCGGGCCACCCTTTCGTCATCCAAACGCATCAAGTTTGTCCCAAACTCGGCATAAACGAGGCCGTCGGCCCGCTTGGAAACGCCAACGGTGCCCCAGCCTGGGGCGCCCCGCATGCCTTCCGGAAGCACGCTGCGATGAGTTTTCGACGAGGGATCAAACACCACCAAGTCACCCTTCTGAGTCCCGATTCCCACATAGACTTTCCCATTCGGTCCCACGGCCAAGCTGCGCGCATACATTTCCGTGGGATGCATCCGCCCAAGATCTTCCATCGCTCCGGACCTGGGATCGTAGCGCACCAACTTGGCTTGCGGATACGTGCAGGCGTAAAGCCATCCATCCGCTCCGACATCATACTGCCACAGGTAGTCCTCCGTCTTGGATGGTTTTCCCACGACCTCGATTCCTCGGCTCGGCCGTGCCGGATCGAAACGCAGAATCAGGGCTCCATCCCACGTTCCCAGATAAATCCGCTGGTCCGGCCCAACCTCAAACGCCCAAGCGCCGGGCCCTTCGGGCGCGTCAAACTGCCGGGCTTCTCCGGTGTCAGGATCGACTTGAACGAGAAACAGTGTCCCGCTCAATTGATTGAAATTAAAGTAAAGCGCCTCCCCCCCGCTTCCATTCGGTCCCACGATGCCACCCATCAATCCTCCCATCCTCACTGGTATGCCCAGAGACTCGAATCGAGGAGCGCTGATCACGCTGTTCAGGGTGATCAGCCAGGCGGCGAAGAAGCCAACGATGCCAGGGAAGTTCATTTACGGCGCGCACACCACAGGGGTCACCCCATTCGGCCCCGGGACGGCCCATTCATTGACGATCTGACCCGCCTCCGCGGAGTTCATGGGGTGCCAATCCTTGTCTTTCACCCGCCGCACGAACCGATGGGTCATTCCCTCGGAGCGGCCGATTTGAGGAGTCCCGCCCGTGGCCTGAGCGGTCTCCATTTGCTTTTTGAATTCTGGCGAGTAAATCTCCAAGTAAGCCACCTTGTGGGATGAGGCGTCGTCACAATTGCCCGTCATAGAAATCACCACGGCCCGAACCCCATCGAGTTCCTCTCCATGAGGGCCTTTGATCGGCGGAATCAAGGTGCGAGGCGCGGTGAAAAGCTTGCCAGCGCTGACGTCGTAGAAATAGGACTTGTCCGAGACGCCGTCGCCTTCTCGCCAAAAACGCAGGAAGAAAAACCCCGACAACCCCAGCATCGCCAGAGCCAGCAACAACTTGATCAGAGTCGGCCGCTGCACAATCCGGTGGCTGGAATTTTAGTGCGGGTCGGCCTTGGCCGACCACCAACACTCCTCCTTGTTGCAGGGGATGCGCGCTGGATCCAGGAGTGTGGCGCTGCCGTCCGCCAATCCATAATTCGCCTTGCGGTTGTGGCGAACCGCGCCTTTGTCTCCCTGCGCCAACCGGTTGAAACCCGGCCCATTGACATCGCCCACCTCCTTCCAAATCCACCACCGATCACGCGGGTAAACCCCGAAAACATCGCTATGCCCATCCCCGAACATCAGGAGCTTGGACGCGGACTCAACGGCCGGCCATCGGCACAGGTTGTCCTCGTAACCCTTGCCCCGCCCAAAAGGGGGAGGCGCCCCACCCGAGGTCCAATGCACGTTGACCGCCCCAAGGCCGCTCGGAACATCGATTTCTCCAGCCATCAACTGCCCCAGAACCGCCGTGTTGCCCACTTTCGCCTTCGGCAGCCTGCCGCTCGCATAAACCTCTTCCTTCTCCGTCGGGCAATCGTATAACCGCGGATTCTTCCCCACGTAAGTATAGAGGTGCGCCCGCCAACTCGACTCGGCCCCGCCTGGCAGGGAGTCTTGTATGGGTGGAAACCACTCGTTGTTGTCGTCCGCGTAGAGGTGCACTGCCAATCCCAGTTGCTTCTGGTTGCTGAGGCAAAAGGTTTGCTGCGCCTTCCCCTTGGCCTTGCTCAAGGCTGGCAACAGCATCGAGGCCAGCAACGCGATGATCGCGATCACCACCAGCAGTTCTATCAGAGTGAACCCTCGAGGCTTCGTGAATCGATTGTTGACGATCATGATGTCGCTCTTTCGGTTGCAGTTTTTCAACCCTCGCGCCACGCCATGGACGATGTGCCCCATCATAAGCTCCGCCCGCGCTTGGCGCAACAGATCGTTTGAGGGTCCCCCTCTCGTTTTCCTCACGTCCAGTGGGAATTGAAAACTGGGTCAATCTTCAATTCGAATCAACACAACCTTGGCTGCGCGGCAAGGCAGCCCTTCCAGGCATTGCATAGTCACGGCTAAAGATCTTGATCGGATGGCCAAGCGGGTGCCAAATGAGCCAAGACTTGCGTGACTCACAACCTTTGGCTCGTGCGCAGCTTCCTTCCATGGCTCCTCTGCCTTTCGTGGCTCGAATCCACCGCGGCGGAGTGGCCGGCCGCGCGCGGCGAAGGCGGACGAACCGCAACGTCCTCCTTCGGGCCTCCAGACGCCTTAACCCTCTTGTGGACGCACCCGACCGGGCCACCCATGCCGGCTTGGCCAATGGAAGCGCGAGGAAGTCTTTGGCAGCGCATCGAGGATCCGATGACTCCCCGGGCATCCGACGATGTGGCCCCGGTGCCCATCCTGGCGGCGGGTTTGGCGATCTTCGCCACCACTCATGACGAAGTGCGCGCCCTGGATCTCACCACGGGCAGGACACGCTGGCGCTATTTCTGCGGCGGACCGGTTCGTTTCGCCCCCGCGGCGCAGGACGGCGCTCTCTTCGTGGGATCGGACGATGGTTTCGTCCACGGGTTGGACTTGGCCAGCGGAACGTTCCGCTGGAAAACCCGCATCGGTCCAGCCTCTCGCCTCGTCGTGGGCAATGGACGTCTGATTAGCCCTTGTCCAATCCGGGCAGGGCTGCTCGTCCACCAAGGGGTGATCTACATCGCGGCAGGGCTCTTTCCGATCGAAGGCGCTTATTTGGCGGCTCTAGAAACTGTCACCGGCCGAATCCTGTGGCGGCGGCACCTGGGCAAATCCTCGCCCCAGGGCTATCTCGTGGACGCAGGCTCGGAGATCATCGTGCCTTTTGGCCGCGCCTCGCCCCGGGCTTACACCAAGCGCGACGGCAGCCCCACGCGCGACATCCCGTCCACGACCGGCACTCTGGCGGTGGTCTCGCAGGATGAAACGCTTTCCGGTCCCGGACCCCGGGGAAACATCCAAAGCGGCAACCTTCAATCGTCGGGAGCCAAGCTCGTCACCTATCCCGGCCGGCAAATGGCTGTCACTTCCAGGGTGGCGTATCTGGCGAGCGGAAAGGAATTGACGGCGCTGGACCGCCAGATCCTCCGGGAAAGCCGGGGCGATTTCGAACAGGCGGTGCTTTGGAGAGCGCCCTCCACGGCGTCGGCGTCACTGATCGTGGCTGGCAACCGAGTCTACGCCGGCGGAGCGGGAAGAATCGAAGTGTTCGAAGCCACCACCGGTCAATCGCTTGATACGTTGAAAGTGTCGGGCATCGCGCACGCGCTGGCGGCAAACGAAGCGAGCCTCGTCGCCGGCACCAGCGATGGCAGCATCCAAGCATTCCTGGAGCGCCCTCGTCCACCAGTGGCAGAAACGCCAAAACCACTCGTGAAACCCGCCGAGAATAGGCGCCGACAAACGCCCCATTGGATCGCGGACCTGCCTTTGCTACGAGGTCTCGCCCTCTGGGCCGGATCCGGAGATCCCCTGCCCGACGTGCGCGCCCTGGCGGAGTCCACGGAGCTGCACATCGTGGTCAGGGCAGACCACAGCAACGCCGCAAGCATGCGCCTCCGCCTTGCCGAGGAGGGCCTGCTGGGAGCTCGCGCCGCGATCGTTGAACTCGACGCCAATGGCGCTTTCCCCGTCGTGGATCATGTGTTCAACCTTGTGGTCGCCGATGGTCTCAAGGACGACGAAGCGCTCCGATTATCGTGTCCTGCCCCCTCGGGTATCGTGCTCCGAAACGGTCAAGCGACCCGCCCTCCGACCGAAGCTAAACCCGGAACCTGGACTCATCTTTATGGCACTGCAGCGAACCTCTGCGCCTCCGCGCAACGAATGGACGGGTCGCCACGGCTGCAATGGTTTGGGGGGCATGGACCGGAGAGGATGCCGGATCGACACACCCGGGGGCACGCTCCCCTCGCTGCGGGCGGTTTGCTGCTCTCCATGGCGGAGAACGCCCTCATCGCCACGGATGCCAGAAATGGGACGGTGCGATGGGAATTAGACCTGCCCCATTCCATGCGCTACGCGATGCCCTACGACGCCGGTTACGCCGTTCTCCAGGAGGATGGCGCCCAAGCCTGCGTGGCCGTGAACGAAGCCCTCTGGATCATCGACACCCGAGCCGGCCGCGTTCGTGACAAAATCCCCTGCCCGCTCCCGGACCAACACTGGGGCTGGGTTGCCATGGAAGGAACCGCCCTTTACGGCAGCACGTTGCGACCGTCCGCGCCTCGGACCAAGAAAGAGTATGATTTGGTGGATTTAGAATACCGGTCTGGCCGCCCCATGGTTTGTTCCAAGAGTGTTTTTAGAACTGGTCTGGAGAACACTCCGCCTCTATGGATTTATGAGGTTCCCGGAGCCCTCGTGAACCCAACCCTGAGCGTCTCTCAAGGCCGGATCTATGCCATCGAATCCCGCGGCTCCAAGGCCGCCACAGACCACGCCGGGAGGCTGACGTGCACGGAAATCATGGAAGGCGCGTTCGTGATCTGCCTGGACGGAAGGAGCGGGAAAAAGCTTTGGGAACGAGCCCTGCGATGGCCCGAGGCCAAGGACATCCTGGGCCTGGCGGTCACCGGCGATAAACTGTTGATCTCCTGCGCGCAAAGTGTGGGAACGCAAGCATCCTATCACCTCAAGTGTTGGCGAACCGCGGACGGAGGAGAACTATGGCAAGCCAGCTCATTGAATCCCATCCAAGATCTGTTCCACGGACAACAGGTCAAACGGCCAGTCGTGCTGCGAAACCGCGTGGCTTTTGAAAGCGGCCTTTTCGACCTTGAGACAGGAGCCCGGTGGTCCCCTCCTGGTGCCCCGAAGGATTGGATTCTCTCCCGTCCTGGTCACGCTTGCGGGGGCATGACCGGGGCAGATGACGGACTCCTTTTCCGGGCCGATAACCCCACTTTCTTTCGATTCACGGATGGAAAATTCACGGCTTTAGCCCCCACACGCCCTGGCTGCTGGCTCAACATTCTTCCAGTTCAAGGCGGCGTCCTGATCCCCGAGGGCAGCGCGTCGTGCATTTGCGCCTACCCAATCCAGGCTTCCATGGGCTTCGCTTTTTCCCCCGAACCGGCGCCCCAACTCCCTGATATTCTTCCTTCCGCCGGGAGGAAGTAGCCGTTGCCTGAAAACAGCGATCAACGGAATGGCGACGATCACCGCCCCGCGCTGTTTTAAGGTTTAAGGATGATTCCGAGCGGCTCATCGGCGGTTGATGCCCTGGATCCCTATCCATGATTTTTCTTGGCCACCCATGCGCCGGCGATGGCTCCGCTCAAATGCCCTTCCCATGAAATCGGTCCAGTTTGCGGAAGGACGCCTAGATACATGCCCCCGAAAACGAGCAACACCAGGATGGCGACCAGCGCTTGACGCCAGCTTTTGATGAAGATTCCCGCGGCGATGAAATAAGTCACCAGGCCAAACACGAGGCCGCTGGCCCCGATGTGCACAATCTCCACCCCCCGCCACAAGCCGCCGCGGCCGATGATCCAAGTGCCCAACCCGCTCGCGATCCAGATCAAAAGCAAGGTCGTCTTAGGGCGATAACGCCGATCGCAAAACAAAAGAGTCAACAGAATGAAGAGAGGCCCGGCGTTGGCGAGGAGATGCGCGAAATTGGCATGCAACAACGGCATGAACATCACGCCTGGAAGCCCAGAGAGAGTCCGGGGTCGAACCCCATAAGTCTCCAATGGGTAAGGCGCAAACCGGCCCGCAAGGAAGACAAGGAACAGGAGCAAAATCCACGCGCCTCCGATTCGGGATGCTTGCTGGAGATTGCCGCCGCTCGTGTTTTCCATGCCTTTTTGCAACCTCACGTTGCCGTGGCCTGGGACGATCGGCAATCGTGAAATGGGGTGTGAGTGGGTGAAGAGATTTTAGACGGACGTTCATCGCCGAGCCATGAAGCAGCATCGCGGGGGGGGGTGGTCTGAGTCAGGACCGTTGTCTGTCACGACGGACGGGACGACGGGTAGGTTGGGCCATTTTCACGTTCCATTCCCGCGCAATCTGTTATTCTCAAAACGGCAGTTGAACCTCGTGGAGATTTGCAAAAGCCTGGATGAGAAAGGTTTGACGAAGAACGAGGCATATCCCTTGTGGATCTGGTGAGTGATTCGGAAAATCTTTATCCCCAGGATCTTGCGAAGATTCGCCAGGGGCAACTGCCGTTTTAAGGGTTATCGCCCCGTTCCGAAGGGCGTCCTTTGGGATGCCCGATGACCGTTGACTGGATTCCCACCCACATTTCTTGGAAGCATGAAAACAGCCAGTGTTTCACCAACCGAACGACTGCAGGCACACCGGCCACATTCATGCTGTCTTTCGAACGGAACCTCTGCGAATTTTAAAACTCGAAGGCAGCGCGCCTGAAACACCAACTCGATCAGACATTTGTTTATGCACAATCCTTCCGCGCTGGTTACCGGAGCGTCGCGCGGCATTGGGCGGGAGATTGCCTTGAGCCTCGCGCGATACGGCTTCGATATCCTTATCAATTATTCCGGCAACAAAGCCGCGGCCATGAGCGCCGCGTCGGAGTGTGTCCAAGCCGCGTCCCTGTCAGGGAGAACCATCCGAACGGTGGCCATTCAGGCGGACATCGGCGATTCCGCGTCCCGAAACCGTCTGATGATGGAAGCGCGCCGGTGGTCCCCTGCCCTGCACTTGTTGGTCAACAACGCGGGCATCGCACCGGCCGAGCGGGCCGATATTCTCGAGGGAAGCGAGGCCAGTTTCGACCGCGTGCTCGCTGTGAATTTGAAAGCTCCTTATTTCCTCAGCCAACTCGCGGCGAAATGGATGCTGGAAGGGACACCGGCGGATTCGACTCCGCCGCCGGACCGGAGAGCCGACGCCCGCTGGCAACCTAAAATCATCAACATCTCGTCTGTGAGCGCCTACGCCGCCTCGATCAACCGAGGTGAATACTGCGTCTCCAAGGCCGGGCTATCCATGGTCACCGCTCTTTTCTCGCAACGGCTGGCGGCTCACGGGATTAACGTCTTTGAGATCCGCCCCGGAGTCATCACAACGGACATGACCGAAGCCGTCAAAGAAAAGTATGACACTCTCATCGCCGAAGGGCTAACCCCCATCCCCCGCTGGGGATCGCCCAGTGATGTCGCCCGAGCTGTGATCGCCATCGCCGAAGGAGCGTTCCCTTTCAGCACGGGCGAGGTCCTCAACGTGGACGGCGGCTTTCACCTTCGGAAACTTTGACCGGTCTCGCGCCTCAACCCAGACACATCCATGCCACTCAAGATCGACCTCGCGCTCAACGCAAAAGATTTGATGCCGCGCATCCAGCGGCTCTGGGACCTATCCGCCGACAAAATTCTCGACATCGAGCGCTCCTGGCCGGAAAAGAGAGGAACTCCGGTGTTCACGGCCAACGGGACTTACACGACGCGTGGATGGACGGAGTGGACGCAAGGCTTTCAATACGGCGCGGCGCTGCTGCAGTTCGACGCGACAGGAGATCGTCGATTTATTGAGCTCGGGAGGAGCAAGACGATTCAGAGAATGGCCCCTCACGTGTCCCATGTGGGAGTGCACGATCACGGCTTCAACAACATCTCGACCTATGGCAACCTTCATCGCTTGATGCGCGAGGGCCGAATTGAGGCGAACGACGAGGAACGTCATTTTTACGAGCTCGCCCTGAAGGTTTCAGGAGCGGTGCAAGCCGCGAGATGGACCGCGATCGAAGGCGGTCTGGGCTTCATTTACTCATTCAACGGACCCCACTCGCTGTTCATCGACACCATGCGATCGCTGAGATCGTTGATCGTGGCCTGGCAGCTCGGCCACGTGCTCATGGGGGAACGGGACACCGCCGTCTGCTTGCTCGAACGCGCCGTCATGCACGCGGAAGTGACGTCTCGCTTTAACGTGTACTTCGGCAAGGGTCGTGACCATTACGATGTCGCGGGACGCGTCGCTCACGAAAGCCTCTTCAATGTGAAAGACGGCGGTTATCGCTGCCCCAGCTCGCAGCAAGGATTCTCGCCATTCACGACCTGGACGCGGGGACTTGCCTGGGCCGTGTGCGGCTTCTCGGAGCTGCTCGAGTTTTTGCTCGAGCTGAACGACGGCACGCGAATCGGGAGCCGTTCCCTCTCACAAGTGATCGAGGGGTTTCTCGGCGCCGCGCGGGCGACCGCCCGGTTTTACGTGGAGAACACGTGCACCGACGGGGTTCCGTATTGGGACACAGGCGCCCCGTTATTGTGGCGGATCCAGGACGCCCTCGAAAAGCCCGCCCAGCCATTCAACGAATGGGAGCCCGTCGACAGCTCAGCCGCCGCGATCGCCGCCCAGGGACTGATCCGGCTCTCGAATGTGGAGCTCGCTCTTGGGAAACGCGCGGCATCCCGCCAATTGCAAAAGGCTGGTTTGACGATCGCCCGCACCTTGTTCTCGGATCCGTATCTCTCCCAATCCACAGCGCATCAAGGGCTGCTGCTCCACTCGGTTTATCACCGCCCCAACGGCTGGGATCACGTGGCCCGCAAACAGCGTGTGCCGAACGGGGAAAGCTCCATGTGGGGCGACTACCATTTGAGGGAACTGGCCCTCTTGATCCAACGCCAGGCCACCCAGCAAAGGCCGTTGAAATTCTACATCTAGAATCCTGGCGGAACTAATTCCAAGGAATGGTGTTCGAGGAACTGGTGTTCATCTTCAATCTTATTCGGTGAAACCCCACCGCATCGCCTGCTCGATCGTGATCTGGATGGCCGTCAATGGCTGCTCGACGAAGCACTATCGGCACTCGGCGGACAAGGAAGTGGCATCGGCGATCGCCCGGAAGACTCCCTCGGTCCCCAACATGGACCCGCGTTTCACCATCGAACAAACCAATGCGCTGTCCTTGGAGAATCTCACGCTTTCGACAAATATCCCCAGCTTTCTTGGGACTGAAGGCGAAGTGGAGAAAACGGCGCGAGTGCTCTCCTTGGACAAAGCTATCGGGCTGGCGGTTCGCCACAGCCGCCTCTACCAAAACCGAAAGGAGCAGGTATTTCTCGAGGCCCTCGACCTGACTTTGGCACGGCACCAATTCACCCCCATTTTCGCCGCCGGCGCCGACGCCACCCACGAGGTCGGGACGGTTGAAGCCCTCGAGGCTCGTTTGGATCCCGTGACCGGCAGACTTGTTCCTTTGCTGAGTGACAACCTTGTTGAACGTCATAGCGTCCGCGGCAATGGCAACGTCAACACGGGATGGATGATTCGGGATGTTGGCCGTATCAGCACGGCTTTCACCACTGATTTCTTCCGGTTCCTGACAGGCGGCCCGGAAACAATCGCCTCCTCGCGCGTGGGCGCGACGCTGATTCGCCCGCTGTGGCGGAATGCGGGATTCAAAGCGGAAATGGAGAATCTGACCCTGGCCGAAAGAGGCCTGCTGTATTCGCTGCGGGAGTTCACTCGGTTCAGGAAACAGTTCTCGGTGGATATCGCCGCTTTTTATTATCGGGTGTTGCAGAGCCGGGACGCGGCGCGGAACACCTATCTGGGCTATCAGAACTTCAAGCGAAGTGCTGAGCGCACGCGCGCGCTGGTCAAAGAAAACCGCGTGAAGCTGGCCGAACTGGGCCGCTTGGAACAACAAGAACTGTCCCAGGAAACGCTCTGGATCTCCGCCATTCGAAATTACAAACTGGCTCTGGATAATTTCAAGATGCAGCTCGGGCTCTCCACGGAATCCAACATCGTGCTGGACGACCACGATTTGGAGCGCCTGTCGATCGTCCATCCAAACATGACCATGGAAAGCGCGATGGAGGTCGCGATGGCCTCGAGGCTCGACCTTCAGAACCTCAGGCAGCAGCACGAAGACACGGGCCGGGAAATCAAACTCGCGTCAAGCCGATTGAAACCCCAGGTGGATCTGATCGCCTCGGCCGGGTTTGAAAGCAAGCAGCAATCAGCCGCCAAACTCGCCGTGCCGGATATTGACCGTTATCGCTGGAGCGCCGGACTCAACCTGGATCCCGGCTTGGATCGGAAAGGAGAGCGGAATCTGTACCGAAGCGCTCTCATCCGGCATGAGCGGTCGGCCCGGGCGATCGCCGAAGCCGAGGACAGCGTCAGACTCCAGGTTCGCGAAGATTTGAGAGCCCTCGACCAAGGAAAGCGCAGCCACGAGAACAGTGAGCTGGGCGTGAAGCTCGCGGCCCGCCGCCTGGAGGAGCAAGATCTCCTGGCTGAACTGGGCCGTGGCCGCGCCCAGGACCAGGTGGACGCGCAAAACGATCTCACAGCGGCGAAGAATCAGCGCACCCAAGCCCTCGTCGAGCACACGGTCGCCCGGCTGCGGTTCTGGGAGCACTTGGGCATTCTCTTCATCAAAGAAGGCGGTCAGTGGCGGGAATTATCTGAAAATGGCGAAAGCCAACAACCCTGAACCCATGTCAATACGAAGCGTTTGGAAAATAGGGGCTCTTCTCGGGGTTATACTCCTTGGGGGGGCGTTCCTGAAAACACGCACCAAGCCCGCCGATATCGGGAGCACTTTCGCCGCACGCCGCGGTCCGCTCGATATCACGGTGCTCGAAGGGGGAGGCATCGAATCGGAGGAAAAGGGCGAGATCAAATGCGAAGTCAAAGGAGGTCAAGGCATCAAAATCCTGAAGATCGTGGAGGAAGGATATCAGGTCACCGAGCAGGATGTGAAAACCAACAAAGTCCTCGTCCTGCTCGATTCGGCGGATCTGCGCACCAAGATCTTGCAGCAGGAAATCGCTTTCGGTTCGACCGCGGCATCTCTCGTCGACGCGCAGCAGGCTTACGACATCCAATTGAACCAAAACCTCAGCGATGTGAAAGCCGCCGAGCAAAAATCGGCGTTCGCGCGGATGGACTTTGACAAATACCTCGGTGATCGAGCTTCGCAGGATATTCTCGAAGAGCTGGATCTCGAACCCAGCCTGGCCGTTCCAACACTCGGTCAGACCAACTCCGTTCTAAAGGTTGCCGCCGGATCGCCCGCCTCCGCCGACGCATCGGCGGTCAAAGCACCCGCGGCGCCAGGGGCCCGCTCATCGGGAAGCATCGACTTCTCGAAATACGCGGACATCAACCTGCTCGGCGACGGCGAGGCCAAGCAGAAACTGCGCGAGCTGCAAGACGCGGTTCAAATCGCCCAAAAAGAGCTGCAGCAAGCCCAGTCGAAACTCGACGGGACGAAGCGCCTTTTTGAGAAGGATTTTGTGACCAAGATCGAGCTGGAGGGAGACCAGTTGGCTTACGAAAACTCGGTGTTGAAAGTCAAAAAGGCGGAGACCGCTCTCAACCTCTTCGCCAAGTACGAGTTCAAAAAGGCGGCCCAAGAGTTTCTTTCAAAATACGCCGAATCTCTCAGAGAGCTTGATCGCACGCGGAAGGGCGCCGTATCAAAACTCGCCCAGGCCGATGCCAAGCTTAAGTCGGCCCAGGCGCGTTCGTCGGTGGAGGAAACGCAGCTTTCCGAACTGAAGGAGCAACTCGAGAAGTGCGTCATCAAGGCGCCGCGGCCGGGCCTCGTGGTTTATGGATCGGGCGGAGAAACGCGGTATTGGCGCGATGAAGAGCAAATCCGCGAGGGCGCCAGCGTGCGCGAAGGGCAAACAGTGCTGACCATCCCGGACATGAGGAAGATGTGCATCAAGGTAAAGATCCACGAATCCTACATCAAAAAGATCCTGAAAGGGCAATCGGTGCGCATCACGCCCGACTCGTTCCCGGAGCGGAAACTGGAGGGCCTCGTCAGCCAGGTCGGCGTGCTTCCGGACTCCGAAAACTCCTGGCTGAATCCGGACATGAAAGTTTACCGATGCACTATTTCGATCGTCGGGCATCATGACTGGATAAGGCCCGGCATGAGCACCAAAGTGCAAATCGTGGTCAACCAATTGAGCGATGTCGTGCATGTGCCGCTCCAAGCCGTAAGCCCGATGGACAACAGGCGAGTTTGTTACGTGGTGCGGGGAGATCAACTGGAGCGGCGCGAGGTCGAAGTGGGTGAATTCAATGATGAATTCATCGAGATCAAAAGCGGGCTCCAGGCAACCGAACGAGTCGCCTTGCGCCCACCCGCCGGCAGTGAGGACAAGGACAGCGCCAAAGAGGGCAAGAAATCCTCCGAACCCGCGGAGACTCCCAAGCCTGGGGCGCCCGGCGTTTCCACGGCCCTCAAAGGGGGCAAATGACGCTCGGGAAACGGGCGCACTTCCGGGGCCGCATCCATGGCTGACCTTTCCACCCCATCAGCCATCGAAGAAACGCGGGATGGGTCGAAGCCAGCCTTCGATCGCCGGGCTCTTTTTCTGGCCCGGTTGTGGCGGGTGATGCGACTCGGTCTTCGCAGTCTTTGGCTGCATCGGCTGCGCTCGTTGTTGACGGTCTTGGGCATCGTTTTCGGCGTCTGTTCGGTGATCGCGATGCTGGCCATCGGCGAGGGCGCCAGCTTCGCCGCCCAGGAGCAGATAAAAAGTCTTGGCAGTCAGAACATCATCCTGCGCAGCGTGAAACCACAGCAAGAGCAGAAAGTCACCCAACAGAGCGGCCAGTTCCTGCTAAACTACGGGCTGACCTACGACGATATTCGAGCGATCCAGGCGACGATCCCCGGCGTGGTGGTCGTGGTGCCGGGACGCATTCTTCAGGACTTCGTCTGGAACATCAGCCGCAGGGTCGACTCAGAAATCGTCGGCACCGTCCCGTGGTATCCGGAAATGAGAAACCATCCGGTGGCGCGAGGACGATTTTTTACCGATCTCGAGATGGAAGCGAAGGCCAAGGTCTGTGTGCTCAGCGCTGAAGCGGCCGAAAAGCTGTTTCCACTGGACCTGCCCCTGGGGCATTCGGTGCGAGTCGGCGCCCGATACTACCAGGTGATCGGCGTGATGGAGCGCGACGCGGGTCATACAGGTGACAACGAGATCAATCAAAACGGCGCGCCCGCGGTGGAAAGCCGCATTTATCTGCCCTTGGAAACGCTGAAGACACATTACGGCGATGTCATCTTCAAGCGGCGAGTCGGCAGCCGCGAGATGGAGAAGGTGGTGCTGCACGAAATCACCGTCAAAGTCGAGGACCGAGAGCAAGTGATCAATGTGTCACTGGCGATCCAGGATTTGTTGAAGAGGAAACACAAGAAAACCGACTATCGAATGATCGTGCCGCTCGAATTGCTCAAACGAGCTGCTGAGACGAAGCGCATTTTCAGCATCGTCCTCGGCTCGATCGCGGCCATTTCCCTGCTGGTTGGCGGCATTGGCATCATGAACATCATGCTCGCCAGTGTGACGGAACGAACACGGGAGATCGGCATTCGCCGCGCCATGGGCGCCAAAAGGCGCGACGTGGTGCTGCAGTTCCTGGCGGAAACGGTAATCCTCTCGGGCGCGGGCGGCATCCTCGGCGTGGTTCTTGGCGTGGCCATCCCGAATCTCGTGACGCTATTCTCCGGCCTGCCAACGATAGTGACCTTGTGGGCTCCACCTCTGGCATTTTCGATTTCCGCCTTCGTGGGGGTCGTTTTCGGCATCTACCCCGCTCTCCGGGCCGCTCGGATGGACCCCGTGGAGGCGCTGCGCCATGGGTGAATTCCAAGGCGCTGCGGCTCGTGCCGTTGGAAACCGCCGGTCATTTCTGGCACCAGCCGCGCGAGGTCGCGCTCGTCATCCTATCAGGGCTGGCTTGGGGTGTTCTCCGATACCGAGCCCTGGTCACTGAACGCGGGCTGGGTGCCCTCGCTTTTCTTGCGTCCGAGCAATTCCTTCTCCAATTCCGCAACGCGCCGCAAGAGTTCAGGAAGTTGTTGAGCCGCGAGCATCTGCCGCTTCATTTGTCGGTCAGGCGCCGCCGGGGAGCCGAACCATTTCTCGCCATCCGGGACATGGCTCATCACGCCTGACTGAGCTGAGATGATGACCCGATTGCCAATCTTCAAGTGGCCCGCAATGCCTGCTTGCCCGGCAACCGTGACATAGCTGCCTAGTTTTGTGCTTCCTGCAACACCCACTTGGGACACCAAAATGCAATGATCCCCCGTGACCACGTTGTGCCCCAGCTGCACCAGGTTGTCGATCTTCGTGCCGCGCCCGATCACCGTAGGCCCCAAAGCTCCACGATCCACCGTCGTGTTGGCCCCGATTTCCACATCATCGTGGACCAGGACGTGCCCCACCTGAGGGACCTTCCTGTGGGCTCCTCCATCCAGCACATACCCAAAACCGTCCGAGCCAAGGACGGCTCCAGCGTGGATTCGGACCCGATTGCCCACCAGAGTTCCGGGGTAAAGGGTGACCCGGGGAAACAAGTGAGTGTGGGCGCCCAAGGAACAATGGTCTCCGACATAACAACCCGTCTCCACAATCGAGTTGGGACCGATCTTAACTTCCTCTCCGATCGTGCAGAATGGGCCGATGAAAGCGCTGGCGTCGATCGACGCGCTGGGGGCGACGACCACCGTGGCGTGGATGCCCGGCTTGAATTCGGGCTCTGGAAAAAACAAGGGCAAGATCTTGGCGAACGCTATCCTTGAATTGGGGACGTGAATCAGGGTTTTGACGCCCCCGGAATACAGGGTATCCACGAGGATCGCCGACGCGGCGGTTTGCTCGGCCAGACGAAAGTAGGTCTCGTTTTCGGCGAACGTCAGATCCCCTTTCTTGGCGGCGTAGGCGGGTGAGAATCCCAGCAAATCAAGATTCGAATCGCCGACAACCCGGCCTCCGACTTGCCGTGCAATCTCGCAGACCTTCATTGTCCCTTTTGTTGGTTCACGATGCGGTTGTTTTCTCCCAAAACGATGACGCTCGGACTCCAGGAGGCGGCGGCCGTTGGATCGGCCCACGTGTAGCTCATGATCGTCAGCCTGTCGCCCGCCTTTCCGAGATGCGCGACGGCGCCGTTCAAGATGACATCGCCAGAACCCCGGCGGCCCTTGATGGCGTAAGTTTCAAAGCGGTTGCCATTCGCCAAATTGCCACAAAGAATCCGCTCGTAGGGCAGCATTCCCACCGTCTCCATCAAGCTCTCGTCTATGGTCAAGCTACCCTCGTAATCGAGGCAAGATTCGGTCACTTGCGCCCGATGAATTTTGGTTCGTAAAACCTGTATCTGCATAGCAATTCGTTGACTTGACAAATGGCGATCACTATAAAGACCGGCCGGGCCAATTCAACATCTCTTTATAGCATGTCCAAGACACTGCGAGTCGGCATGATAGGTTATCGTTTCATGGGGAAAGCCCACTCAAACGCCTGGCGTCAAGCCCCCCATTTTTTTCCGCTCGCGGCGGGTGTCTCCATGCACACCATATGCGGGCGGGACGCCGGCGCCGTTGAAACAGCTCGAGCCCAACTCGGATGGGAGAACGCCTCCACGGACTGGAAAGCGGTCGTCCGGTCGCCGGACATCGATATCGTGGACATCAACACGCCCAATGATTCCCACGCGGAAATCGCGATCGAGGCCGCCAGGGCGGGCAAGCATGTGCTCTGCGAAAAGCCCCTCGGGATGAACGTCGCGCAGTGCCAGGAAATGGTGGATGCGGTGAAGAAGGCGAAAGTGGTCGCGATGGTTTGCCATAACTACCGGCGGATACCCGCCATCGCCCAAGCCAAAAAAATGATCGAGGAAGGGGCGATCGGGAACATCTTTCATTACCACGCGCGCTACGCCCAGGACTGGATCGTGGATCCCGAGTTTCCACTCGTGTGGCGATTGCAGAAAGGAGTCAGCGGAAGCGGCGCCCACGGCGATATCAACGCGCACATCATCGATCTGGGACGGTATTTGGTGGGCGAGTTCAAGGAGGTCTGCGGGCTCATGAACACATTCATCAAAGAACGACCGCTGATGGATCAGGGAGGAAAAGGCGATGGACTGGGCGCCAAGGCCACCAGGAAGATGGGCAAAGTCACCGTGGACGACGCCGCGCTGTTTATTGGGCGTTTCAAGAATGGCGCCTTGGCGAACCTCGAAGCCACGCGGTTCGCGCTGGGCAGAAAAAACCACATCGCGATCGAGATCAACGGCTCGAAAGGCTCGCTGCAGTTCGACTTCGAAGATATGAACCGCTTGAAATTCTTCGACAATACCCAACCTCCGGATCGCCAGGGATTCAACGACATCTTGATCACGCAGCCAGGAGGCGTGCACCCCCATGTCGGCCAGTGGTGGCCTCCAGGTCATATCATCGGCTACGAGCACACTTTCGTGCATACCATCGCCGACTTCGTGAACGCGGTGGTCAATGGACAATCCGTTCAACCCACGTTTGAGGACGGCATGAGGAATCAGCGAGTGCTGGAAGCCGTCGAAGAATCCGCGAAAACCGGGCATTGGGTGAAAGTCTAATGAAAAGCAAGATTGGAATTGGCCTGATCGGCTGCGGCGGGATCGCCCTCGCGAATCATGTTCCGGGGATTGCTCTCAGCCCCGTGGCCAGAATTACCGCGCTTTGTGACGCCGACGGCGCCGTTCTAAATCGCGCGTCGGAACAAACCGGCGTAAGTTCCAAAACGAGCCGCTACGAGGAATTGCTGGCGATGGACAGCGTCGATGCGGTCATCATCGCGACGCCCAATTTGTTCCACGCCCCGATCGCATTAGCCGCCATCAAGGCTGGAAAACACGTTCTCTGCGAGAAACCGATCGCCATGAATGCGCCGGAAGCCGCGGCCATGTGCGACGAGGCGCGAAAGGCCGGGGTCCGCCACATGACGGCGTTCACCTACCGTTTCGTGCCCGCCATGCGCTATATGGCGCATCTTCTGTCCACGGGAGCGATCGGGGTCCCGTACCATTTCCGGGCCCAACGCTTTCAAGATTGGGGCATGCGCTCCATTGGGTGGCGTCAAGTCGCCCGCATGGCTGGAAGCGGGGAACTGGGGGACATGCTCTCCCATCGCATCGATTTCGCTCATCTTCTCTTTGGCGGCTTCACAGAAATCGTGGCGTCGCTGCGGAAGTACATCGATGTGCGAGAAGGCCAAGCTTCCGACCTCGACGATTGGGTCTCGATACTTGGCTCGTTCGAGAACGGCGCGACCGGTGTGCTCGAAAGTTCGAAGCTCGTCACGGGAGGCGGCGAAGGGGGGCGAAGCCGGGATCTCTGCGAGGTCAATGGGAGCGAAGGCAGCTTGGTTTACGAATTGGGAATGCCTTTCCATATCCGCGTCGGTAAAAAAGGCGGGTCCGGTTTCGAAACCGTTTCTCTTCCGAAAGAGTTTCTAACCCTCCCCGGCTCCAATCGGGATCCCCATGCCACGGATCCGCTGGTCGGATTCCGTTACGATCAAGACGTGGAATTCATTCAGGCCATCCTTGAACAACGGGATTGCAGACCCTCTTTCGTCGACGGCCTCAGGGCCCAAATCGTCATGGACGCCGCGATGGAGTCTGATCGCACAAAACAATGGGTCAAGATTCGGCCTTGTTGAGTGCCTGGTCTTTTAATTAGTGAGTTCCTCTGATTTGACAGCATCCTCGGGATAACTTATACCCGACCGTGGTTTCCGTGCAGCGCACAAAACGTTAAATTCTATCTATTATGGCAATATCTGTAGGCTCCAAAGCTCCTGATTTCAGTCTCAAATCGAAAACCGCGTCGGGGCTTTCCGACGTGACCCTGAGCAAGAACGCGGGTGTCAAGAACACGGTCATTCTCTTTTTCCCGCTGGCGTTCACCGGAGTTTGCACCACGGAGATGTGCGACATCAGCGGGGGCATTCAAGCGTATTCAGACCTGAACGCTGAAGTTATCGGGATCAGCGTCGACAGCCCTTTCGCTCAAGAAGCGTGGGCGCAGAAAGAAAAGATTTCCATCACCCTCGCCAGCGACCTCAACAAAAAGACCGCAGAAGCCTATGGCGTGCTGCTCCCCGACCTTGTCGGCCTGGGATCAGTCAGCGCCCGAGCCGCGTTCGTGGTCGATAAAGGCGGCGTTGTGCGTTACGCCGAGGTCACCCCCACTGTTAAAGACTTGCCGAACTTCAGTGCGGTGAAGCAAGCCTTGGCCAGTTTGACCTGAGTTTCAGATCTCTTGTTCGGCCACCGGCCGGCGCCTGAATTCTAAAAGGATTCACGCCGGCAGGTGCGCCGCCAAAAAGTCGGCGATGTGCATGACTTGAGTCGCACGGTTTTTAGCCGACTCAAGTCCGGCTTTCATCTGCAGCAAGCAGCCCGGATTTGATGTGACAACGATATCCGCCCGGGATTCGAGGATGTGCCCGATCTTCCGGCGACGGAGCCGTCCGGCCATTTCGGGTTGGGTGAGATTGTAACTCCCCGCGCTGCCGCAGCACACGTCCGATTCCGACATCTCCACGTAGCCGCCGCGGGCCACATGCCGCACGAGTCTTCTCGGAGCTTCCGTGATTCGTTGGGCATGGGCCAAGTGGCAGGCATCTTGATAAGTGACTCTTCCAAATCGAGGAGGCAGCCAGTCGATGCACTCCGGCTCAATCATTTCGGACAAATCTCGAGCTTTGGCGGAAAAAGCCATCGCTGACGGCGCCCATCGAGGATCGTTCGAGAGCAATTGGCCGTATTCCTTCAAAGTGGATCCACACCCGGCCGCATTGATGACCACGGCCTTCAAGTCAGGCGCGTTGAACGAGCCCAGATTATGGGCGGCGCACCGTCTTGCTTCCGCCATGTTCCCGCCATGGGCAAAAAGCGCGCCGCAGCAGCCCTGAGCCTCCGGGACGACGACGTCAAAGCCCGCCCTCTGCAACAATCGTATCGTGGACCTGTGGGTTTCCCTGAACATCACGTCCATGACACATCCAACAACCAACGCGACCGTGCCTCGCGAAGGGTCTCTGGCAGTCTGCGAAAAAGGAGGAAGACTCTCTTGTGCAGGGCGATGCGGATCGACAAATGCCAGGGGCTCCCGCAAGCCAGCGGGTAGGAATCGATCCATTGCCGCGGCCTTGATCCAACGGGCGGGCGTCAGGGCAATTTCCATGCGCTCGGGATGCGGCAGAATCCCTTCGATGAACACTTTGGTGAGGAGGGTCTCCATCCACCCCCGCGGAACTGAACGGTTGATGTGCTCGCGTGTCTCCTCAAGCAGTTCTCCGTAACGCACGCCGCTTGGGCACGCGGCTTCGCAGGCCCGGCATCCCAGGCATGTGTCAATCGCACTCGCGCTGGCCTCTGTGACCGGCACGGCGCCCTTGTCCATGGCGCGCATCAAGTAAATGCGCCCGCGGGGCGACAGATTTTCATTACCGGTTTCCAAATAAGTCGGGCACGACGCCAAGCACAAGCCGCAATGAATGCAGGCGGAAGCTTTGCGGTTGTCGAGAAAACCGCCTGGCCGGTCAGTGTTCATAGCAGCGGAGGCAGCGATGGTAAAATGTGGTTCGGATCAAACGCCATCTTGGCTCGTGTTTCCAGTCGTGTGCTGGGCGGCTCGTGCCCAGGGTCTCTGATTTCCGCGGTGTAGAGAACGCCGTTTCCCGCCCTGGCCAAAAAGGGCATCGAAGCGAGGCCGGCAATCGCTGCCGCCAGGCCCGTGGGAACTACAGACACCCGCCGCGTCATGAGGCGTGAGCGCGAGATCCAGAAATCGCGGTCGTAAGAAAGGTCCGAAGGCTTCGAAAACCCAAGCGCAGCCGCGTGATGCGCTTGCCACGCCACCTCCGCCTCTGTTCCGGAGAAGCCCAAGACCACCATCATCCCATTCCCGGACGTCAGGGATGGTCCGCCACGCCAACAATCGATGATGGACGGGCGAAGGCTCGAGCTCCTAAGGCTGGCGAGGACCGAACTCAGTTCATCGACTGAAGCGCAGTTCTTTCCGAAGAACAGCTCCGCTCGTGGCCGGGGAAGGAGCTTGAAAGTCGCTTCAACAATGATTCCGAGAGCGCCGCCCGCTCCAATGAAGAGTTTGCCCAAATCGTAGCCGGCCACGTTCTTGACCACTTTTCCCCCGGTACGAATCAAGGATCCGTCCGCCAGCGCCACTCGAAGCCCAAGCACATAGTCGCGAGCTTTGCCAAACCCGAACCGCCGCGGTCCATTGAGATCATGATTCAACACGTCGAGCACAGTCAGTGTTTCGGGAAGCGCGGGATCCAGGGGAACCCACTGGCCTCGTTCCCCCAATGCGTGTTGCAGAGTGTCCAACCGCATGCCCGATTGAACCGTGGCGGTGAGATCCTCCGGACAGTGCTCGACGATTCGGTTAAAATGGGACAAGTCCACGCACTCGACCGGGGTCCGCTCGCGCGAAGCCTTGGCGAGTTGAGTGCCCAGCTCGATCTCGGTCAGGGGTTCGAGTCGCATGGGATCAAACGGAAATCTGACGGCGAGGCGCGAAATCCATGCAACGTTTGCCATTCGGAAACATTTTGTGAGGATTGCAGCGATGAAGGGGATCGAACATCCGGCGCAACGAGCGCATGGCGTCGAGATCGGGCTGGGAAAATTGTTTCTCCATGAAATCCGCTTTTTCCACACCGATGCCATGCTCTCCTGACACACTGCCCCCGAGTTCGAGGCAGCGCTCGAGAATCCGGTTCCCCGCCTGGACTGCGCGTTTGACTTCATCGGGGTTGGATTCATCGTAGAGAATCAGGGGATGAATGTTGCCATCTCCCGCGTGAAACACGTTGGGAATCCTCAATCCAAATTCCGCGCTGGTGTGCTGGATGAACCGCATGATCTCGGGCAGTTTCGAGCGCGGCACGACTCCATCCTGAGTCAGAAAATTGGGGCTCAATCGGCCGATGGCGCCAAATGCCCGCTTGCGGCATTTCCAAAGATCGGCCCTCTCCTTGTCCGTGCGGGCGCGGCGCACTTCGGTGGCGCGATTGGCCTTGCAGAGCCGCTCCACTTCCATCGCCTGTTGCTCCAATCCCTCCTCGAGCCCGTCAAGTTCCACGATCAGCAACGCTCCCGCATCCAGGGGGAACCCGAAATGGTAGGCGGCTTCAACCGCCTGGGTGATGAGCTGATCCATCATTTCAAGTGCCGCCGGCACAATCCCCGAAGCGATGATGTCGCTGACGGCTTGGCTGGCATCATCGACGGAAGCAAACACGCCCAGGAGGGTTCGCCAAGACTGGGGAATTTGGCTCAAATTCACAACGACGCGGGTGACGATGCCAAACATGCCTTCGGAGCCGATCACGGCGCCGCGAAGATCAAGACCGCCTGTCTCCTCCCCTCCTTCCAGAGTCGTTCCCAGCCACACGATCTCACCGTCTGGGAGGACCATCTCCAAACCAAGCACATGATTGGTCGTGACCCCGTATTTCAGCGTGTGCGGCCCGCCGGAATTTGTGGCGACATTCCCTCCGATCGTGCAAGCCGTTTGGCTCGATGGATCGGGAGCGTAAAGGAGGCCTGCCGAACGTACCGCGTTGGTGATCCAAATGTTGACGCAGCCGGCTTCCACGAGCGCTCTTCGATTTTCCAAATCAACCTGCTGCACCTGGTTCATCCGCGTCAAAGAGATGACCACCGCGTTTTCTATCGGGAGGATGGCGCCGCTCAAATTCGTGCCCGCGCCCCGGGGGATGAAGGGGGCCTGGTGCTTGTTGCAGCAGCGAACGATCTCCGCCACTTCAAACGGGGAATTTGGCAAGACCACGATCGATGGAATTTTCTTCTCAAGAGTGTAGGCATCGCATTCATACACAAGCAATTCCAAGGGATCGGAGAGGATTTGAGGGCTCCCGAGGATCAGCCGCAAATCCGCCAACAGAGCCGATTCATCCTGTGTTGCGCGGTGCATGCCCAGCTTCATAAAGCCCCGCGAATTATTTGGCCACACCTTTATTCCGGGCCTTGGGACTTTCTATTGCCGCACGCCGCGAGGTTGGTCTAAGTTTTCAGAATGATATCGATCAACCCTTTCAATCCACCGTCGCGCTTGCTGATGGGCCCCGGCCCGAGCGACGTGCCTCCTTCGGTTTTATTATCGATGGCTCGCCCCGTTTTGGGCCACCTCGACCCCGTCTTTGTCGGGATGATGGAGGAACTGAAAGGGATGCTGCGCGAGGTCTATCAAACGGCCAACGACATGACATTCCCGGTCAGCGGCACCGGCAGCGCCGGGATGGAGTTTTGCCTGGTGAATCTGATCGAACCGGGCGATGAAGTGATCATTGGTGTCAATGGAGTCTTCGGAACTCGCATGGCGGACGTGGCGAGCCGCTGCGGAGCGAAAGTGATCAAAGTCGAATCGCCCTGGGGCACGATCATCACGCCGGAACAGATCGCCCAAGCCCTGGTTGGGCGAAACCCCAAACTGGTGGCCGTGGTGCACGCTGAAACCTCCACCGGCGCGCTGACACCCGTGGAAGAAATCTCGCGGCTGTCGCGCGAGGCGGGAGCGCTCTTCGTTCTGGATGCCGTCACTTCGCTCGCGGGCTGCCCCGTGCGGATCGACGCCTGGGGAGTGGACGCGGTCTATAGCGGCACGCAAAAATGCTTGAGCTGCCCCCCCGGGCTGTCGCCGGTATCCATGAGTGCCCGCGCCGTGGAAACCGCGGCTCGTCGCAAATCCAAAGTCCAGAGCTGGTATCTGGACGTGAACCTGCTGGCGGCTTATTGGGGCCAAGACAGGGTCTACCATCACACGGCTCCCATCTCCATGAATTACGCCCTGCACGAAGCGCTCCGGCTCGTCCTGGCGGAGGGCCTCGAATCGAGATGGCGCAGACATGAGCAAAACCACGGCATGCTCAAGCGCGCTCTGGAAGCCATGGGCCTCTCGTTCGCCGCGCAACCAGGTCATCAACTGTGGCAACTGAACGCCATCAGCGTGCCCGAAGGGATTGAAGAATCCGTCGTCCGCCGCCGCTTGCTCCTTGAGGACGGCATAGAGATTGGCGCTGGCTTGGGGCCGTTGAAAGGCAAGATCTGGCGCGTCGGCCTGATGGGCGCCACGTCCACGGGAGCAAACGTGCGCCGGTTTGTGGCGGCTTTCGGCCGGATTTTGAAAGACTGCGGAAACCGCTGCGACGTGGCGGCCGCCCTCAAAGAGTGCGCTTGATCCTCAGGGCAATCCCGTCGGCGCCCCTGAAAATTGGAGGCGTCAGTGGGTACGACCCTCTTATTTTGAGGAAACACCGCGGAGATAAGAAAGGATCAATTCGGGCAATTGGGTGCTGTAACCCCCTTCCAAAACGCTCAGCATGGGAATGCCGAGTTTTGCCAGGGATTTGCCGATCCACTCGAAGTCCTCGGCCTCAAGGGTTTCCTGGGCCAGCGGATCGCGTGCGTAGGCATCGAACCCGGCGGAGACAAGAATGAGCGCGGGTTTGGCGGCGGACATGCCCGCGATGGCTTTTCCAATGATCTTGCGATAATCCTCGCGAGGGGTGCGGGGAGGGACGGGAAAATTAAAGCAGTTCTTGCCCACGTCGGAAGTGCCCGTTCCAGGATAGCACGGGTGTTGGTGGATGGAGTAAAACGAGGTGTTGGGGTGGTTCAGCAAGATGGCCTCCGTTCCGTTTCCGTGGTGCACGTCGAAATCGAACACGGCCACGCTTTTCGAGCCGGTTTCAAGCGCCTCGAGAGCCGCCACGGCGATGGAGTTGAAGTAGCAAAAGCCCATTGCGTGATTCCGCGTGGCATGATGGCCGGGGGGGCGCAGAAGGCTCAACGAAGGCTCCCCGGCGCGCGCGCAATTCAAGGCCCGCAATGCGCCCCCCACGCTGCGTTTGGCGTGGATAAAGATGTCCGGATGATTCGGAGTGTCATTATCGAATGGATCACGGGCGGCTTTCACCTGAGCCACATGCTCCGCCGTGTGAGCCCGCAAGATGGTTTTCTCGGGCGCCTCGCTCGGCTCCAGCCACTCCAGCGCGAGTTCGGTCTGGGTCTTTAGGTGATCGACGGTCCTCGAAATCCTCGCCGGCCTTTCGGGATGTCCCGGCGATTGATAAGTCGTGCAGTCTTTGTGCGTGATGATTTTCATCGAGAACTCCGTCGGTGGCCGCTATCGCGCGATCTCGCCACGAATTCTTTCAAGCAATCTCCGCGTGGCCCAAACACCCTCGAGCTCGCTGAGATTCCGGCCTTCGTATTCTATCCCCACGTACCCATGATAACCGGCCTTGAGCACGATCTTCAACATCCGTCGATAATCCGTGTGGATCTCGTTGCCGTTGAAGTCAAAATCATGCGACTTGGCGCTCACGGCCTTGGCAAAGGGCATCATTTCCTCCACCCCCTTATAGCGGTCGTAAACCTTGCCGTTCCCGAGGTCGAAATTGCCAAAGTCAGGAAGCGTGCCGCAGTTCGGCAAGTTCACGAGCTTCATGACGCCGGCAAGCCAGCTCCCGTTTGACGAGAGGCGTCCATGGTTCTCCACGAGGCAGTTCAAACCGAGCGTCGAACAGTATTGGGAAAGCTGGGTCAGGCCGTCGGCGGCTCGCTTTTGCTGGTCCTCGAAACTGCCGACTCCTCGAGTTTCCGCGTTGACTCGGATGGAATGGCATCCAAGAAACTTCGCGGCGTCGGCCCATTTGCGATGGTTCTCCACCGCTCGCGCGATTCTCTTGGCATCCGTATCGCCCAGATAGCCTTCGTCATCGCACATGATGAGCAGTATTCTGACCCCCTCGCCATCAGCTCGGCTCTTGAACTCGGCGAGATAGCGTCGATCCCGGGCCCGGTTCTTGAAGAACTGATTGACGAGCTCGATGGCGTCCACGCCGCACATGAGCTTCGCCGTTTGTGGGAACTGCATGTGGGTCGTGCGGTTCGCAAGGAGAGACCGGTGAAACGACCATTCGGCGAGGGATATCTGAAAAGGCTCCTGGCGTTGAGCCATTAAAGACGTTCGCCAACCAACGGCGGTGGAGGCCAGAGCGACTGTCGAATGGGCCAAAAACGAGCGCCGATCCAGTGTGCCCCCAACGCCGACTCGCGTCCTCGGGCGAGTCTTCGGGTTCAATTGCGGTTGCGTGTTCAACAGGCGCGGTGGTTTCGCCGATCAATGCGCGGGCGCCGAACCTCCTCCGGCGGCTTGGGGCGCCTTCTTGGAAGGCGGATGGAAAAACAGCGCCAGCGCGATCGCCGCGATGAGAGCCGTCGCACAGGGCAGGAGGAACAATCCCTTAAAATCCGTGACGCCGTTTGTGGTGAACATATTTTGCAGCAACCACGGACAAATGGAATTAGCCACCAGCGCCCCGACCCCCAAAATCATGACGTTAAACAGCCCCTGCGCGCTCGAACGCACGTCCTTGGGAAAGTGTTCGTCCACGAAGATGTACACCGTGGCAAAGAAGAAGGCGTAACAAATTCCGTGAAGGACGTTCACCAGGACGATGAGCGCTTTGTGCTCGGGGAGAAACGCGAACACGGCAAACCTGCCCGCATGCCCCAGGATCCCAATGACCATCGTCTTCTTCCAACCAAGCGCCTTCAGGCAGGCGCCCAGGACGAACATGGTCGCAATTTCAGCCAGTTGTCCGATGCTCATGACGGGCATGATCCAGTTGCCGGGAATCCCCACTTGCGCACTCCCCAGAAAAGTGCCAGTCCAGTTAAAATAGCAGTTGTGGACGAAGGCATCCACGAACGTAATGATCCATAGAATGAGGACGAAGGGATGCTTCAACAGCCGCGTCGCCTCAAGCCAAGCCAGGCTTTCCGACCCCTTCGAAGCCGGCTTCGGCGGAGTGTGCGGCAGGATCAAACTGAAGAGCGCCAGCAGAATGGAGGCAACTCCCGCGACGATGAACGTCCATTTCGTTGCCTGTTGCAATGCGGGCCCGGTCAATCCGGAAGCCAGCACGGTTCCAAGCCATTCGACGAACCCATTCGGATTCGCGGCATTCACTTTTCCCCAGTCAACGAGAATAAAAGTGAACGGCCAGGCAGCCAATATCCATCCGATCGTGCCTCCCATGCGGATAATCCCGAATTCGTTCTGGGGATCCTTCATGTTCGCGAACGCAATCGAATTAGTGATGGAAATCGTGGGCACGTAAAGGAGGCAGTGGACAAGCATGAGCAGGAAGAATGGCCAAAATGTATTGACGAAGCCCAATCCGAGCATTGCCACGCCTCCCACCAAATGGCTGAAAGCGAGGAACTTCTCAGCCGCGAAATTTCGATCCGCGAACTGGTTGCTGAAAAACATGCCCACGATGGCGGCGACGGGAAAAGCGTTCAAAATGAATGCCTGTTCCGTCGGCGAGAACCCCAAGCTCGGCAAGTAGCCGAAAATAAGGGGCAGCCAAGCGCCCCAAATAAAAAACTCCAGGACCATCATGAGGAAAAGCTTCAGTCGAATAGTTTGATTCATAGGCTGTGGGCGCATGCTAGTGGACTTCGCCCCAGGGAGGCAAGACAGGAACTCACGACGCTGCGCGGGGCAGTGCATCCGCAGGTTGACGGTGAATTTGGCTGGCAGCCCGGAGCGCGGTTGTGTGCGAGGCACCAGCCGCAGCAGGTTTGGCGTGATAGCGAGCCTGAGATGCTGCTGCGACTGGCTTTCAGCACAGTCGCGCTCCACCGACAACTCGCGGATGCACCATGCGCGGGGTTCCGCTCGTGAAAGCACCGGCGAACCATCCCCGAAGGCTCAAGGCTGGCTCTTTGGGAAACAACCGCCTGGTGTTGCGTATCGCGGAGAATCCGGGGAAGTTTATACAGAAATCTGCGGAGATTGAGTATGGGTCGAAGGGAGTGGCGTTGGATTTTTCGCGCTGAACAGCTCCGTCAGAAGCGTTGGCCGCGCGACAGTGGGGCCGCCCCAATTTCTTTGCTGCTAAGGAGGGCTCAAAGTTCTCCGACCGCCCGTTCAACCTTGGACCTTAAAACGGCAGCTGAACCCATTGAAGATGCGCAACAGCCTGGATGACAAAGGCTTGAGGAAGAGGGAGGCATATCCCTTGTGGATCTGGCGAGTGATTCGGAAAGATTTTATCGCCAGGATCTTGCGAAGATTCACCATGGGCAACTGCCGTTTTATGGTTGGAGGCTCTGCCTCCTTGTGCTGCCGGTTGGGATGTTGCCAGCCCCAACCAGAGTTCTCCCAGCTTACCTTCGTTTCCCGTCCCGTCGTGTCACCCTCGCTAACCCCGCCGGAATCAACAGCGCCAAGGCGACGATTTGATGACGATGCGTGGCTGCCTTCGCCGTCTAGGTGGCGGCTTGGCTTACCGGATCTAGCCATTTCGAGTTTGAAATGGTGATGTTGCATCCGCGAGTTGTCGGTGATCGGGTCGGGTGCCGGGGATTGCGCCCCGGCACCCTCCCACACCACCGTACGTGCGGTTTTCCGCATACGGCGGTTGAACGATGCAGCCCTGTTTACATGGTGGCTGCTAGGTCTGAC
>SXGS01598400.1_pt1 | contig 52114 bp, 53 predicted proteins | sample 3174681 | NCBI WGS metagenome assembly SXGS01 (sample SAMN11356861, study PRJNA531348) | freshwater metagenome | isolation source: freshwater sample F1-80 | place: China: Fuxian Lake, Yuxi | collected 2017-12-25
CCCTGGGAAGAGATCTGGCAGGCGATGGATGTGTTGATCCAACAGGGGAAAGTGCTTTATGTCGGCTCATCGAACTTCGCCGGATGGCATATCGCGCAGGCCAGTGAGGCCGCCGCGTCCAGGCATTTCCTGGGTCTGGTGAGCGAACAGTCGATTTACAACCTGATGAATCGGAACGTTGAGCTGGAAGTGCTTCCGGCGGCACGGCACTACGGGCTGGGCGTGATCCCGTGGTCGCCGCTGGCCGGCGGCCTCTTGGGCGGTGTCCTGGCCAAGGGCAAGACGGCGGTGCGCGGCACTGACGATTACCGGAAGGGCCTGTTGGCCGCCAATCGGGACAAGATCAAGGCATTCGAGGCGTTCAGCAAGGAATTGGGGCACCACCCGGCGAACGTCGGGCTGGCCTGGCTGCTGGCGCAGGACGGCGTGACCGGGCCGATTGTGGGCCCGCGGACCGTCGCGCAGTTGGAGGGATCCCTGGAGGCTTTGAAGGTGCGGCTCAAGAAGGCCGACTTGGCGCGGTTGGATGAAATCTTCCCCAGTCCGGGTGGCCCGGCGCCGGAGGCTTACGCGTGGTGAAGCGTGCGGTGGCCCCGCCGATGACCGGCTCGGGGGCTCATCAGCGCGGAGGCGGGGAACACCATCCCGCCGCGTCACGGCTAACTACCAACCTTGACGAACCCCTCATCCGCTAGGCGCAGGCGTTCAATTCCTTCTGCAGCGCGTCCTTCTCCGCGGTATCCACGGAAAGCTTCCAGTACGACTTCACCGCGATCCACGCCTTCGTGTAATCGCACCGGAACGAGGTCTGCGTGGGCATCCAGGTCGCCGGCGTCTGGTCGCCCTTGGACCGGTTCGACGATGCGGACACTGCCAGCAGCTGCGGCCGGGTCAGGTCATTGGCGAACTTGGTCCGGTCGTCCTTGGTCCAATCCGCGGCACCGGACCGCCAGGCTTCCGCCAACGGAACCATGTGGTCGATGTCCACTTTCGACGAATCGGTGATGGTCACGCCGTCGTACGCGCTGGTCCAGCTGCCCGAGGTGGGATTGCAGTCCGAGCCGACCACGACGTTGCTGCCGTCGCGCTTCAACACGGTCTCGCGGGCGTTGCAGGTGCCGGAAACCGTGGTCCAGGTGGGGAACTGGTCCCGCGAATACCCGGTCATCGGCCCCTTCGCGGCAACCGTCAATCCGTTGAGCGAAGTCTGCGAAGCCGACTTCGACGGCAAGGCCGGCAGCGCGGCATTCGCGGCGCCGATCGGGATGAAGAGCATCAGGGCGCAAAAGATCAAGATCGCTGAGGCAAGGCGTTTCACAGTGGCCGTCCATTTCGCTTCGTTGCGGGATTTGTCTCAAGCAAAACCTAACCGCCGGAAGTGATCACCCGTTGAACAAGAGACGACGTGTTGCGGAACGGAGGCGGGTTCATAGGATTTTGGCAGCTGCCGCCTCCCTGAGCACCGCTAAGCGCCCGCCCGGCTTCGCTGTTGCTGCTCCCGGAACCGCGACGGCGGCTGCCCGGTGCGGTCCGCGAACAGTCTGCTGAAATATGCGGCGTCCGAGTAGCCGACCTCCGCCGCAATCCGGGTCACCGTCCAATCGGTCTCCACCAGCAGGCTCTGCGCGCGTTCCACCCGGAGCCGGAGCACGTACTCGATCGGCGTCAGCCCGGTCGCGGCACGCACCAGTTTGCGCAGGCCGTACGCGGAAATACCGGCGTTCCGGGCCGCGGCGTCGACCACCGCCGGCGCGGCGAAGTTCTCCCGCAGGTGGCTCAGCTCCGCACTGCCCGCTTCCTCGGACCCCGTCGACAAGGCGGCCATGATCAACATGACCGTGCCGCTGGCGGCCAAATCCCCGGCAGCACCCGGCAACCCCAGCGGCTCGCGGAGTGCCGGGATCCGCGCCCAAACACCAACCGGGCAAGGCATCGGGATCAGCGGCCCGGTCCGCAAACCGAGCGCGTGCGGCGCTCCGGCGGTGGCCCCTGAATACAGGATCCAGTGCTCGTCCCAGCCGTGGATGTCCGGGCCGTAGCCGTGCAGCACTGCCGGCGGAACCCAGAAGTACGACGGCGCGATCACCTTGTGCGATCGCTGCGGCCCATCGGCGCCCCAGACTCTGCCGCTGCCCCGCGAGACCAGGACCAAGGCGTGCGAATCGAGGGTTCTCCGGTAAAAGCTCGGCAACGCGCCGGATTGCTCACCGGCACCCAGGCAGACCAGCCCGGCGTCGCGCAATGCGGGATCCGGAGTGCGGTACTGCGCCCAATCGCTCCCGGTCATGGCTTCAGCCTAGAGGCCGTCCGCCCAATTCCAGTCGTTCTGCCAACGCCAGTCGATCGGGTCCCCGCTGCGCTGGTAACGGATGTCCGTGCTCAGCCGGATCACGCCGTCGGGGTCCACATTGTCCAGGGCCGCGTGCACGATGTGCGCGGAATGCACGACGACGTCGCCGGCCTGGTAATCCGCGACCAACCACCGCGCGTCGTGCTTTTCTGCCAAGCCGGGCAAATCGGCCGTGATCGAAGCGGCCGGCCGTTGCAGGGTTCCGGCGGCTTCCTCAGCCAGAACCCAACGGTGGCTCCGCTCCAGGTAGACCAGTCCGCCCCGGTTTCGGGGGCAATCGCCGAGCGGGATCCACAGGGAAAGGACTTTGTCGGTCCCTTCGCGCAAATACACCAGATCGTAGTGCGCCTGGGTCGCCGTGCCGATCCCGGAGTCGCCCGGGCGAACATGCCGGATGATCTTCCGGCGATGCAGGTGCACATCGTCGTCGAGGAACCAACGGAACCAATCCACGATTGCCGGGTGCGCGGTCAGCGCGGCATACTCGCGGCCGGGGACCACCGAATCGAAAAGCACCCTGCGCATGGCCTGCTGATCGGGCTTTGCCGCTGCCGCAATCCCCTGCTCCGGCGCTGTGCCCGGCCGGTGCAATCCGGTCTCGGCCAAAGCTTCGAAGTAGTAGCTGCGGAAGTCCAGCACATCCTGGACGGGCAGGAAACCCTTGAGGTAGAGGTATCCGTCGCTGCGCAGCCGGCGCCACAGCGCCTCGGCGTCGCCGGTTTCGCTGGACGGAACCGGCGCCAGATTCCCGATCCTGCGGGGCGATTCATCGAGGCGATATCCGTTCGAAGTGAGCATTCTTCGAATCTAGGGCCGATCAAGCTGCCTGGAAATGCACTGAAAGGTCGTATGTCTTGGACTTTTCTTCAAGATTCGCCTGCCCAACGCGTGAGTGCACACGTGAGCGTTCGCGAGGCAAAAGGGGGTTAAACCAAAAAGGGGCCGATCGCTTTCGCGATCAGCCCCTTTCGGAAGCAGGTTTTACCAGCTCGACTTCTTGATGCCGGGCAGTTCGCCACGGTGCGCCATGTCGCGGAAGCGGACACGGGAGATGCCGAACTTCTGGAACGTACCGCGCGGGCGGCCGTCGATGGCGTCACGGTTGCGCAAGCGCACCGGTGAAGCGTTGCGGGGCAGTTTCTGCAGGCCCAAGCGGGCCTCTTCGCGCTGCTCGTCGGTCGACTCCGGGTTGACCAAGGCCTTCTTCAAGGCAAGGCGCTTCTCGGCGTAACGCTCGACGATGACTTTGCGCTGCTCGTTCTTAGCGATCATTGACTTCTTAGCCATGGCTTAGCGCTCCTCTCGGAATTCGACGTGCTGACGGATCCTGGGGTCGTACTTCTTCAGAACCAAACGGTCCGGATCGTTACGACGGTTCTTCCGAGTCACGTAGGTGTAGCCGGTGCCGGCCGTGCTCTTCAGCTTGATGATCGGACGTACGTCCTTGTCTTTGGCCATTAGAGCTTCACCCCACGTGCAAGGATCTCGGCGACGACTGCGTCGATGCCACGGACGTCGATGGTCTTGATGCCACGTGCAGAAACCTGCAGCGTGACGTTGCGGCGCAGGGACGGAACCCAGTAGCGCTTCTTCTGAATGTTCGGGTCGAACCGACGCTTGTTGCGGCGGTGCGAGTGCGAAATGCTATGCCCGAAGCCCGGCTCAGCTCCAGTCACTTGGCAATGTGCTGCCATGATCTGCCTCCATTGATGTGTATGTTTGAGCGCAAAGCAGCGTCCAGCCATACAAAAGATTTCTCGAAAGAGTCCAGAATCAGGCCGACGTCGGGTCCGTGCAACTTGAGCCCCTAACTACCGGTAGCCACCTTCAAACGGCCACCGGAGCAATTGCTCGGGTTCCACGCCACTTAGCGCCCCACTAGTTTACCGGCAGTTCGCGGATTAAAGCCAATCCACCCGGTTCAGCCTCGGCACTACCCGTCCAGCCTCGCCAGAAACTCGGCCGAACCCGGTCCGTCGAGTTCGGCGTCGTCGACTTTGCGGCCGGACAAGGCCAGCAGCAAGGCCACGGCTCCGCCCCGAACCTCGGGACCCTCGCCATGGCTGAAATCAGCATCGGTCGCGACCAGGCGCAAGCCCGCGCAGCGCTCTTTTCCGCCGCCGAAGTTTTTCGAGGTCTTCACCAGGTAGGGCAGCGCCGGCGTCGCAGCTTCGATCGGGTAATTCCGACGGATGCCCAGCGGACGCCGGATATCCTCCCCGTGCGCGATTTCTTCGATCAGCCGGGTGGCGAGGTCTGCCGGCGGAGTTGAAGTCCGGCCCAGTACCGCTTCGAATGCCGCCAGCGTCTGCGTCGGATCGGTACGCCGCTCGCGATCGACGCCGGCTTGGTTGTCCCGGTCGAAGTCGAACCGGGCCGCGATCATCCGGCGGACGAAGCCCAGGCGCGTGGTTTTGGCCACGTCGACCAAATGCGCCAGCACGTCGTGCACGCTCCAGCCCGGGCACAACGATGGCGCGTTCCACTGCTCACTGCCGAGACCGCGCAAGTCCGCTGCCAGGGCCAAGCGCTCTTGATGGACCGACTGCCAAATCCGGGCGTTCGCGGCTTTGCTCATCTTCATATCAAAGCATCAGGCACCGACAAGCGGAACCTCTTTGGAGGGCACTCGGCAGCCGCATAGTCCCGCGGTGCATTGACCCCCGTCCGGGTGAGAACTTCGCCTGCGCCTCCTCTGACATCGGAGGGCGGCATGAGTACGCTTAACAGAGGCAGGGCACACCAAGCACGGGCGCCCATCGACAGAATCAGAGGTCACCCGATGAATGGCATCGTTTGCATCTGCGGATCGACCCGGTTCAAAGCAGAGATCAGCCAAGCCCGAGCCGAATTCGCCTATGCCGAGCAAACTGGCAAAGTATGCACGTTACTCGGCGCCCTCATTGCACGAACAATAGCCCCGGTTCGGTGGACACCCACCGTAACCTGTCCGCGCATACTCCCCGAAGGCAGACTGGAATGTGTTTGCCGAGGGCTTGGCGGTAGATCCCTCGACGGCGTCGCCGCGCGCTTAGACCACGACACCCCTTCTAACCTCTGAAGATCATCGTTCTACTTTCGGATGGATAATATTAAATAAATTTAATAACAATGCTTGACATATGCAAGTTCTGCATCTCAAGATGGAGAGCGACGGACTTCTGTGCTTCATCCCAGATTGTTCCGTAAAATCATTCTTTGGGGAGAACGTCCGCTGTCGACCGATCAGTCATTTTGATCTTCCGGCAACAGATTCGCTGATGATCTTCCATTTCAAAAGGAGCTAGATTTGACAAATTTTATTCGCCCAATTTTGGCCTCTGGAGCTGTGGCGACGATGCTTTTTGCATCTTTGATGAGCGCCGCCGGTACCGCCTCAGCGAATCAAACAAACTCCGCCGATACCGAAGCGTCGACGGCGCTGGATGTACAGCTGAATCAGGCCTTTTGGAGCCAGGAGACCCCACCCTCCCCCGAACAGGCCGCCGCACGTACCGCACTGCCGGTTGAGACGAAGCAGGCATTGCTCAAAGTGGCAAACAAGGAGTCTTTGGCCCCAACCGACCGAGCTGCGTTAAAGGATCACGGATTGGAGAGTTTCGACCCAACCGATGATCGGGTTGTGACCACCGAATCGGTGACCACATCAGCTCCAGTGACAACAAAAGCTTTAGCAGAATTGGATGCCAAGATGGTCGAGGCCGGCCTGGTCACCTCCCCGGCAGCAGCAGCCGCAGCGCAGTGCTGGATCACCAATGATGAAGTTCAATCCTGGGGCGTAGTGCAGAAATTCGGATGGAAGCGCACCGTGGATTGGTGCGCCAACGGTTCTGTCGTTACGAGTTTTCACCGCGATATTGAAGCGCCCGGATACATTTCTCCCTGGTGGTACTACCGCGGCGCAGATCCGTCCCAATCGAACGGTACCGGCGGCTGGGAATTGAAGACGTACCGGAAGGCGCGCTTTGAGAATTGCCCGCCAGTTGTCGGATGTGGGGCAAACTTCTATCCTTGGATGGACATCACATTGCGTGGGAACAATACTGTTTCGATCAGTAAGGGTGTTAACTGAACCGCACAGTCCAGCAGTCGGGAGATCAAGAATGAAGATTGCCATCGGAGCTCTTGTCGCCATTGCTTTGGCGTTCGGAGCATACAGCCTTTTCGTGATGTTCTTTGCGCCCAGTCTTTACGATTTTCTGATCGTGGCAACAGCAGTGATTGCTGCGGCACTCTGGATTCGCTGGCTCCGGCGCCGGAAGAAATCCACTGAGCTGGCCGCTACGTCTACAGATTGATTCGTACGGCTATAGGTGTGGCGTCGACTCTAATGAGCCGACGCCACACCTCGCTCCAAACTGCTTGGAATGATCCCGTGCTCACCACCGCAGACGCGGGGAACACCAGCACATCCAAAGCGTCGTTGAAGCCTTTGAGGGCTCACCCCCGCGGACGCGGGGAACACCTTGATTTTCTCTGCTTGCTCGGTGCTGAGCAGGGCTCACCCCCGCGGACGCGGGGAACACGTCTCATCTGGCTGCACGAAGGCAGTCCAACCGGGCTCACCCCCGCAGACGCGGGGAACACGCGCTCCTACAAGTGGCTGATCGTCCGGATCCGGGCTCACCCCCGCGGACGCGGGGAACACGACCTGCTGGGCTTTAGGAGACTCGAGATCGAGGGCTCACCCCCGCGGACGCGGGGAACACAACCGGCCAAGTGGAAAGGCGACAAGACTGCCGGGCTCACCCCCGCGGACGCGGGGAACACTCGATTCGCTGCTCAGTCCCGAGGGCTGACCAGGGCTCACCCCCGCGGACGCGGGGAACACGGGATTTTCCTTTCTCGGGGCGTTTTGGGGGCGGGCTCACCCCCGCGGACGCGGGGAACACGTGACTTCGGGGTGTGTCACGGCGTGACATACGGGCTCACCCCCGCGGACGCGGGGAACACATTCAGGCCGTCATTGGCGCTGTCGTGCAGTGGGGCTCACCCCCGCGGACGCGGGGAACACGCCGATACCGCCTGCGACCGTTCGAACCTGTCCGGGCTCACCCCCGCGGACGCGGGGAACACCGCATTTCTTGACTTCGGACTGTCGAAATACAGGGCTCACCCCCGCGGACGCGGGGAACGCACTTCCTGACCTGCAGTTTTACCCGGTCAACCGCAAGATCAGCATCACTTTCAACGCCAAGGCTACCGTCCACCCTCGGCGCAACTACGATCCGCAACAACGAACCACTCCGTGAGCACAATGCGCAAAACCCGCGATAAAAAGCATATTGAGAGTCAATATCAGTTAACTCCCAGTGTGAGCCAGGACACCCCCTACGCTCCTTGAGGGGGCATCGGAGATCATCGGATCAGCACTGCCCTGACAACGACGTCGGACGCAACAGGAGCAAAAACGTGCTGGTAATCCTCGGATTCTTGATGATCGCCGTATTCATGGTGTTGATCATGACCAAACGGATGACCCCGGTCTTGGCACTGATCATCGTGCCCACCGTGTTCGGCCTCTTCGCCGGCGGGCTGCTCTGGGGCCCCAAAGAGAACAACCTCGGCGACATGGTGATGACCTCGATCGGGAGCATGGCATCCACCGCCGCGCTGCTGATGTTCGCGATCATCTTCTTCGGCCTGATGATCGACGTCGGCCTTTTCGACCCGCTGGTCCGCTTCATCCTCCGGGCGCTGGGCAACGACCCGGCAAAGGTCGTGCTCGGCACGGCGCTGCTTTCCGGCGCGGTGTCACTGGACGGCGACGGCTCCACCACCTTCATCATCACCACCGCCGCGATGCTGCCCATCTACCTCCGGCTGGGCATCAGCCCGGTCGTGCTCACCTGCGTCGCCGGGTTGACCAACGGCACGCTCAACATCGTGCCCTGGGGCGGGCCGACGATCCGCGCCGCAACTGCGCTGAACGTCTCGGCCACGGACATCTTCGTACCGATGCTCCCTTCGCTCTTCGCCGGCCTGGCGATTTCCCTGAGCTTCGCCTGGTTCCTGGGCGTCGGCGAGCGCCGTCGGCTCCAAGCGCTCGATCCGATCACCTGGGCGCCCGGCGTCGGCGAAACCATCGCCCCAGGACGCTCCGGCAAATCCGGTTTCGACAAGAAGACCTTCGGCGGCGGTCTGGGCAACGCGCTCGGCAACGCGGGGCAATTGGTCAGCGTGAAGGCCGACCCCGCAGATTCCGCCATGGCGGACACCGTCCTGGACCCGAACCGGAGCACCCTGCGCCCCAAACTGATCTGGTTCAACCTGGGCCTGACCATCGCCGTGATGGTGATGCTGGTGCTCGACGTGATCCCGCTGCCCTACGTCTTCATGCTCGGCAGCGCGATCGCCCTGTTGGTGAACTTCCCGAAAGTGCACGACCAGGCGAAACAACTCATCGCGCACGCCCCTTCGGTGGTCGCCGTCGTCGCCATGGTGATGGCCGCCGGCGTGCTCACCGGCGTGCTCAGCGGAACCGGCATGGTCGACGCGATGTCGCAATGGCTCGTGCAGATCATCCCGCCGTCCATGGGCCCCTACACCGCGGTGCTCACCGGCCTGATCTCGATTCCGGCGACGTTCTTCCTGAGCAACGACGCGTTCTATTTCGGCATCCTGCCGGTGCTGAGCAAAACTGCGGAAACCTACGGCATCCAGCCGGTCGAGATGGCCCGCGCCTCGATCACCGGCCAACCGGTCCATCTGCAGAGCCCCTTGGTGCCGGCCATCCTGCTGCTGGTGTCATTGGCCAATGTGGATCTGGGCGATCACCACAAGAAGGTGCTCTGGCGGGCCGCTGTGGTCTCCATCGCCATGCTCGGCGTCGGCGTATTGGTCGGCGTGATCCCGTTCGGCCGTTGACCCGCCGCCCGGCACCTTCGACCACCAACGCACAGGAGGATCCATGAAAACCATCATCTTGGCCCATTTGAAGGGCGAAGAAGGAACTGCGGCGATCGCCGAGGCGGTCCAGCAGGCTGTCTGGCGCCAAGCCCGGGTCGTAGCGGTCAGCGCGGCCGGGGATGCCAGCGCGACGCCGGTCTACTCCTCGCCCGAAGCGCGCAGCGACATTGCGCGAGCCATGGCGGAAGCCGGCGTCGAGTTCGAATTGGTCCTGGCCCGGGACAATGCAGCCGCCCAGGTTCTGGAGCTGGCCGAAGGCTACGCCGCAGAATTGATCGTGCTGGCCACCCGGAAGCGCTCCCCCGTGATGAAGCTGTTCCTGGGCTCCATGGCGCAGCAGATCATCCTGGAAGCCGAGTGCCCGGTGCTGACGGTGCGCGGGAACTGAGCCAGTTCGACGTCGGGCATCCGGCCGCCCGACGTCGCCCGGTCAGGGGCGGTGCGGTTGCGGTTGGTGCAACTGGGGCCAGCGCGGTGCCAGATCGTCGCCGGACGAAGCACCGCGCACCCGGCGGCCGATCCAGGGGCCCACGTGGTCCCGGGTCCATTCGGCTTGTTCGCGCAGTCTTTCCACAGCGGACTTGGCCTCGAGGTCCGGCAGCTCCGGCTCCGGCAGACTGGACGGGCGGCCCAGCGCATCCAGCACCCGTTGCGCCATCCGCTGATGGCCCGGCGCGGACATGTGGATCCGGTCTTCGGCCCACATCCGCCAGTCGTCGAATTCCCGGAAGCGCCAGAAGTCGACCAAGCCCGTTCCGTGTTTGTCCGAGATTTCGCGGACCAATTCGTTGTAGATCGCAGTCCGACCCCGCAACCGGGCGAAGATTTTGGAGACCTTGGCATCGAAGCCGGTGAACATCAGCACTTGCGCCCCGGAGCCGACCAACCGGCCAATCGCCTCGTCATAGCTGACCAACAGGGCATCGATGTCGACCGCGGGCCGCATCAGGTCGTTGACCCCGGAGTAAATGGTCACCAGAGTCGGCTGCATGGCCAGCGCCGGCTCCAGTTGTTCGTCCAGGATCTGCGCCATCTTGCGGCCCCGGATCGCCAGGTTCGCATATCCCCAATCACCGTCCTGGGAGGCCAAGTGCGCGGCCAGGCGGTCGGCCCAACCGCGGACCCCGTTGGGCAGGTCAGGAGCATGGTCGCCGACTCCTTCGGTGAAGGAATCGCCGAGGGCCACGTACCGGTTCGAGAAGTCCACACCTTCATCCTAGGTACAGATGCGGGGAGTATCGTGGCCCGAAGTAACTATTCGCATGCAGTTCACTGAACATTCCGAGGAGCCCCCTTTGCTTGCCACCATGATCCACGCCCCCGGCGACATCCGAGTCGAGGAGTTGCCGCATCCGGAGATCCTCAACCCCACCGACGCCGTCGTCCGCGTGGTCGCCGCCTGCGTCTGCGGATCCGATCTCTGGCCGTACCGCGGCGTTCGGCCGACCAAGGCCCCGCACGGCATCGGCCACGAACTGGTCGGCGTCGTCGAAGCCGTCGGCGAAGATGTGAAAACCGTGAAGCCGGGCGACTTCGTGATTTCACCGTTCTCGATCAGCGACGGCACCTGCGTGAACTGCCGCAACGGCTGGACCCAGGCCTGCGAGCACGGCACCGGATTCGGCGGAAACGACGGCTTCGGCCTGCCGGTCACTGGTGCGCAGAGTCAATTCGTCCGGATGCCGTATGCCGATGGCACCTTGATCGCCACCCCGGAAATGCCTTCCGACGACTTGGTACCGCATCTGCTCACCCTCGCCGACGTGATGTGCACCGGACACCACGCTGCGGTTTCCGCCGAGGTCGGCCCGGGCAAGTCCGTGGTCGTGGTGGGCGACGGCGCCGTCGGGCTTTCCGGAGTCCTGGCCGCCGCACGGTTGGGCGCCGAACGGATCATCATCATGTCCCGGCACGAGGATCGGCAGAAGCTCGCCATCGAGTTCGGCGCCACGGATGTGGTCGCCGAACGCGGCGAGGAGGGCATCGCCAAGATCAAGGAGCTGCTGGGCGGCCTGGCGGACTGCGCCTTGGAATGCGTGGGCACCAAAGAATCCATGGACCAGGCGCTGCACGTGCTGCGGCCGGGCGGACACCTGGGCTACGTCGGCGTCCCTGCGGGCGGTCCCGAACTGCCCCTGCGCTACCTCTTCGAGACCAACATCCACGTGGCCGGGGGAATCGCCCCGGCGCACACCTACATCCCGGAACTGCTGCCCGAGGTCCTGGACGGCCGGCTCAAGCCGGGCAAGGTCTTCGATTTGGAGCTGCCCCTGAGCGAAGCCGCCGAGGCCTACCGTGCCATGGACGAGCGCCGCGCAATCAAGGTGCTGCTCCGCCCGTAGCAACCACGCCAACCACGCGCGAATCGGGTCGCTACGTGGCGAAGGGGCGTTGACATCTTTTTAGTATGCGCGCATACTATTTTCATGATCACCGTTGCAGACCACACCGCGTATTCGAAGGCCCCGGCGCACGCGTTCTACGCCCGCTGGATCGACCATGAGAGCTGGCCCGAATGGGACACCGGCAGCGAATGGGTCCGCCTGGACGGTCCGGTCGCCGAAGGCAGCAAAGGCAAGCTCAAACCCAAGGGCGGGCCGGCGTCGGCCTTTACGATCGGCACACTGGTCCCGGACCGGGAGTACACCGACATCTGCCGCTTCCCGGGCGCGACCATGCACTTCCAGCATCTGGCCGAAGCCACCCCGACCGGCACGGAACTCACGGTCAAGGTCAGCTTCGAAGGCCCGCTGGCCTGGCTCTGGGCGAACACCGTCGGCAAAGGCATAGCCAAAGATGCCAAACCGGCCCTGGACAGACTCATCGAGATCCTCGAGGCTGGCCGGAGCAGTGAAAGCCCGAACAGTGAAAGGCTTCGGTCATGAGCAAATACTGGTTGGCCGTGGTGAGCGCCGAGCACGTCAACTACGGCGTCGGCCTGGGCATCGCGCAGACGAACCGCGGCAAGCCGCAGGGCATCAGCCGGATGAGCCCGGGCGACGGGCTGGTCTATTACTCGCCGAAGACCAGTTATCCGGACGGCGAACCGCTGAAAGCCTTCACCGCGGTGGGCCGGGTCGCCGACGGCGAGCCTTGGCAAGCCGACGAAGCCGGCTTCAAACCCTGGCGCCGCAAAGTCGACTACGACGACGGCGCTCCGGTGCCGTTGGGCGATCTGGAGCAGGAACTCGAACTCACCCGGCAAGCCAATTGGGGCTACCAGCTCCGTCGCGGCGTGCTGCCGCTGAGTGAACACGATTTCACCCTGATCCGACGTGCCATGATGGCTGAATGATCCTGCAGACGAAGTTCTCCGGACCCGCGGAGTCGCCCGGAATGCTGCTCTGGCAGACCACCAATGCCTGGCAGTCGGAAATCCGGGCAGCGCTGGCACCCTTCAACCTGACCCATGTGCAATTCGTGCTGCTCGCCTCTTTGGTCTGGCTGGAGTCGAAACAACCGCATGTCAGCCAGCAGCAGCTTGCCGATCTGGCCAACACCGATCCGATGATGACCTCGCAGGTACTGCGGGCGCTCGAAGCCCGGGGGCAACTGCTTCGGCGTCCGCATCCGGAAGACGGCAGAGCCAAAACCCTGCAGACCACCGCCCAGGCGAAGGAGCTGGTCAACCGGGCCGTGGTGGCAGTCGAACACTGCGATGCGAAGTTCTTCGGCTCCCAAGGACCTGCTTTCATCGAGGTGCTCAACCGGCTTCCGCACCGGAGCGAAGCGGACGCCTGAATCGCGGCGCGTACCGGGGTTGGCTGGAGATCTACCGGCGACCCGGTAAAGTGCCAGACATGGACAGCGTCCGGGCATTCATCGATGAAGGCCAGACCGGGGAACCCGTCTCCGGTCTGCCGTTCCGCGGGGCCACGGTATGAAGAAGTTCTTCCGGCACGGTCTGATCATCGGCAAGTTCTACCCGCTGCATGCCGGCCATTCCCACCTGATCCGGACCGCACTGGCTTCCTGCGAACGGCTCACGGTCCTGGTCATCGCCTCCCCGACCGAGTCGATTCCTTTGGAAACCAGAGTCGCTTGGATCCGCGGTGAGCACCCGAATGCCATCGTCAGGTCCGCGACCGACGACGGCAGAACCGACTTTTCCAGCCCGGCCGCCTGGGACCAGCACATGGCCGCGGCCAAGGGCTTGCTGGATTCTTCCGTGGACGCCGTTTTCAGTTCGCATGCGCACGGCGCCGAACTGGCCCGACGGCTGAAAGCCCGCTGGATCCAGGTCGATCCGGATCGACGGCACACCCCGGTTTCCGGCTCCGCAGTACGCAATGACTTGTCCGGGTACTGGTGGGCTTTGGCGCCCTCGGTCCGGGAGCAACTCGCGCAGCGTGCCGTGGTGGTCGGCTCGGAGTCTTCCGGGGCCGGGCAACTCGCCGAACGATTGGCGGAACAGCTCGGCGTGCCCTGCGTATCGGATTTCCGCGAGGAATGGACGTCGGTCCGTCCGGGCGGGCTGTGGGCGCCTTGGCATGCGGCAGAATTCGAATTCATCACCCGGGAACAACTTCACGCCGAGGAACGCGGACTGCGCAGCACGCCGAAACCGGTCGTGGTCTGCGCCGGGGACATGCTCTCCGCGGCGCTCTGGAACGAACGCCTGTTGGGTCCGGGAAACCGGGCCCAGTCGATCCTGCGGAGCGCGTTGGAACACCCGCCGCTGATCTACCTTTTGGCCGATGAGGATGCCTCGATGCATCAGGGCAACCACGACGAAGCTGCGCGACGCCGGATGCAACAGCGTTTCCGGGACGTGCTGCACAACCAGAGCACGCCCTGGGTGGAAATCCGCGGTACTGCCGCCGCCCGGCTCAGCGATGCAAAAGCCGCGATTGAGGCCCAGCTCAGCGGAGCGTTCCAGTTCGCCCCGCCGGCCCAGCATCCAAGCCGCGGCGACCACGGCCGGAACGTCGCAGAACACCGCTGAGGCGCACGACGCACGAAGCAGGTCCGGCCATCAGAAGACTGGCTCAGGCATCTTCGGACTTGCCGATTCGCCAATAGCCCATGAAGGCCACTTGCCGACGGTCCATGCCCACCTCGCGGACCAAGTAGCGGCGCAATTCCCGGATCACCGCGGCTTCGCCGGCGATCCAGGCGTACAACTGCCCGTTCGGCTGCACGCCCTGCTGGGCCGGAGTCTCCCAAAGGATCACTTCGTCCACATCGACGTCTTCCAACTCCACCGCCTCGGCCTGCGGGTCGACATGCGAGCCGGGCAAGCAGGCCAGCCGCACTGCGGCGTCGAGCTGCGCGCCATGTGGCCGCCCGCCGCGGGCGATCCACTGGATATCGACGCCGGCCGGCGCCACCAGATCCTGGAAATCGGCCGCCCGGGGCACCTCGATGATCGCATGGCCGACGGTCTCCGGATCGAGCGATTCCAGGATCGAAGCGATCGCCGGCACTGCGGTCTCATCGCCGACCAGCAAAATCCGACGGGAGGTTCCCGGCGTGAATTCGATCCCGGAGCACGGTCCGGCCTGCACATTCGGCCCGATCAACACCACCCGGTCGCCTAGCCGCACGCCCTCGGCCCAACTGGACGCCGGCCCGGCCTTGCCGCCGCCGGCCGGCGGGTGCAGGACGAAGTCGACGTCGACTTCGCCGGATTCGGCGCGCAGCTGGCGTACCGTATAGGTCCGCATGAATCCGCGGCTCGCCTCGTCCATATCGAGCCACGCCTGGTACCAGGTCATGGCCGGCATTTCCATCAACGCGGAAAAGTCCGGCAGGCTGCGCCCGGCCGACGGAATCATCACCTTGATCCGCAGGTCCAAGGTCTTGCCGTCCACACCGGAACCCATCGAGCGCACCTCATCGGAGGCGAAGGTAATCCGTTTGAAGCTCGGTCCGAGCGCTTGGACCCCGACCACCTCGACGTCGAACGACCGGATCGGCCGGACCGTTACGGCACTGGCACTCATGCTTCTGCTCCTTCGAATTCACTTGCGGATGCTTGCCCCCGGTTCAGCCCGGCCGTATCGTCCGGCACGGCGCCGAGGGTTTTGGAATGGTGCCGGCCCTGCGGCACCACCATCGGCGCACCAGTCACCGGATCCGGCAGGACCACGGATTCCAAGCCGAAGACTTCGCGCACCAGATCGGCGGTGACCACCTGGGAAGGCGTCCCCTGCGCCACGATCGAGCCACGCTTCATGGCGATCAAATGGTCCCCGTAACGGGCGGCCAGATTGAGTTCGTGCAGCACGATGGCCACCGTGGTGCCACGTTTCCGGTTCAGCTCGGTGACCAGATCCAGCACCTCGACCTGATGCGCCATATCCAGGAAGGTGGTCGGTTCATCGAGCAGCAGCAACGGCGTTCGCTGGGCCAGCGCCATCGCGATCCAGACCCGTTGGCGCTGCCCGCCGGACAGCTCTTCGAGATCCCGTTCGGCGAGTTCCAGGGTGTCCGTGGCTTCGAGCGCCTCGGCAACCGCCTCGTCGTCGTCCTTGCTCCACTTCCGGAACCAGCCCTGGTGCGGGTAGCGCCCGCGGCCCACCAACTCGGAGACCGTGATGCCGTCCGGGGCGATCGGCGATTGCGGCAACAAGCCGAGCTGGCGCGCCACCTGCTTAGCCGGCAGTTTGTGGATGTCCGCACCATCCAGGAGCACTGAGCCGGAATTCGGCTTGAGCAGTCTGGCCAGCCCACGGAGCAAGGTCGACTTGCCGCAGGCATTGGCGCCGACGATCATGGTGACCTGGCCCAGCGGCAACTCCACACTGAGTCCGTCGACGACCACCCGCTCGCCGTAGGCCAGTGAAATCCCGGCGGCAGCCAACGACGGCGGGTTCGATCCGGGATTCGGCCCAGCGCTCATCCGGTGTTCCTCCATATGATGCTTTCGATCTTCGGTGCGTGCGGTGTTTTCCGGTGCTGGGATCGCCATCAGCCACCGTTCCCTTGCCGGTTGCGGCTGATCAGCAGCCAGATCAGAAATGGCGCGCCGGCGGCGCCGGTCACTACGCCCACCGGCAGCGCCGCACCCGGGATCAGGTAGGCCGCGATGTAATCGGCGGCAAGCACGATGGCCGCACCGACCAGTGCGGCCGCGAGCAGCGATACCCGGCCGCCGAGCAGTCTGCGGGCAATCGGCCCGGCCAGGAAGGAGACGAAGGCGATCGGCCCGGCAGCCGCGGTAGCCAGCGCTGCCAACACCACACCGACCACGATCAGGCCGGTCCGGCTGCGTCCCACCGAAATCCCCAGGCCGGCAGCGGTGTCTTCGCCGAGCTGCAGCCCGGCCAACCGGGCAGCGAAGTACAGCACGAACGGCGTCGCGACCAGCAAACCGACCACCAGGGCCGAAATCCGATCCCAGTTGGCGGAGTTGAGCGAGCCGGTGAGCCAGATGAGCGCGTCCTGGGCCCGGCTGATCTCAGCTCGCTGCAGCACGAAGGCCACGAATGCGTTGGCCATCGCGGCGACCCCGATGCCGATCAGGATCAGCCGGCCGCCGGCGTCCCGACCGGCGAGTCCGCTGATCAGCAGGGCGACCAGCACCGCACCGACGATCGAGATGACCGAAACCGTCATGCCACCGGCGGAAAAGAAAATGATCGCGGCAACCGCGCTGGCGCTGGCCCCGCCGGAGATCCCGATGATGTCCGGGCTGGCCAACGGGTTCCGCAGCAGCGTTTGGAACACCGCGCCGGCGACGCCGAAGGCCCCGCCGACCAGCAGACCCAGCACGGCGCGCGGCAGTTTGTTCTCCATCACGATGAAGCTGGCGCCGGGGATGGTCTTGCCGAACAGCATCGCGAAGAAGTCCGGGACGGTCACCGTGAAACTGCCGAGCAGGACGTTCGCGCTGAACAATCCGAAAACGATCAATCCGAGGATTCCGCAGACCAGTGCCGTTTTGCGCGCAATCCGGTGCCGCTGCCCGCGCAGCAGCTGCACCCCCGGATTCGGGGTTTGCCGGGTCGCGGCAGCGCCCACTGCGGCTGGCGGAAGCACACTGCCTGGTCGGTGCGGACTCACAGGGCCACCGCCTTGCGCTTGCGGACCAACCAGATGAACACCGGAGCGCCGACGAATACCGAAATGACCCCGGCGGCCACTTCGCCGGGCAGCAGGATCACCCGGCCGACCACGTCCGCGGACACCAGGATGATCGGCGCGGTCAGCACCGAATAGGGCAACAGCCAACGGTAGTCGGTGCCGATCAGCGCCCGCAGCAGGTGCGGCACCACGAGTCCGATGAAGCCGACCGGGCCGGCCAGCGCGGTGGCCGCACCGCACAGCAGCACGATGCCGACGGCGGTGACCCCGCGGGCCAACGCGGGATTCTGGCCCAAGCCCCGGGCCAGATCGTCGCCGAGCGCCAGTCCGTTCAGCCAGCGGCCGGTGAAGACCACGATGCCGATGCCGACGAGCATGAAGGGCAATACGGCCAGCACCTGGTCCCAGTTCTTGCCGGCCACCGAACCGACCTGCCAGTTGCGGAAAGCGTTCAGCGCACCCTGGTTGGTGATCAGCAATGCCTGCAGCAGCGAGGCCAAGCCAGCCGAGATGGCCGCGCCAGCCAGAGCGAGCTTGACCGGCGTCGCGCCCTCCCGGCCCAGGCTGGCCACCGCGTAAACCACCACCGCGGCCGCCGCGGCACCGACGAAGGCGAACCAAACGTAACCGGAGGCGGTGCCCACGCCGAACAGCACGACGGCGACGATCACGGACAGCGCCGCTCCGGCATTGACGCCGAGGATGCCCGGATCAGCCAACGGATTCCGGGCCACGCCCTGCATCGCGGTGCCGGCGAGGCCCAGGCAGGCGCCGACCAGGATTCCGGCCACGGTGCGTGGCACCCGGGTCTGCACGACGGCCCAATCACCGCTCGGATCCACTCCGGGCTTGCCGATCTGGTCCAGGTGGCCCAACGCTTCGAAAACGGTGCCCAAGGCGATGCCCCGGGCACCGATCGCCACCGAAGCGAGCGCAACCAGCAGGAGGGAAACCGCCAGGATGAGCAACACGGCCAGCTTTCGGGACCGGCTCTTCCCGGAATCGACAGCCGGGCTCCCGGAGCGCGACAAGAGTGCCGTCATCCAGATCGCCCCAGAGCTGCTCTGCAGTCCGGATCCGCCGTGCCAGGGTGCCAGGCGCTCCGCACAGGCTCCGGGTTGCCGATGACGGCCAACCCGGAGGCTTGCGGAACAGGGCGCACGGACGGCACGGTTCTCCGCTTACTTCTTGGCGCTGGCGTCTGCTGCCGCGGCGATTTTCGGCAGGATTTTGTCAATTCCCCAGCTCAGGCCCAACGGCGAAATCGCCGAGAAAGACAGCGTCACCGTGCGATCCGTCTCCACCACCAGGGCGCCGGCCTTGGTCGCCGGAATCTGGCTGAGCAGCGGATCGGTGCGCATTGCTTCGGCATCGCTGGGGGAATCCGCCCAGGCGACGAAAATATCGGAAACCAGTTCATTGCTCCGCTCCGCGGACCACGGAACGAAGAATTCCTTGGAGTCCTTGGTGGCGGCTTCGGCCACCGGTGCCATTTTCATGCCCAATTCGGCCATCAACCGCGGCCGGTTGTCCGTACCGGTGAAGAGGTTCAGCCCGGAAGGCGAGGCCTGGTACGACCCGGCGATGAAGGTCTTGTCCTTGATCTGCGGGTACTGCGCCGCCTTGTCGGCAAGGTTTTGCTCAGTATCCGCGACCAGCTTGTCCGCCTGGTCTTTTTTGCCCAGTGCGGTGCCGATCTGCCGCGTGACGTCCTGCCACGGGGTCCCGTAAGCGGCGTCGTTGTAGGCGACCACGGGAGCGATCTTGCCGAGCTTGTCAAAATCCTCCCGGGTCAAACCCGAGTAGGAGGCAATGATGACGTCCGGGCTGGTTTTGGCGATTTCGGTGAAGTTGATGCCATCGGCCTCGGAATAGAGCACTGGGGTGTTCGCGGTTCCCGGTGCCGCATTCAGCTTGCTCAAGGCCTCCTGTTTCCACGGCGTGAGCCCTTGGTCATCGCCACCCCATTCGACTTTCGGCATGCCCACCGGAACAATTCCGAGACCCATTACGACGTCGTCGTTCACCCAGGAAACCGTCGCGACGCGCTGCGGCTGCTTCTGGATCACGGTATCGCCGAAGACGCTTTTGACCGTGACCGGGAAGGCGTCGCTTGCCGCGCTGCTCGATCCGGATTGGTCGCTCCCGGCGACGGATCCGGTCGAGCAGCCGGTCAAGGCAAGGCCGATGGCGGCCGCGGTGGCCGTGAAACCGACGATGATTCGACGGCGACGAGTGAGCTTCACAATGATTCCCCTAAATTCTTTCAACCTCAGCTGTACTGATGGCCGGCGCCCGCGAGTAAGGCAAACCAAACCTAACTAAGGCTAGCGCAGGGAAACTCAATTAGAAAACATAGGTATGACCTAATTGGAACGGTTCGCGTGCTGCGAATGCCTGCCGATGGCCGCAGATCCTGAGAAATCCGGCCTGCTCAGCCCCGCGCTGCGGCGGCTTCGGGTTGACTGTGAATTGCACTACCCTTCAGCGCCTGGCTTTGCAGGATGCTGACCGGCTCCGGATACCGCGGGCTCAGACCGTCGCCACTGGAGACCCGGCGGATCCGCCGGCCCAGCCAGGGTCCGAAATGCCGCTGCGTCCAATCGAGGCTGCCGCGCAAGCGCTGGCTCCTGCTGTAATGCGGCGGCATGCCCAGCGGTGCCGGGTCGATCACGTGCGGTGCGTGCAGTACTTCCAGCACCTTCTTCGCCATGTAAATGTGACCCCTGGTGGACATGTGCAGCCGGTCGTCCGCCCACATCCGCTGGTCTTGGAACTTTTCGAAACACCAATAGTCCACCAGCAAGGCGTCCTGTTCCGAGGCAATCCGCCGGACTGCCTGGTTGTACGCCGCATTGCGGATTTTCAACGGCTCGAGCAAGGGCGAAATCGGCACTGGGTAGCCGGTGAAGAGCAATACCTGACTGCCGTGCGAACGCAACTCGGCAACGATTTCCGCATAGATCGCCATGAGCGACGGGACATCGGTCCGGAATCCCAGAAGATCATTGCCGCCGGCGTAGATGCTGACCAGATCCGGCTTCATGGCGATAGCCACTGCCAGTTGCTCTTCGAGCACGTGGACCAATCGCTTGCCCCGGATCGCCAGGTTCGCGTAGCGCCAACTGGAATCGTGCAACTCCAACTGTTCGGCCACCCGGTCTGCCCAACCGCGGACGCCGTTCGGCAGCGCCGCCGCCTCATCGCCGACTCCTTCGGTGAAGGAATCACCCAAAGCAACGAATATCCGCGGCCGTCGTCCAGGCCGATACTGAGCCTCAGTCACGGCAACAGCCTATTGAGGGCCGATGAGCGGCAGCCCAATTGGACGTGAACGGAACACTACTGATTGCCGAATCCTTGACTCCGGCAACCGATGCCCGCCGCAGCCCAGGAGGCGCCGACCCGGCCACAGCCGCCAAGGCCGGCCGGATTCAGCCTTCGGTCGCCGGACGCGACGGTGCGGTGCCCGCCCCGAAAGGCCGGCCGCCCAGGGCTTCCCGGTGATGCGCAGTGCTCCAGCCGCTTTCATCGGGTCCGTCGGGCACGATCTGCGTCGGGTTCAGATCCGTGTGCACGATGTAATAATGCTGCTTGATCTGCTCGAAATTGACCGTGTCGCCGAATCCGGGCGTCTGGAACAAGTCCCGGGCATAGGCCCAGAGCACCGGCATCTCGCTGAGTTTGGCGCGGTTGCACTTGAAGTGCCCGTGGTACACCGCGTCGAACCGGACCAAGGTGGTGAACAGGCGGATGTCCGCCTCGGTAATGCTGTCGCCAACCAAATAACGTTGTGCCGCCAACCGTTCGCTGAGCCAATCCAAAGCCGTGAACAGCCGCTCGTAAGCCGCATCGTAGGCCGCCTGCGAACCGGCGAATCCGCAACGGTAGACCCCGTTGTTGACTTCGGTGAAGACCCGCTTGTTCACCGTGTCGATCTCATCCCGGAGCGCCTCCGGGTAGAGGTCCGGGGCGCCAGCCCGGTGAAAATCGGTCCATTCGGTACTGAAGTCCAAGGTGATCTGCGGGAAGTTGTTGGTCACTACGGCGCCGCTGGGCACGTCGACGATCGCCGGCACCGTGATGCCGCGCGGGTAGTCCGGAAACCTGGTGAAGTAGGCCTGCTGCAGCCGTTCGATGCCCAACACCGGGTCTTTGCCGCCCTCGTCGAGGTCGAAGGTCCAGCTGCGCACATCGTGGGTGGGCCCGCAGATGCCGAGCGAAATCACGTCCTCCAAACCCAGCAAACGGCGCACGATCGTAGCGCGGTGCGCCCAGGGGCAAGCCCTGGCCACCACCAGCCGGTATCGGCCGGGTTCAACCCGCCAGCCGGGTTCGCCGTTGGCCCCTGGCGCGCCGTCACGGGTGATCCGGTCTTCGATGTAGTTGGTGTCCCGGGTGAACTCTTCGCCGGCGTGCACATAGGCGCCGCTGGTGCTGAATTGGTCGATGCCGTCCATGGCTCCAGCCTAGCCCCGTGCATCCGCCTGCGGCTTGCCTTTAGGCTAAGTCCATGGCCAACTTTCCGGTGCCCCCGCCACTGCCGCCCGAGCAGACCGGAACCGGCAAGAAGCGAGGAGGCCGGGTGCTCGGAATCATCGTGGCGGTGTTCGGCCTGATCGTGCTGCTGGTCGGGATCACCGTGTTCAACAGCAGCTCCAGCGGGAAGAACCAGGCGATGGGTTTGCAGCAATCCGGGCTCAGCGGAACCGTGACCGACGCCCGGATCTTCATCGCCCTGGACTTCTCGGACGGGCCCGCGACCCCGCCCACCGCCCGCGAGCTGGAGTTGACCTACCGCGGTGCCGATGGCAGCAGCCGGACCGGCATGACCCTGCATTACCCGAAAATCGATCTCAGCATCTACGACAAAGACGGCTGGTACTCGGACTTCGACACCAAGCCGCAGATCGTGGGCCAGGAAGTCCGCTATTCGGCCGATCCGCCCGTCGTCGAGTTGGCGAGCCAGCTCGATGCGCAGGCAAATGCCGGCTGGAACGGAGGCAACATCTTCGGCCTGGTTTTCGGCTGCTTCGGTGCGATCGTCCTGCTGGGCGGCGTGCTCACCGCACTGCGCGGCAAACCGTGACCGAAATGCCGCCGCCCGCAGCCGCGCTGTGACGATTGCAACAGGCAAATTGGTTGCTATGGGCAAGTGAATGATGGTTCACTGGATGGTGAACGTTCGTTCACCATCCGCCTCATGCAAGGAACGCCCGTGCCTGCGCACTTGGAAAAGCTCAAAACCAGCACGCGACGGCCGACCTGGCTGATCGTCACGATCCTCTGCCTGGCCGGCACCGTGGTCGCGCTCCAGCAGACGCTGATGGTACCGCTGCTGCCGGACTTCCCGAAGATCCTGCACACTTCGCCGGACGACGTCTCCTGGCTCGTGACCGCGACGCTGCTCACCGCTGCGGTGGCGACCCCGATCGTGTCGAAACTGGCCGACATGTACGGCAAACGGCGGATGATGATCGTGGCCATGGTCATGATGGTGATCGGCTCGGTCATCTGCGCGGTCGGCGAGTCGTTCACCATGCTCGTGATCGGCCGCGCGTTCCAAGGTTTCGCCGCTTCGTTGATCCCGGTGGGCATCTCGATCATGCGCGATGAGCTGCCGAAGGAGCGCGTCGCCTCCGCGGTGGCGTTGATGAGCGCGACTTTGGGCATCGGCAGCGCGCTGGGCTTGCCGCTTTCCGGCCTGATCTACGAATCGCTCGGCTGGGAAGCCATCTTCTGGCTCAGTACCGTGGTCGGCGTCCTTTTGATCATCGCGGTGCTCTCGACGGTCCCCGAGTCGGAGCTGCGCACCAAGGGCCGCTTCGATTTCCTCGGCGCAGTGCTGCTCTCGATCGCCTTGACCGCATTGCTCCTGGCGATCTCCAAGGGCGGGAATTGGGGCTGGTCCTCCGAACCGGTGATCTTGCTTTTCATCACCGCGGCGGTCTTCCTGGCCGCCTGGGTGCCTTACGAGCTCCGGGTCAGCCAACCGATGGTGGATCTGCGCACCTCCAGCCGGCGGCCGGTGCTGCTGACCAACCTGGCTTCCCTGCTCGTGGGTTTTTCGATGTATGCGAACATGCTCGCCACCACGCAGCAGCTGCAGCTGCCGCAGATCAGCGGATTCGGCTTCGGCCTCGCGGTCACCGTGGCCGGCTTGTGCATGGTGCCCTCCGGGCTGGCCATGGTTGCTTTCGCTCCGATTTCAGCCAGTCTGACCAAGAAATTCGGCGCGAAAACCACCCTGATCGTCGGCGCCGCGGTGCTGGCCGGCGCCTACATCGCGCGGGTTTTCCTCACCGGTGAAGTCTGGATGATCATTCTGGGCGCCACCGCGGTCAGCGTGGGCACCGCGATCGCCTACGCAGCCATGCCGACCCTGATCATGCGCGCGGTCCCGATCACCGAAACCGCTTCCGCCAATGGCCTCAACTCCTTGCTCCGTGCGGTGGGCACCTCGACCGCGAGTGCCGCCATCGCCGCGATCCTGACCTCCTTCGTCAGCCGGCAAGGGTCGATCACCTTGCCCACGCTGAGCGCCTTCACCACGATCTTCTGGCTTGCCGCGGTCGCCGCCCTGGCCGCGATCGCGGTTGCGGTGTTCATCCCGGGAGCCAAGGAAATCGCCACGGCGACCGGAGCCATCCGAGTCGTCCCAGGGGTGCCGAACCCGGCGGCCGCCAAGACCGCAAGCCAGGCGCTGGTGTCCGACGACGACGAGATCGTGGTGCGCGGCGTCGTCGTCGGCCCGGCCGGGAAGCCAGTACGCAACGCCGTGGTGACCGTGCTGGACCTGGACGGCGAGCCGGCCGACTGGTCGCGCGCCGACAATGAAGGGCGGTACACGCTGGCCCTGCCCGGCGAAGGACGCTACCTGGTGGTTTCCAGCGCCGAAGGCTGGGCGCCCAGCTCGGAAGTCGCCGAGTTCGCCGCCGGCGAGAAGAGCCGGGTGATCAGCTTGTCGGAGCGCTTCGGGCTCAGTGGCACGGTCCGCTCCGGAGGCCGGCGGGTGGAAAACGCCTTGGTCACGCTGACCAAGCCGACCGGCGAATTCGTGGGCTCGGCCCGCACCGACGTGGCGGGCAATTATGAAATGCCGCTGCCGCAAACCGGGCGGTACATCGTCTCCGTGCTGGCCGCCGGCGCGCTGCAGGCGATTGCCCGGCAGATCCTGCTCTCCGGGCAGTCTTCGGTGGTGGATTTCGAAGATCTGCCGCTGGCCGAGTTGGTGAGCCGGTGAGCGCCCGGGAAGCGATCATCACCGCGGCCCGCGAGCTGTTCGGCGCCGAAGGCTATACCGCGGTGACGATCAAGGACGTGGCCAGTCATGCCGGGTACTCCCCAGCCATGGTGATGAAAGTGATGGGCAGCAAGGCCGAGCTGTACGCCGCGGCCACGCCGACGGCGCCTGCCGGCGACGTCGCCGCGTTCACTGCCGAGCCACTGGGTTTCCAGCTGGCGCGGCGCCTGGTCGACCGCCGCGAGCGGCAGGAATCCGAGCCCTGGGCGATGGCGCTGGTCCGGGTCCATGACGCCCCGGACAAGGCCGCGGCCCGCGCGGAGATCCGGGAGAAGTACCTGGGCTGGCTGCAGGAACAACTCGGCGCGGGGCCGGACGGACGGGCGGAGACTTTGATGGCCATGCTGATCGGCTTCGGCGGCGGGATGCGGAGCTTGGGGCTGTTCGCCCAGGAACCCGCCGATGACCTGGTCCAGCGCTACGGCAGTCTGCTGCAACAGGTCATCGACGGTTGATCCGGCAGTTCAGAGCCTGGCAGCCAGAAAGTCCAGCGTCCTGGCCCAGGCATCGCTCGCCGCATCCTGGTTGAACGCCCAGGGGTTGCCGTCGTTGAAAAAGGCATGTCCGGCGCCCGGGTACACCACCGCATCGAAATCGACACCCGCCGCCCGCATCTTTTCGGTGAGTTCCGGCAGGCCTTCGACCAGGGCTTGGTCTGTTTCGCCGTAGAACGCGAGCACCGGCGCCTGGATCTTTTCGAGTTCCGCGACGCTGAAGTTCGCGTGGCCGTAGAACGGGACCGCGGCTTTCAACCGCGGTTCGTGGACCGCGAGCGAGAAGGCGCTGGTCCCGCCGAAGCAGAATCCCGTGATGGCCACTTTGCCGGCCGCCCGCTCAGCCAAGTAATCGAAGCAGAACCTGACCCGCGCCAAGGTTTTGGCAGCGTGTTCCGGCGAACGGATCGGGGCGAGCAACGCCCGGAACGCGGTCTGCTGGTTGTGCTTTTCCTCAGGATCCGCCTCCGGATCGAAAAGCAAGCGCTCGAATTCGGCCACCCGTTCGGGTGCGATCCCGGTTTCCGCCAAGAGGCTCGGGGCCAGCACCAGGTAGCCTTCCGCAGCAAAGCGGTCCGCCACATCCTTGGTCTGCGGAACCAGTCCCCAGATCTCGTGGATCACGATCAGCGCACCCTTGGCCTCGCCCTCCGGGGTCGCCAAATACGCCTCAATACCGTTGCTCAAAGTAATCATTTCAGCCATGGTTCGATCCTTTCACCGCCGCCTGAGAGTGCCCTATGACGACTGGCCGGGCGGCCTAGCGGAAGGCCGGCTCACTCATTGTCTTGCGACGACAGAGCCGCAGAGTGCAGCGCAGGACTCACGTCCGGTTCAACGTCGATTTCGGCAGCCTCGCGCAGTCTTGGTGCTGACGGGGTCCAAGTCTTCAGATTTTGGCCGACATTTTCGTAACAACCATAAATCGCGTCCAGCACTGAGTCTATGAAGGAACCGCGCCCGACTCCGCGCTTCGTTCCCAACGAGGACTGACTCGCAACTCGGAACATTCGAAGTTCTTTCAGGGGGTCAGCGATCAACGTCGCGGGATTCTCCCGTGCCGTTTTCAGCAACTGAGCCTCAACGTTTCGCGACCGAGCCGCAAATGACTCAACCCGGATGCTCTCCGGAGCATCTTTGAGCTGCCGAATCAGCCAATTTACCCGAGTGAGCGAGCGCCCCTGCTCGGGTGCCGCGATATCCATATGACAAGTTACCTTGCCTGCTCGGATATCCACCAAGACAGAAACCGGGCTGACGGACTGCGGGATCCGGATCGCTGATTCCATAACCCCGTTCGCCACCAGGGATTGAGCGAGCACTGAAGTCTTCAACTGTGGATCACTCTGTTCTTGTCTAGATAGCACGGGCGTCACCTCGGTTCCGAGGCGTCGCCCAAGCTGCAGACACGCGAAACGAATGAGGGCTTCGAACCTACTAGCGACTTCCATCACTCCGCGGTCGGCAGACCTGAGCGTCCCTTCAAGAATGGACTCGCGAACACTAACCCAGTGCGAGCCCATGTCATCGAAGTTCAACGCACCCGACCTCGGGTGCTCAAGGTATCGAATGAGCTCGCCTAGGATCCAAGACTGATCCGGGTCGGCTACACCCTTATGCTCTTTCTGCACCACCGCGTAGGTGAGGATTTCGGTCCAGGACAGATGCACCAGGTCGACTTTCCGAAGCTTTCGCTTGTCTACTGAGGTCGGGTGCTGTCCGTGAACTGGGGGAATCTCATTGGAGATGGTCAAAACACAGTCGAAGCCGTTTTCCCTCGCGATATCAAGATAGTTTTCCAACTGAACCTGATCGAGCTGATTCGATCCAGTTTTTACCTCTACCAAGGCCGTCCAAGACTTCTGGCCTCGCCGACATCTGATCAAGCCGTCGGGATAAAGCTTCTTCTCGCCGAGTTCGAAAGGAACCTCAATGAATGTCTCCACCGAGGTGTTGGGCGCTCCGAACTGAGAAGTCACTACGCGTCCGAACTCTTTGACCGACGACATGACCGCAAGAAGTGCTGAAGTGGCCCGCCTTTCCTGCTCCTCAGCCCCATTGATTCCCGAAGTGGGAATGAGCCGAGCGACATTCCATGACGGTTCTTCAGACATTTTTCCTCCGACAGTCTATTTGTCCATGAATGTTGGCCTCGATTGCTCAAACAATAACGGCCGTTTGAACTATTTCATAGACTTAACTCTTGTCGAATTGACCTGGGTACGTCTGGAAATCAGAAACGGGCGGCCTAGCGGAAGGCCGGCTCACCGACCAGTGCAGCCAACCGTTCGCGGTGCTGCGGCGCCACCCGGAGGAGTTTGGCTGCTGGCTCGTCGAAGAATGCCAACACGGTCTCGGCGATCACGCATTTGGTGCCCGCGGCGGGGTCATAGATCGCATAGGCCAACGTGATGCTGGCACCCTTGAGCGAGCTGACCCAGAGCTCTACGCGCGCCGGGATGTTCCGGTAATTCAGCGGAGCAAGGTACTTGATCCGGTGTTCCACCACCAGAATCTGCACCCCGGCCGGCAAATCATTGAACACCGGAATCGCCACTTCGTCACCCGGCAATCCGGTACCGGCCGGCTGCCCGAAAGCATGCACCCGGGCTTCTTCGAGGATTCGCACGATCTCGACATTGTTGATGTGCCCGTAGGCATCCATATCGCCCCACCGCATGGGGATCCGCAGAGTCAGCCGATTTTCCGTCACAGGACTACGCTACCGCCGTCGGGCCAGCCGCCGACGCCGCAGCGCGATGCCGCGGACCGCCGGAATTGGCCCTTCGGGAATATTCCATGCGGCCCGCATTGCTGAAGCCTCCGTACGGCATTGCACAACCTTGGGGGAACCGACATGACCAACAGCACCCGGATCGAAATGACATCACGGCCAGAGGGCTGGCCCACGCTGGAGAACTTCACCGTGGTGGAGGCCGAATTGCCGCCTTTGGCAGAAGGCGAAGTGCGGGTGAAGAACGAGTTCATCTCGCTCGATCCGTACATGCGCGGCCTGATGGATGACACTGACGTCGATATCGACGGCCCGCCCTATCAGCTCAACCAGCCCCTGTCCGGCGGCGCGGTGGGCCACGTGGTGGAAAGCCGGCACCCCGATCTGCCAGTGGGCACCGCAGTGCAGCACGATCACGGCTGGCGGGACATCGCCCAAGGCCCGGCAGAAGATTTCCAACAGCTCAACCCGACGCTCCCGCTTTCCAGCTACCTCGGAATCCTCGGGCTCACCGGGATGACCGCCTGGTCCGGTCTGCTCTCGGTCGGCCGGTTCAAGGAAGGCGATGCCGTGTTCGTCTCCGGCGCGGCCGGTGCCGTCGGTTCGGTCGTCGGGCAGATCGCCAAACTCAAGGGCGCATCGTTGGTGGTCGGCTCCGCCGGAAGCGCCGAAAAAGTCGCCACCCTGCTGGACAAGTACCACTTCGACCGTGCGTTCAATTACAAAGACGGCCCGGTCGGCGAACAGCTCAAGACCGCTGCCCCGGACGGCATCGACCTGTACTTCGACAATGTCGGCGGCGAACATCTGACCGCCGCCATCGACTCGCTCAACCTCTTCGGCAGGATCACTGCCTGCGGCATGAGCTCCATCTACAACGCCACCGAGCCGCAGCCGGGGCCGGACAATCTGATCATGGTGATCGACAAACGCCTGAGCATCAACGGGCTCATCGCCTATGACTTCTACGACCGGTTCGCCGAGTTCGAAAAAGAGATGAGCGACTGGATCCGGGACGGGAAGATCCACTACGACGAGACGATCATCGACGGTATCGAAAACGCCCCGCAGGCGTTCCTGGATCTGCTCGCCGGCGCGAACACCGGGAAGACCGTAGTCCGGATCTGATCCCAGCCCAATGCGTCCCGCCGGATTCGAGCTGTTCGGCGGGACGCATTGGGCTGGCTCTCTGCACGGAGCAACCTTGGAAATCCGCTAGTAACCGTCTTCCAAAATACCCGGCAAGAAGTTCTTGAGCGCCAACTCGCGAACCAAAAAAGGCGTGAGGCTATTCGGGCTCATCGCCATTCGATAGCTTCGTTTTCCCGGCTCAGTGGGTACCAGTAACCTCTGATCCAGCAGCCTGCGGATGGCTTGGCTACGAGTTGCGGCCGAGCCCGGGAAAACATCGACTAGATCAGCCGCCTTGACGGTGCCAAGAGAGGCAGTTCTGAAAATGGCCTCGGCATCTTGCCGGGTAAGCCTTCCGCTGGCCAAAGCCCGCCGTATTGCGGGCAGCGTGATCTGACCGGTTACATATGCTGGATCCGCAAGCATTTGAGACCTCTTGAGATCAGCCAGGAGGCCACTGAGCACATATTCGCTCCACCTGATCAAGGACTCCGCGCTCAACGAGTCGGCATCTTCAAGTCGTTCATAGTACCGTTCCCGGTCCGCACCGAAGACTGCAGTGAGATTCAATGTCCGATAGCCGGAGATGTCCTGAAAGCCCAGGCTACGCAAGGTGGCATAGGTGAGTAGGCGCGCTACCCTTCCATTGCCGTTGCTGAAGGGGTGGATCCACACGAAACGATGATGTGCGAGAGCGATCTTGAGCATTTGGAATCGTTGTTCAACCGGATTGTTGATGAATTCGAGCAGCATCGACATGTCCGCGTGCACGTCCCCAGGAGGCGGCGGTGCATGTTTCGATCCCGAAATGCTGACCTCGCCAAGCCGGTAGGCCCCTGGCGTTCGATCCCCTTCCCGCCGCAAACCTGTAGTGGTAATCCGATGAAGCTCTCTGACGTGCCCGTGCGTGACGATAGTCCCGGTCTTGATCTCTTTGTCGATGAAGTCTGTCGCGTCCTGAATCTGCAGAATCTCACTAACCCCATCATCCAGATGACGCACATTTCGATCTTCTGCATCAAGCTCGCGGGCGGCACCCGCGACCACGTCGACGATTGTCGTTCGATTTCCTTCTATCCGCGAACTGGTCACACTCGTCATCAACTGGAAGAGCGACTTGAGCTCCTCGAACTGGCCCGCCCCGGCCGCACCGCTCTTCAAGTCCCCGCGCATCTTCTCAAGCTCGATGACGACCTCGGTAAGCGTCGAAGCGTAAGGGAAGTCGGGAAACTCGATCGATTCCACTCGATACTCCCTGGATTTAAGCCGACGTCTAATCATTATTTAAAGACTGATGCCTACTTTACAAGAAAAATGACGCAAAAACCACGAAGATCCAACCACATGAATTAAAGTGCATCGATCCCTGATTTAAATTCTCAGCATCAAGCCCACGCGCTCCCACTAGCTCCCCGGCACGAGCAACCGGCGCACCACGGCGCCGTCGGCGAGTGCGTCCAAGCTTTCGTTGACGGCGCTGAGCGGCCTGGTGTCGGTGTGCAGCAGCTCCACCGGCAAGCGGCCGTCCCGCCACAATTGCAGGTATCGCGGAATGTCCCGCGATGGCGCCGCGTCGCCCATGTATGAGCCCAGCAGCCGTTTACCGGTGCCCGCGAACTGGAGCGCCTGAACCGTCAATTGCTGATCGGGGTGCGGCAGCCCCACCGAGACCAAGGCACCGCCGCGGGCCAACAAGCCCAAACCGGCCGCCATCACGTTCGCGCTGCCGACGGCTTCGATCACGACGTCGGCGCCGCCGTCGAGGTGGTCCGCAGCCAACCCGGCTGCAGCCTCGGGGCTGCCGGCGAGTTTCGCCCCGCAGCGCAGCGCCAGTTCTTGCTTGGACTCCAGCGGATCGATCGCGATCACCGCGACCCCGTCGATCTGCGCCGCCGCCATCACCGCCATCAGCCCGACCGCGCCCAACCCGAAGACGATCACCGACTGCCCCGGCTGCACCTCTGCGGTATTGAGCACTGCACCCACCCCGGTCAACGCCGCGCAGCCGAACAGCGCGGCGACATCGAGCGGCACGTCCTCGTCCAACGGCACCAACGACTCGCGCGCCACAACGGCGAACTCCGCAAAGGCCGAGATGCCCAAATGGTGATTGATCCGCTCGCCGGACCGGCTGCGCAAAAGCGCCTCCCCGTGCAACAAATCCCCGCTGCCGTTGGCTTCGGCGCCCCGGTAGCAGAGCGCCGGCCGGCCGGCCGAACATGCCCGGCAACTCCCGCAGGCCGGCACGAAGACCATCACCACGGCTTGCCCCAGCTGCAGATCAGAAACCCCGTCACCGAGGCCGGCCACCACCCCCGCCGCTTCGTGCCCCAACGCCATCGGCAGCGGCCGCAGCCGGGATCCGTTGACCACGGAGAGGTCCGAATGGCACAAGCTCGCCCGTTCGATCCGGACCAGGACTTCACCGGCCCGCGGCTGCGGAATCTCCAGCTCGAGGAGCTGCAACGGCAGGCTGCGCGCATAGGGACGCCCGGCCTCGGAGGTGGTCAGCACCGCAGATTGCATCATGGGGTGGATGCTACTCTGTAGCGGTAACCCCGTGAAGTTTTCTAAGGAAACGGTATGCGATTCGCAGCCATCGGAAGCGAGGCGGCCGCATCGGCCTGCATCGCTTCGGGCTCCGCGTCGAGGCACGGCTGAGCTTTCCGACATAGCTCCCCCGGCCTTCGGCGCTTTGAGCAATTCAGTGCAAGTCGGCGCTTTTGCCATGCCCGCGCCTGGTTCGCCGCTTGCACCCGAAATTTCCGAAGACAGGGTCATTCCAATGCAAAAATTTTCCGTCGACGACATCCGTCGCAGCTTCGTCAATGCCTCGCGCAGCGAAGTCAAAGCCATCAACTTCCCGGCCGATTTCGACCAGTTCGATTGGGAACAACTCGATTATCTGGGCTGGCGAGACCCCAAGATGCCGCAGCGCGGCTACTTGGTCTTCCCTGCGGACACCGGCCTGGTCGGCATCGCCTTGCGGGCACCCGAAGGCGGCAGCGGCAAGATCCGCAAAATCATCTGCGATCTGTGCCGCGATGTCCGTTCCGAAACCGACGTCTACCTCTACGTCGCCCGGCGCGCCGGTCATGCCGGCCGGGATGGCAACACCGTGGGAACCCTGATCTGTTCCGATTTCCGGTGTTCGCGCAATGTCCGGGCCGAGGTATCGGCCAGTCGACGGCACGCCGACTGGGATACCACCCGGGCGCTGCAGATCGAGGCGCTCACCGAACGCACCGCGAAGTTCGTGGCCCGGGTAACCGGCTGATCCACCGCAGGCCCGTCCAATCCGGGACTGCAGTGGGCTGGGACGTCCCAGCCCACTGAACGCGTCCTTGGGCCGGGCCTGCGGGCAGGCCCCGGGCGGCTAAGCCGGCAACGCGGCCAGCATGGCGTCCATGGCTTGTTCCAGGATGCCCGGCGTCGTGCCGAAATTGAGCCGCAGGCAATTCAGGCTGTCCGCGCCGCAGGAACTTCCCGGCACGAAGGCCAGTTTCGCCTCGCGCAAAAAGTACGACGCCGGCCCCTCATCGGCCCGGTAGCGCGCGCCGAGATCGACCTCGGTGAAGTCGAGCCAGGCCAGATACGTCGCTTCCGGGGCGATCGCTTTCAGCCCCGGAACCGCGGCCAGACGCTCGAACAGGAATTGCCGGTTGGACCGCAGTTGGCCGAGCAAGCCGTCCAACCAGGGCGAGCCATTCCGGTAGGCCGCCGTCGAAGCCCGCACCCCGAGCGGGGATACCCCGTGGGTCTCGCCAAGGGTCCAGGCATCCCAGGCGGTCCGGTCCGCGGCGCTGCCCACAATCGCCTGGGCCGCACACAAACCGGGCAGATTCCAGGCTTTCGAGGTCGATACCAAGGTCAGCGTGTGCGCAAAAGCAGTGTCATTGACCGAGGCATACGGCACGTGCACCCGGTCGTAAGTCAACGGGCCGTGGATCTCGTCCGAAACCACCCGGGCGCCATACCGGTCCACAAGTCCGGCAATGGCCGCGGACTCGGCGCTGCTGAAGGTCTTGCCGAGCGGATTGTGCGGATTCGTCAGCAGCAATGTGCCCGCCCCGGCCCGCAGCGCCTGTTCGACGCCGGCCAAATCCAGGACCCAACGCCCGCCCGCTTCGATGAACCGGACCTCGATGATCTCCCGGCCCATCGAACGGACCAGCTCGAAGAAGGGCATGTAGGCGGGCACCGGCAGGATCACGGCACTGCCGGGCTTGCTGAACGCGTCGATCCCCCACCGGACCCCGGTGAGCACTTCCGGCAGGATCCGCATCGCCTCGGGCTCGAAGGACCAGTCATAGCGGGCGGCACTGAATTCGGCCAGGGCCGCCGCCAACGCCGGCTGCCGTGGCGAGGCGTAGCCGAAGGACTCTTCCTGGACCGCCCGGTGGAGTTCGTCGACGATCACCGGAGCGGTGGCGAAATCCATCTCCGCGACCCAGAGCGGCAGCACGTCCTCCGGGTGGAGATTCCATTTGATCCCCTGCCGGGCGCGCAGCGTCCGGGCTGTGGGCGAACTGAAATCGAAACTCGCTGGCTCTGGATTCACAGCGCCATGCTACGCGCTAACGGCTCCAGCTGAACGGCGCAGGTTTGCGGGCACCCGGCAAGGCGACGTCGGCCCGCCAGGTGTGGATCCAGTCCGGCAACACCAAATCCGCCGGAGGCTCGCCGACCAGCGCGAAAAGCTCCGCGTTGCTCACCGGCTTGCCCTTGTGCACCAACCGCATCGCCATGAACGCCCGGACGTAGACATCGCCGTCGACCACCATGCACTGCTCGAAATACATCGCCCGCTCGTCGAAGCCGATCACCCGGGTTTCCATCGTGTACTTCTGCCAGAGCTCGATTGATTTGCGGAAGGAGATGGTTTCCGCACTCATCACCGGCGTCCATTTCCGGGCCCGGATCGCTTTCCACATCCCGGAGCGCATCATCAGGTCGAACCGGCCCAGGTCCATGAGCGAAAAGTACATGCCGTTGTTGATGTGCCCGGCAATGTCGATATCCGTCGGCCAAGCCCGCATCCGCACCGAAGTGTGCGCCCACAGGCTGGTCGCGGCTTGGCGCGACGAAACGAAAAAATGCCAGATGGTCCGCAGTAACAGGTGCATGTTTTTCATGTTACTGGGGAGTTCAGCAACGTTTTCCCTCGTCCCGGATACATTTTCTGCAATAGGCTCGGAAGCATGGCTGACGACACCTCCTCCCCCGAGACCGAATCTTCAGAACCCGAGGTCAGCGACGACTTCGTCACCCGCGCCCAGGAACGCAATGGTTTGCGTTACACCTCCACGGCCGGCCGGCTGGTCCTGCGGAAAGAGGAGCGCAAGGACGGCAAGAACCAGGGCTTCAAGGCCAAAGCGGAGATCTTCCTGACCTCGTACACCGTGGAGGCCGAGGCTGCGGACCGCCCGGTGGTCTTTGCGTTCAACGGCGGCCCCGGTTCCAGTTCGGTCTGGCTGCATATGGGATTGCTCGGCCCGCGCTTGGTGGACAGCGGCGACGTCGGCGCACTCACCCCGGCGCCCTACGGCCTGCTGGACAATCCGCACAGCATTTTGGAACACGCGGATCTGGTGATGATCGATCCGGTCAGCACCGGCTTCTCCCGGGTGGTCAAAGGCGGCAAAGCCGACGAGTTCCACGCCTTCGTCGAGGACCGGGACCTGGTGGCCGAGGTGATCCGGCTCTGGACCACCCGCAACAACCGCTGGCTCTCGCCGAAGTATTTGATCGGTGAGTCCTACGGCACGCTGCGTGCGGTCGCCGTCGCGGCCCGGCTCTTCGACGCCTATGGTTTGGCGGTCAACGGCCTCGGCTTGATTTCCACGGTGCTGAACATGTCCACGCTCCGGTTCTTCCCCGGCAGCGACACCCCGTACCCGCTGCACGTGCCCACCTATGCCGCGATCGCGCACTTCCACGGCCGGCACCCCGGCCGCAGCTTGGCCGACGTGGTCGCCGAGGCCGAGGCCTTCGCCGCCAAGGACTTCGGCTATGCGCTCAGCCAAGGATCCCGGCTCAGCGCTGAAGCGTACGACGACGTCGTCGCCCGGCTCGCCGCGATCACCACCCTGGGCGAGGACTTCGTCCGGCGGAGCAATCTGCGCTGGGATTACTCGGAATTCTCCGCCGAACTGCTGCGCGCCGAGGGTCTGACTGTGGGCCGGATCGATGGCCGGTTCACGCAGAAAAACCTGCGCGGCCAGGCTTCGGTCAACTGGGACGATCCGTCGATGAAGGCGATCAGCGGCCCCTATGCGGCCGCCGTCAACCACTACCTCCGGGCCGAACTGGGCTACGAGAACGACCTGCCCTATGAAATCCTCACTGGACGGGTGCAGCCGTGGAGCTACAAAACCTTCGAAGGCCAGCCGGTCGAAGTGGCCTCGGATCTGGAACGGCTGCTCAATGACAATCCGGCGCTGCGGGTGCATGTGGACTACGGGTACCACGACGGCGCTACCCCGCATTTCGCCGCCGAATACGTCTGGGCGCACTTGAACATCAGCGACGAAGCCCGGTCCAGGTTCAGCCACCACTATCACGAGGCCGGGCACATGATGTACCTGAACCCGCAGTGCCGCATCAACCAGTTGACTGCACTCGCGGCCTTCGTCGGCCAATAGCATCCGACCGGCCCTCCCCGAGTCACCCCGGCCGGTGAAAGTAACTGTTTACAAAGTACACATATAAGTTTATGTTTACTGCGTACACAAAAACTTTCTGGAGGACCGATGGACATTTTGATTTCCGGCGCCAGCGTCGCCGGCCCTACCCTCGCCTGGTGGTTGCGCCACTTCGGGTTCACCCCCACCGTCGTCGAACGCAATCCCGGCGGACCCCGTCGCGGCGGCCAGCCGATCGACGTCCGCGGCCCGGCACTGGACGTGCTGGACCGGATGGGCCTGCGCGGAGCGGTCTACGAGCGGCGTACCGCGATGCGCGGCATGACCATGGTGGACGCAGCCGGCGCAGAACTGATGCGCACCTCGGAACGCACCATGACCGGCGGCGCGATCGACAGCCCGGACGTGGAAATCCTGCGCGACGAACTCGCCGGACTCATCGTCCAAGCGACCGCCGGCGTCGACTACATTTTCGGCGATTCGATCTCCGCACTCGCCGAACACGCGGACGGGGTCACGGTGCGCTTCGAAAGCGGGACCACCAGGGAATTCGATCTGGTGATCGGCGCCGACGGCCTGCATTCCCGGACCCGCGCCCTGGCGTTCGGACCCGAGTCCGACTGTTTCACCCCGATGCACACCCACTTGGGCATCTTCAGCACGCCCAATCTGCTCGGCTTGGACCATTGGCAAGTCATCCAGCAGCTCTTCGACCCGGCGGCTCCGGAGCAGGGCACCATGGGGATTTTCTACAGCGCCCGCGGCAATACCGCGGTACGTGCCATGCTCGGCTTCGGCGGGCCGCTGCCGGAAGACCTCGACTACCGGGACACTGCCCGGCAGAAGGCCCTGGTCCGGGCGGCGTTCAGCCACCTCGGCTGGCGGATTCCCGAGCTGCTCGATGCGATGGACGCCGCCCCGGATTTCTATTTCGATTCGGTCGGGCAGATCCACCTGGACGAATGGCACCGGGGCCGGGTCGGCTTGGTCGGCGATGCCGCGTACTGCCCCTCGCCGCTCTCCGGACAGGGAACTTCGATCGCCCTGGTCGGGGCCTATTTGCTGGCCGGGAAACTGGCCGAGCACGACGGCGATCCGGCCGCTTTTGCGGCCTACCACGGCGAACTGCGGGCATGGGTGGCGCAGAACCAGCAATTGGCCTTCCGGAACTCCGAAGCGCACACCGCGCCGGCTGCAGACTCCGATCCGGCCGCCGCGGCGGCCCTGGCGGAGCACGCAGCGGCCTTTGAAGCCACGGTCAACGGATACCGGCTGAAAGACTACCGCCGGGCGGCCTCCGGCACCTCGTCACACCGGGTCTGATTGCCGGTACCGTTGCACGAGGGCCTCGTGGAAACGGGTCAACTCCTCGGCAGTACCGGCAGCCAGTTCGCGCGCCGCGTCGGTGATCGCATACCACTCGTCCGCACCGTCATACCGGCACCGGGCCGCCGCATGACCCGGAGACGCCCAGGAAGATTCGATTTCGACATCGCCGGTGATCACCCCGACCTCATCGGTCATGATTCCGCCACGGGCCGCGGTGAGCACAGTGTTTCGGACGTCTGATTCAGCAGGCATCGGGTTCCTTCTGCAGGGTGGTTGGTGACCGTGCTCCCAGTATGCCGGAACCGGAGCGCGGCCGTCAGTGGTGCACCGGCTGCGGCCGGAATCGACCGGCCGCAGCCGTGTAACGTGCCGCAAGCCGGCCGAACTCTGCGGCGAGTTCCGGCGGGCCGACCACGTCGATCCCGGCATCGAATCTGCCGAACCAGGCAGCCAGTGCGGTCCACGACCAAGACCCGGCCTCCAAACTGCACCGGTCCGGACCCAGGTCTTCGACCGTGCCATCACCGGCGAACGGACTGACCTCCCGGGCCGGCAGCTCGATGATGACCTTGCCGGAGCAGGGCCAGGCGGTTCCCGCTGCGGAACCCTTGAACCTTGCCGATAGAAACTCGCCGACATCTTCCCCGGGAAGCGCCCGCGGCGTGAACCGGGGACCGGCAGGAATCCGCGGGGTGATCCGGTCGGCCCGGAAAATGCGCCAATCAGCGCGCCCGAGATCCCAAGCGACCAGGTACCAACGCCCGTCCCGGAGCGCCAGGTGATGCGGCTCCGCCCGGCGGACCGGCGGCAACTCGGCGACCGCGCCGGCTGGCTCCGCGCGTGGCCGATCCTCGCTGCTGGCGTAATCGAAGCGCAGCACCTCGCGGTTCCGAACCGCGCCGGATATCGCCAGGAGCACTTCGGGCGCGACGCTGCCGGCATCGCTCCGGCTGGGGACTGCCGTGAAGTCAAGGGCATCGAGCCGGTGCCGCAACCGGGCGGGCAGCACTTGGCGCACCGTGCCCAGCGCCCGCACCGCGGCTTCCCCGACGCCGGCCCCGGAGCTGGCCGCAGCCCGGAGCGCCACCGCCAAAGCGACCGCCTGCTCGTCGTCGAAGATCAGCGGTGGGAGTTCGCTTCCGGCGTCCAGCCGGTACCCGCCGTCGGGCCCCATCACGGCCTGGATCCGATAGCCCAGTTCCCGAAGCCGGTCGACATCCCGGCGCACGGTGCGGTGGCTGATGCCGAGCCGGTCGGCGAGGACCTGGCCGGGCCAGTCCCGGCGCAGTTGCAGCAAGGACAACAACTGGAAGAGCCGTGAAGTGGTCGAAATCATTTTCCCAGGGTACGTCGAGTGTAGGACCGAATCTGTCCGCTACTGCTGCGAAAGTGGTTTTCGACCGGGAACACCGGCCACTTTCAGCTACTTCCAGGAGCAGACATGACAGTCCTCACCACCCCGCATCTGAACTTCCGCGGCGAAGCCAGAGCCGCGCTCGAGTTCTACCATTCGGTCTTCGGCGGCCAACTGATTTTGGTCAGCAACGCCGACGCCTTCAGCGTGGAACGCGCCGAAGAAGCCCAGCAGATCAAATTCGGCCAGGTCATCGGCGGGAACGGGTTCCAGATCATGGCCTTCGACGTACCGGCGAGCAGCAGCTACGAGCAGGGCGAGAAATCGTTCTTCGTTTCGGTGCGGGGCGACTCGGTCCCCGAGGTCACCGAGCTCTGGGGCCGGTTGGCCGAAGGTTCGACGATCATCGAAGACCTCGCTCCGGCCCAGTTCTCACCGGCCTACGGGATGCTCAAAGACGCCTACGGCGTGGTCTGGGTGCTCGATGTCGCAGCGGCCTACGAGCCAGTCTGACTGGATCAGCGCACGCCTTTGATCATGAGCACTGCGGCGGCACCCAGCAATCCGATCACCGCAGCCAGGACGTAGAGGCTCACATAGCCGCCCAGCATGGTCACGAAGAGGAATGCGGTGGGCGCGGCGAGGACCTGCGGAAGCGAGTTGGCCACATTGATCACGCCCAGGTCCTTGCCGCGGTTCATCGCCTGCGGCAGGACCTGGGTGAGCAGCGCCAGATCGACCGCCAAGTAGGTGCCGTTGCCGATGCCCAGCACCGCCGCGCCGAGCAGCGCACCGGGCCAGGTCGGGAAAAACGCCAGAATCAACGCCGCCAGCGCGATGATTGCCGAGGACACCATGACGAACGGCTTGCGCCGCCCCACCCGGTCGGTCCAGACTCCGCCGATGCCCGCAGTCGCCATGGTCAGCAGGGCGTATATCCCGGTCAGGATCAGCACCCCGAACTCCGGTGCTTCGTAACCGACTTTGTCCCGCAGGAAGAACAACAAGTACACGATGCAGATCTGCACGCCGAATTGCACCAGGAAGCGACTCAACCAAGCCCAGCCGAAATCCGGATGTTTGCGCGGGCTGATCCAGAATCCTTGCAGGAATCCGCGGAAGGAAAGCGCCGGTCGTTCCGCGGCAGTCAGCGGCTGGTCGTTGCCGCGAAACAGGTAGAGCACGATGCCGGCCAGCAGCGCCGCAGCGCAGAGCCAGTAGCCGAGGGCGAAATTCTTCGCGGCGACCGCGCCGATGCCCGCCCCGATCAAGATCCCGATCACGGTGCCCATCGAGGCCACACCGCCCACCAGACCGCGTTGTTGCACCGGCACCCGGTCCGGAATCGCCGCGGTGATCGCTGCCAGCGTGCCGTTGCAGCCCAGCTGGACCAAGCACCACAAGGCCGCCATCGCGGCAACGCTCGGCGCGACGGAGAGCCCCAGCAAGGCGATGGTACCCAATACCGCGCCGATGAACACCCAGGGCACCCGGCGGCCGAAACGCGAAGTGGTCCGGTCGGAGAACGCGCCGAACAGGGGGTTCGCCACCAAGGAGACCGCGGCTCCGCAACCGGTGACCAAAGCCAGGATTGCCTCCTTCTGGCCTTCGTCGAAGGAGATCGCCTGGTTGCCCAGCAAAACCTGGATCGGACCGAAGAAGGCCGCATTGATGCCGATGTTGACCAGCACCACCGAGCTCACCCAGAGCGGCTTGACCCGCTCAGTGGGCTCGGCGAGCGCCGACGGGACACCCGGAGCAGCCGCCCCGATTCGCTCCTGCGCCACTGCGTGCCTCCAAAAGATTGCTCATGCCCGGTAACCTTGGATCAGCCTACCCTCCGGAATATTCAATGCAGCCTTGGAACCGCCCCCCGGGGACACCTGCCGGGAGACCGCGCGCTACGCGTCGCGCCGTGCTGGCCCAGCCCGCTCTGGCCCCGCTTGCTTTGGCCTGCGCCGCAATGCTGGTTCTGAGCGGCTGTTCGGCGGGTGGCCAAAGCGGCCAGAACCCGGTCGGGCAAAATCCCGCGGCTCCGGCCCCCGCAACGCCAGGTCCTGGCAACCGGACCGCGCCGCCGTCGTCCGGCCCCGCTCCGGGACAAGAACAACGCGACCGCCAGGGCACGGACAATTCACCGGTCGATCCGCGGAGCGACTTCCAACTGCCCGACGCCGGCGGCGCGCCGCGACCCGATCAACGCGGGCTGCTGCAGAAGCGGCTCGGCGAACTGTCCGGCGTGGTGACTGCCGACGGAAGCAACAAACGGCTGGTCAACTTCACCGTGGCTTCGATCACGGTCGATTACAGCTGCCAGACCGGAACCGCGATCAAACCCACGAACGGCCATTTCATCGCAGTCGAGCTGTGGATCGAGGCGCTGCCCGGTTTGGCCGCCTCGAAAGACCCGTTCTTCAGCGTGAGCCCCAAAGACTTCGACCTCCAGGGCCCGGACGGGCGCAAAGTCAGCCAGTCTTTGGATACCCGGGCCGGGCATGTCTGTTTGGACAACGGACTGGGGCTTCCGGCCCGGGTCCTGCCGGGGCAGAAAATCCGCGGCCTGGTAGTCCTGGATTCGCCGATCGACGCCGGATCCTTGGTGCTCTCGCAGAAGAGCACCGACGGCCCGGGCTGGCTCTGGCCGTTGCCGGCGCCCGCCGCCCCGGCACCGAAAACCGGCTGAGCACCCGCAGATTCAAGCCGGAGCTCCGGGCAGCCGTGACGGACTCGCCGCCGGATTCGGCCTGGAACCGGCTACGCCAACCCACGAGTCCGTCGGGGCTGCCCAGGCAACAGGCTTCCTGCGACGCAGGTCACCAAGATTTTAACGACAATCCGTCAGTCCGGGGATATACTTGTTTCACGAAAGCAACTATTTTTACGGGTACCCAGGGCACCCCTGAGCTCAGACATCGGAGCACGACGTGTCACACACGATGACAGCAAACAACCGGAACCGCCGGATTCCAGAACCCGGGCAGGCCTACACCCACCGTCAAATCATGACGGTCCTGGTGGGCCTGCTACTCGGCATGTTCTTGGCCGCACTCGACCAAACCATCGTTTCAAGTTCCATCTACACCATTTCCAACGACCTCAACGGGCTCTCGTTGCAGGCCTGGGCCACCACCGCCTACCTGATCACCTCCACGGTGAGCACCCCGCTGTACGGGAAACTCTCCGACATCTTCGGCCGGCGTCCGCTCTACGTGATCGCGATCTCGATTTTCCTCATCGGCTCGATCTACTCCGGGTTCGTGCAGTCCATGGGCGAGCTGGCAGTGGCCCGCGGCATCCAGGGACTCGGCGCCGGCGGTCTGATGTCCTTGGGCCTGGCCATCATCGGCGACATCGTCCCGCTGAAAGACCGCGGCAAATACCAGGGTTACTTCATGTCGGTCTTCGGCATTTCCTCGGTGCTCGGCCCGGTGGTCGGCGGCTTCTTCGCCGGCTCCTCGCAGATCCTGTGGATCACCGGTTGGCGCTGGGTGTTCCTGATCAATGTGCCGATCGCGATCGGCGCGCTGATCGTGGTCTGGATGTTCCTGCACCTGCCCAAAAAAGAAGGCATCCGGCAAAAGGTCGACTACTGGGGCGCCGCGAGCATCACCTTGGCGCTGGTGCCGCTGCTGATCGTCGCCGAGCAGGGCCGGGAATGGGGCTGGACGTCCGGCGCCGCATTCCTCTGCTACGCCTTGGGCGCGATCGGCATCATCGCCTTCATCCTGGCCGAGCGGATGGCCGGAGATGCCGCCTTGATCCCATTGCGCTTCTTCAAGATCCCGGCCTTCGGCGTCTCCGCGCTGTTGAACTTCATCATCGGCATCGGCATGTTCGGCGCCATCGCGATGCTGCCGATGTACTTGCAGCTGGTCGCCGGGCTGACGCCGACCGAAGCCGGCCTGCTGATGATCACCTTCACGGTGGGCATTCTGATCGGCTCGATCACCAGTGGCCAGGTGATTTCCCGGACCGGGACCTACCGGATCTTCCCGATCGTCGGAACCTTCATCCTGGGTGCTTCGGCACTGGCCATGGGCTTGTCGCTCGGCGTGGACACCTCGCTCCTGGTCCCGGGCGGCATTGCGATCGCCTTCGGCTTGGGCCTGGGCTTCTGCATGCAGCCGCTGACCCTGTCGATGCAGTTCGCGGTACCGCCGAAGGACATGGGCGTCGCCACCTCCTCAGCGACCTTCTTCCGCTCCATGGGCGGCACCGTGGGCACCGCGGTCTTCATCTCGATGCTCTTCGCCACCGCGCAGGACAAGATCGCCACGCTCTTGGCCGATGCAATGAAGAACCCCAGTTATGCCGCGATGTTCAAGGACCCGGCGATCGTCGGCAATCCGGACAACAAGGGCTTCCTGGACTTCCTGCAGAATGCCCAGAACGGCGGCAGCAGCAACCTGAACGACACTTCGTGGCTGCGTGAGGCGAACAAAGCTCTGACCGAGCCGATCCGCAATGGCTTCGCCCAGTCGATCGACGTGGTGATGCTCAGTGCTGCGGTCCTGGTGGCCGTGGCCTTCCTGGTGACCTTCTTCCTGCCGAAGAAGAAAATCACCGACCCCAAGGAAGCCGCAGCAGCCAAAGAGGAAGCAGTCGCAGCGCTCTAAAGGCCGTTTTGCGTCCGGACTTCTTCAATGATCCGCAGGGCCGCCACCGCGTCGAGGGGATCGACCGGTGGCGGCCCTGATCCGTTGAGCGCGGCGGCGAGCAATGCGTAGAAGCGTGGATAATCACCGCGCACCGTGGGCACGGCCCGCAACTGGTCGCCTTGGCCGAACCACCCCCAATGCGGCTCCGGATCCACTCCGTACCGGTCATCGCCAGGCAGGATTCCGGCTTGGATCTGGGCTTCTTGCAGGTCTCCGTGCTGCTTCAGATAGCCGCCCGCGGTACCGAGCACCCGGATCCGGGGCGCGAATTGCCCCGAAGTCAGATTCATCGCCAAATGCGAGCGCACTCCGGAGGCGTGCTGCAAGGCAAGGAAAACATCGTCGTCGCTCGGCTCTTGGGCCCGACGGGCGTCGAGCTCGCCGTACACCCGTTGCACCGGGCCGAACAATTGCAGGGCCTGGTCGATCAAGTGCGCGCCCAAGTCGAACAGCACCCCGTGGCCCGGGCCGGCCGAGGCTTTCCAGGGTTTGCTGATCTCCGGCGCCCAGCGCTCCATCCGGGACTCGAACCGGGTCACTTCACCGAACGCGCCCTGCCGCAAGAGTTCCTGCACGGTCTGGAACTCGCCGTCCCAGCGCCGGTTCTGATAGACGGTGAGCAATCTGCCGGCCTGTTCCGCGTGCGCGATCAATTCGAGCGCCTCGGCGCTGCTGGGCGCGAACGGTTTGTCCACCACTACTGCGAGCCCGGCGTCCAACGCGGCGTGGCCCAGTGCCACGTGACTGCCCGGCGGCGTCGCTACGACTACTGCGTCGAGTTCGCCGAAAGACAGCTCCCCGAACGCGCCGACCACCCGGGTGCTTGGGTAGTTTTGCTCCGCGTGCGCCCGGCGGGCCGGATCCGCGGTGACAATCGCAGCCAGCGACAGCGCCGGATCGGCCTGGATCGCGGGGGCGTGGAAGACGCTTCCGGCCAAGCCGAAGCCGACGACGGCGACCCGGATCATGCGGCCGGCCCGGCCACCCGGTGCAGGGCTTCAGGGATCAGATCGGCGATGGCGGCATAGCCGTCCACCGCCATCAGCAAGTCGGCCTCGGCCAGGATCCCGCGCAATACCTGTTCGACGCCGGCTGCCCCCGCCACGGTGAGTCCGTAGACATAGGGCCGGCCGATGCCCACCGCACGCGCGCCCAGGGCCAGCGCTTTCACCACATCGGTGCCGCTGCGCACTCCGGAGTCGAAGAGCACCGGGAGTCCGGTGGCCTCGACCACCGCCGGCAAGCACTGCAATGCGGAAAGCCCGCCATTGGCTTGCCGCCCGCCGTGATTCGAGCAGATGATGCCGTCGGCACCATGGTCTTGCGCCTTCTTGGCGTCTTCCGGGGCGCAGATGCCCTTGATGATCAGCGGCAACGAGGTGGCTTCGCGCAAGGCGTCGATATCCGACCAGTTAAGCGTAGGCCGGCCGAATATCCCGGCCCAGGTCAGTTCGACCGCACCGGCCTGGCCGGCCGGTTGCGCGGCCACCAGCTCTTGGAACCTGGGGTCGCTGCGATAGTTTTCCAAGCACAGGCCGCGGAGCATCGGAATATAGCCGTTGGACAGGTCCCGCGGCCGCCAGCCATTGACCCAGGTGTCCACGGTGACCACGATTCCGGCGTACCCGGCCGCTTCGGCCCGGCTGACCAGGCTCTGCGACAACTCGGGGTCGTTGGGCGGATACAACTGGAAGAAGCCCGGGGTCGCGCCTTGCGCCAAACGGACCTGCTCCAAGGTCGCCGCGGAGAGCGTGGAAGCGAACATCGGAACCCCGGTGACCGCCGAGGCCCGGGCCACCGCCAGGTCGCCGTCTTCCCGGCACGCGCCGAGCACCCCCACCGGACTCATGAAGATCGGGCTCGGGAACCGTTGGCCGAACAACTCCACGGACAGGTCGCGCTGCGCAGCGCCGACGAGCATCCTGGGCATCAGCCCCCATTGCGCGAAGGCCTCGACGTTGAGCCGTTGCGTCCGTTCATCGCCGGCGCCGCCGGCCACATAACCCAACAGCTCCGGATCCAGCACTTGGTGGGCTGCGGCTTCGAGCCCCTCGAAGGCAATCGGCAATGCCGGTTTCCGGCCCGCCGCTCCGGCCAGGTAAATACCCATTTGATAGTCGCCGAAATTCGCCATGAAGGGACCTCAATTCGAAAAATTGACCGGTGCGGATCTCCCCCAGTACCCCACCCTAGTTGAGCCTGGCGGTTGCCGTCGATGACCACAATCCGGCAACCACAATCCGCCGTCGGACCTGCCCGAAAGGGCAATTGTTTACTGCCCGGTTCGGTTACAGACGCGGCCTGGCGGCCCACCGCTCGGCTTTGATCGCCGCGTGCAGCTCCAGCCTGACCATTCCGTTGAGCGGTTCCGCGGCCAAAACCGACCGAATCCTGGCCAGCCGGTTGTAGATCGAGCTGCGGTGCAGATGCAATTTGTCCGCCACGTCCTGGACCGAGCCGTCGTTGTCGTAGATCAATTCCAACATCGGCAGCAATTCCGCGTTCCGGTCCGCCTCGGCCAGCCGACGGTAGTTCACGGAGCTGATCCGGCCCCAGCGCCCGCCCGCCAGCAGTTGGTAGATCCCGGTGGCCCGGCAGTCGACCAGTTCGCCCAATTCCGGATCCACCGCTCCGGCTTGCGCCGCGACCTTGGATTGCGCGTAAGCCTCGGGAAGGAGCCCGAGATTGCCGAACGGCTCGCTGATCCCCAAGACCATCCGGTCCGAAGCCCGGCCCAACCGCTTGCTCAATTCCAGCTGGTAACGCACCAGCACCGCGGCGTGGTTGGCCCGGCCGACCGAATCCCGGAACAACATCACCGCATGGGTTCCGGTTCCGGCGCTGAACAACGCGGCATCGAGTCCGATGGTCGCCTGCAGAGCAGCACTGCGGTGGGTCAGCGTCGCCGCGATCGGGTCATCGGCCGAAGCCGCATGGGCCTCGGCGATCTCGAAAGCGGTCACCAATTGCCACGGCCCCCGGTTGTGCACTTCGCTCCAGCCCGCCACCGCGGCCAGCGCTCCGGCCTCGCCCGAACATGCTGCCAGGAACTCCTGTTCGCGGCCGCGCCGGAACTCGGATTCGGCGGTGTTGGAATCCAACAGCAAGGAGGCCAAGAGGTCCAACTGGTTGCGCACCCGGGGCAGTTGGGCCAAGATCGCGGTCGCCGATTCCTCCGACTCCTCCTGCTGCACCCACAAGTAGCCGACCCGGTACCCGCGGACCAGCAGCGGTACGCACACCCGCCCGAGCATGCCCAGCTGTTCGTTCGCCGGCAGGGCCACGGGCCGGACCGCGACCGCAATGCCGTGCGCCAGCTGCCAGGCGCTGACGTCGGCCGGAACCCGTTTGCTCAGCAGGAAGTTGACCCGCACCTTGTCGGCGTGCGGCTGGTTGGAGCTGTAAGCCAGCAGCAAGCCATCGACGTCTTCGAGCGACAGCCCGCGGCCGAGCACCGCCGCCACCTCTTCCACCAGTCCCTCTACGTCGTGACTCTGCATATCGACAGGATACGACACTTGACGTGCCTAGGTTCGACAAATGTCGAATCTGGTTCCTGAAAATCCTTGAAATTACGCGGATTTCGGCAGCGCGCCAGAACTCGGCGGCTGTCCGCCACCTCACATCCGGTCTTAAGCTGATGGAGTTAGACGTTGCCCCTAAGACGGAGTTTTTTCGATGATCATCGGCGTTCCCAAGGAAATCAAGAACAACGAATTCCGCGTGGCCATTACGGCTTCCGGCGTGCACGAGTTCATCAGCCACGGCCACACCGTCCTGATCGAGCGCGGCGCGGGCGTCGGCTCCTCGATTTCCGACGACGAATACGCCGTGGCCGGCGCCGAGTTGGTCGACTCCGCGGATGAGCTCTGGGCCCGGGCCGACATGGTGATGAAAGTCAAAGAGCCGATCGCGGCCGAGTACCACCGGTTCCGCGAGGGCCTGGTGCTGTTCACCTACCTGCACTTGGCCGCCGAGCCCGAACTGACCGCAGAGCTGGTCAAATCCGGCGTCACGGCGATCGCCTACGAAACCGTCCAAGAAGGCCGCGCCCTGCCGCTGCTGGCTCCCATGTCCGAGGTCGCCGGGCGGCTCTCGGTACAGGTCGGCGCACAGTCCTTGATGGCCCCGGCGGGCGGAAAAGGCGTGCTGCTCGGCGGCGTCCCCGGCGTGCGCCCCGCCAAAGTCGTCGTGCTGGGTGCCGGTGTAGCGGGCACCAACGCCGCCGCAATGGCGCTGGGCCTCGGCGCCGACGTGAGCATTCTGGACATCAACATCAACCGGTTGCGCGAGCTCGACGCGATCTACCAAGGCCGCTTGAAGACCATCGCTTCGAATGCCCTGGAAATCGAAAAGTCGCTGCTCGACGCAGATCTGGTCATCGGATCGGTATTGATTCCCGGCGCCAAGGCACCGAAGTTGGTCACCAATGCACTGGTCGCCCGGATGAAGCCGGGCTCGGTGCTCGTGGACATCGCGGTGGACCAGGGCGGCTGCTTCGAAGACAGCCACCCGACCACGCACGAGAACCCGACCTTCATGGTGCACAATTCGCTGTTCTACTGCGTCGCCAATATGCCGGGCGCGGTGCCCAACACGTCGACCTACGCCCTGACCAACGTCACGCTGCGCTACGCGACCGCGCTGGCCAACCTCGGCGCCAAAGCGGCATTGGAAAGCATCCCGGCCCTCGCGGCCGGCCTGAACGTGGCCGGCGGCAAGGTCACCAATCAGTCGGTAGCCCTGGCCCACGGTCTGGAGCTCTCCGAAGACTGGCACGCGCTGGTCTGATTCGACTCCCGGCTGCGTGGCGGATCAGTGCGATCCCCCAATGCGCACTGCGCCGTCACGCAGTCGGGTCACCCACTACCCGTTCCACGAGGAACTCCCACAACGCTTTTTGGCGGCCGGCATCCATGCCGGCCGTTTTTCTTTGGTACTCGAGCAGGCTCGGGTGCAATGCGCTCAGCAGCACCAAGGCCAAGGCATTGGCGTCAACGGCGACCTTTCCCGCGCGCAACAGCATCGACACGTGCATCCGGTGGAACTCGGCAACCCGCGAGTTGAACCTCCGGTCGCCGACTTCATCGGCGGCCCGCTGCAGTTCCCCGGTGACTTCGAAACGGTCGATTGCGGCGACCCCGTAGGCGAGCAGCCGCTCTTTCGCAGTAGCACCCGGTCCGAGCGGAGGCGGACCGAAAATCAACGATCGCTGGAAATCCTCTTCCGTGTGGCTCAACAGCGAATCGAGCAACCCGGCCCGGTTGCCGAAGCGCCGGAAAATGGTGCCCTTGCCGGTAGCCGCGCGGCGCGCGAGCTCATCCATGGTGAGCCCGTCGATGCCCTGCTCGGCAATGATCTGACCGGCGATGTTGAGCAGTTTCTCCCGATTGCGCGCTGCATCTCCCCGCTCCGTCTGCGGCGACGGCGGGTTCGATGTCACGGGGAGAAAAGAATTCTGCAAAATATCCTCGACTCGGGAATACTAAACGGACCATGGTCCGTTTTACCGGTGAACTGTTCGCCTCCCACGGACCGCACAGTCAATGATTACCCAGTCCAATAACAGGAAAGTTCCTCCATGTCTGAGAACACAGTACTAGCTCTGGTCGGCAGCCTGCGTGCCGGTTCCACCAACCGCCAGCTCGCCGAGGCGACCGCCCAGGTCTCCCCCGAAGGCACCGCCGTGGTGATCTTCGACGGCCTCGCCGAGATCCCGTTCTACAACGAAGACCTGGATGTCGAGGGTCAGGTCCCAGCGGCCGCGCTCCGGCTGCGCGAGGCCGCTGCCGGCGCTGCCGGAATCCTCTTCTTCACCCCGGAATACAACGGCACCATGACCGCAGTGCTGAAGAACGCGATCGACTGGCTGTCCCGGCCTTTCGGCGCCGGCGCGCTCAAGGACAAGGCAGTCGCGGTTCTGGGTACGGCTTACGGCCAGTACGGCGGAGTCTGGGCGCACGACGACGCCCGCAAGTCGCTCAAGATCGCCGGCGCCACCGTGCTCGAGGACGTCAAGGTCGCGATCCCGGGCTCCGTGGTGCGCTTTGCCGAATTGCACCCCAAGGACGACGCCGAGGTGGTCGGCCAGGTGACTGAGGCACTGGAAACCCTGCTCGGCAGCGGCAAGGTCGCCGCCTAGCTTCCAGTAATGAAGGGCTGGTGCCCCAGGAACACCCTGGGGCACCAGCCCTTCATTCACGTCCGAGTGCAAACTGCTTCCACCCAGACCGGTTCAACCCCGGTCAGGGGCAGGCATAAAAGACCGTGCAGTTGTAACCGCCGATAGGCCAGGTCGAGGGGCCATTTCCACCCGGGTCCCAGCTGCCGCCGCATGCTGGCGACACCGTGCCGCCCGGACGCTCGGCGTCGTCAGCCAAGGTTCCAGCCTGCGGCTGGACCTCGCTGGGCACGCACGGCTGCCCGATGCCGGCCGGCGTGGAACCCGCCGGGTCCGAGCCGACCGCCTGGCTGGCCGGAGCCAGGCCGAGCGAGAACGCCGCCAAGGCGAGGGTCCCGAAAAGGATTCCTGGAACGTTCACTTTCTTCATGTTGCCTCCTTCGGTCGAAAAACGTACCGGGTACGCAGGAACGGAGAATCTCCATTCAGTGGCTTAAACCTAGATGTGTCCGGTCATTAAACCAAGCGAAAAGACAAATTGTCAGCGAACTGCCAGGAAATCGCCCCGAGGCACTGGAAACCCAGCTCGGCAGCGGCAAGGCCACCGCCTAGTTAGAATTTCGCTTCTGCACAATTCGCGGTGCTGGTGTGGCCTGCGCGACCAATGTGGCAGATTCTTGGCCCGACTGACTGGTTATTTGTGCAGGGGTGTTGCAGCAAAACGGCAGTGGCCCCGGAAGATCCTCCGGGGCCACTGCCAGGTGCGGCTCAGCTAAGGGCTAGCCGGGCTGGAACTACTTCTGCCAGCCAACATCCACCCAGTTGGTGTAATCAAGTGAACGGAACAAATCTGCACCGTAGTTGGCCAGACCAGTCCGGGCGAAGTAGATGTCCGGGCCGTTGAACGCGACGCCCATGGAGAAGTACTTAGCCATATGGTCTTTTTCGATGTCCATGGCTTCCTTGTTCCGTGCCGCGTCGTCCTCGATGGTCGAGACCTTGGCGATCCGCTCGTCGAGTGCGGCATCGCCGACCTTGTTGTTGCTGGTCTTCGAATCGTAGTACTGCTTGACTGCAGTGGTCGCGTCCGAGCCGACACTGTAGCCGGAGATAGTCATCTGGAAGCTGCGCTCGCCGACGACCTTGCCGAACTCGGAAGAACCCTTCTGGTCGATGGTCACGTCCATCCCACCATCGCGCAGCTGCTTCTGCAGAGTCTGCACCAGGGCCAAAGTGGTCGGATCGTCGCCGAAGTTGGTGATCTTGAAAGCCAGCTTCTGGCCGTCTTTTGTCATGATGCCATCGGAGCCCGCGGTGTAACCGGCATCGGTCAGCACCTTCTTGGCCGCATCCGGGCCGGTGGTCTTCACCGGGTAGTTGTCCTGGTAGTACTTGGAGAACGGCATCAGCATCATCGAACCGGGCGTGGCTTCGTCCCACTGCAAGCCGTTGTAGCGCACCGTAGCGAGTGCCTTGCGATCGACCGCGGCGAAGACCGCATTGCGCACCGCGACATCGGTCATCGGAGCCGCCTGGGCATTGATGTTCATGCCACCGGCGAACAACCGCTGGCCCCGTCGGATATCCATATTGGCCGAGTCTTTGAGCTGGTTGTACCGGTTGAGCGTATTGCCCGTGGTGACGTCGATTTCCTGGTTCTTGAATGCCGCGATGGTCGCCGCGCTTTCCATCTGGCGGAAGACCAACTGGTCCAGAATCGGCTTCTGGCCCCACCACTTTTCATTCGGCACCATGGAGACGGTCTTCGCCGCGGAATCGTAGTTCTCCAGTTTGAACGGGCCGGCTGCCCAGTCCGGGCGCATGTTCTGCACGAAGCCATTGTTGAACACGTCCGGCGTGTTCACCTTCGGGTTCAGGATCGGGTCGAAGAGGTTGGACAGCGGGTAGGTCGGCTGTTTCATGGTGACCGTGACGTCTTTGGGTGTATCGCCCTGGACCACGGACTCGATGTTCTCGTAAGCACCCGGCGTTACGATGTTGACCTCGGGGTTCTCGCCATTGAGCATTTTCCAGGTGTTGATGAAGGCATCGGCTGCGATCGGGGTCCCGTCGTTCCAGGTTGCCTTGTCATTGATCTTGATCTTGATCGTCTGCTTGCCGTTATCGAGACTGCTGGTGAAATCGGTGCAGAAATCAGTCTTCGGTTTCTGTGTGCCATCGGCATCCGAGGTCCAGCAACTTGCGGCATTCATCGCGCCCATCAAGGTGGCGTTATCCGTATTGTTGCCATTCTGGCTGGAGCGGTTGAAGTCCGGCCCGATGTTGCCGAGCGGCAAAGTGAGCTTGCCACCCTGTTTGAGGTTTTCCCGCGGCTGCGCGTTGACACTGACCAGCTTGCTGATATCGGCACCGGCGGTCTGTGCCGCACCGGAAGCCGGCCCTTGGCCCTGCCCTCCGCCGCCACCGCAACCGGTGATGACCAGTGCGGCAGCCACCAGAGCGGCTCCGCCTACCGTCAATTTCGTTTTCATGCTCTTCCTTTCATCTGGGTTCTTGCCATGGATCGAGTGGCTTGCGGCTTCATTGCCGGCAGTCCGCTCGGGTTGGAATCAATTCACCAACACCGCCTGGTCCAATTCGTGGTCCGGGAACAGGCAAGCGTGCTGGTGGTCGTTGCCGGCGCCGGCGGGCACCAAGTCCGGCATCGCACTGCGGCATTTTTCCCGCTTCGGCTCCGGCAGTACCGCGAAAATCGGACACCGGCTGGAGAACACGCAACCCGGTGGCGCATCCAACGGCGTCGGCAGATCGCCTTTCAAGACGATCCGTTCCCGGCTGCGCTCGATGGCCGGGTCCGGAATCGGGATCGCGGACAGCAGCGCCTTGGTGTACGGGTGTTTCGGATCGTCGAAGACCTGCTCCACGTCACCGATCTCCACGATCTTGCCCAGGTACATGACCGCGACCCGATTGGAAATGTGCCGGACCACGGACAGATCATGGGACACCATGAGATAGCTCAACCCGAGCTCGGCCTTGAGTTGCTCCAGCAAGTTGATCACCCCGGCCTGCACCGAGACGTCCAGCGCGGAAACCGG
>SXGS01061007.1_pt1 | contig 51953 bp, 63 predicted proteins | sample 3174681 | NCBI WGS metagenome assembly SXGS01 (sample SAMN11356861, study PRJNA531348) | freshwater metagenome | isolation source: freshwater sample F1-80 | place: China: Fuxian Lake, Yuxi | collected 2017-12-25
ATGTACATGCCATATATTACCACTGCCGTTGGGTATCTCAGGTGTTTGTAGATGTGCATCCAAATCATTAGTAGGCCAAGACCATTGTAGTCTTGGTATTAACACATTGTGTGGTGCCTGAGTAGTTGTCGAAGATGTAGTAGTTACATGTACTTCAAACTCACAGTTTTCATCAACTAATGTCCAGTCAGGTCTTGCTGTGCTGGTCGTTGTTGTTGACGTTGTAGCACGGTAATCACCGTACAATGCAAATTGCAATCCTTCACATCTTAATACATAAGAAACGATAAATCCTGCCAATCTATAAACCTTATTATCATGATGTAACCATAAATTTTCATATTTGATATCACTCCTTTCAGGATGATAGTCAAACATCTTTATAGTAGCTTCTGAATATAACTTAACTAAATCAAAGGTTTTATTAAAATCAAAGATATAGTCAGTATCAGTCTTAAAGTATTTAGTTTCGTTGTCTAAATCATAAGATATTCTTATATCTTTTTTTGTTAAAATTTCTTCTATTCCTGCGGCTTGTATAATACGAAGGTAATTATGAGCCAGAAACAACTTATAAGCTCTTGAAGAATTTTTTGGAAACAACAAGTTATAAACACCTTCTAGTTCTGGAGTTTGGATAAACCCAGGAAAATTAAAAGGAATGTGCTCTGCCCTATCTCCTAGATAAGGCAAGTTCAACAACATTGTTCTAAAATGATTTATCATGTTAAGCTAAAGCCGTATTTGCTTCAGGTCTTGTATCTAGTTGCGCTGGCAGTTGATTACCAGTAAAGCAAGTAGATTGAAATTGTTTATCAGATAACGGCAATGTATGTTCAATCATCTGTAATGTTATCTGGAACTCTGACATTGTATCTGGTTCAGCCATCGTATTAGTACTAAAGCTAGAGATAACACCAGTGAATGAATACTCACCAGCAGATACTATAACTTCTTGTCCTCTTCTATTCCCTATTAACCCATAGAAACTGTTTTTATCTGTGCTCTTCTTAGACATACTAGGAATGTTACCTTCACAATCACTGAACAGTATGCCAGCTATACTAATAGTACCTATACCTTTACCAAAGTAAAAATAGCTAACAAGATCATCAAAGCTTAGAAAGAATTGTATAGTCTCAGTATTTTGTATCCCTATACTGGTTACTATAGCCATCGTCCGTTCATTAACCAGGTCAGATAGGAAGTCTATCTCGACAGGACTAATGACTGGGAAGCCTCCTTTGAACAAGGCTTTTTCAGTATCTAAACTATAAAATACAGCTCCCATATTATTTTAATGACTTAACTTCAGCCGCTAAATTATCTATCGAACCAGACGTTTTCTTGCCTAGGTCATCTAAGAATGTTTTCAATGTTTGTATTGCCGTGCTAAGATCTGTTATCGCTCTATCTGCCTTTTCCCTCTCCTGTGCATTCACTGCCGCTCTATCTAGAGCTGTGTTATATTGATTCGCCTTTGATAATATACCATTAAGTGGTGTTTTAATGTTAGAGAGATCATTAAGTTTCTTTCTAATATCTTCAGCATGAGGAGCATAGGCTCCATGACTTCCTGTGCCTCCAGCTCGTATATCGGCTAATGAGGATATGTCTAATTCTATACCATCATCCATACCTTGCAACATAGTTGTAAGGTCAGACCATTCTTGTAAAGAGGCATCAGCCTTAGCTCTGGCTTTAGCTGTGGCTCTAGGATCTTTTGCCAGTTTTTGAAGTCTTTCTATTTGTTTATTTATGTTATCGTTACCGTATCTGTTTATTCTAAGATTTTTTTCATTCTCTACTATCTTGTCATGACTCAATATTGCATCATTCGCGCTAAACTTATACAAATCTTCATAAGAAGTAGGTTTTACTTCATTAAACAAACGTAATCTTCCTGCATCTCCACCAGTTATCATCTTCAATGTATTAGCCGCATTCTGCATTTTAGCTACACTTATAGTACTGTTATTTTCGCCTACACCTCGACCTGCAATGGCCATTTCTAATATTGTGCTGCCACTTCCTGTATGTTTCATAGTATCAAGAAGGTCAGCTAATCCACCTTCTCTAACTCCAGATAAACCTATACGACTATAGAAATCTGCAAAGCGTTTTCCGTCTAGGGTGCCTCCACTAAGAAGACCTAAGCCTTCCATACGACTACGAAGGAAATTCATAGCTGGATTATTGAAATCCTTTTTATGAGTATCTTCGAACATCTTTAAAGGTTCTAAAAATCCTGCCACCGGGCCTTTCTCTCTTAATGCTCCATTTCTAAATTGGTTAATTAACGTTTGCCACATAGGAGCGTTCAAGTGTGCAAACCGTTTAGCCATATCTGTGTCTACTTCCGTGCTCATTCTTATGGCTTCATTTTGATTATCTAGCTGAGTCCTAAACTCAGGATTGAACATGCTTTGAATAAACATGTCACCACCTCTACTTAGGAATCTATTTTTCAATGCCATTTGAGACGGGTCTGTAAGACCTACCATTCTAAAAGCATCATGAGCAGATTTACCATCCTCTATTAACTCTTGGAATTCTTTCATTCTTTGAGCACCAGTTTTCCCACCCTTATCGTAACTTAGAGACTGTAGAAGTCTGAACCAATCTCCCTTCAAAGCCAGGTTAGGAGCTTCTGGATTATCTAGTCTGTAACGATCTGCAGCGTCTGCGTCACCCATCCATCTAGCTAGTTCTAACGTTGATTCTCCAGAAATAGGGCCTAAAGTTTTTGTTATAAAATTATTAAGACCAACAGAAGAATAATCAGAGTTACCTGAAGCATCGTTTATATAATCATTAACAGAGTCTAATCCAGCAGTATTACCTCTGATCTTCATATAATGAGACAGAGCATAAAGCTTTTGGTTTAAAGGATGTGCCTGTCCTTGTAGTACGCCTGCCATATTCTGCCTGGTTAATCCAGGTATTCCGCGGTGAGCGAGCAGGTAAGCAGGATCCATAATAGCATCCATAGCCACAGCCTGATTCAAGCTGTTCATTACCATATGTGGTATATTAGCTCCTACAATACCTTGCAGTCCTGGGGTCATCAGAGCTGTCTGCTGTGCCTCCGAGATCTGACTTGTGATTTCTTCAATAGCTACACCATGTACACGGCCTGCTGCAGTCAACCTGCGCAACATCTTTTCAGATGCATCCATTGATTCTTTGTTTGTTGTATCAACGAAAGATCTACCCATGAGGTTGCTAAATTTATTAGCATATTCACTTCCAGACAAACCAGTACCAAACACGCCTCTTAAAGCATCCATCATACCTAAACCATTATCAATATAACCTTCAAATGCTTTATTGACAGATTGCTTGCCCATCAATCTAAGGTCAGCAAACCTAGAAAAAGAACCTGTTATATCTTCTATTTGGAATCCTCTTGTTACTCCAAAGTTAATACCTCCAGGAGGTGGTCTCCCATTTACAGTACTAAAATAAGTACTAAGCGTTTCTCTTATGCCTTGGTTTGCCTGGCTCCAAGCTCTTGTTGTCTCTCTTGTTGCCTCGGTGGCTCCACTAGACATTGCATCTACGAAGGCCTTTCTTAGTTTTGCCTTAGCTTCAGGGTTAGTAATAGAATCAATCAAGGCATTTCCAGCCTTCAAATTTTCCTGTCTGATCTGCTCTAACTTATTCGGATCTGTACCGCCGAACTTCTTCCTAGCATTATCTGTTTCATCTATTAAGCTAGAAATTTTAGGCATGTCTAAAGAGCCATACTCACTTATGCCAAATTGTTCATTGTTTAATAATAGATCTAAGTTATTAGAAACACCTAAAGACTGTAGTCTCCTTCTAGCAGTATCTTTAAACTTATCTTTTTGATCTGGTGTATAAGATGATTGTTCATACATCTTCTTATACAATATGTTCATCAAGTCAGCAGATTGGGCCACGCTTAAATTGGAACCTGACTGGTTGAACATGTTCATTGTCTGCCCAGTGAGATTTGCAAATAGACCCATCTGTGCTTTTACTGGATTGCCTCCTATTAGTGGAGACATAAGACGCGCAGCCATACCGTCAGGACCACCAAACAACATACTACCAAAAGCCATTGTTTGGCTGTTTGGGTCTAGACCCATTCGTTGTGAGAACAAACTGTTAGCTACTGCGGTTTGTTGTACGCGCATGAACTCCATGCTTCTCATCTTGAGTTCGTACGCGTCTCGGATGCTTTGAGTAGAGCCTTTCGCTGGTCTGTTAGCCAGCTGCGGGCCTATCATCATGGTCACCAGCATGTCCACCATCGGGTTTCCAAAGGAAACGCCTCCAGAACCAATTGTGTACTGGTTATATATACTATTCTTATCGAAGGGGTCTGACATTGTTAACCTTGCTTCTTATCTTCGGTCTTAGCTTGTTTATTCAACAGTGCCAAGCGATCCTTCCAGAATTTAGGATCATTTATTTTCTGACGATCCACGAATTCAATGTTATCTTCTTTTTTGATATAAGGCAACGCCAAACCCAGGTAATGCTCATAGCTTCGCTGAGCAATTTTGATTGGTTCTGGGGAATGCGTGAGTCCTGAAGCCAAGGATGACTCCATTATAACACGCAGATAGCTAGAGTCAGAAAACTTCTGCTTCTCAAGTTCTACAAGCAAAAACTCTTCTCTTAATCTGGAAAGTGGCGTTTTATTATCGAATTTAAGCCAGCCGCGTAAAAACCCTTCCGTTATTAAAACTGTGCGCCTGGCTTCCAAAAACTTGGGTTTTGTACTTCGTTTGTTAGTTCTAGTATCTTTTCTTCAAACACCCTGAAAGCTTCTTGTATAGCTGATAGTTTGAACACAGGCCAGGCATCAATTACTTTAGCCCTCTCCTTCACGTAAGTTAGACCTTTTTCTAGATTATCTGGGAACACTTCCGCAGTAATCTCTGGTTGAAACGGAAGGTTGTTAATCTTATCAATAGACAACGCTATCCTATAACTAAGGATAGTTATAAAATAAGAATCGTTGTTACTAGCTAACCCTGACTTTTGGTCTAGTACGATTTGTTTTATAATGTCGTTATTCTCTTTATTAGTAAGTGTACGAATAACAATTGGTATCTTATTATCAAATAGCCCTATCTTTTCAGAATAGTTTTGTTCAGCTAAGAAGCATTTAAAGAAAGCCTCCTTCTCAGCATCGGTAATGTTGCTCTTCTTTTTCAAAGGAACCTCTTCTACTGGAGCCACTTCTTCTGCCACTTTTGGTGTTTCGTCAGCCATAGTTTATCCTATTATTTTATACTCAGAGAAAATACTCTTAGGTTTATTTAACTCTTGCATACTAACTGAGTCTGCCTTGTTATACAATTCATTCTCGATTAATTCAACATTTTTTAATTCAGCTCCAACTAGACAAGCTTCGTTCTCAAGACCTGGGTATGGGTAGGTGCCGTTAATCATCTCTTCTTCCCATACAACTAAGTTGTCTAAAGCTTCAAACGTGTCCGCCTCTATTTGAGATATAGTTTGAGGTATCGCATCTTGATTTGTAGTAAATGAGTACTTGTCTCCCTTTAAAAATCTAAATTTTAAGTCATCCCATTTTTCATCTTCTTTAAAACTATAGGTAAAATTTTGAGCTTTAAACTCATCTAAGGTATCAATAAATGCTTTGTATTGATCCACCCCGTTGTTACTCTCATCTCTTGTCATCAATCCTAATGCGGGGCCAAATGGGGTTAACCCAATAGTTTGATCTTCAGTTCCTACTACAGTTGCTGTATCTCCAAACAATATAGTTGAACCTTCAGAGGAGACCAAAGACAAAGTTCCTTTTGTTCCAACTGATAAAGACTCTGGTGAGAATATCATCATATCTTTTTCACCAATTAATCTAGCCTGGCCATCACCCTGTAATATCAAATCATTAGCCCTGACAGCATAAGGACCAGCAGAGCGTATATAGTAATTTTCTGCCTTGGAATAAATACCCGCTGCTGACTTCATTACTATTCCTGCTGTTGTCTCAATAGCCTCTCCTTCAGGAGAAAACTCTATCCCTGCCTTTACGTCAGTCTGTAAAATTATTCCACCTTCCTGGCTGTAGAAGTGTTGAACCTTCTTTGTCTTTAATCTTGATCCTCCTTCGGTTGATGAGAAGTCTATGTCTTTCCTAGATGAAAAATTAGTATATTGTCCGGCCTTGGATATATAGTTTCTCATCGGTTGGTGGATCTCATCCTTGGCAGCTTGCACGTAGATGTTACCACCTTCCATTACTAAAGCGGAACCCCAAGCATCCTTTAGCATAATACCTCCATTAGGCATCATGTAGAACCCAGAAGTCCTTTTCTCGTATCTTGTATTTGAAAGAGGATCTACCTTTACGACATCACCAGTAGCTAAAGGCTGCTCTTTTGTAACGTCATCGTTAACATGAAAGTCTTTCTCATGCGTTTTAAAATTCTTCATCCCATATGTTTCATTCATATAGGACACATAGTCTCTTATCTGTAGAAAATAGAAGAAAGGTTGCTCTTGATAAGTATAAGTGTTATCAAATTCAAACGCTTCTTTTTCTTCGTACTTAAACTCTTCTGTGCCTTGAGCCTCGTCTCCCTCTGGGTCTTCTGGTGTTCTTATACGGTGAGGGACGCGTATCCAGTTAGTCTTCTCCAAAGCCAAACCCTTTACAGTTCTTACAATGGCACCTCCATCTAAACCTAAATGAAAATCAAATAGTCCAGTGTCAGGGACTTCTATAGGCTTACCATCAAGAGATCTAATCTTTCCCTCCGCCGGTCTGACTAACATTATTCTTACCAAGTCACCAAGTTTGCCTACGAATATTTTTAATCTTTCTATGGCCTTTATTCTTGGATCTTCTTTTAACTTATAATTAGAATTATCATCACTGTTGTCTTCACTTGTTATTTGTTCTAATACTGGTATGTAAGATTCAGAAGATACTTGAGCTCTGCCTAATGCTTCTTTAGGATCATGAGTTAAGGTGTATTCTAAGTTAAGTCCTTGTCCATCATGAGAGATACTAACTTCTCCCATTGATGTTATATGATGGAAGTTATGGCTTATAATTCTAACAAGATCATCAAAGACGAAGGCTTGTATCTGTGCCAACTCAGAACCTTTTAATGTAGCAAAAGTTTGGAACAATCCTAACAGAACACCAAATTCATTAGCTTTAACAAACTCGCCATCTACTATATCAGTAGGACGATTGCTGTTAAATATGTCTCGCTTTGTCTCGCTCTCGCCACCGTAACCAACAGTGTTTGCTTCATCTACTGAACCATCACCAGCACCCAAAGCAGATCGAGCTGGAAAGCCTACAGAACCATAAGTTAAATCTGGAGAAGGGATCGTACCTATAATATAACAATAAGTTGCTCTGACTTGTAAACAAAGTACATTGGAACCAATAGAAGGAAGGAGGCAATCTTTCATCCCCATCAACTTAGACAGCTGTGATGTTAAAGGTATGCCTTGTTGTAACCCTTTTTTATTACTGCTTTGAGGTGCGACGGTAACACAATAAGTAACTGGGTCTGTGTCTACTACAGTAGCGACAAAGAAGGCATCACTGATTGGAGGCGAAAGTTTAGTTGATTCAGAACTTAAATGATTTTTGTAAAGCGAACTCATAATTAAAAATCCCTAGTCGCTGTAAAAGATTACAACAACTAGGGAGTCCAGTCAAACTAAAGGATTGATCTAGCTACCGTCAGCATCCTCAGGGAATGTGTTAGTATTAACTACTTCAAGCTGCAAGAATTCAATTACAATATTATCAACTACTGTAAGACCTTCGGCTTCAGCTTGTACAGAGTATTGAGTTACTACACAACCTTTACAACGATAAGTAGGTCCAACCGTGTCACAATTAGTAGCCCCACGACCGAAGAAGATGTCTATTGTGTTATCAATTTCGCAAGCATTCCAACCTGGTTTGTCAAAAATATCAAATGTGTTCTCAGCAAAAAGTCTGCCAATTGTCATTTGACCTGTTGGTTGTGATGTATAAATAACTGCAAAACTGTGTTGTCCGTCGTTGCCTAGAGTACGCCTACGAGCAACTTGTTGTCCGTAGTTTATAGCTACGTTAGTTGCAGATGTAAAATTACTTGCTCCAGCCCCTTGACTTGCAGGCCAACGGATAATACAGCCATCTGCCGTTACGGGCTTAAACTGCTTGACTGGGTACCGCTTGAACATATCTGCATTATTAATTGCCATAAATATCCTTTAGTTTGTTAATCCTAACTCTCTTGCTATTTGATCAAAATTTTTATCTTCGCCTTTTGTAATTCTAATAAATCCATTACCATCTGGCAACATTTGTATTAACATAGCTGGCGCACCATCTTCTGTTTCTATTAATAGCGCCGTTGCTTTTTTTGTGTTAAGGAGGATTGGATTTTCCAACCCTCCTGCCACTATAACGTTCATTATACAGTAAACTTAAGTGTAATATAATTTACAGGATATGGTAGTGTTAACAACACTTCAATATCTACCTTGTCTTTAAATGTTGCGTTTTGTTCTAGTTTCTTAATTTCGTAGCTCAGCAATTGTGCTCCAGCTCTTGTTGTACTAGTGTTGGTTAATCTAGAATCAAGGGCTTTACGCAGTGAACTTTCAATAGCTTTTAGTGTTAATGAATTAATATTGTAAGTTCCAATAAATGGATCTAATACTTTCTTAATTGCATAGCTCAAGCTATCAACGTTTGTGGTAATTGAATCCTCAGACATATTCAGATTTGAAGAATCTGTAGTCAATTGATGTCTAGTATAAGGAGTAGCTCCCAACTTGCTTTGAGTTACAATCCAATAACCAGCCGATGCAAGTCTATTCAATTGTTCTTCTGAGTAAGTAGTAACTGATTTTGTTAGTGTGTCAAATCCTAGCAATTGAGTATTTGTCAATCCTTGGTGAGGAACAACACCTGATCTTAGTCCTGCTAGTGCCGCAGCCAAGAACAATCCACTCTTGGTCACGCTGCCTAGTTTAGCTACATCAGGGAAGACAGCACGTACACGTCTTGAATCAAAGTCAGAACCAACTTCTGCTAGATTATCAATCTGTTCGTCCTTGGTGTAGTAGCGTTTAACCTGTACTTTAACAGGGCTGCCGCTTGGAATTGTGGCAGGTAGTGCGGGGGTAAGAATAAGTGTCGTTTCGGAAACAACCTCACTTATAGCATACTCATCCGAACTAACTGTCCCATCTGGGTTAGTGATGAAATCAATCAACACAGTATCTGTTGAACGAACTCCATCAGTAATAAATTTGGCATCAGCAACAACTACTGTTGAAGCATTTCCAGAAGTATAAGCAACATAGTTGTCGTTATCTTCTTGTAGGTTGTATAGAAGAGCAGACTCTACTACAGGAGTACTCAACCATGTAATTCTCCATTTACCAACTGAGTCTACGCTCATGGCAGTGATATGACTGATAATGGCATCCTGCACGTCTCTGGCTTGTGTAAGAGGAACAAGGCTGTAAGGCAAGCTAGAGCGCTTAACAGGCTCAAGGGCCGCGTTGTAGCCAGCTAGGTCATTAGAGGCCACACCAATATAATGCACAGGAACACCAGCAGAGTTCAATACTGCATCATATACAGCTTGAGCTAGCAAGTTATCAGGATGAATCTTACCTAGTGCAGCAGCAACATCACTTGTAGAAGTGACACTAGCGATAGCCACTGTGCTGTCTAGAAGAAGGTCTCTGTGTTGAATGTATACATCACCATCAGATAATGGTAGGTCCACGGCCACTGAATCAAGAGTGATAAGTGGGTCTGATGTTGCAGCTCCAGATTTGACAGTAACACCACTGGCTGTAGTTTCCCAGTTGAGCGTCTCATCTTCTACGCTGCGATTCTTAGGAAGTTCAATATCCTTCACCAAAGACAATTCAAATTTCAGAGCTTCGTTAGAAGTAGCTGCATTAAGTGTAGCACTTAGCGAATCTTGCAACTCGATGATATTAACTCTACCAGGACCAGCGGCTGTTACTGGGATGTAGTAAACGTCACCAAGAACGAGACCACCAGAAGCAACTTCAGCGATTTGAGCTACTACTCCTTTAGTACCTACGTTAAAGTTTGTAGCGGCAGCAACATTAACATCTGCAGAAGAATCAGTATCTGTAGATGTAACAGAAACCTTAGCACAGACAGTTGGGTTTGATCCTGTAGAGAACACACCACCACGAATAACCTTCACTATATATGAAAGATCTTTTGTTCCTGTGTAAGTACCAGTGGCTGTGACGAGCGTGCAGGCGGAGCTGCTCGCGTTTGTGGCAGCGACTAACACTCTAACTGTTAGTGTCCAAGATTGTGAAGTAGTCCAGTTATCAGGAGCTCCATCAAAGGTCAAAGACAAGTTGTTGCTACCAGCATTATCTACAACTAGTTTTAAAGAGGTGAGTGTTTGTCCTGTCTTGGTTGTAAATGCTCCATTTGCAGAAGCGATACTAAATCTAACGGCTGATGCATTACCAGCGGTTGTAACTGTAATTGTATACACATCTGCAGTAATACCCTTTGATAGATAGCCTACATAGGTTGTGTCAGTAATTACCGTTGACTGAGGATCTGAACCAGGAGCCGGAACATAAACCAAAGTTTGAACAGCAGCACCTGCGACTGCGTTTGAAGTATTCGCAATTTCTGTGCCTACAACAGCATCATCTGTAGTAGCATGAAGTTTCTTAACTTTAGTAACCTGAGGGCTAGTACCGTTGGCTAGTGTTACTTTGATTACATCTCCTACCTTCACATCTCTACCACCAAGCTCGGCTGCTGTGCGATCATAGCCGTTAGCTGTCTTAAGAACGATGGCTGTGGTTGAAACCCAAGAGGAAAGAGAACCTGTGATAATCTTATTATCGGAAACTCTTGTTGCTGTATTAGTGAAGAGACCAGTGTTTAAATCGGCTTGAGGAAAATATTTGGCCACTGCCTTGTCCACGAATACTTTTACATAGTCTTGGTCAACTACAGAATTAGAAGCAACGTTAGGATAAGGATACACTACATTTGCGCTGGGCATGTAAGTGTTACCATTCGTAGCGTCAGGATTGACTGCCACAGCCAAAGCTTTTTCAGAAGATTCTGAATATCTAATCAGTTTATATTGAGGCCCGATTATGCAGGCCGCAAGGGGAAACTCTGAGAAGACGGGCAGTTGCGTAAACTCTTGCTGGACCAACACCCTGGGCACAATGTAATCAGCCATAATAAGATTCCTTTTTTAAGTTAGTATTATTGTAAGATTTCCAACGCGATAAATCAATAGTATATTTACTGGTTGGTTAATGGCTTCGATAATATGTTATCGAAGATTTGTTTGCTCACTGTCTTAATTTTTAATTGATCTGCTTTCACAATCCAATGCTCATCGAACACTGTAGATATTGTTAATACTACAATAAAATGATCTTTAGCATCAACATAAATTTCAGGTGCAGACATTGTTTTTACTCTAAATAGTCTAAATCCAAAGTCTACTTGTATGATATGTTGAAAGTATATCAAGGCCTGTCTTATATACTCAGATAATTGTTCAACAAAGCCTATGTCCGGCGCAATACATTTTACAAGAACCGACATGTTATTGATAGATCTATTTGTAAGTTCTGACTCTTTTTCGTTGAACTTAGTAATAGATCCCATCTCTTTTATATCACAACTAACTGTACTACGTTGGACGAATATAGCCGGTCGCTTCTGGGTTACCTTGGCATCCCAGTTATAAGCAATATCTAAATATACACCAGATTTTGTCTTATCTTCTAATATTCTATCTGAGAAGGCAAACCCTACCTCATTAGGAGGATTGGCAATGCCATAGTTTAAAATCAATTCATACACTATGTTTTGTACCGCCCACGCGTTTAAAACAAGTCCTGGTTCTTCCTTGGCTTGAGAATTAGCCTCAAGCGTTTCAGGAGACATGTATGGAAGGATTATCTCACTCATTAACTAAGTTTTGTAATATCTAACTGATAGATTTTATCTGATAGAGGCAACATGTTAAGCATACCTGTTTGTTTTATAACTATGTTAGTTCCTGGGAAATACTTAAAGTTAAGACTGTTTATAATATACCTGATGTCATCCTCTGTTACAATTATATCTTTTACAGATAAGATAGGAAAACCAGGCAAGCTAACTCTTAATACTGTATTGTCGTTAATACCCGTTCCTTGATCGTTTAGCTTTACTTCACTTTCAATATTTTCCATTCGATAATAAGTTGCAAAAGGGCGGTAATAACCGCCATCAACGCCAGTGCCAAAATCAGTTGGTTCATAAGTTAAAGGAACGCCAGATACAGGGTCTAGTTTAGACAATATAGAAGGGCCAAATACTTTACGTTTTAATGCCTTACAACGATAGCCTGCCCTCTCTGATAACAACAGCTCTTTACGCATGATCTCTGCGGCATACAGATACTTTTGTCTATCTTTAAGATTAGTTATCAAATACTGAGGTTTAGAGAAGTATTCGTTGCCATCACCGTCTTCTAACTTTACACGTAGTAAAAAGTTATTGTTATTATTAAGTACTAGTTTGCTAGATTCTATAGTGTAGAAAGTGTCATCAGGTGCTGTTTGAGAGATTATATTATTAAAAGATAAGTCATCACTTAACTGCACACTAAATTTAAACGGAATGCTACCTTTAAAGTCTGCCTCAATATCCCACTGTACCTCATGACCTATACGGTAATTAGGATTAATAGATACTGTTTTAAAAGGATAGTTATTAGACATTTGATAACTTATTAGCTAATGTTTCCACAGTATAATTTGATCTGTCTAATATAAGCTTTAGTCTAGGCCTGTCACTAAAATAGTTAGAAATAACTAGTATCTTCTCAAACTGCGAAGTTCCTGCACAGGTTGACATATATTGTCTTAGTTCTGACAGCTTGATATTTATAATCATATTTGCTGTCTCTTCTGTTGTGAAGGTCATTATTAATAAAAGCTTTGCCCGTATTCAGAACCTGTGCCTCCGAAGCAAGATCTAACGTTTTGACTGATCTTAATGTCCTTAGCAGTCTGTTTAAATTCATTCCAAAACTCTATTCCTAATGACAAGAAGATTTGAGCTTTGTCTTTGTCGCTAACTTGCACACCATCTACAGCATAGTTAAATTGATTACTAGCTTCACCGACAGCTGCACCCTTTAGTAAGTATCCAGACACTCCTATAAGCAACAAATATCTAAAAGGAAAGGTTTCAATTGTGTATCCTCTAGTTGGAGGCAGCATTGTATTGTAAGCGTCTATGACGTTAATACAGGCTTTGTCTATCATTTCTGGAGTAAACCTAATACCTGATAACAGAGGATTAAGCTCTGGCTTATCGTTTATAAATATCCTGATTTCGTCTGAGGTTATAATAGGTGCAGCCATATGGAACTATATTAACTAAATGTTTATCATCTATAAAGAAAAATCCCTGAGAATTGCTTCCCAGGGATCCTTCATGAATACTGTTAATCTTAGGTGAAGTCAACCTTGCAGACACCCTTTACGTTACCAATGCTCATACCGATGTTGAGGTATTGGAAGAACTGTAGGAAGAACGCCTTCGTCTCCATGAATACAGTTAGAGGTTGTAGTCTGTAGTACTTACCGAAGAACTCCTCACTGGAGAAGAAATATACACGATTGTCAGCAACGAGGTCTGACTTAATTGTGTAGATCGCCTTCACACCAAGGATCGTGGCTGATGGGAGACCATTGATCAACATTTTCTCAGAGAGGTCACCACCGGCTTCAGAACGATCGAACTTCAATAGCTCTTGTGCTGTGATGTTATTCATCAACATAAGACCCTTTGTAGCTCCACCATCTGGCTGTGTAGGACCGAACGGAACCTTCAAACGTTGAATCGTCTTAAAGGAGTTGACCAAGTTATCACGAGTTACTCCGCCAGCAATGGTTACCCATTGTGGGAGGCTCAAACCGTTAAGAGCATTAGCTGTGTTAGCTAGACCTATAACCTCATCGCACTTGGCGATGAATGTTGCGTCAATAGCTGAAGCAATGTCCTTGGTTGAGTTCTCAAGCAAGATCTGACGAATATCATAGTCATAGCTACGAAGTTTATCAATATCCTTACTGAAGTTAGGGCTCATGATACGGCTGAAGTATGTAGGATACCTAGAACCGCTGAATTGCAAACCATCAGGCACGATGCCAAGAGGCACAGTGACAGCTGGAGCTTGATCAGGCTCACGGTCATTCCACTTTACCAACAGCTCAGGATTCTCCGCCTTATCCAACTCATCGTTGTTAAGGTCAATAGGAGTGAGAATCTTTTCCGCGAAACTTTCTTCACGCAACTTATTACGTGTGAAAGCCGATGAAGAGGCAGCAGCTTCTTTGCTCTGGCCCGCCTTAATCATTTCAACGAATGTATCGTTGAACACTTTGATATCAGCAACTTTTTCCATATTATTTTTCCTTTATAGGTTAAGGGTTATTAGTCAGAATTAGGCAGTCTTCCACAGATAACCTTCAAGCTTAACACCAAGAAGATTGGTAAAAGTTTGAATCTTGTGAGCGTTTCCAAGTCCGTCTCCGCCAGCGGAAAGGTCTTGATTGACAGTTTTCACGACAGGAAGAGAACGAATCCCTTCTACGTGACCGACTACGAAATCTCCATCAACGGCAGCGTCCAATAGACCACCAGTGGTAGCCTTTAGTCTCTTACCGATAGGATAATTTGTAGAATTGATTGTGGATGCAGCTTGATCTGTCTCTAGGACAGCGTTATTAGCTAGCAAGAACACACCAAGTTTACCAGAAGCTGTGACATCAGTGTCATCCTGGCTATTAATAGCAAATCCAATGAGGTCGCTTAGAGGAGTTCCGCTTACACCTTTTTTGATTGTACCATCAGTGTGTACGCGAACCACCATACCAGCAACGACACCTTCACCACTAACAACGGGACCAACCTTGTCCGCTTGCTGTAATGTAAGTCCATTACCTTTTTTAAAGTTAATCATAACTTTTTTCCTTTTTGTTTAATCTAAATCCTCTAAGAAGTTAGGGTTACTCAACCCAAATGCTTTCTTCATTACAGGATCGTCGATATCTGCTGTTTTTGATCTGGCTACTCGCGCTGGCTTGCCGATCAAGGCTACGTCAGCCGCTTCGCACACTTTTATTAAAACCTTAGCCAAATAAGACGGATCTTCTTTAGCCTGCTTAAGAAACTTGCGCTTCTCAAACTCGTCGGTTATAAAATCTGTATCGTATAGTGATTTTGCTGCTTTTTCTAAAACGAGGTTATATCTTCCATCCCTGATATCCTCAGCAGCCTCCTTCTTACGATATTCGAGCACTGCATCTTCTAGATGCTCGATTTCATTAATAGCAACATTAGCGAATTCTGCCATTTTCTGCAAGAACATTCTATTATCTGGTTTCGCTGTCATGTGCTTTTTTAAAATCTATTAAAGCCTTTATATAATCTAACACCTTAATTTTGTCCTCTTTACTAAGGTGACTCAGGGCACTTATCGCTTCGTCATCAATACCAGCTTTAGCACCCTGAGTATCTAAACTGTCCTTCATTATTTTTGTAGGATCTCTTGCTTCAATCCACCAAGTACTTCTGACTTAATGATGGAGACAAGTTGAGCCATCTTTTGGGCTTCTCTGTCTTCTTCTGATTTCTTCTGTAGCTCGGCTTCAAACTTTGCAGCTGCTGTCTTAGTAGTAGCAGCTTCATTCTTTGTAGCGTTAAGCTCAGAGGTTAGAGCAGCAACCTTGCTCTCCAACGCACGATTAAGAGCAGCCAATTTGTTAATTTCAAACTCATATGAAGCTTGCTTGTAAAGCTCAACGAAAGCAGCTTGTCCATTAGCTTCAGCTTGCTTCTCACGAGTATACATCTCGTCAAACAAGTCAGCTCCTAGCTTCTCAGCTTGCTTTTCCTCTTCGAGCTTAGCAGAAGCTTCGGTAATCAAGGCCTCGAAGTCCCTACGTCCGGCTTGCTTCTGTAGGTCTTCTGTTTGTCTTGATGCGCGCTTCAATAGCTCAACAGCCATTTGTCTACCAATTTCACGAGCCTGGGTTGCCGCAGCTTCCTTGGCAATCTCTTCCTCGGATTTCTTGGTGTTGGCAACGGGCTTGCTTGAATCTGTAGAAGGCTTTTGCTTATAACCTTGTGTGTGCTTCTCTGGAGAACCGGCCTGCTCTTTATCAACCTTCTCAGTATCTTTGCTGACTGATTGATAATTAGTATCCTTACCAGGAACACCTGATGGTTTATCTTGAGCTTCCTTGTTATCAAGTTTAGCTTGGGCTTCTTTCAAAGTGGTTTCGTTCTTCTTGGCCTCAGCCTCTTTAATAGCAGCAGCGTCATCTTCAGCTTTCTTGTTATTAATCATGGCAAGAATCTCTCGTCCAAGTTCCGCAGCTGATTTCTCAGGTGGGTTTTGTGGAGGAGCACAGTTTGTCAAAGCAGGCTTCTCGCTAGCCACAGGCTTCGAGTCATCGGTGCTTTGCTCTTGCTTATAACCTTGAGTATGTTTCTCAGGGCTACCGGCTTGTTCCTTGTCTACCTTCTCAGTTTCTTTACTGACTGATTGATAGTTTGTGTCTTTGCCTGGAACACCAGAAGCACGGGCCTCTTCGGCTTTCTTCATGATCATGGTGTGCAGCTTATCCAACACAGCATTTTGATTTTCATTTACTTTTGCCATATGTTTCCTTATATAGATTAAATTTTACCTTTTCTCCACGTCCATTACTGAGCCACAGGTAGCACTGACCCTTTATACATGTCAGCCAGTCCTCCACCACCAGTGGGTGCAGGAACAGCCTGTCCACCTGTGATAAGTTGCGCCAGCTCTGGATGCGAAGAAAGTAATTGCATTAATTGAGCGTCAATATTTGCCTTCTTATGCAATTCTGCTTTATTTAAATTATCAAATGCGCTATTAGCTGCATCTTTGGAAATTCCTTTGGACAAGGCAGACTTTAAAAATCCTTCCTTATAAGAAGATACCTTTACAGAATCTTCTTCATCCTTTTTCTTATTGTTATTACCAGCAATAAATCCCGCACCTAGACCTGCACCACCGCCTAAGCCTAAAGCCATAAGCATATTGCTGTGGGCATCACCAGTAGCTTTATCTGCTTTAACATTAGCTTTAGCTACTGCAGCTCTACCAGATGATAGATGTTTTAAAGCATCTGTCTTATGTGCGTTTACATCATAAGAATTAGACGGAGAACTGCCTGCCAAAGTTCCTAAGTTAGTTCCTATAGATTGCCCTAGTAATCCAACTCCACCACCCGCAAGTCCGATACCGGCACCTGCCGCAGCAGCCGCGAGCCGATCAGCAGAAGAAGGACTAAACGGTCCTGTAATAGCTTGTGTGGGAGGCAATGGAAGTTCTAGTTGTGTTGGTCCTGGGACTGGAGGAGGTGTAGCAGGTTTTCTCTTAAGAAAATTAGATAAAAATTCCATTACCTTAGCTCCTGCTCCAGCAGGAACCACGGCACCTGGAATAACTGCTGATAACTTATGTAACAAATCAACAGCTACCTCTTGAGACACATTTTGATCTTGTGCCCTTTTCATGAAACCAGAGACAAAACTTTGTTGGTAACTCATATATAATTACTACTTATGATATTAAGATCTTAAAAGATTTGTAAGTCATTGTAAATACTAAACTATGAGTAGTATCTTACATTGTTACTGCGTCTTTTTTCCCTACGAGCTTCATCTTCACAGCGTTAGGAGCTTTCACAGCTTCCTGTTTCTTCATTGCATTCTTAAATAGATCAACAGCTTGACCTTCAGTAAAACCATAGTCTATAGCTGCCTTTAAGAAGCCTTCAGCATAGTCAGAAGTAATTTCAAAGCTTGCGCCCTTTGGCATCATCTGTGCAGGGTCTTCTTGTGGTGGTGCCATGCCTCCTGGTTCGATCCCTGTATCTTGAGGACCACCATGAGGATTGCCTGCGCCACCTTGTTCCATTTGTTGTACTAGTTGTAGTAACATCTGGATTCCTTCTGGTGTGCTTAGCAACTGTTCTAGCTCAGGAGGGATTCCGCCAGATGGGTCACCACCTGGTCCGCCTGGAGGAGGTCCACCAGCTCCAGCTAGTGCGGCTGCGGGGTCCGCCTCTGGAGGAAGTCCACCGGCATCAGAATTAGCTTTCTTAAAAAGAAGCTCTGTGGCCTGCTTTTGTGTTAGACCGGCCCTAGAGGCAGCAGCCATAAATCCTTCAATATATTCTTTATTCATAGTTTTATTAATTCTATACCGTATTGATTAAATTGACTAGCGAAATTATCTACTTCCAGCAAAAGCTCCTAATCCTGCTCCACCTAGACCTCCAAGTGCAGCACCACCTACAATTGGAACTCCCACTCCTAGGCCTGCGCCAATACCTGCTTTGCCTAGAATTCCTCTAATATAATTACGTTTATCTTCTGGTTTTCCAGCTTCATTATAAGCACCATAAAGACCACCAAGACCGCCTCCTACAATTCCACCAGGAAGCGCTGCGCCTGCTAATAGTGTAGCAAGCATCGGCCCAGATATAGCACCAGCTGCAGCTCCTAATGGAGCGCCGAGCATTGCTCCTTGTACAGGAACAGGAATTTCGTTAGCTCTCTTTTGAAAGCCTCTAACAAAAGCTTTCTTTACATGCTCAGGTAGATCTTTATTCATATATTCTCTTTCTTTATTCATATATTCTCTTTGCATAATTAATATTGTTTCATTCTTAATTTCGTTGGACCTGTGTCCTGAAGCTGGCCTAAAAGCTTATTTATAGCTCCTGTGTCAGCTCCATGTGCTGCGTTAGCGAATATATGATGATTAAGTTTGCTTTGGTAGTTTTGCTTTACATCTTCATCTTCATTAAGTAACTTTTCTTGTAACCCAGATTTAGAGGTAATCCAACGTTTCAAAAAGAACATTTGTTGCATCCTTTTTTCTGTTTCTTTATCTAAATAACCCATGCTCTTGCTATGGTCCATTAGATGGACTGCTTGCGCGTTAGTCTTAGGTACTTTGTTATTTATATAACCTTGGTACCCTCCTTTGTCTACATCTCCTGAGGAATCTGAATGTTCTGCGAGGAAGTTATTGACTATATCATCTCTAAAATTAGAAGAATCACCTAAGTACATATCTTTAGTACCAAGTTCTTTGCTAGTCATCTTACCAGCGTTAAGTCTAAAATCTTGCACTCCTTTAGCATGTTCTAACAAAGATTTTAATTTTTTAGGATCTTGAAGATATGAATGAATAAAATGTAAATGAGTGGCTCCTTCTCCCTTCATGATCATGGTGTGCAGCTTATCCAACACAGCATTTTGATTTTCATTTAATTTGAAGCCAGTAACTTCTTTTGCACGTTTATGAAAACCAACTAAAATAGTATTTACATTCATATTATCTATTCTGAATTAATGCGTGCCAAATTAAGTCATCATCAAGTATGCCTTGCTCATGCATATGATTTAAGGCTGCTAGCTTATAACTTAAATATTCTTTTGCAAGTTCTTTATCCAAGGCTTCTTTACTTCTTCCTTCCTCTGGTAAAGATTTTTTTAAATCACTAGGTAAAGACTTGATGATAGTAATCTTCATGATTCTACCAACAGCCTTATCTCCATGTAAAGAATGCCCACCCATTAAACTTTGTATAATACTCTTAACCTCAGGAGGAAGACCATCAGAACCGGATGGCTCATAGTTCTCATTATTAACCATCTCATCACAGTTATCCATCTTAGAATAACCATCAGAAAGATGTGTCTTCATTCCATCAACATGTTTCTTGTCTACACGTTTATCAAAGACATACTTAGAAAAATCCTCAGGACTAAAAATAATACCGTTATCTGCAAGTTGTTTTAACAATCTTGATGGATCTTGTTTCCTAAGTTCATCCATTACTTCTGGAGAAATACCTCCTGTATGATTAATCTTAGGAGCTTGTTCTTTCAGATACTTATCTTTACCAGACATAGGAGCACCGTTAGAAAGAGCTTCAATGTGCTTCTCCATCTCTGAAAGTTTCTTAAGCAACACTCTCTTGTCAGCAGCTCTCTTAGATATTGTTATAGCATCGTCACCAGGAATGACAATGTCTCCATACAACTTCATATAATCTGAAGTCATCATTGGTCTTATGTCACCGGAGGAGGCCATCTTTAATGACATACCAATACGATCAGCAGGACGCTTTACATATGATTGTTCAAACCATTTAGGATCTGGATTAATCATCCCACACTGCTCGCCATCTTCTCTGAGTTCTCCAAGCTTTGCAGGGATATGCTCACATCTGTCTGCGTCTGTCTTGGCCTTATGATTACACCAGCTGCATATATCGTAGGCTTGTTTAGAAGCCATGCTCCAGTTCGTGTGGCCTACTGTCTCCTGTTCGTGGAGAATGTCAGCACACTTATCATTATCAAGACCAATAATAAGCTCGATACGCTTCATTGGTTCGTTATAAGCTGAGGCCTTGATTACACCAAATTTAGGATCAGAAGGTTTATTCTTATGGTGTCTATGAATTGCTCTTCCTGCCTTTACGAAGTAATGATGGTTGGATCTGCATTCCGCTTCTTTAAAGCAATCACCATTACGATTATATCCTGTGCCTTCGTAAGCACCTAAAGCAATTACATGAAGATCAGTTTGATTTGCTGTCTTTTCAAACTTAAGAAGCCCCTTAGCAGAAGCTCTTTTGGTAAGTTGTTTGCTATCTGTAATGATTGATACAGATTCAACATCAAAATTAAAGTCACTGTTAGAAGTAAACTTAATCATAATTATTTAGGCAGCGGCTTACCTGTTTTATCAGCTACAAGGTTTTTAAGAGCTTCTTGTCCTACGAATAGTTGGTCAGCCAGACCGCCAGGTCTTCCGAAAGTTTTATTATAACCATGGGCTGCTCCTCCTGCAAGGAGTGCAGGTATGCCGAAGCGGGCTGCTGCCCCTGTCATTCCTCTTGGTTGGCCGTGTGCAAATCTGTTCCAGAAATCGCTTGCCCACTCTGTTCCTGGGATACCTAGTGTTGTTTTACCAAAGATAGGAGTATTTCTTAAAGCTGAAGGCAGATACTTTTCAGCTCCTGGTATATTTTGAGCTGCATCTGAAACTCTCTTAAAGGCTAAAGCTTGTGCTTCCGCTCTGATTTGTGGAGTTACAGGAACACCACGAACAGCAGCCATTTGTGCAGCCATGTTATCTATTTGGGAAGGTGTAGGATGTAAGCCTGTAACTAATTCACCTACTCCTTGACCTCCTCTTAGTTTAGCTAAGGCTTGTACTGTTGCTCTATTCTTTATTTCTACTTCGTTATTAGCTCCTAGGTTCTTTGCTGTGTCTGTTAATGACTCTATAGCCTTTTCTAAAAGCTTAACTTTAGGATCAATATTTTGTCCTAGGCTTGTTGCGTTGGCTTGAGAGGTAGCTAAAATTTGTTGTAAACTAGCCACAGCTTCATGTCTTTGTTTTAGAGCATTCGCGGCATTTGTTAGATTATCAGCTACAGAAGGATCAAATCCTTTCATAGCCTTTAACTTTGATATATCTTCAGATAATCCACTAAACGCAGGACCTTGGTGTAAAAAAGCGGATATAATTTTATCTAGTTTTGAAGCTACATCTGCATTTCCAGCACTAATATTATGCACGTTCATGTTTGTGGCTCTTTGAACATGACTCATATCTACAGCTTGTAATTTCGCAAATGCGTCCTGTACTTTCTTAAGATCATCAGGCTTAATTGATCCACTTTGAATAGAAGAAACCAAGTTCTTAACCCCAGCTAAATCAGTAGGATCCGCACCATTTAAATAAGTCCAATTTGTTGGTTGTTTTATCCCCTCGAGTATCTTCGCGTTGTATGCTGCGTTCCTGGCATCGTTAAAGCCAGCAGTCGCGGCAGCACCTGCACCAATAACAATTGGAGCGGGACCACTTGTTGCTGTAGAGGCCATGGCAGCTACGTTTTTTCCAATATTTTTTGATGAGTCCCACGTGTCTGACACCATTGGATTAGGTGGTGGTGTGGTACCCTTAGATAAAATAGGTACAGCCCCAAAGGCAGCTCCACCTAGACCTCCAAGTGCAGCACCTAATAATAGATTTCTGCCTCTTCTGGAATTCTTAGAGGCTTGCGTTTCTTCTGAGTTTTGACCAAACTCTCCAAGTAAGCCAAGCCCGCCTGCACCTACACCAGCACCAAGTAAAGCTTTAGTAAGTACTTGTTCTTCAGGTGGTTTCTTCTGTATAGAACTCCACATGCTAGACAAGCTGGGAATCTTATCCATCAATGAAGGGCCTGCTATTGGTGTACCATCAATGTTAACTTGAGCAGGATTTGCTTTTTTTTGCATCATGTTAGATATTATAAATTTTTTCAGAGGTGAAAGTGTCAGCCTCTTCCCTTAATGTTGTCACGGCTGCGGTAACTCTAGTCACTATTGCATCTCTATAAGAGTTTACTTTAGTAACAGTATTAGTACTAAAAGGAGTCTGTCTTGAATCAAATTCTTTTCTTAAAGGAAAACCATCTTTAATTTTTACATATTCTTCAGGTAGCGTGAAAGTATCAGGAGATGTTCCAAAATCTCCACCTGCATTAATTTCAGGCTCACCAAATTTTTGCATTAATTCCTGGTCTTGTTTTGAGATCGCAGATGGATCATTAACAAAAGTAAGGACATAAACATCATTGGTAATTGTTTGATAAACTCTTAGTTTCATTGTTTATTCCTTTCCAAAAGTGTCTCTTGGTTCAAGTTTGCCTTGATGGGTCATTTTCTGTTTCAACAACTTAGAGTTAGCTTCTACCAGTTGTTGAGCATCAAACGGTCCTAATGCTTGGGTTGAAACCATTTGTCTAAGTGAGGCTCTTACAACTTCCTTTTCTTTGGCTAGTTCTGGGGCGAGGTGTAGAAGTTGTGAATAAGCATCAACTAATCTCTTAGGCTCTACAGAAGACAAGATAGGATCTGTCTGTGCAAGATTCTCTAGAATCAGCCTGCGATTTAATGTATCACCAGAAGACTCAACTACTCCTTTTTGCTCTGGTCCTTTAGTAAGTTTATTTACTATGGAATTTACAAAGTCAAAACTTTTTTTTTGAACCTCTGAAGATTTCTCAATGGCTTCAATTGATTCCATTGCTTCAGCTACAATCTCCTGCTTTTGTTGTTCTTGTATCTTAGCCTTAACCTTTTCTAATACAGGATCAACTATTTCAGCAATCTTTTTTACTACAGCGGTGTTGGCTACCTTTACAACATCTGGCAAAGAGAGATCAACATCAGTAAACTTTGGCACACCACCATACTTGGCTTGCCCGTACTTATGATAGGAAGCATAGACTTTTTCTTTTGCTTCTTTATATCTATCTTCAGCTGTGGCAAGTTCATCAACTACTGCAGCGTATTTATCACTGTTATCAATAAAGGAAGTCAACAGTTCAACTTCTTTACAAGTAGTAAAATTAGTATATTTAGAATCTAGGACTCCACGTGGTTCCTCAATCTTGGCTGCTTTATAAATATAGTCTACATATCCTAGACCTTCTGTACCTAGCTTAGCAAAAGCTTGGGATTCAAATTCTGAAAAAGAAGTTCTAGCTGAGGCCTCTTTTGCAAAGCCATTGGCAATTGCAGAAAAAGCACTGGTGTAAGCATATTTATAATGTGCTTTTTTAATTGTAAGCTCATCAACTTGTTTAGCCAATCTATCAATATACTGTGCACTCTTCTCGTAGATACCTTTCTCTGATAAGTCATATTCCTTAGGAGCTTCTGCACTAGCAATTGCTGCATAGGCAGATGCGAACTTATCATTAGTAAGCAGAAGGTTTAGATTTGGGCAGGCCTGAGTATCAGGAGAGAACCATTCCGACTTCTTGGCAGCAGCAGTTTTTTCTGTTTTACCAAAAATATCTGTAACTACCTTTTGCGCATCTACAATAGGGAAATCCTCGTCTTTAGAGTTAGCGTGCTTTTTAAAATGATTGTATGTTAAAGCAACATTAATCACTTCAGATGCCCGCTTGATAAAGTTAGGATTTAGCTGACGATCCTCTGCTACCTTTGTGACAGCAGCCTGAGGGTCCAGCTTCTCCTTGTTTATCCTCTGAAGAATTTCCTCTACCGCGTATTTTAGTAATAATGTAGGACCATCCATAAAGTTATGTTGTTAGTACCCAACGGTCAGAGGAGACCAGGTAAAATTACCTGCTCAAGTTTCCACCGGCCAGCAAAGCAGCAATCTTCTCGGAGGCGTTCTGTTCAGCTCTCTGTTGAGTAGATGGGGTCTGCAAAGCGGCTAGCAAGTCCACAACCTGTCCTTGGGTCAACCCAACTTCAGACGCAGCCTTGTTGAAACCTCTAACGAATGCTTCTTGTTCGAAGTTATTATTCATATTTATATTCTCCACTTATTTACTAGCGTTGTTTTTATATTACCTTACAAACAAAGACGTTTCAATGATAATCTTATGGAACAGATTGTACATCTATGATTGAAGGAAACTTTGGTTCATTATCAATACTACTCAGCTCTTTTATAAGAGCCTGCAGCAGTTTGACATCTTCCAAATTAGCTTCTTCCGAACCAACATTGATGTCTCTTCCAATCTCTTTAGCCTTCATTTCCATCAATGATATCATGGCTTCTTTTTGTTTAAGCTCTTGCTTATAAATAGAAAGCTTATGCACATCATGAATCAACCTGTTATATATTAAGATATCTTTTGTAGTATTAACACCAAAATTAATATTAATTGCATTAGTGATACCTGTCTCATTAAGGTATGTAGCAATCTTCTCTTTTTCTTCCACAGACAGATGATGATAATCAAATTGCATCTTCCATCCTAGCTCACCAAGATCATATATCTTTTTATAGAACAAGAACTCTCCATGGTCTAGTTCTCCGATATCAGTCATTTGCTTTAACATTACCCATCTAGCTGTCCTATCCTTAGGGAAATGCGAAAAGTCATAAAACAAGTTTATGATAGCCTTCATTCTAGGCACAGTGATGCGCCACCTCTTGGCTTGGGTTTCTATGGGTACTTCTGCCCACGAGGAACAACCTATATGTTTCCTAAGTTCTTTGTTCTCGGGAGACATCCAAAATCTTAAAGCAAAATCTATATCATCAGAGAAGTCTATCCCTGCCATATGTAGAATTAACTTTTTAAAGTACTGGTCAGTCAATTGTTTAACTTTTGTTATATTCCACGATGGATAGTTGGCTGTGGTGTCGCTGTGTTCACAATAAGTTTTACTAGGATGAACCTTTTTAAACTGTTTGTTATACAGTCCAGCAAACTTTGAAGCTAACTTAGGCTTTAGCTTAGTTGAAAATTTTGTAACGACTGGAGGTATACGGTATATAACTGTACAAGTAAGTCCTTGGTTTATAAGTCGTTTCATATATCCAGCATTAGATATATGATAGTCTTCTTCGCCAAGTTTAGTAGATAACTGTCTAGAACAAAGAGGGTCTAGGTTATATTTATAAGGATTTTGTAAAGCCTCATATCTCCAAGAAGGTCTATGATACGGAGTGCCAATCTTACCAACAGGTATTTGAACCAACTTCATAAAGAACTTTATTCGGTAACCCCTGTGTGTTCATTACCATTGATAGACAGATCAGGGAACTTACGTTTCAAGAAGATAACCAAGTCTCCCAAATTTTTAAACACGTCTTTTAACATTTCAATCAATTCAGGTAGTTCGTCTTTACCATACATCTCTTGGAACTTCTCAGTTTCCCAATATATCATAAATAACATACGACCTAAGTTATCCAGAGTACTAACAAAGTTTGGAATGTACTCAGTCACCTTAGCCGATGGATCTATGTACTTAGATAGAGTAGCAATAGACTGTGTATCGAAAATACTCTTCTGGCCTGCTGCGGCGAGGTCTACGGCTTTCTGCACCTCTGATTGTAGCCCTTCTACATCTGGTTTAACACCCAAGCCCATTCTGGTTGGGTCTGGTGGTGGAGGTGTGTCGCTTGGCAACTGTCCTTCATAAGGTGTACCATAATAAGTAGGCTGTCCTAGCTCATTGGCGGTAGGTGCTTCATCTATTAGAGGAATGTTGTTCTCTCCCATAACAGCAAACTTTACAGTGCCATTAACGGGGACATCAGGTATCAAGCTATCAACTAGTTCTTCAGCGTCTTTTTCATCAAACCCAAAGTCCATAACCATTCCGATCTTTGCTTTGATTGGGCATTCGTACTTCTTCTTAGCTTGATTTAAGGTAACGAAATATTCACTTCCATTTGAGTGAACTGTCATAGGCATTACACCTGTGTCATATAATGGAGCCATTATAGCATGAAGACCACCTGGCTTACCTGCTTTATAAGTATTAATTTCCTCTGTGTTATCTATATTAGGAGTAGAGAAAGACGGAGAGCTGCAGCAACGAGCACTATTGTAATTGTATGGGCAATTGGGCTTTATCTTTAATAGCTTATAACCTTTAGGAACATATACAACAGTTCCTTTATGTTCTAATGTGTTACCTGTTCTTTTTGTTATTACCAAGGTTACTTTAGATTGATGAGGAGCAGAGAAAAACTTATTATCTATCTTCTTCTCAGTAGGAACATATTCAGCTTGTTCAAACACATGGCGCTCAAGCTCGATTTGTATTCTACGAATGCCGTTATGATCCTTAGAGTTTAACAACACTCTGAATGGTTCAGTAACATTTAAAGCTTCGTTAATCATTACATAGGTATCATACGAAGGCAGAGCCTCAGCTGGTTCCTCAAGCATTGAAAATACTTCACTATATTCTTGTACTGAAATCTGATCTTTTACAAATACCTGCTTCTTATCTACTAAGTAACATTGACCTTTTACTTTTGCTTCTAGATCCAACACGATAGCCTTGTCACCTAACGAAAAACCAGTAATGAAAGTCTCAGGCTTAATCAATACTAAACCATAGCGTATAGACCCTAGCTCTGTAACATAAGGATAAAAGCCAGATGACGGAGGATTAGTATACTTATCTGCAATCTGTATCTTTCCGAACTTGGTCTTTTCTTTTTCTTCTCTTTCATCAACTATGGTATAACCTTTTGTTACCAAGTCTTTTTTCTTTTCCAATGGAAGTTTGCCATCCTTGGCGCTTTCTATTGTGTTATAAAACTTTACTTTACGCTTCTTTACTTTTGCTTCTTTAGGTATGAAAGCATTAGATATTTCGTCATCAGTATAGAATCTGCGTAAGGCTTCTGTGTAGTCAGGAGTAGTCTCTAACATACGCCAGGCAGCGGCTTTGACATTGTTATCTGCCTTGGATATGTAGTCCAAGACAGATATCTCAGAAGCGATCTTGTCTTTTAGCAAGAAGAAGCTATCAAAGGTAGGTTGTCCTGCCTCTTTATTGAGATTTTCTTTGGCCTCTGCGTAACTATATTTACCAGTTCTAGGAGGTTGGAAAGTGTTCCTAAAATTATTAGGTGGGTTATCCTGAATTATCTCGTCACGCTTGCTATCGGCTACATCTCCCAAACCAGTTACGTCATCTTTAAGAAACAACTCAGCGTAGTCTTCATTCAAGGGATAGAACTGGCTATTGTTTCTTGAGTAAAGCACATCTAGTTCTTTAACTTTACCGTTTGCAAAGAAGGCAGGCACAAACACAATCTGGCCGTTACCGGACTTAAATCCAAATACTCCGATGGCTTTTGTATTGTCATCAGATTTGTTAACGATCTCGAACCCAATTAAAAATGGCAGGAGATTATGGAGCTTGCCCTGCAACTTATCATAAGCGAGCTGAAAGAAGCTCTGCTCAAAGTCTCGGTCAAAGGAAGCCAATTTATTCATAAAGCTATGATATTCAATATAAACTACAAGATCAACATTATTCAAAACTCAACTTATCTTCATCATCCTCTTCCTGGTCTAAAGCCATGTCCACCATTTCTCCATAGTCGAACGCTCGTTTTATAGGTAGCTTTTCTCTGAAGCCTACACCATAAGCTAAACCTGGAATAGGAGAAGGACCTTTTACATTACTTTGCATACCAGTATTTACAGCTTGTATCAATCTTTTCTCTAAATTAGTTGAGTATAATTGATGCATCCAATCATTTTCGTACATAGGAATATCATATAATCTTTGCATGTCTGGGGAGAACCCAGGAGAATCTTTATGAACAACTACGTTATTAATATTATGTTTCTGTAAATTCTTTATGGCTGCTTCTGTAAGTCTGGTTCCTATTGTATAATGTAATTCAGGTTTCTCTAAATATTTGTTATAAGCCTGGTCTACTCTAGCTGTGATAGCGTCTGGTCTTGGCTTATATGCTTTTTCAATTGATTGATAAGATGCCACAGAACCAGATAAATGATTACCTATGCCTTCTGGATGATCTATGATTACATGGTCTACAATATTCTTGGCTATCAGTTCAAAGTTTCTTTTATTAACGCCACCCATGCCTGCATCGTCGAAGGCTTGTTTCATTGCTTTCGCAAAATATACTCGTCCCTCTCCAATACCTTTAAGTCTTACAACGTCGGAAGGATTTACTATTCCTTCAGAAAGAACATCTCCTGCTTCTACTTTATCTCCCTGCTTAACCTTTAAGTCAAACCCGGCAGGAATGTAATACTCTTTGTCCATAATTATAGAACTTCGTCTTTGAGTTCTTTGTTCTTGCTATGTACTTTGTTTAATTTCTTATTAAAATATTTATCGTATAGATGATAGCCAAGATAAGGAGCTCCGAGAACGGCACCCACCATTAAACCTGGCTTCAGACTTTCAAAAAGACTGGCTGTCGGTGCTGGGTTTAATTTCTCTACCTTGTCTTTTATAGCTTCAACTTTATCTTGCTTTGCTAATTCTACTTTAGATTGATTCCACTGCTTGGTTATTGTTTCAGGAATTGTACGGCCATTTTCTATTATTTTAGCAAGGTCTGATTTTATCTTAGCTGGAATTGCTTGTTCAACTTGTCCCCACCTACCATCATCTAAAGCTTTCATTTCAAAGTCTAACACAGTACGTGGTGCTGCCATCAGCGACCCGGCCAGTTGCTTTGAACTAGAAACAACATAAGGAACATCACCATGATTCTCGTTAAACTTTTGGCCTTCAGCAATGCCTCCGATCGCAGAAATGCCAGCCAACCCTCCTAAAGTTGTTTTACCTGGATTTCTGGTAAGTGGGTTATTCATTATACTCCAACGCTCTGGATTTAATATACCAACTTGTTTATTAGCGAATGCGTTTAAGGCGTTTATATCTACAGAAGGACCACTCTTATTAATAAAGTCTTGGATTTTATCAGCTGGGACTTGGGGATTATGTCTTACAACTCTCTTTATCGTATCTGCTATAGCTTGTTGTTCTGGTGTAAGGTTAAGCTTTGGAGCGTGACCTGCAAAACTAGTAAGAATTTCTTTTAATCCAGCAGTCTTGTCAGAACTAGTTTTTACTTTTTTTTTATGACTATTAAGATGAGTCAATAAGGCTTTATCTAATAGAGCTCTTTCTTCTCTTCTTTTCCTAGTAGCTAGGTCGTACATAATCATTGGAAGCATTGTTAAACCAACAGAGCCAGCTACAGCACCTGGATGTTTAATAAATGAGTCAGACACAGCCTTTAGCCCGTGGCTTGCTGCTTCACCTAAATATTTTCTAAGAGCATCAGCTCCAGCTATAATATTATCTGGGTTAGAAAGTTTGTCTACTGTTCTTATAGTACCCTGCGTAGCTTTAGCCGCTTCTAAGAAATTAGGATTTTCTACAGTGACTTTAAAAGCTTCTGTTGCTTTAACTGTTTTGTCTAAAAATTGTTGTACACCGGGATCTGAAAGTGCGCCTGCGATTAAGTTTTGTGCCCCTGCTTGAAACAAGCCACCCACAGAACCTCCAGCTAATCCAGGCATAGGCATATTAACTAATGCATTAGCTGGCGCTGCCGCGATTGAGTTTACAGACGTTGGAACTCTAAACCCAGGGTTGTACTCAGGAGTGCCCTTATTTTCAGAAAAAGAGGCAGCGGAACGGTAAGCGGATTCACCAACCCAAAACGGAGCTAGACCAGCAACTCCTAACCCAGTAAGACTAGTGAGTGCTTTTCTTGGAGAAGTTAGTAGTGCTTGGGTTCCTTCATTAGAAAGATCTCTAGCTGCTCCCGCACCGCCACGAAATAACGAAGCCAATCTAGCTAATGGACTGCCTTGTTTAAGCATAGAAATAGCCTCAGCCTCAGATACGCCTTTAGCCATGGCTTGTTTGACAAAACCTTTTTCTACATTAGCCTTATTCATTGTTTATTATCTTAGAAGATTCTAACAAAATATTCCAGCATTAAGATTTAATTGTAATATAATGACCACCTTGAGGTGCCGAGCGAATATTTGTTACGGTACCATCGTGTTCCGCCAGCGGTGCCTTATTCTTGAAGCTTTTAGGAATACTGGCTAGTTGTTCTATTAAACCAAACCCTGAAGCTACGTTCTTCTTACCTGCTGAGCCTGAAGTATGTTTTAATGAAAGCTGTCCTTGAGCTAGAGGCTCACCAAGAGTAGAGGCAGCAGTTAATCCTATATAGTCACCTATAGGAGATAGTCCGTGACGTTCTCTCTTACCAATACATAACTGGCATACTGCTCCAGAGTGAAAGTGTCTTGAGGACAAACAAGTAATAGGAGATCTAACTATAATGGAAGTTATTCCTTTATTCTTTAAGTTACCAACTACAGATGGAGTAATCTCGTTGTTTTTGTTATATCCTCCAGCAGGCTTTGCCAAGAAAGTACCAAATATATCTCTGTCTGTTACTTCTACTTCTACACCATTATCAGTACCACAGTCATGTTCTTCTATAATCAGAGTCATAGAAGCACGAGCCAACTGCTTTGATAAGTAACCAGCTTTGGCTACAGCTAGCTTCTTAGCTACTTCACCAGCTCTCGCTCCGAATGTTGAAGCTAGATACTCAGGAAGAGTTAAGCCTTCAGCAAAAGAGTTACGTATAATAAAGTCTGTTAAGGGTCTTCCTTTGTGGTCTTGTACTACAAAGGGAGAAAATACTGTTTGTCTGTATTGTACTGCAGTTCCACGAGAACCAGACTTGATATATTTTGCTAGGGCCTGATTCTTTTGGATACCCACGTCAATAAGTTCTTTGTTAATGTTCTCACCAAATTCATGTAATAAGTCATCTACTTTTTGTTTTCTCTTTATTGGGTCAATTGTGTCTTGTTCGATTTTTTTGATCAGGTCATCCAGTTCTTTATACCTTTTAACTTTATCTATAGGAGAAACAAGATCTTGTAGTCTAACTGTGGCTCCTGCTTGGGTGGCTACCTCGAATCCTAATCTGGAGAGGTTACTGACAGAAGTCTTATAAACATCAGAGCTGCGCTCCGATATTTTGTTGAATAAATCAGAGATATTCTTTTTATCAAGAGTACCACTGTTTAAAAATGTATGAAGCTCTTTTGGGACATCTTTCTCCAAAAGCAGCTTACCTACTGTTGTGTTGCTTCCCATGATTAATTTTTCCCTTCAGCACGTGGAGATAAGTGACTCTATTGGCTATCTTACCGAATACGTTTTTATCATGGCTTTCTTCTTCCAAAATATCAGGCATACATTTTTGGAATGGCATATCTTCTATTTGCACTGGCTTGTCACTATTAGTATCACGACTGTTATTACCTGCCAGTTCAGGTGCAACTACCTTTTCATCTTCTTGGGAATGCTGGCTATATGGCTGCATCCTAGAACGACCCTGCTGCTGCAACCCCTGCGCCTGAGGTTGGGTATTGGCTTGAGGATTTAGAGACGAATATAGCTGTTGTACTATATTTGACAACTTTGTCAATTTGTCATCAGTCATATTAGTATACTCCGCCTTGTCCCATCATGTTAGGGCCGTTGGCAGCCATAGCGGCATCCTGTTGAGTAGCAACTTGTTGAGCCTGTTGTTCAGCCTTCTGCTGATTCATTTGAGCATCTTGTTCCATCTGTTGTTTCTTTGCATTGAACTTATGCACGTGCTCTTGAGCCTTCATCGCACTACCTGTAGCTTTACCACCAGATGTAAGATCTAACAACTCTCTTAACTTTAATGTGACGGTAGTATTCTCCAAGTCAGTAACGGCTGGTCCGCCTTCTTGTCCAGGCTGCCCTCCAGGAGCGCCGGGTTGTTGCCCTCCGTCTTGAGAGTCTGCTTGTGGCTGAGCACCGGCTTGGCCTTGGGCACCTCCGCCTTGTTGTGAAAGTTGTTGTCCTAGTTCTTGCAAAGCTTGAGTCTGATGCTCTGGTGGCATTTGCTGAATTTGTTGGACTGCTTGCTGTACCTGTTGTTGTACTTCGGGTGGGGAAGATTGTGCAAGCTGAGATATTTGTTCCAACATTGGTTGCTGTTGCTGTGAGATAGCATCAGGGTTGGGTACAAAAGCTCGCTTGTTTATAACAGCTCTTGTTGAGCTTAACATTTCGCCAATTTTTATCATAAGATTATCCTTAATTATTATTCAAAAAGTTCAAAAATAAAATGCTCTTGCTCTTGTTTTATATCTATGAGCTTACCTTGCTCTTTTGTATAAGACAACTTATGTTTGCCTTGATCTATGTCTAATAGCTCTCGTAAGCATTTCTCAAGAACCTTAATTTGTTCAGGTTCTGGTAACTTCAACCATTCATCTTTAGTAATCATAGGATATATAAAAATATCAGTCAATTTTATTAACCTACATCTATACGGTCACCTACATCCAGCTCTCCTTTGCCAAATGCTTTATACACATCTTCGTTAGTCTTAAACTTCTTTGCTGTGTTCTTATTATCTTTAAATGAGGCCTCGAACAAGCCAAAGGCAGCTTCGTTAGAGGGAGTATAGATAGGATAAAAGTTCTTAGGAGATAGAATATTTTTACTAGGAAGCATCTTATCTATAACCTCTTGTCTCGCCTCCTCGCCAGCCGGGATACTAATATTCAATTGATCACCATCATTATCTGCAGCTAAAGACTTGAATACCAATGGGTTAAGTCTTACAGTTTTATCTTTTGGATCTATATTAGGCTTTAGAAAGAAGCCTGTAAGGTTGTATTTATGCAACGATGGGTCACGAGATATAATACCTGGTCGTATCTTTATCTCTTCCTGTAAGGCCTGCACAGCCATTGGGTTTCTTGTTTCGATATATTTTAGAGCTTGTGTAGCTGGGACTCCTCGTTGGATTAGTCTTCTTAACACAAAGTGCTGCATGGTCTTCCATAGAACATCTTGAGGTACTGAAGCTTCATCTAGATCGAGCTTAGTATCTGGTGTTAACACCGCGCGACTTACCAAGTCAATAGGTTTGTTAACAACTCTGGACTGGAACATGGTCACCTTAGCAGAACCTCCATGAACACCTAGTACAGTTGAAAGAAGTCCTCTTATTTGTTTTTCTTTATTCTTTGCAGTGATAGGATCAGCCATACCATAGACTGCTTTAACAGCTTGGTATAAATCATTCTTTAACTTGTCCTGCTTGATCTCAGGCACACCAGTCAAATCCTTTAATGCATTGTTCAACAACATCATGTCTTTGTACAAAAGGTTTACTGGAGATGGTAATGTAGAGTCTCCTTGAATGGCTATTGGCCTATACATGGCAGGTAATATTGCCATTTTACTAAGCACCAAATCCTTCAATTGTATATTGTTCTGTTTTACTGCAAGCAAGAAAGCGAGAAGTTTGACAGCATCATCTCTATTAGATTTCTTACCTGTTCTAAGATAGCCTTTATACTCTTCAATCTTTTTATCAAGATTAATTGCTACGAGCTTGTCCCTTACCTCATTTTTTACTATTAAATCAATGTACTGTTGTTTTGTTACACCAAGTAGCTTACGTAGAAAATCTTCGGATATTGGATTAGGTATAGGCAGGTTAAGATTGATATGATTATATCTATCTCCCATGACACCAGTCAACGTAGGATCAAACAACCCACCATGTTCAGGTATGATTTTATCGTTTTTAACTTTAAATGTTAAAGGATTATGAATAATACCGGCAGATATCTTTTCAATATCTTTATCTGTTTGTGGAAACAAAGTAAAAATATCACCCTTCTTTGTTACATTAATGCCAGCACCTTGCAAAGAAGCTACGAACTTATTAAAGATAAAAGGAACCTGTGGAGCAGGAACTGGAAGTCCTAGCTTTAGTCTGTTCCACCATTCATCATTCTTAGTAGCTTTAACTACCGCGATATCTCTTAATACAGCTGTGGCTCCGTGAGAGAGCAATGCTGCTGTTGATAGGTTACCAATTCTCTTAGAGCTTTCTTCTTCTGTTTTCGTGGGTTGCATGTCCCAGTTATAAGCTATACCAGCACCACGAGAGCTTTCTTTATCTTCAGCAATATGTACTAACCTGGTGTAATACATGGGACCAGTTAGTACTTCTACATGCCTACCTGTAACAGGGTCATATAATTTTTCAACATCAGAAATACCGTGTTTCTTTAAAACATCTATTGTTTGTTGTATAGATGATTTATTAGAAAATTGTGTCATCATAATAGGATGACCTAACTTCTGTGCTAACTTTCCTAGCCCTATGTTTACAGCTAGAGCTGGAGCTACACGAGAAGCTACAGACATGGAGTTAAGAATAATATCAACAGGTTTACCATCTGGAGTAGTAGGAGATTGACTATCTGGAATAATATTACCAATAACTCCCTTCGCACCGAATGGATTGCTCACCTTGTCACCGACTGCCAAAGCTCTGGTTGTTTTAATATTAACTGTGATCATCTCTCCATGCTTACTTACATCAGCTACCTCACCAGGAGCCGCTAAGTCCCAAGTCTGAGCTTGGTCATTAAAGGCGTTTCTAAGAGCTTTGGATAGTTTACCTAATTGTATATCTACTGACTTTAGAGCCTTAGGAGATATAGCTAAAAAGACAGGATCACCATAATGCAAAGTTACGCCCTTTTTAACTACACCATCAATGTCTATGTTTAATAATTGTGTGTTATAAAATTTGTTAGGAAATAAAGAAATGTATTTATCCTTGTTAACTTCAACACCCATTTTTTTCTCAATACGGTATTTTAGCATTTGTTCTGCTATTAACTTTTTAGCTCCTGCTTCTGTTATGACCCAGGCATCTTCAAAGTTACCTGAACGATAAGGCATGACAGCAGTAATAAGATTCGTACCTGCAGCTAAATGTCCTTTTCTATCTGTATAGTTAGAGTTGGCTAGAATATCTCCTTTTTTAATTTTATCACCTACCTGTACCACTGGATAGTTATGAATAAAGCTTTTACGTCCTAAGTTATAATTGTTGTATAACTCATATACTATATCTCCAGTTTTAGTTTTAATTGTAATATGGCCATCATCTATCTTAGATACAATACCATCTACCTTAGACATTACAGAAAGAAAGTCCTTACCTAAAGATTCAGTAAAAGACTTGGAACCCTTCCTGTCTATACTTTGTACTAATGGTGTTTGCCTATCAGTTAATGTGATAGCCTGTAATGTAGACTTAGAACCAATCAGTACGCGTCCGCCTGAGACACCAGAGATACCAGGTATCAGATTCGCTGGCGTGCTGAAGAAGTCTTTAGGCGAGGTAAACTCATAGTCTATCTTTGTACCGGCTCTGGCTTTTCTGAGGTTGCCATTGTCTAGAACAGATTTATTCATTTAGTGAAGTATAGCCTAGTTACTTAAAATTTGCAATTTTCAATGATGAATAGTAAGATGAAGTCATGAAAATGTCTAATAATAAAACAACGTTGCTTCAAGAGCTTAGAAAGAGAGCTTGTAGTGATGAACCACATTTTCAAGATATACCCTACTCTAATGAGTTTAAAACTCACTTTATTAAAGCAGCTCAAGATGCTGGTTGTGATGTTAAAAACATAAACGAGATGCTAGCAGAGATATCTCCTAAATCCTAATGTTAAAAGAGTCAGGGCACACACATCTACGTATAAAGGAACGCTTAGGACTTCAAGCAAGCAAAGCTAATGAAGTTCAACGGATAGCTAATCTATTATACAATAAGGATACAATAGACCGGAACACTTTTAGTAATAAGTTCTTCGCTAGAGTGGAGAATAAGGATAAGCATCTAGGTTATGCTTTATTCAAAAAAGTTGATGATAACAAAAACAAACTTACATTAGCCACATTCTATAGGCCTGGCATGAAGCCTAAAGGGTTGCAGCTAGAAACAATAAAGCTAGCAGCTAAAAAAAAGGAAATGCCATTAAAGTATTACCAGAACAGGGTGATACAAAGAATTAGTGATCCAAACCAATCTGGGCTTGTAGTAGCACACGGAACAGGTACTGGTAAGACACTAACAAGCGTAGGAGCTTATAATAAGTTAGGTCTTCCTGCTGAAGTTATAGTACCTGCGGCTCTGAAGAACAACTACAACAAAGAATTAAACAAATGGATTGGTGGCGTGCCTAAAGATGTAAACATTACATCACAACAATTAGTAGCTAGAGATGGTCTTCCGAATATGAGGGACAAGCTATTGATTGTTGACGAAGCGCATAAAGCCAGAGAACAACAATCACAGTTGCTACGACAACTAAAAGATAACAATGCTAAGAAAAGACTTTTGTTAACTGCTACTCCAGTATTTAACCACCCCAGAGAAATTGCCCCATTGATTAATCTCGCTTCAGGTAAACAACTTCTACCCGAAGATAAAGCGGAATTTGAAAGACAATTCATAGACTATAAAGAAGTCGCACCTCCACTACTACAACGGTTGTTTGGTGTGAAACCAGGTTTAGTACCTACATTTAAAAATGATCAGCGGTTAAAGCGTATATTTAAAAAATACGTAGACTATCATCAAAATGAGCAACAAGACGGGTTTCCTAGCTTTAAAGAGCAAGTACTAAAAGTACCAATGGGGCAAAATCAAATGGATATTTATAAATCTATCATGGGCCAGGCACCATGGTGGGTTAGATGGAAAGTTAAAGCTGGTCTTCCTCCTGGTAAAGGAGAGCTAGATACCATGAGAGCTTTCTTGAGCGGGGTTAGACAAGTATCGAATACAAACAGAGGGTTTATTAAAAATGTAAGAAGAGAAGAAGCAACTAAGATACAAGAAGCTTTCAAATTTTTAAAATCAAGAATAGCCACGGATCCAAACTATAAAGCTGTAGTATATTCAAACTATCTTCAAAGTGGACTTGCACCATATAAAGATATGTTAACTAAAAATAACATACCTTATGGAGAGTTTAGTGGTGATGTTAATCCTAGAGTTAGAGATGACCTGGTTAAACAGTATAACGAAAATAAGTTAAGAGCTTTGTTAATAAGTTCTGCCGGTGCTGAAGGATTAGACCTTAAAGGAACCAGACTGGTACAAATCCTAGAGCCTCACTTTAATGAAGAGAAGGAAAAGCAAATAACAGGAAGAGCTATCCGCTATGGTTCTCATGCAGGACTACCACCTTCTCAACGTAATGTATTAGTACAAAGATATTTAGCACAGCCACAGCGGACCTGGCTTGACAAAGTACTTGGAAGAAGCGACATTAAAGGTGCAGATGAATATATAAGAAGTATGGCCATGCAAAAATCGTTGTTAAACAGACAGCTACAACAACTTATGCGGAAAGCTCAGGGATATTAAATGGGTAAAGAACTTATTATAAGTACGTTTACTGGTTCTAAATCAACCAGAAGAATTACGCCTAACGAGCTAAAGAAGCTAGGCTATATATTTTCGTCTAAACGAATTGGGTTAGGCAAGCTAGAAGAGAAAGAAGCTTCCTATATCATAAATGAAGTATTGTTAGAAGATACAGAGAGAGCGGCTACCTTTTCTTATTTATATTCTATTGATAATCAAACAGGGATTATATTAAATCATCCTTTTGAATATTACCACAAGATGGTATTTCCTAATGGCGATGATTCAGCCTAAAGCCTATACGGTATAGGAAAGATCCTATTGATTCACTCATATCATCCACTGCCTCGTTATCTAAACTCCAGTTACAAGCGTGGATTGCTTCATCTATACAAGTCTTTAAAAATTCTTCCTCACTAAGATGAGGACTTATTGTTATCTTCTTATCCTCTGTCTTGGGTTCCTCACATAAACCATAGACTTCTACCTTATTGCCTTTGTCATCTACTGTGGGAGATGGCTTTACCCAACTGATATTATAGGAGTTACCGGCGAAGGAATGTCGCTTAATACTTCTAAGCTTTTTTTTATCAATGACTAACTGCTTTTTATTTTTCTTAGCACTAGGTTTCTTAGCCATGAAGTTAAGTATATAGAAAACTATAACTCACAGCTAGCTAAAAAAAGAATATAAGCTGAGGCCCTTTCGGACCTCAGTTATAATATTAAGCTGCTTGCTTTTTAAGCTTAGCAGCCTGTTGAGCAGGAACGGATTCGGTCCAGTTAATCTCGCTTAAAGGAATAGCTGGTAGATCTGCAGCACATACCAGGCAATTACTATCAACGTGCGGCGTAAATCCAGCGCACTTTAGACAATACTCCAGAGAGTCCTTAGCCATAGCACATTACCGGTTATCTGATGTTAATGGTTGCTTGATTTATTTGATCCAGACATTTGGCATACCCACAAATGTCAACGATGCTATCTCTATGATTTAAATTACTATTTACTAATCTAGATAATTTAGTACAAATCATAATAACTGAAATATCTTGAGCAAAGATTTGACGAGTTGTTCCATTAGGTGTTGTAAAACTATAACCTAAAGCATTCAACATATTAGCTTGACGCGTGAAATCTTCATCAGGGCTGCCATAGACTTTTTGTCTATCTTTAGAAGTTAATTGATCCGCTATTTCACAGACAGTTCTGTTATCAACTTCTTCCTCTGGCACAAGGAATGGTTTCCCTGGTTGTGTAGCGTCAAAGACTAAGTAACCAAGAGAACAAGCAACTGAATACTCTAATCGCGCTCCATTTGACTTTTCCCAGCCAGGCATCATGGCAATGGCGTTACAACTATTTATTAAACAGCTGACATCTCTCTTTAGCCAATCAGTATATGTTTCTTTAGCTTTCTCTTCAAAGGAGGCAGGGTTTACTATAACATAACCTGCATCATTCCATTGTTTTGTATACGAGTTGAAAGCCTCGACATTATTATTTGGCAGTCCAGTCATAGGACCAGACATATATACAGACAAAGCTTTCTTACCTTGGTTGGCCAGCTTCAGTTTCATTAGGGCGTTCTCCGCCTCCAATGGGTGTACTATTGGTTTCACTACTAGGGTTTCCTGTGACATTGTTAGTTTCAGTTAAAGGTTGAGTGACTGGGTAGTCAATTACATCAAAAGTCATAACTTCACCAAGAGAGTGCATAACACAATCAGATAGAAATCCAATCATGCCTCCTGGATGTTGTTCATAAAGTTTATTATCTTGTCTTGCTAATTCTGTACCTATAGATAAAGCCTGGTGTACTTGATGGTATACCACTTGTAGTTCATTTAATTTCATGAGTGAGCTATTTTGCTTATTTAAATTAATTTGTCAACCATATGTGGTTATTAGCTAAAAAAAGTTGCCGGTCAATACCGGAGCAACAACTTTTTCTGAGTTTGGTGTTTTACGCGCGGTGCGCTGCCGGATCTCGCGGGGCGTAGCCCTCTTCCTCCTGATCGGAGTCACCGCGCTGACCCGCCTCGGCAATGACAGCACCGGGGGCGTTTTCAGGCGGGTCCTGCAGGAGCTGTAGTCTCCTGTGAGGCCTCCTGTGAGGCCCACTGCTCTTCCGTTGCACCTCCGCCATTGGGCGTGATGGGCGTTTCAATGATAATCATCTTATGGAACAGTGAGGCCCACTGCTCTTCCGTTGCACCTCCGCCATTGGGCGTGATGGTCGTGTCCGAGGCCCCCAGAGCGTTGCTGATGGGGCTGAGGTAGAACGTATTCCCCTCACGGTAGAAACGTTTCTTGTCGATCCTCCCGGTGAAGATCCACAGATTTTGCACGTCTTCCTCGGTTAGAGGCAGCCCGTCCTTGCGAGCCGCGTTGAACGCCTTCTCGTCGCGCTCCCGACGTGGCTCCAGCGGCGTGATGACCAGCGAGGCATCCACCACGGCTGCCACGATGTCCAACTCGCGCTGGTCGAACTGAAACCCGTAGCGTGCTTTCTCAGCAGCCTCGGCCTCGTCCGCCTCCTGACGGGCGAGTTCCAGCTGCTCGTTCCGGTAGGCCTGTTCCCCAGACGTTTGGAGGGCGCTCTCCGTCTGATGGAGGAGCCGCTGCAACGTCTTATACGCGATGTTAACGTCAGGGACGTTATAGAAATCCTGGGGAAGGTAGCCCTTCTGCCAGAACACGGCTGCGCGGCCAAGGCCTCGAACTTGATAGGCGTGCTCGTAGCGGCAGGCCTCGCCGATCTTCAGGAACTCTTTGACGAGCTGGCAGGCCAAGTAATGGCCGGGGCGCAGCTGTTTGATGCAGTGCTCGAAAGCACCGGGTCTGAAAAAGATTATCTTTCCGCCGCGATGGCGGTGATCATCCTTGCAGAGACCCACATACTTGTGGCCCGCCTTCCACGGGTTGTGAGGATCAGGGTGGGTTTTCCCATAATACTCGTTTGTGAGGAGCTCAACCATGGTTGGCTCGGTGGGCAAGTCCTTTCGGAACTTGGGGAAGCCGCTTGGCCCGCGTGGCTTCTGTTGATGTTGTGGAGCTGTTTGTGTGCTCATACTTTTTGTTGTGTGTACTTGTTAACTGTTATGGACGGAACGGACATCGGAAAGCTACAGGCTTTCCGATTAAATTATTATACCACATTATGATAGGATTTAAGCACCCGCCTAAAGCAAGCTATTCTAGGAAAGCCAAGGAGTTATCAAAGGCTTAGCCTCAGTAATAGCTGTATTACAGGTGCTAACTGCAATAGTCCTGGGGAGGGGAGTAATATGCCATTGGCTGTCGTTCAGGACGAATTTGACGAGTATAGCCAGGGAGTCAGGAACACAGTTAAAGCTCACACAGGTGGCCTTAGGAGCCAACAGCATGATTCTGGCAGCTAGCTTCACACGAGGGTCAGCCGCAGAAAATTTAATTTTTAATAGTATACTGGGTGGGATTGGGACCATAGGAGGAAACGGTTAGTGAAACAATTCATTGAAGACGGATTGAAACTGTGTATTTGTAGTTCTTTTAGCTGCTTCGAGAATTAGATAAATAGCAGATCTGCTTAAGTCATGAGTTTTCATTATGTCCTGTACAGGAACATCATTGTGCCAGTCTAGGAAAATTCTTCCTCTTCTAGTAGCCTTAAGCTTGGCTTCAATAGGAGCAGCCAAAGCTGACATTTCATGACCATGTATAGTATCAAATAAATCTACTTTACATGGAAGAATCAGAACAGGTTTATCTACATCATCATTCTGTGCATCTGCAATTTGCACACGACGTAAATTATTTACAGCATTAAGAGGAAGTATTTCAGGCACTTTCAAACAGGCCTTCATTTTTTTGATATAGTTGAGCATGGCTCTCTTGATAGGTAGAAACAATGCGCTTGAGAATCTTGCCTGTCTTCTATAATCAAATTTGTGAGATAATTTCTCCATTACAAGATAACCCTCTGCAAACATGTCATCTTCGTGGCTATCGTTAGTTGTTAAGAACCTACTAACCACTGTGGCCATATACATTAAGTTATGACGTATTAATTCAAAACGAAGATCGTCTTTCTTGTGCTTTGGTTTTGCAGAGGCTATTGCTCTACCTAGATTTAGCTCTTCTTCAAGAGTTAGTGTAGGTAGTGCCAGTGATTTATAATATTGGAAAGTATTCATTATAAATCGAGAACGGTCAGCACATCAATGATTTGAGCATGTGCAGTAGATGGAAGATCATTCCAAAAAGTTATATGTGGGTAGCCGGTAGTTTCTACTGACTCAGGAGTAAACCAATTTCTTTTAACGAGTTCTTGTGTCACTCTGTCTAATATGATTTTCACACTTTCATCTAGTGTAGGTATAGGAACCGAATCGCCCGGTTCGGAATGATAAACTCTTAGTATGGCTCCTGAAATACAAAATCGGGTAGAGTCAGGATGAAATACTCGATGTGTCACTCCAAATGTGTCTTTGGCTATGGCACCTTTAATCCAATTCTTTGGGTCTGCAAGTAGTTCAAATGCTTTCATACTGAGGTAGGACAAACTTAGAAAGGCAGGTATAGGTATATACTATAGCCTCTCTCCCTTTCTACAACGTTTCAACTAACCTATCTATCATTAATATCTATTGGTCTAATTCTAACAGCTCTAATAGCCGCTCCTGTTCTAGCTAAAGCTTGATTGTAATATAGACCATATATAAATGTACTAAACTTGTGATGTGCTGCTACTAGGAGAAATCTAAATCGAGTAGAAGGTTTATTAACAACCTCTTGGTCTAAATAAATGATGTAGACATATCTTCCATCCATTATTGAATACTTAATCTGTTCTGAATAGTTTTGCATTTAGTTCTGCCTCTGCTTTCTTAAGACAAGTAATCATTAACATATTAAATTCATTGTGGATATACATGAACTCGTAGTCTAAGGAAGTTCTACTTCTTTTATCTACTGGTCTAGTATACCAATCTGTTATTACAAGAAGCTTATCACATATGTAGTAGCTATAAGTCATTTATTCTATTCTTCTGTCTTATTCTCTTACTTATATTATATAAAATAGACTCAATAAAGTTACCTACTGTGTTATGAAAGTGGTCTGTGAAAAATGGTCTGTGAAAGCTAGTTTCGCGCATCTAACTTCTGCTTCAAGACGTTGTTTCATTGCCTGTGCGAATACTCCTTTGACATGCAAGGTAGTTATAAACAACTGAGTATGTTGTTTGAATCTATATACTAGGATGTCTTTGTTAGCTCCTAGTATGGCTGCATCACTAATTGTCTTAGCTATTAATTCAGATATCGTCATAGTTCTGGTCCTCCCATGCTTGTCTAAGTTCAGCTATGTTCTTATTCTGTGGGAATTGCTTCTCCATGGCAGTCAATATATGTAGAAGATTCTTTCTCTCTTCCTTGAGCTTTTCTAGAGCTAACAGCCTAGTTCTATTCATGTAAGCTGTCTTGAAGAAAGATACTTGCATCTTGAAAGCTGTAAGCAAATCCTTCTTATAAGCTGTCAGCCACTCCGCTGATGTAAACCTAGACTCTCTAAGAGCTAGATTGTCTGGATGATCAAATATAGCTCTAGCCTTTACTTTATTTAAAAACAGTAGAGTAATGCTTTCGATATCCTCGGTATGTTGATTAGGAGCTATTATCAATTGAGCTATGTGGAAGTTCATACAACTTGTCCAGCTTCATTGCTACCTAGAGGCTCATCATCCCAAGGAGTAGGCCCTAAGGTAAGTGTAATATGGATAGTATTAATACTAGGAACAACATAAGCTGTAGGCATAGGCTTAGTTATCTCGTCTGTCAGCTTCCTCTTCATGCGCAGTACAAAACGATCTATACAAATATCAATTTGATCAAAGTAATTCTTCTTTGCATTATGTAAGTCAATTTCAGCAATGTAGCTTAAGCGTAGTGCTTCATTAGCTTTGTCTATAAATTCGTTAGCCTTTTCACATCTGATCTTTTCAGCTTTAAGATATATTTTATTAAATAGCTGATCTGCTCTATGAGAAAAGTTAGTGTCATAGTCCAGCTCTGGAGCATAGTTACTTACGTCTGTTCCTATATACCTGTATATAAGATAGTTGATTATCTTAGATACACGAATACTAGTTAATATTTCATGGGCATTCAGTACTTTGTTCATTAGCTTTAATATTACAACTTACTATTAACTCAAAGAAATTACCTGCTAGATTTTTTCCTATAGTATTTAGTGTTTTCCTAATTATACTTTCTCTCTTAGTATGATCATGCTTCTTCCTGGAACGGAGCCAATCTCTATCCTGCTCCGCTCTTACAACTTCATTAAGAAGAGCATTAAAGATTGAAACTAATGTAGTATTCAAACTGCTAGGATTTCCAGCCTGTCCATATATTAATCTAGCTGTGTTGTTATGCACTCTATACTTTATTAACTCTTCTTCAGGAAGCTGTACCTGTGTATATGTCTTTGTCCACAGACCGTAGTCATTCATAGATTGGAAACTGTTGAAGAAAGGTTTCTTCTATAACTCCTTTAAAATTTGCTAGTAGCTGAGCCACCGAGGACACTCTGCCATGCAGCCCAATCTTTCTTTAATGTTTTAGTCAGTTTGCTCATGTTTGTTTACCTTTCGTAGTTGCACCAGGTTGAGGCGTTGTAGACTGAAGCTCAAACTCCAACTGTGTTTCTTTTGAAAATGGTCTTAACTGATTGACTAAGGCTGGAGGATAATAAAAGAAGAAGCAAAGGTTGTCGGTTCCTACATATACATGAGGACCTAACTGCCTCTTTATAGAAGCTTCAAACGTCCTCATATCTTGGAAATCCTTCTTGTCAAATTTTAGGTTGATAGTCATACGGCGCGAACCAAGGGTTTAATGGCGGAAATAAAAGATTTCAACCTTCTATGCGTGGCTGTACAGGTTAAGCCAATAGCCATTTTCTCTGTCATCGTAAATTCATCTGGATGATCTCTTAATAATAAAATTAGTCTTTCTGACTTGGCCAGCTCAGTCAGTTCTTCGTTACATTTAGAAACTAAACGGTCTACAAGTGGCGCAGGTAGTGGGGTCATAAGCAAAAAGGTCAAAGTTAAAAATCATGTCAGTATTTGTTCTGACAATGTATTATAACGTATTTTAGATGGTTTAATAAAGAGGGGAGGGTAGAACCTAGTTGTTAGGCCAAGTCCTACCCTCCGAAAGATTCGAGAGAGGAAAGCAACAGTTACTCCCTGTCGAACTTGATAATACGACCAACTAACGTGCCAATGAACTCAGCAGCTAATTTCGTAAGTATGCAGCTGTTGCCGTGGGTCGCTCTCCCGAAAATTGTTAAATCTTATATTTGTTTGCCGCGTCGAACCGACTCACAGTAGTCAGTTCTATCTTTCCGAGATACCCTCGTGACACCTCAGCCACAGCTATACGGTTATCTGCTATTAGTATTTCTGCGACTCCGAAGTGGAGGAAGGACACCTCATCTGGAAAGAATAAATGTTTAACTTGGTCAACTCCTAGACCAGGTGATGGACGGAACGGAGCAGTTGCTAACACATATCCTGATTCTACTGAGCAGAACCAGAACCCATTGAGACACTCCTGAGGAACAGTGGTGGTGTCATCTTTTTGAATTATTTGCCACTCCAGGTTTGGAAAGGCCATTCTAAGTTTACGGAGCACATTTTGGTGTGTCTCCATATGAGCTTCGATTAACTCCTTGAGTTGAAAGAAAAAGCTCATCTGATTTACCACTTCGGTAGCACCAACCCTGCACATTAGAGGTGCAAGGTCGCTGTCCCCGACATTGTCCAATGTAAAATTATGTTTGTGGCGCAGGCATTCTTCGAGAGCCGGAGCCAGTGTTATTTGATTAATAGGTGGTGCGAACCTGGGCCGGGTTTGCAAGTGTCTTAATTCTTTTTGTGCATTGTGGGCTGGCATGATGTTTTATTGATTTGGTAGTTTGAACTTGAACCGCCTTGTGACCACAGACTCCACACTAGGACCATCGCTTTCAGTGAAGTGGTTAAAGAGCACATGCCCATGTTCCACAGTCATCACATGTTCAGGACCATACACTGTATCCAATGATATTGTGTAGCGCCCAGCCACATCATCTCTGCGATTAATGTGGACGGGTTTGCCATCCTTTGAAGAAATGAGCTGCGCGAGCAGGATTTTCTCGTAGAGGTCAATGTTTGCTTTTTGGATCTCCTTTGTCCACTCCTGGTAAACCCTCATGCGACTGAGGACTTCACCTTGGGTGATATACCGGTCTTCCGGTATGGTAAACGTAATACCAGTGTTCTTGTTGGTGGTGTTTGAAGCACAGCCTAGGAGAAGCGTGCTAACTGCGATTATTACTGCGAGTAGGTTTTTCATCGTGGGAGGATTTCGGTTTAACCGGCTTCAAACTTGTAATAATTACTCCTATTAAAATTATTATGAACGTTGTAAATTCAATCATATGAGGTAGTTAGTTACACTATGTCTAAATTATTCTACCTCACTTACTCTCTTAATCTTAGAGGGGGAGTATTTTTCTTTTCTGTTTGACTCCTCACGTTCAAAGCGCGTAGCCTCATCCGGTGATCGCCGAAGCCTATTTTTTAAATTGGAGCAATCCTCAAGAGTTGCTTCAGAATCAGGCTGTTTTGACTGAGGAGCAGAATAACCTATTAAATACTTATTTTTATAAGACTCAAGAAGACGGTAAGCCTTATAAGAAGTATGACTCTTTTAACTATTACAAAACAAACGCTCCAATATACATAATGTCAGGATGGCCGAAGGCAAAGGCCATGGTGTTCTGTGGAGAATGGGTACCTGCACGGAATGCTTACTGTCCATGTCAACAACGGAGGACATGTCAATTCTGCGCAAGGAGCAAAGTAAAGAAGAAGAAAGCACAAATAGCTCCTGCTTGGTCTGTGGCTAACAACTTCTACTTTTTAACTGTAAGCTTCAAACAAAACCTTTTTATAAATGAAGCTACAAGTCAGGATGATATAACTGTTTATTGGAAAGCAACCAAACGCTACATCAATCTGTTAAAACAAAAGAATGTAATTGATGGCGCTTTCAATGTAGATGAACTGGCAGTACAGAACATACTTGAGAAGGTAGTTCTTCCTCATACACATTCATTAGTAATATCTTCAAGAGATGATTTATGTATAAAGACAAGAACCTGGGAAGGTGATACTAAGTATATACCTAACCCAGAGTTATTTCCAGCAGATGACCATATTGTCTGTCATCTGGAACCTGTACTAGACTTTAATAGTTTCAATCAACATATTAACTATATGATTAAAGCCATTGATTTCTCAGAACGTTATAACATAGAACACAATGAAGAATCTGTGTTTGACTTAAACATAGCAACTTCGTTTCTCATAAACAAGTTAGCTACCTCCTTAAAAGGCGTTCTACAAGTGCATGCAACTGGATTGCTGCATCCGCTGCATAAGTCGTGTATAGTCTAATGTTGTGGGCTGAATATTCTAACTTGTCGTACCCATCTATCTTGGCTCTCTTGAAGAGCCAAACCTTCACAGAATGAATAACGCAAAACTTTATCCAAGCCGGTCTTGCATAATGAACCATAGAGTTTACTTTTTCTATCCTAGGGTCGTGACCCCAATTAAGCTTATACTTCCTTTGTAATAGTATATCTTTATAATATAAAATAAATTCAAGTGATGTATAACAAGCAGCAGCAATTATAATACTGAATATGCAAGCTACAGTAATAACGAACGCGAAGGTCAGACATAAAGGAACTATTAGAAACATATAGGCTGCTTTGCGCAGGAGCCAAATATGAAACTCGTCAAAATGTTCCTTTTCTGTAAACATTAATAACTTGTTAAATGTTTCTGGATTCATCAAATCAGGATGTATCAGTATAGTAGGGCTGTCCAAAGCATTAGAAATAGATTTTAAATACTCTATTGCTTTTGAATTTTTCTTCCAAAAGTAATCACCTGTTTTTTTAATTATTCTTGTCATCTGCTCTCACCTTTCTGTTGAAATTCATGGTTAAAATAAAGGATATCGGATTAGGGCGCAGGAGGTTTCCCACCCTGCGCCCTCACCGATTCGTGGAAGCCGGTACGTTTCCGTTGGCCACCACCAGTGTCCTTCCACACTTGGCGTACTGCAAGCTTCGATCGTTAGCTCACAGTTTTTCTCTGCTCCTCAGGTTTACCACGGAGCCGAGGAAATTAACCTATGCGTAATCCGTGCACCTGTGCACCGGATAGAAGCTGACAACAAGAGCATTCACAAAGCAGGCCCTTGCATGACATTTTAGTCTTACCTCTATTAAGTGGGTCCTGCATAGTAACTCCAGTATGCCCACAATTTTTAAATTTACAAACAAGGCCTAAACTTACGTGAGCCACATCCACGTAGTTACGTCCATAGGCTGGCCAGCCTGGTGGTCCAGTGCCATCTCCTATTCTTGTCATAAAGGTTCGACAGGCACAGCTCCATCCTTCTCCCACCATTCAGACCTACAAGCCTGACCCAAGGTAGGGAGTGAAGGCAAGTGTCCAAAAGCCAGAAGGGATTCATGAATTCTTCCGCGCTCAACGGAAAGAGAAATGAAAGCCTCGCTTGAGTCCATTGCATATATCTTAGGAGTTCCTCCTTCGAGAATCTCTGTGATAGGATCTTTTATGAGCCCATTCTTTATGTAATGTGTTGCATTAATCTTCAACACAGATATCAATGCCTCAGGGATAGGTAGTAAACGCTGGCAGGCATTCATCACGCTAAGAGGCATTCTAGAATCACCCTGCTCTGAAGGAGACTCTTCTAGCTGAGCTAAATGATGCATCATCTGATCGTATCTCTCAGTTGATTTGATATACTGCACGATTAGTTGCAACAATGTCACACCTACTCGCGGCGCAGAGGCTGGCAGCTTACTTGAAGGGATAAGCCAAAAACAAGGACAATGCCTGAACATTATCCTCGCCATCAAAGCAGTCCTGGCCATATGTATGTATTCAGCCGGAGAAAGGGTTGGCTGTAGAAAAGTAGATGTATGCATGACTTGATCGTCTTTATCATTCCAGATTTGAACGACGAACATTCCACGATCGACCACCGGTGTAAACATGGCCTCGCGGGCCTCTTGCGGAGAAACGGATTGAGTGTGCATGTTTTATCAGAGGTTAAACTTAGTTCAACATTTCCAGTAAATAAATCTTTTTGATTTTAGGCGAACGGAAGACCCCCGCCGATAATGGATAATCATACTCTAGATTATTAAGATTAGGATGATTATGAATAAGCCTATCAATCTTTTCTTCTATGAGTTCAGTCGTAGTAATATCTACAGAACCAGTTTGCATGCCTGCGCCTTCTAGCAAATCTTTTCTGGTTTCCTCAAAAGATCTGTGTACGGCTGTGATCACTGCAATCAACAGTTCTATCTCCTTGCAGCCACCAGAGTTTTCATTAATGATAATTCTTTCGATGTGCTTTAGCACTTCGGCATCACTCCATGGGTCAGGCAGATGCTTGTTTCTTAAACGTTGCATCAAACCCAACCAGAGCTTCTTTGTTTCATGTAGAACGTATTGGCTGCTCATTGCTTCCCTTACGGCAGTTACATACATAGCACGCAACTACCAAGTTAGTTAAATCAAACATCGGTCCTTTTTTAGACAATGGTATAACATGATCAAGCGTAGCGGTTCTATGCTTGTTGGCCGTGTCACCATATTTCACATGTATCATTAATTTCTTCTTGTTACAATAGCTACAGACTAAATCACCTCGCTCCTGTAGCCATCGCGCCAATGTACGATATCGGAATTTGAACCAGATTCTTTTATTCCTGGTTTTATCTTCCTTCATCAATTTATAATTGAGTAATACCAAAGCAGCAGGAGAACATATACTAGGATCTGAGATCCATACATGCTGTCGCTTACTTTTAGGAAGCAGCATGTTCTTCGTTGGCTGATTTAACAACGGTCAAGTTCCATCCCTTGATATGACCATCGTTTACAAAAGTTAAACCATAAATTTGTCCTGTAGCAGGATGCTCAAATTCTTCGTAGATCATCGTGTATTGACGATGTATGGTGAATCCGACATTTAAGAGAAAATCTTGAAATTCGCGGTGCATGATGTCTATCTTTCGTTACACAACAGCTCCAGCCCGGTCAAATGCTCAGTGCATTATGAACAAGTGACCGGCTGGAGGTTGTCCGTTGTGTTTTGTTTGATGTGGTGGGCCTGCCCGGACTCGAACCGGGAACCAAAGCATTATGAGTGCTCTGCTCTGACCAATTGAGCTACGGGCCCTAGATTACAGTTTACACAGTTGTTCCTTTGGTTTTTTTAATAAAGTTTCTCTCCCGTTGGCACGTAAGAAATACCCAAGCCGGGGGACCAATTAAACGTAACTTTCCCACCAGTTTGTTCGGTGATACTGTCTTCTGGTTCCGGTAGCCGGATATCAGGGAAGGCAGTAACAAACTGGCTCCAAGTCACGCTTCGTCTTGTGTAAACAAAGCTTACAAAGAGGGCGATAGGATCGCTTCTCAAATTGCCAGCTTCGTTTTGGGTCTCGGGTTCAACTATGACGTTAACCGTTGCAAGCGGTATAGCCTTAGGTTGAACACGAAACAATGGATGATTCTTCATGTGTGTTATAGATAACTCAGCAGATAGTTCATATCTACTAAGCGCTATCAATTAAATTATACCTCGTTATCCCCGGTTTCGGCAGGGGGGCACATAGTATAAGTAATCCAAAGAGCCAAGCCCGTTTAGGGCGCGGCTCGCCCGCCTCTCGGCGCTCCCACCAACCAGCAGATAGCAAAAGCCAAAGCATCAGCGTTTAGCTATATCTATATATGACAACCCTATAGGGACTATATAATAGATAGACTTTTCTTATATAAAACTAAATAATATACCCCCGGGGGTACCTTTTAAGTTGAAATATAGAAAGATATGACCTAGAATATTATTATTGTGCACATGGTTAAAGAAGCATTCGCAGAAGGGTTCGCCGAAGAGATAGAGAAGCAGGCTAGACTTAACGAAGGACTAGCCAGCTTATTAGCTATGCTTCTTTTTGGAGGTGGGGGCTATTTGGCCGATTATTATTTCAATAAAGGGCAGTTTTTTACTAGTTTAAGATCCAGACTAGGATTTAAGGATGAACCTACAGGTAATCCTGCTAGTGAGAGCATAGAGCCTCAAAATACACCCAAACCCGTACATCCTATTAGAGATGCTCGTACTCCAGAGTTTGTAGACCATAAGGTTAATACTATCCTTAATAGACCATTTTATAACGAACAGGCAGGAGGAGTGCTCAATAACTCCTTTAATACCCCTAATGTAACTGATTTCTCTATATCTGATGGGCTAGCTGGGGTTGGTACTTTTGGTGCTATGGGTGTGGCGCTGCCCGGAAAAGCTATGGAAAAGATTGCTCCTGCCTCTAAATTAACTGAGAAGCTAAAGCCTTTTACTGTAGCTGCAAATAGGGTGTTTGGTCCTTTGTCTGGATATAGCTTGGGAGCTGACAAATATACTACTGAAGCTTATTCAGATGCTACAGGTATGGAGGCTGATACTTCTAAGAAACTACTAGGAGCTGTAGGATTGGGAGCAGGAATGGTGGCTCCAGTAACAGCTCAAGCAGCACATACCTTCCTTGCTAGACCTGAAGCTAAGAATGTTAACATGGCTCTGGATTCTGAAATAGGAGGAAGATTTAACGACGTTCTTCTAAGACAATACAAGTCACTAACTCAAGGACTGCCTAATCTTGAAAAAGGATCTAGGAACTATCAACTAGGCTTGGATAGAATAAAGAACAACGTAAATGCTTTATCACGAGCTAACGACAATTCAGGCAGTTTTTTTGGTATGAGGTATGACGATAATATACTTTCAAGAATGACTAGAGATGGAGATAGTCCTGCAACGTTATCATTGGTAAAGAGATTTAATCCAGACTATAAGCCATTACCAGAACCTCATAGTTGGACTAAAGCTATAACAAAACCTTGGGATGCTGCCGCGAATGCTTTGGGAAGCTTTGGTTCAGGGTTTGCAAGAGCGTGGAGTAATATGCCTGCTAGTGCCGGTGTTGGTGCTCCTGGAACATATAACAAGTAATTTAAACATATGAAATATACAGAAATAGAAGAGGGTTTTATCAAAGGTGC
>SXGS01734389.1_pt1 | contig 51737 bp, 41 predicted proteins | sample 3174681 | NCBI WGS metagenome assembly SXGS01 (sample SAMN11356861, study PRJNA531348) | freshwater metagenome | isolation source: freshwater sample F1-80 | place: China: Fuxian Lake, Yuxi | collected 2017-12-25
ATCGCGGGATCTGCGGCATCCCCCCCGAGGGCGGCCTGCGGTGTGCGGAATACCGCGTGGACCCGGGGCACTACGTGTGGAACTCCGCGATCCCGGCCAGCGTGGAGTGGGCCAGCTTCGAGGTGGGCTGGGCCGGAGGTTGCGGCGTGAGCACAGCGGGCGAGGCCGTGTGTTTCGGAACGCGGGAACCGTACCCCGGATGCTGGAGTCACTCCTGCGGAGAGGGGTGGCGACCAGACGACGTGGACATCACCGCCTGGTACCGGCAGGCCCGCTTCGAGGGCACCTACTCGAAGGTGATCCCGGGGCTCGGCTACGTGTACGCGTTGCGCCCGACAGGGGAGCTGGAACTTCACTGGGACCCTGACTGCGCCACATACGACGATGTCCTGTCCTGCCCCCCGGATCCGAGCCTCTGGGACGCCCTAGGCTACACCGAGCCTATGCACCCCCAGCAGATCCCCGGCTGGGTGCAATTCCCCTGACACCCCCCCTCGCTACTCCGGCTTCCCCCCCAGCAACACCCTCGCCGTCAACCCCAGCAACGCCAGCGCCAGCACCCCCACCGCGCCGAGCATCACCCCCTTCTGCACCCCCTTCAACTGCGGCCCGCCCACCTCGGTTTCCGCCCCCAGCGCGGCCACCGCGAGACGCTGGCGGAACACGTCGGCAGAGAGGAGCGCGAGGTCGTAGTCGGCCCTGTACACGCCGGGCGCGCCGTAGAGTAGGCGCGCGCCGACCGGTACTCGCGCCCGCAACTCCCACTCGGGGTAGCTGACACTCACCTCGGTCACCGGCAAGGGCGGGTTGTCGCCATTGTCGATCTCGATGAGAAGCTCGCGCCCGAGCACCGCGTCGATGCCGATCGCGAGGTTCACGCCCTGTTGCTCGCCCCGCCAGTCCACGAAGCGGACCGGCTCGGTGATCGTCCCCCGGTCGCGCAGCACGCGGACCGTCCGGCGGAAGGTGTCGCCCGTCGTGGCCAACCGGACGGTCGCCACCGGCGCCAGCTCCGCCCCGAGGGTCACCCGGATGCGCGAGGTCTTGCCTGTCTCCTCGCGAGTGAAGGGCGCGGTGTCCCAGGCCGTCTCGCGCCCGGTCCGGCGCAGGAGCGAGGGCACCTGTCGCCCCTCGCTGTCGACTACTCGCAGGTCGCCGAGATCGTCGCGGGCATGCGCCAGCACCGCGCGGTCGAGCGGGATGCGCACCCAGCCCTCGCCCTCGATGGGCCGTGACCAGCGCCACTTCACCAGGGGCAGGGGCGCCGCCACCTCGGCCACGCCCTCTCGGTCGGCCTTCTGCTGGTACTCGGGGTTGGGCAAGACCGGCTCTTCGCTGGCGTTGAACCAGAGCCCCGCCTCGCGGAGCAGCTCCACCTTGGCCTGCGCGAGGTCGTCGGCCTCGGGGTGGGGCTCGCCCCCGCCGTAGAGTTGGAAGCGCCCCGCGCCCACCTCGCGGGCGAGCAAGTGAGCGCCAATGGAACAGACGGTGAAGCCCGTCACCGGGAGCACGCGGCCGTCTTCCGTGGCGATGTCCACCACCAGCGCGTCGGTCCCCAGGTCGATGTCCTCGATCCTCGCCCGGTCGATGCGCGCGCCGCCGATCTGGATGCGCCGGATGCGGCCCTGGTGCCCGTAGTTGTCGCCATTGTCGGTCGGCACGCCGATGGTAACCGTCCGGTCGAAGAGATCACCGGACGCGTGCACCGCGAGCGAGCTCACCCGCCGGGGGCCGCCGAGGTCGAGCGCGTAGCGGGCCACGCCGCTCTCTCGCAAGGCGGGGTCGCCCGCGGGGATCTCCACGCAGGTGGGCGGCACCCAGTCGGGGGGGTTGGACTGTCCCCGGGCGCTGTAGAGCTGGAGGTTGTCGCCGGGCTTGTTGCGGGCGCGCACCACCCAGGGGCCGTGTCCGGGGAGCGTCTGCACCTCGTCAAGGTCCACCAGCTCGCCGTCGATCAGGCCCTGCGCCACCCAGCTCGGGCCCACGTTATCGACGTGCACTTCGTAGGGGCCCTGGTCGGAGAAGGAGAGCGCCAGCCCGTCGACCAGCCGCTCGCTCGGGCCGACCTGCCAGCTCCCGAAGCCGATGGGGATGATGTCGAGACGCTCCTCGTCGCGGCTCAAGGGCTCAGTCAGCGCCACCGTGAAGGGCACCTCCTCGCCGCGCTCGTTGACGAGACGCATCGTCTGCCCGAGGAGCAAGGGATCCGCGCCCACGATGTCGGGCGGCAAGGCCACGCGCACCACGCCGGACGGGGCCAGCTCCAACTCCATCACCTGCGGCGCGTCGATGGGCCCGGCGAGGGCCAGTGTCGCGAAGAGCATCACTCCGTCTCCGGTTTCTTAGGTTCGTTCCGGGCGAGGTAGGCAAAGGCCACGGCGGCCGCCATGAGCGTCACGGCCATGCCCGCGTAGGCGCCCACGCGCGCGAAGCCGCTGAGGCTCCAGGTGTCGAAAAGGAACACCTTGGCCGCGCCGAGCACCGCGAAACCAAGCCCCGCGAGGCGCGTGGCCCGCGAGCTGTTGCCGATGCCGAGCACGATCAGCATGAGGCCATAGCCGCCCCAGGCGATCGATCGCGTCATCTCCACGCCGATCTGCTCGCTACGGAAGCTCAGCTCGTTGTCGTGGGCGAAGGCGTGCGCGATCTCGAGGTTCAAGAGCGCGAAGCCGGTGAGCACCGCGATCACCCGCAGGCCGCGGGCCAGCCAGGGCTGCTCGTAGAAGCGCGCGGCCACGAGCAGCGCCACCGTGGGAATACCCCAGGTGTAGAGCGTCCAGTTGAACAGGATGGGTCCCTCCCCTCGCCCGTACTCGAGCGCGAAGGGGTTGAGCAAAAGCCGCACGCCCACCGCCACCGCGAGGGCGGCCCCGGCGGTGACGAACAAGGGGTGTTTCACCCGGCGACTCACCCAGCCGAGCAGCGCCACCTCGATGGCCCAGCCCACGGTGATCCACTGCCGGTCGAGCTGCACCGGGATGGCCACCGCCACCGACAGCAGCGTAATGGCCACGAGCATCGCCAGCTCCTTGTCCATGAGCTCCGCCTTGGCGCGACGCACCAGCACCACGGCGCCCACCAGCGTGTGACAGCCGAGCAAGAGCGGCAAGAGCCCCAGCGCCTCCGGGCCAAGCACCGCCTCCCAGGCTTCCATCAGCGGGTAGAAGTAGGCCACCGGCGCCAGGGCCACGCCGAGCACACCCCAGAAGTCGCCGCGCCGGGGCAGCAGCAAGGGGCCGAAGCCGGCGACCAGGTACACCGGGAACGCCGCCCCGATGATCGCGGCGCTCTCACCGGCGAGGAGGCGATCCTCGAGGCCCGGGTAGAGCAGGGCCGCGAGCAAGACCGTGGCCGCCGGCAAGACCGGACGCGCTCCGCGCGCGTAGCCGCCCACCATCGCCGCCACGAGCATGCCGATGGTGACCACGGGCAAGAGTTCGGCGGGGATGGGATCGGCCACGTTGGCGAGCACCAGCGCGGCGGCGCCGGCCATGAAGGGGGCGAGGCCCGCGAGGAGCCCCCCGGTGGCGAGGGCGACGATGCTCACCACGGGCACGACGAGGCCCACCACGTCCCAGCGCCCCTCACCGGCGAGCGACCAGGCGAGGGTGTGCACGAGGAGACCGAAGCCAAGCGCGAGGCCGGCGCCCACCTGCGCGGCCGTCCACCGTCGCAACAAGGGCGGCAGCGCGACGGCCCCGAGGATCAAGTAGGCTGCGCCATACCAGGCGGTGGCCCCGAGGTCCCAGGGCAGGGGCATCGCGCTCACCGGGTCGACGCGGAGCGTGTCGGTGGGGGTGCCCGTGGCGAGGAGCCCGACCGTCCACAGTCCCACGCCCACGGCGGCGCCGATGCCGGCGATGAGCGGCGGCGACTTCCGCACCAGCGACAACCAGGCGCCCGAGAAGATGGCAGCCGCCAGGAGCCCGACCACCACCTGGTCGGGGGCACGGAACTGCGCGGCCCAGCCAAGGTAGAGCACGCCAGTAACCGCACCGGCGAGGCCCACGAGCTCAGGCCAGTCGCGACGACGTGCCAGCCAGAGCAAACCGGCGTCGAGCAGGAACAGGTAGCTGAAGAAGGCGACGGCCTTGTTCTCGCCCGTAGACAGGAGGATCGGCGTGGAGAAGCCGCCCACCAGCGCGAGGTACGCGATGAAGCGACTGTCGCGACGGTACGCCGCGAGCATCGCGACGACGGTGAGCGCGACCATCGCCACGAAGGTGACCGGCTGCGAGAGCAGGCCCCAGCGCGCGTGCCCTGAGTACAGCGTGGCGTAGAAGATGGCGGTGCCGGCGCCGGTGAGCGCCGCGCTCGGGACGGTGTACTTCCGCCAGCGGAGCAATTCCGCGACGAACCACGCGCCGCTGCCCACGAGCACGCCCGCCGCGAAGCGCGCGGTGGGACCAAACCAGCCGGCGCGGATCGCCTCGCGCAGGCCGAACATCGCGGCGATCACCAGCAAAATTCCACCGACGGCCGCGAAGACCCACACCGCGTTGCGCTCAATGAGCGTGCCGAGATCGACCGGAGGCGCCGAGGGTGGGGCCGGAGGAGCCGGAGGAGCCGGGCGAACCGGCGGCTTGACCGGCGGGAGGCCGTCCCCAGCCGACGACGAGTCTCGAGCCGCCGCCGGAGGCGAGACGGGAGACGATGACGACGACGATGACGATGACGATGACGATGTCGCTGTCGCTGTCGCCGGCGCTGTCGCCGGCGCTGTCGCCGTCGATGTCGCTGTCCCTGTCGATGTCGATGTCGATGTCGATGTCGATGTCGATGTCGATGTCGATGTCGCCGTCGCTGTCCCTGTCGCTGTCGCTATCGGCGTCGCTGTCGCTGTCACTGTCGACGTCACCCCGCCGGGCGTGCGTCCCCGAATCATCCCCGCCGCGGCCACCCCCTGCAGCTCGGCCACCGACTTTTCAATCCGCTCCAGGTCCTTCCGCGCTTGTCGCGACGACAAGAACGCCAGGACCGAGAGGACCAGCGCCGGCAGGAAAAACACCACGCCGGCGCAGACGAAACCGAGGAGAAAGTCGTCGTCCATGTGCCGCCTAGTCTAAGGGGCGCGAAGAAAGCCGCTCGTCAAGCCGTGGCGGGCGGGTCACCGGCGTTGCCGTTTGTGATCGTCGCGGAGTCAACGTTCGTCGCCAGGGTCACCGGCGGCTGCTTGCGCAACCAGGCCCACAGCGCCGCACCGCCGGCGAGCATCACGATGCATCCCCACTGGGCCGGCGTGAGCGGACCCCAGCGCACGTCGGCGTTCTTGAGATCGGTGTTGCGCAAAAAGTCCATGAAGAAGCGCACCGGCGCATACATGAAGGCCCAGAGCACCGCGAAGCTACCGGGTTTCCAGGCCCGGTCGCGACAGGCCCAGAAAACCGCCGCGATCACCATGGTGTAAAGCGACTCGTAGAGCCCGAGGTCGTGGCGCACCCCCATCCCGGGGAACCGCTCCTCGAAGTTGACCCCGAGGAAGAAGTCCGTCTGTCGCCCGATGTGGTCGTGGACGATGGCGCAGCCGGCCCGGCCGAAGATCCACGCGAAGGGGAACGCGAACATCACCTGGTCGGCGTGTTGCCAGAATGGCCGGGGACGGATCCAGCGAAAGAACGCCGTCGCCCCGAAGACCGCCCCGAAGAACCCGCCGAAGGAAGAGAAGCCCTTCCACACGTAGATGAGCGACCAGATGCCGTCGGCCTCGTACTGCTCGGGGTGGTAGGCCAGGACGTGCACGAGGTGGCCGCCGATGAAGCCCGAGAGCACGGTAAACACGATGCCATCGACGATGTCGCGCACGTCGAGGCCCGCCTTGATGGCGCGCGCCCGCGCGATCTCGAGCCCAATGAGGAAGCCGCCGGTCACGAGGATGCCCCAGGGATCGAGCGGGATGCCGAGGACAGTCTTGGTGGGGATGCTGAAGTAGGGAAGCACGCGAGTACCGGGCCGCGTGATAACTCGGGCCGACTGCTGGCCCGCACGGCCTTGCGGCTGTGCCTTTCCCCACCGGAGCGAACATGTCGGTCTACACCAACGACGCGCTGATCGAGGGCGTCCGTCGCGACGACGTCCTCGCCTGGCTCTCGGAGCCAAAAAACCACGTGAAGATCCTCGAGGGCGCGTGGGACGGTCTCAAGGAAAACGGCCCCGGAAACTACGAGCTGCAGTGCAACAGCAAGCCCCGCGCGCGCGAGATCAAGTACAGCTTCGAGCGCGTAGACGAGGAGCACGGCGGTCGCCGGGTGCACGTGGGCCTCGAGGGGCGCCACGTCAATGGGAAGCTCCAGTACAGCCTCCGCACCATGAAGCCGTCGACGAACACGCTGGTCACCTTGCACGTGGATCTCTACGGCAACGGCTACCTGCTGATGGTCGCGGAGAAGCTCGGCCTGCGGGAGCGGCTCGACAAGGCCTTCGCCACCATGGTCGACAACGCCCGCCGCGAGATCCTGGCCGCGAAGAAGTAGCGTCGCTACTTGGCTCGGCGCCGCGCCAGGAGCGGGGTGGCGAGGAGCAGCAACAGCGCGCTGCTGGTGCCGCTGGATGAGCAACTGCACTCGCCGGAAGCCACCACGGCGCCGGTGTCCTCCGCGTCACAGGCGCTGAGGCCGTCGTCCACCTCGCCGTTGCAATCGTCGTCGATGCCGTTGCAGGACTCCTCGGCGGCGGGGAACACGCTGGCATCGGCGTCGTCGCAGTCGTTGCTCGACCCCGACTCCCCGCCGTCCTCGCAGGCAAGGTTGGCGCTCGCCACGCTCTCCGCGCCGCCGAAGCCGTCGCCCTCCTCGTCGGCGTGGCAGAGCTCGTCGCCGTCGCAGTCCTCGTCGATCCCGTCGGCCACGAGCTCCTCGGCGCCCGGGTACACGCTTGCCTCGGCGTCGTCGCAGTCGTCGCTGTTCGGCGCGGCGCCGCCGCCCTCGCAGGCGAGGTTGCCGAGCGTCGTGCTCTCGGTGCCATGCGCGTCGCCATCGGCATCCACGAAGCAGACCTCGCTGCCGTCGCAGTCCTCGTCGATCCCGTTGGCCTCGCGCTCGGGGGCGGCCGGGTAGGCGAGGGCGTTGCCATCGTCGCAGTCGGAGGGATCGGCGCTCACCCCGGTCACGCCGCAGCCAAGCACGGCGGAGAGCTCGGTGCTGGCCGCGTTACCGAAGCCGTCGGCGTCGGCGTCGGTGTAGCAGGCCTCCATGCCGTCGCAGTCGGCGTCGATCCCGTCGGCGGGCAGCTCGGTAGCCCCGGGGAAACGCGCGGCGTCGGCGTCGTCGCAGTCGTCAGTCCGGCTCGACTGGCCGGTGCTCGAGCAGCTGAAGTCGCTGGTCTGCACCTCGGCGGTGCCGCCCACGCCGTCGAGATCGCCATCGATGAAGCAGCTCTCGAGGCCGTCGCAGTCCTGGTCGACGCCGTCGCCCCCGAGTTCGGGCGCGCCCGGGTACACGCTGGCCAGGGCCGCGTTGCAGTCGTCGGACGCCGCTGACTCGTAGGCGCCGTCGCAAGCGAGGTCGGCGCTCGCGACGGTGCTGGTGTCGCCGTGCGCGTCGCCGTCCACGTCGAAGTAGCAGCTCTCGCCGCCGTCGCAGTCCTGGTCGATGCCGTCGGCCACCACTTCCGGTGCCCCGGCGTAGGTGGCGCTCGCCTCGTCGTCGCAGTCCGTGCTGCTCGTCGCCTCGCCGCCGTCGGTGCAGTCGAGATCGGCACTGGCGACGGTGTTCGCGCCGCCCTGTCCGTCCCTGTCGGCATCGATGTAGCAGGCGTCGCCGCCGTCGCAGTCCTGATCAACGCCGTCGGCCAGCGTCTCCGCCGCGCCCGGGTAGGCGAGGGCGTCGCTCTCGTCGCAGTCGTCGGCGCTCTCGCTCTCGCCGCTGTCGGTACAATCGAGGTCGGTGCTCGTCACGACCTCGGTGCCGCCGTGGTCGTCGCCGTCGGCGTCAACGTGGCAAACGTCGCCGCCATCGCAGTCCTGGTCAACCCCGTCGGCCACCGTCTCGGGCGCGCCCGGGTACACGCTGGCAAGGGCGCCGTCGCAGTCCCCGGTCGTGGCGGCGGTGCTGGCCTCGCCAACGTCGGCGCAGTCGCTGTCGGTCGACGCCACCGTGGCGCCGCTACTGTCGAGGTAGCCGTCGCCGTCGCCGTCGGCGAGGCAGGTCTCCGCGCCGTCGCAGTCCTGGTCAATCTCGTCGCCCGTGGCCTCGGTGGCGGCGGGGCTACGCGAGGCGTCGGCGTCGTCGCAGTCCGTCTCGGGGTCGCCCGCGCGCCCCTCCCCGGCGTCGTCGCAGTCGGCGTCGCTGCTCGCCCGCGTGTCGCCGCTCCCGTCGAGGTATCCGTCGTTGTCGTCGTCGTCGTAGCAGGTCTCGGCGCCATCGCAGTCGCTGTCCACCTCGTCGCCGGTGCGCTCGGTGGCCCCCGGGCTCAGCGAGGCGCTGGTGTCGTCGCAGTCGGTGGTGGCCGCCGTCGCGAGCGCCTCGTAGGCGTCACTGCAGTCGCTGTCGGTGCTGGCGCGCGTGTCGCCGCTGGTGTCGAGGTAGCCGTCGTCGTCGTCGTCGTCGTAACAGAGCTCGGCGCCGTCGCAGTCCTGGTCGACACCGTCGGCCACCGTCTCCGTGGCCCCCGGACGCACGCTGGCGCTCTCGTCGTCGCAGTCCGTGGTGAGGTCGGTGGCCACGCCCTCGTAGGCGTCGTCGCAGTCGGTGTCGCTCGATGCGCGCGTGTCGTTCGCGGTGTCGAGGTAGCCATCGTCGTCGTCGTCGTCGTAGCAGGTCTCGGCGCCGTCGCAGTTGCGGTCCACCCCGTCGCCGGTGCTCTCGGTGGCGCCGGGACGGATGCTGCTGCTGGTGTCGTCGCAGTCGGTGGTGGGGTCGGTGTTCAGGCCCTCGTAGCTGTCGGCGCAGTCGGTGTCGGTGCTGGTGCGGGTGTCGCCCGCAGTGTCGAGGTAGCCGTCGTTGTCGTCGTCGTCGTAACAGACCTCGGTGCTCGTGCAATCGCCGTCAACGCCGTCGCCCACGGTCTCGGTGTTGCCCGGGTAGCGCGCGGCGCTACTGTCGGCGCAGTCGGTGGTGAGGTCGCTGCTCGAGCCCTCGTAGGCGTCGTCGCAGTCGGTGTCACTGGAGCTACGCGTATCCCCGGTGGTGTCGAGGAAACCGTCGTCGTCGTCGTCCTCGTAGCAGGTCTCGGCGCCGTCGCAGTTGTAGTCCACCTCGTCGCCGGTGGTCTCGGTCGCGCCGGGACGGATGGAGCTACTGCTGTCGTCGCAATCGGTCGTCGCGTCGGTGCTCGTGCCCTCGTAGCTGTCGGTGCAGTCGCTGTCGTTGTTGGCGCGGGTGTCGCCGCTCGTGTCCAGGTAGCCGTCGTTGTCGTCGTCGTCGTAACAGGCGTCGTAGTTGTCGCAGTCCTGGTCGATACCATCCCCCACGGTCTCGGTGGCACCCGGGTAGCGGGTGGACGACGCGTCGCTGCAGTCGGTGGTGGGGTCGCCGCTCGAGCCCTCGTAGCTGTCGTCGCAATCGGTGTCGGTGGAGCTGCGCGTGTCGGCGGTGGTGTCGAGGTAGCCGTCGTTGTCGTCGTCGTCGTAGCAGGTCTCGGCGCCGTCGCAGTTGTAGTCCACCTCGTCGCCGGTGGTCTCGGTGGCCCCGGGGTGGATGTTCTCGTCGGTGTCGTCGCAATCGTCGGCGGTGCCGCTCCCGGGGTAGTAGCCGTCGCCGTCGGCGTCGAGCGTGCCCTGGTACACGTAGGCCGCGCCGGAGCTGGTGCTGTAGGAGCCCGGTGCGCCGGCGATGAAGTCGTCGTAGCCGTCCCTGTTCACGTCGCCCGCCGCGTCGATGTCCCAGCCGAGCGAGCTGAGCGAGGAGCCCGACACGCTGCCGATGTAGGTGGTGTCGAGGCCGCTGGCGCTGCCCTGGTACACCTTGACGCTGCCGCTGCCGAGGTAGGCGCCGATGGCGATGTCGTCGTAGCCGTCGCCATTGATGTCGCCGACGCCGGCGGTGCGCGAGCCGAAGTAGGAGCTCGACGAGCCCGACAACGACGTGGTGGAGGTGGGGGTGAGGCCCGTCGACGTGCCCATGTGGATGTAGACGGAGCTGGCGGAAGAGCTGTTGTAGCCAACGATAAAGTCGTCGTAGCCGTCGGCATTGAGATCGCCGGCAAAGTCGCTCCCGAGCCCGTAGCCGACGCCTGAGGCGGGGGCGGTCAAGGTGACACAGGCGGTGCTGGAGAAGCTGCCGCTGCCGCCGCAGTACACGTTGACCTCGTCGGTGGCCGAGGCCGCGATGTCGTCGTAGCCGTCGCCGTTCTGGTCGCCGCCCCCGGTGACGGTCATGCCAAGGTAGTCGTAGGCACCGCCGGTGATTGTCGTCGACGCGCTGCTGGGGATACCCGTGCTCGAACCAAGGTAAACGTAGACCGCACCGTAGTAGCTCGACCGGTACGGCGCCCCGATGGCGATGTCGGCGTAGCCGTCGCCGTTGACGTCGCCCGCGCCGGCCACGCTGTAGCCGTAGTAGCCGCCCGAGGCGCTGAGACTCCGGGCGGCGGTGCTGGAGATGCCGCTCGCGGAGCCGTGGTACACGTAGGCGGCGCCCTGGTAACTACTGGCGTTGTAGGCACCCACGACGAGATCGTCGTAGCCGTCGCCGTTGACGTCGCCCGCCCCGCGGACCGCCGCGCCGAACATGGCGGCGGCGGCACCGGCGATGGTCGTGGCCGGGGCCGGGTCGAGGCCGCTGGCCGAGCCGTGGAACACGTACACGCGGCCCACGGAGCTACTGTCCCCCGCAGCGCCCACGGCGATGTCGTCGTAGCCGTCGTTGTTGACGTCGCCCGCGCCGGCCACCGAGTAGCCAAGCCGGTAGGAGGTGCTCGACGTGTCGCTCCACGCGGCGGTGTAGGTGACCGGGTCGATGTGGATCGGGTAGGCGGCGGTGCTGTCGTCTACGCGGACGAGAAGCTCGTTGCCGTCGACCTCGAACCAGGCATCGAGCGCCGCGCCGTGGGCGTCGGTGGCGAAAAGGTCGGCGTGAGTGAAAACGCGCTCCTGGCCCACGAGCCGCACGCTGCCATCGTCCACCCGCAGAAGCTCGGCGCCCTCGACCAGGAGGCGCAGCCCGAGGGCGCCGTGTCCCGCCGCGGGCGCCGCCACGTCCCACCCGTTTTCCACCCGGCCCGGCACCGACGACCACCACTCCAAGAGCTCGCCGCGCTCGTACTCCAGCTGCGGCGCGCAACCGCCGTCGAGGGTCGTGGCCTCGGAGCATCCACCGATCCCGGGCGCGACGGGCCAGATCTCGAGCATGGCATCGTCGCGACCCCACGCCAAGAGCGACATGGTCACCCGGTCGCGACCGGCGCTCAAGACGACGCCCCGCTCGTCGAAAGCGACGGCCATCCCCATCAGCGGCTGGTAGGCCCGGAAGCCGCCGGCGACGGGACGGATCTGCGCCACATCCGCCTCGATGCGCGCCTCGACGGTGTCCGTCCACCGGGGGCTCGCGGGTGCCGTGTCGACGCCGCTCGGGGTGGCCGCGTCCAGGCAGGCAAGGAGGGCGAGGGGCGCGAGAACGGAGACACGGCCGAGCAGCGACATCTGCGAACGGTAGCGCGGCCCCCGGCCGTCCCGCCGCGACTTGACAGCCTGCTCACTGGGCGGCTTTTCGCCCCCCCTCCCGTCGAATCCGATAGGCTGCGCGGCGATGCCCAACATCGTCCTGAAGCCCTACCCGAATCCGTCCACCTACCGCAAGATCGCCGCCAACGCCTGGGACCATCCCTTCGACCCCCACGTGTACGGTTCGCTCGAGATTCGCAGCGAAAAACTAGAGGCGTGGATCCAGAAGAAGCGCGAGGACACGGGTGAGAAGGTGACCGTCGGCACCGCCGTGGCGCGGGCGCTGGCGATGATCATCAAGAAACACCGCTCGCTGAACTCGCTGGTGCGCTTCGGCAACCTCTACCAGCGTGAAGATATCGACATCTTCGTGCAGGTGGTCGTGGAAGACGCCCAGAGCATCGGCAAGGCCGACCTCTCCGGCGTGAAGATCAAGAACGCCGACCGGCTCGACGTGGCGGCCATCGGCAAGGTGATCCGCGAGCGCGCCGCGAAGATCCGCGCCGGGCAGGACGAGGAGTTCAACAACACGAAGAACTCGCTCGCCGCGATGCCGGGGTTCATCATCTACTACCTGCTTCGATTCCTGGACTTCCTCCAGTACACGCTGAACATCAACCCGAAGTTCCTCGGCACCCCGGGCGACCCCTTCGGCTCGGCGATGGTCACCAACGTGGGCGTGTTCGGTCTCACCGTGGGCTACGCGCCCTTCTTCCCGCAGGCGCGCACGCCGATCATCATCACGCTCGGCACCATCGAGGAAAAACCCATCGTCGAAGATGGCAAGATCACCATCGGGCGGGTGCTCCACGTGAACGGCACCTTCGACCACCGCGTGGTTGACGGCTACCATGCCGGCGTCGTCGCGCGGGAGTGTCGCGTCCTGCTCGAGAACCCGGAACGGCTCGACGACATCGAGGGTTAGCGCCGCATGCTGTTTGTCGCCCTTTTCGCCACCGCCCTCGCCGCGCGGCCATCGCCCGTGGTCCTCGACCTGTGGCGGGGCTGGCCGGGCGCTGACAAGGTGTTCGTGGAGGCGCACTTTCCTAACGGCGAACGCGGATTGTTCCTCGTCGACACCGGCGCGGCGATCTCCGTCCTCAGCACCGAGGCCGCCGAGCGACTCGGCCTCGAGGTGGGCGACGGGCCAGGACGTGTGTCTGGACTGTCGGGTAGTGTCCCGTGGCGCCGGGCGCAGATCCCGTCGCTCTACCTGGGCAACTTCGAGGTGGCCGCAATCGACGTGGCGGTCGGCGTCCCGGGCGCGCCCGAGTACGCCGGCGTCCTGCCGGTCGACGGCATCCTCGGCAACAACGTCTGGATGAACTTCACGCTGGTGGTCGACTACCCCGCCGACCAGATCGAGCTCTACGTGCCCGGCAGCTACAAGCCGCGCGGCAAGGGCAGCGCGATGGAGGCCGACGGCTACCACGTGCTCACCGACGTGATCGTAGAGGCCGACCGCGGCAACGACGAGCGCCTGGTGGCGCCGGTGCGCATCGAGATCGACACCGGCGCGGCCGACACCTCCTTCTGGTGCCAGACCGGCGAGCCCTTCCGCAGCATCACAACGCTCGGGATCGAACCAACCTCCGGCATCGGCGCCGACCTCGACCGAGTGCCCGACTTCCAGTTCCTCACCGAGACCCGTCGTATCCCAGTGCTGTCGTTATCGACCGGCGGCCGGAAGGTGAAATACGAGGGCAGCTTGCGGTGGAACTCTCCGGATTTCACGGCGGAGAGTTGCCAAGTGACGCCGGGGCTCCTCGGCTACGAGACGATGAAGGCCCACCGCGCCGTCTTCGACTACGCCAACGGTCGCTTCGTCCTCGAGAATGCGCGCAAACACCGCACCTTCGAGGCTACGAAAGCCTGGCTCGCAAACGATGTTGCACGGCATGGCGACGACTTGTCCCGGGCGGAGGCACGCGTGCCGGTGATGGTGGCCACCGGCGACCGCGAAGGCGCGCGCACCTTCCTGGAGCGCGCGATCGCCGCGACGCCCAGCGACGCCCGGCTGGTGGTGCTCGCGGCGCGGCTCGATCGCAACGAGGGGAAGGAGGCCGAGTCGCTGGCTCGACTCGCGACGCTAAGCCCGGCGCAGCTGGCCGAGGAACGCGAGTGGGTGGCCTACCTCGGGAGCCTCGGGGCCACCGGCCGCGGGGCCGAGGCCCTCTCCCTCGCCGAGGCAGCGGTGGCCACCGGTCACGACGACGTCGACTGGCGGCAGGAGCTGCTCGTTGGGCTCTCCGATTGCCTACTTGCCGCGGGGCGGCCCGCCGACGCGCTGCGGGCCCTCGACGAGGCCATCGCCATTGACCGCGGCGGCAGCGGCTTCCTCTTCCGTCGCGCGCTCATCGCCCTCGCCGACGGCGACCGCTACGGCGCGATCTCCACGCTGCGGGCCCTCATCGACGTGTACCCCATCGGCGGGCAGTCGCTGTGGCTCTACGCGCTGCACCTCGCCGAGGCCGACGAGGCCACCTTCCGCGCCGACGTGTCACGCGCGATGGGACGCCTCCATCCGGGCATGGAGCCCTACGACTTCGTGGGCGCCGCGCTCCGCGTCGTGGGCGACGAGGCCGAGGCCCGGGAGTGGCTCTCGAAGGGCTACAAGCGGGACTGCGCGCCGATGAAGCGCGGCGCAAGTCGCGACAACTGTGACGCATGGTACTGGGCGCTCGAGGGCGACAAGCTCGACGAGGCCAAGGCGCGGATCGACCGGGCCATCGCGGCCGAGCCCGAGAACAGCGCCTTCCGCGACACCGCGGCGGTGATCGCCTACGCACGGGGCGACCTCGACGAGGCGCGGGTCCAGGCCCGGGCTGCAGCTCGTCTCTCCCCCGACGACCCGTATCTGACGTGGCAGCTCCGCCGTATGGAAGGTCGGGAGAAACCATGATCCTCGCTCTGCTTGGCTTCCTCTGGGCAGGCGAGCCCACCGCGGAAACACCGCCCCCCGACACCGCCAGCGTCGCGGCGGTCTACGACGGCGACACGATGACGCTCTCCACCGGCGACCGCGTGCGCCTGCGCTGGGTGAACACCCCGGAGCTCAAGCCCCTCGAGGCCTACGGCGTGGAAGCGCGCGAGTTCGTGGCCGCGATGGTGCTCCAGAAGAGCGTGCGCCTGTTGTACGGCCACACCACGCGCGACGGCTACGGGCGCCTCCTGGCCGGCGTGGAGCTCGATGGGAAGAACCTCTCGATCGCCATCCTCGAGCAAGGCCTCGGGCATCTCTTCGTCATCCCCCCCGACGAGACCGACCTCGCCCCCTTCGTCGCCGCGCAGGAGAAGGCCCGCGCCGCACGCCGGGGCATCTGGTCGAGCGAACGTTTCCAGGGCGTTCTGCACATCACGTCCTTCCACGCCAACGCCGACGGCGACGACCGCAGCAACGTCAACGGCGAGTACCTGCGCATCTGCAACGTGGCCGGCGAAGCCCAGGACCTCGGCGGCTTCCGCATCGCCGACATCAGCGGCAAGTCCTGGACGTTCCCCGCCGTGATCGTGCCCGCGGGCAACACCGTGAAGGTGCACAGCGGCAAGGGCGCCGACCAGCTCGACCCCGCCGCCCAGCTCGAGGTGTACCTCGGCAGTCGCGACCCGATCTGGAACAACACACAGGATCGCGCCACGATCTACGACCGGTACGGCCGCGTCGTGGATACCCGCGAACACCACGTCGACGACCCCAATCCCTGAGCGCCCGTGGACGAGTCCCTCTTTCGAGCCCTCAACGGCACCTACGAGACGGCCGACCTCTGGTGGGACCTCTTCGACAACCCAGCCGTCATCGGCATCTTCGTGGTGGGCGTGGCGCTGGCCGCCTGGCACGCGGGCGAGCGCCGCTACCTGCTCCCCGCACTTCTCGCCGTGGCCATCTGCGATCTCGGCTGCGCCCGAGCACTCAAGCCCCTCTTCGACCGCGAGCGACCCTGCGCCGTGCTCGAAGACGTCGCGATGCGCCCTACGCCCAGCGGGTACCTGTGCGGGAGCGGACGATCGATGCCGTCGTGCCACGCTGCCAACAGCGCGGCGCTCGCGGCGGCCCTCGGCTCTCCGGTGCTCGCGGCGGTGTCGCTCGCCACGGGCCTTTCTCGTGTCGCGACAGGACAGCACTGGCCCAGCGACGTGCTCGCTGGCTGGGCCCTCGGCGCGGGCCTCGGCGCGGGCATTCGCTATCTTTTCCAGCGGGCGCTCGGTTGGCGCTGAGGGCGGTCTTCGTCGACGCGGCCGGCACACTGCTCCGCACGCGCGAGCCGGTGGGCATCACCTACGCCCGAGCGGCGCGGGGTGCGGGGCACGAGGTCGACCCGGTGATCGCCCAGGCGCGCTTTCGAACCGCGCTCCTCGCCCGGCGAGGGCAAGCCCAGGTGGGCGACGGTCGCGCCTTCTGGCGGCCGGTGGTGGCCGAGTCGGTCGGCATCGACGACGAGGCGCTCTTCGAGGAGCTCTACGCCGCCTTCGCCCGCCCGCAGGCCTGGTGGATCGACAGCGAGGCGCTTCGCGTCCTCGGGGTGTTGTCGCGACAGGGTGTTCGCCTGGGGATCATCTCCAACTGGGATGAACGCCTTCGGCTGCTCTACCACCGGTTCGCACTCGACCGGCTCTTTCCCTACCTTTTCGTCTCCGCCGAGCTCGAGGTCGAGAAGCCCGACGCCGCCATCTTCCACGAGGCTTGTCGCGTGGTGGGCGTGGCCCCGCGCGATGCGGTGCACGTGGGCGACGACGAGGAGGCCGACGTGGCCGGGGCCAGTCGCGCCGGCCTTCTGGGGCTGCACTACGACGACGACCGGGGCTGGCGTTACATCGAGGGCGAGATCAGTCGCTTGCGACGCGGAGCGGGGCTCTACGGGGGCCTGTACCGCCGCTAGCGGGCCTTGACGTTGGCGAGGGCCCACTCGTTGGTGAAGTAGCCCGTCCCCTCCTGGGGGCGCATCGGGCTGTCGCGACGGCTGTACACCTCGTCGCGCAGGAAGCTCGCGAGGAGCTGGCGACCGGGTTGCCCGTGGTTGAGCCACCGTTCGCGCAGGCGACGGTAGACGACCTCCTCCGAGGCCCCTGGCGGGGTGGCGGCGATCTTCCGCAGGGCGGTGTCGAGGTAGGCGGCGGTGCTCGCGTCGTGCTCAACCTGCGCTTCTTCGAAGATGTCGCTCAACCAGTCCAGGTACGAGGCCACGGGCGCTCCGGGGGGGCGCGTTCGCTAACCCGCCCCTCTCGCGCCGCGCAGGTGGATCCGATCCCTGCTGCGGAGGCCCTGCCCATGTTCACCTTTTCCGCGTTTTTCTTTGCCTGTGCGCCCGAGTCCCTCGAAATCACATCGACCGACGCGCCGCTCGCCGAGGTGGAGACCCTCGTCGTGCGGGTAGACGGCTACGACCCCGCCGTCGACGGTGAGATGGTCGTCGACCTCGTCCCCTACATGGCCGGGAGTCCAGCGGTGTACGGCAGCCCGGTCGCGTACGGCGTGGTCCAGGTCGACGGTGACGCGGAGATCCCCCTTCCCGTTGGACCGGAGCCACTCGACGACGAGCTGCTCGAAGCCCGCTTCCGCGTGGTGCTCCACCCCTTGATCGACGGCGTGCCCGGCCCCGTCCAGGCGCTCCTCCCCGACAGCCTCGTGTGGCGCGACCTCGGCGACCCGCAAGGTGCCCCCACCGGCTGGTCGGTGGAGAAGAAGCGCGGGAACAGCACCACGTGGCGGACGCTACCTGAGCTCGTGAAGCTGCCCATGAACTTCCTCACCGAGGAGGAGCTCACTCTCGGGGGCCCGATCATGCTGGATGGCGACGCCGAGGTCGGCGTGGTGCTGGTCGCGGGCGGCGAGATCGTGCCGGGCGTGGTGGGCGTGGCGATGGACGGCCGCTGGGGCCTGCACCTCAACAGCGTGCCGACAGCGCTGCGGAGCGCGGGCGCGCAAGCACACCCCGTGGCCTACGTGGAGCGCGACGGCGAGCTTGGCTGGGATCCCAAGGTGGAGCCACGCGTGGGTGAAGCCTGCGTGGCCGGGCGCCCCATCGGCGTGAGCGCGCAGCCGGAAACGATCGACGTGGGCGAAGCCGCAGCCATGGCCGCGCAGCGCCTCGTGCCCGGCCTGAACGCGGTCCGGAGCGAGTACGGCCGCGCCGTTGGGGTGCGCGACATCGATAGCGTCGAGCTCGCCGCCTCCTGCGAATAGCGTCTCGTCACGACAGGAGGGGCCGCCCCGAAAAACCTCGGGCGGCCCCTCAAGTCTTTTTGCGCGGCGTCCGATGTGATGGGTGTCCCGAATCCACCGGGTACGGAGGAAACAACCTATGCGAATCTCTGCTTTTGTCATCGTACTTGGCGCCGTCGGCTGCTCCGTCGAGGAGGGCTTCGATGCCGATTCCACCAGCGCGGCCCTCGCCTCGCCCACCGTCACCGTCTACGTCGGCCCGATGTCCGCGTCGCAGGTTTCGATCATTCCGGTCCGCTTCGACGAGAACGACGAGGTCACGTGGGCCGGTTCGGCCATCGCCAGCGGCGACGTGGTGGAAGGCGTGGCCACGCTGACCCTGCCGTCCCGCGCGCCCGGTCGTCACCTCGACCCTGCGGACCGCAAGGCCCCGGTCACTTACGCGGTCTTCGCCCGCAGCGTCGACGAGGAGGGCATGGCGGCCGCCTACGTCGGCGTCGGCGCCTCGACGGTCACCTACCTGCCCGCCAAGAAGGATGGGAACACCCGCGGCTGGTACGTCACCGGCTACGACAAAGACGGCGAGTTCGACTACGGCAGCACCGACGTTCCCATCGAGGTGGGCGACGAGATCGAGCCCATCGGCCAGGTCAGCATCGCCGGCACCCGGGGCGACCTCGGGGAGCCGAGCGACTTCGAGTACCGCATCGGCATGATGAGCGACGAGGGACCGGTCGAGGGCTGGACCACCGCGCTGGAGGCGGAGTGGAGCCTCACCTTCAGCGGCGCTGTCGACGTGGAGCCGGGCGACGCCATGGGCTTCCTCGCCACCATCATCACGCCGGCCGTGTACATCGACCAGGACCAGGACAAGGAGTGGAGCGAGACGGACCCGGTCGTGGGCAGCCTCTGCAGCGGTGCCGACCCCATCGTGGCGGTCCAGGTGGGCATCGCCTACAGCCCCAGCGCCGCGTGGTCGGTGAGCAGCAAACACTTCGGTACCGGCTGGGGCATCTACGCCGCTGGCGAGGGCGGCCTCCGCAAGATCGACGACCCGGGCGCGCTCGGCTTCGCGGCCAACGCGGACTGCGCTGCGGCGATGGAAGGCGGCGGCGAGGAGGGCGAGGGCCAGTAGGCCTCGCACCCGCGGGCTCGTCGACTCACTCGGCGAGGAACGGCAGGCCGGTCGGCTCCGCGAGGGGCGGCCGGCCTCGCCAGTTAAGCGCCTCCAGTCCGTAGCTATCGCTCAATGCGGCGAGCTTCTCCGCGTAGCGGGGGTCGGTCGCGTAGCGACCCTCCAGGGCCTCGGCAAAGGCGCGCGGGTCTTCTCCCGCGGCCCGGGCGATCGCGTAGCGGGGCGAGGTGCCCACCACCCGGGCGTGGTCGGCCATCGACTCGGCGAAGGAGTGGTAGCTGCGGAAGGGCGCCGAGCGGACCTGCCGACGCCCGCGGCTGTACTCCACCACCCGGCGGCGCTCCGAGCCCGCGGTCCCCTCCCCCTTCATGCCGAAGAGGTTGTAGCCCGGGGCCGAGCGGCCCCAGCCACTCTCTAGGATGGCCTGGGCCATCGTGATCGAGGCCGGCACGCCGAACTGCCAGTCACCCACCACCGCCCCCGGCGCGATGGACCGGAGAAACTCGCCGCGTGCACCGCCGGGAAAGGCCGCGAGGCTCGACGCTGCCTCGGCGCGCATCGTGGCGGCTTCGAGCACCAGCGACTGGAGGGCCTCGGGGTCGAGCGGAGCGGCCAGGTCGATATTGGCGCTGGGGGCGAGCTCCGCGAGGTCGGCGAGAGCGTGGTCGAGCGCGTCGAGCTTCTCGCGCGGCTCGACATGGTCTTGGGCCGCGTCGAGCCGAGCACGCAGGATGGCGGCCGGCCCTCGCCAGCGCGAGGCGCCCACCTCGTCGAGACCGGCAGCCCCCGGCTGGACGGCGGGCAATGCGAGCCCGGCGCACAGTAGGACGAAGCCAAGAAAAGTCCCGAGTCGCAGCGTCGCTTCCGGAGAGGGGGCCCAAGTAACGAAAACCGAGCTTTGAGCAAGCATTGACGCGTCAAGAGCGACCGACCGGGCCAGGAGCGGTCCGCGTGAATACGATGCCGGCGGCAGTCGTACCGATGATCGTGATTCTCGCCGCCCTCGCCTTGGCCAACGCGGAAGCGCAGACGCCCATGCTGCCGGTGCCCCCCGACGCGCGTTTTGCGCTCGCCTACTACTGCAGCCCCACCTGCTCCAACGACGAACTCGACGCGCTGGACTCCGCGCTCGCGGCCATCGAGTCGAGCGATGGCTTTTCCGACCACGTGGCCACCCCCCAGCGGATCATGGGACTGGGTGGCGCCGATTTTGGCATCCCCGACGCCGACTTCGTGGCCGCCTATGGCGTGGGCATCGACGACCCCGCTCCGCTCGCCGCCTCGCAGATGGTGGTCCTCGCCTGGTTCGCCTCGCCGCGCGAACGGGCGATCGACACCTTCGCCGCCGCGCACGGCGCGTTCGCCGAGCTCGCGCACGGCAACGGCGGGTGGGTCGAAGACCTCGACACGCAGAGCCTCTTCAGCGCCGAGGCGTGGATCTCCCGCGACCCCCGCGGCCCCATCGACAGCTGGTTCGTCATCGAAGACGACGCCGAGACCGACGACGACCCCGTGGTGTCGGTCACCACCCGCGGCTTGCGACGCTACGGCGACTTCGAGTTGCTGGTCCCCGAGGTCGATGCTGCCGTAGCCCCCGACGTTGGCTGGGCGCTTGGTGCTATCGCCACCACCTTGCACCCCATGGGCGACTTCGGCAGCAGCGTGAACATCGACGCCGAGAGCGCGGTGGGCACCGCCACCTTGGAGTTCGTCTCACCCTCGGCCGAGGACCCCACCGCCGCGGTGCTGAAAGTGAACTTCGAGGGCTCCATCACCGTCCCGGTCGACGAGCCCGCGCCGCGCGAGACGGACGAGGCTCCCCCGATGGCGACCGCCGCACCCCCAGCTGCAGCCGTGGCGGAGGCGCCGTCCACGCTGTCCGAGGCCCGCGCCGCCGTGCGCGCCGCGCTGGCTGGCCCGTTGCGCGCGGCCTTCCAGCAGGGCCTTGCCGACAACGAGGTGATCGCGGTGAGCGTGCCCTTCCGCAATCGAAGCGGCGGCAGCGAATACCTCTGGGTCGAGGTCGATCGCTGGGACGACCGGGGAATGGGGGGCCGACTGGCCACGGAACCCTACGACGTCAACGGCCTCCACAAGGGCGACACCGTCGCGGTCAACGTCGCCGACATCTACGACTTCGTGTGGAAGAAAGCCGACGGCAGCAAAGAGGGCAACGTCACACGACCCTTTCGCGACTGAAGCGCCGGTAGGCAGCGTCGAGGTCGAGCACCTCGTCGGCGCGGGTCCCCTCCCCCGCTCGCACCTCGGCCAGGATCAGCTTGGAGCCAAGGCGTGCCCGACGCGCCACGTGGGTACCGGGTCGCGACAACATCGGCTCCCTCTCCACCCGCGTGACCACGCAAACACGCGGCGCGAGCTGGAGCCCGGTGTCGACGAAGTCGGCAACCGTCGCGATCGACATGGTTCGAGCCGTCGCCTTGTGGCGGTCAGGCGAGACGGGACCCTCGGCGGGGAAAAACCACGGCGGGTTCGTGACCACGACGTCGGCCCGTTTGAGTGAGGGAACGGTCCCCCGGCGCACCGCGAGGTGGTGCACGGGCAGCTCCCGTCGCGACAGTCGTGCATTGACGCGGGCGAGCGCGGTCCACGCCCGGTCCCGTTCAACTGCCTCCACGTCCAGACCGGCGTGAGCCAACAAGAGCCCCACGATTCCGCTTCCGGCGCCGAGGTCGATGGCGCGACGGGCGGGTAAGCCGAGGGCGAAATGCGCGAGGGCGTACACCTCCACCCCGAACCGATACCCCCTCGTCGGCTGCAAGACAGACAGCCCCGGCGCCGGCGAGGCCACGTCGAGCCGTCCAAGCGCGCCACTCACCTACAGGCCGATGTCGCCGCGCCAGGCCGCGCCCGCGAAACGCACCTCGGCCACACCCTGGTAGGCCCTGCTGCGTGCCGCCTCGGCGCTCGGACCCAGCCCGGTGACACCCAGGACGCGGCCCCCGGTGGCCCAGAGCGCACCGTCGTGACTTGATGTGCCGGCATGGTAGACGACGAGGTCGTCGCTGTCTCTCGGGAGCTGGGTGATGGTCGCGTGGGCGCCGCGCGCCGGGTAGTCGGCCCCCGACACCACTACGCAACAGGCGTGTCGCGACGAGAACCGCAGTCGCTCCCCCGGCAGCTCACCCCGGGCGGCGCCGAGGAACCAGGGCACGGGATCCTCGTCGAGGAGGGTCATCAGGGGTTGGCACTCCGGGTCGCCAAAGCGCACGTTGAACTCCAGCAGCTTGGGGCCGCTGTCGGTGAGCATGAAGCCGCCGTAGAGGACGCCACGGAAAGGCACGCCATCGGCCTTCATGCCGAGCACGGCCCGCCGCAGCACATCGTGGCAGGTTGCCAGCGTGGCCTCGGGCACGCTCACCGGCGCGATGGCCCCCATGCCACCGGTGTTCGGACCGAGATCGCCGTCGAATCGGCGTTTGTGGTCGCGCGCGGGGAGCAGGGGGACAACGCGCGTGCCATCGGCGATGCCGAGCACGGAGAGCTCCGGACCCTCCAGCCGCTCCTCGAGAAGCACATCGGCGTCGGGACGCGCGGCGAAGGCCTCGTCGAGCGCCGCCTCGGTGGCAGCCACGCTGTCGGGCACCCAGACCCCCTTCCCGGCGGCGAGCCCATCGAGCTTGACGACCCAGGGTCGATCCAGGGTCAAGCGGTCGCCTCGGCGCACCACCCGCGCCTCGGCCGTAGGCAGTCCGTGCCGGGTGGCGAGCGACTTGGTGAAGATCTTGGAGCTTTCAAGGCGCGCTGCGGCGGCCGAGGGTCCGAAGGCGAGGAAACCCTCGGCCTCCAGGTGATCGACGAGCCCTTCGGCGAGCGGCGCTTCGGGCCCGACAACCACCAGCTCAGCAGACAGGTGCCGCGCTGCGGCCATGGGATCGGCGACAGTCCGCTCGCCCAGGCCCACAAATCCGGGGTTGTCGTGGGTGAAGTGAACGGCGTGCCCGTGGCGCGCCATCGCCCGCGCAAGGGCATGCTCGCGGCCACCGCCGCCGACCAAGACAATCCGCATGCCGCGCTCTCCTCAACCCTCAGGGGCCAGCTCCCGTAGCCTGACCCGCGCTCGGGCGTCGAAGGGATCGCGCTTGATCGCCTCGGCGAAGTCACGCTTGGCGGCCTCCGTCTCGCCCGTATGCGCGCGCACTTCGGCGCGTACGTTTGGCACCATAGCGGAGGTGAGCGGCGAGGCAGACACAGAGTCGATGTGTGTCCGAGCCTCATCGTAGGCACGAGTCGCGACAAGGGCGCTCACCAGCGCAAGCAAGAACTCGCCCTGCTTGGGTCGCTGTTGCACCACGTGCAGGAGATCGGCAACGGCACCGTCGGCGTCCCGGGAGGCCAGCTTCAAGCGTGCGCGCAAGGCAATCGCCGTGGGATCATCCTCGATGCCCCCGGCAGCATCGAGCGCGCGGCGGGCCCCGGGCACATCGCCGCCCAGCCAGGCTATGGTGGCGAGCGCGAGGTGGTACGTCCGTCCAAAGGTGGCGTCGTTACCGACACCGCTCTCCAGGAGGGCCTTGACCTCCTTCGCGGGGTCCCCGGCCGACAGCGCCGACAGCCCAGGCCGCCGCCGCGCCGCCTGACCATCCACCTGGATGATGGAGCCGAGCAGAACGTCCATCGCCTGGGCGGGGTTGTGGCCCTCGAGGTGCGCCCTGGCGAGCCAGAGATGCGGCTCCGGCGCCGAAAGATCGGCCCGGCGCGCAGCCTCGGCGAGAGGTACGAGGTCGCTCACCGGCTGACGCGCCTGGATCCCCAGGGCAACCTGGGTGTCGAGCACCCGAGCCAGCTCTGCCCCCTTCCGCAAGGACGTGTCCATGGACGACCACGCGCGCGACTCCTCGCTGGCGTCGCCCGCGAGCCGAGCGATCAACGCGCGAACCTGCGCGACGACGGGATCGGCGCGCCCCAGCTCGACCAGCGACGCGCTCGCTGCCTTGGCGGCATCGATCCTGGACGCGTCACGACGAGCGTCCAGATACCGAGCCTGCGCCATCACGAGGCGAGCTTCCTTGACGACGCCCTCGGCGAGGCCGGACCCGCTGCCGATGTCGCCGACCAGCGCGAGCGCGCGGTCCACGTCGCCCTGATCGACGGCCACCGCCGCAGCGCGCACCCGCAGGGTTGGCGGCGCCGAATCACCGAGCGCCACCGCGATGGCAACGCCTTCTTTGGCCTCGCCGTCGAGGAGGCATAGGTCGGCGTACGCTGACTCCAGCGCGGGATCATCTCGGATCTCCTTCCGCGCGGCCTCGACCCTCGTCCGAGCTTCGGGGATGTCGACGTCGGTCGACAAGAGCGCCACGAGACGCACCAGCTCGCGGTTCTGTGGCCAGGCCTCAGCGAGCTTCCGCACCGCGCCCAGCGCTTCGAGGGGGTGCTCGGTGTCGGCGAGCGCAGTGTTGACGTAGATGGCCCGGCACTCGAGGTCGACCTCATTGGCACACCCGCTCACGATTTCACGGGCCGCAGCCGCCTCGTTCTTGGCGAGCAGGAGCGCGGCGTGCCCACGCTTGCACGCAACGGCACTGGGGAGGGCCGCGTCGCAACGGGCCACCAGCGCGCGCGCCAGATCGAGATCGCTGCCGGACTCGGCCAGCAAGGTTGCAAGCAGGCCGAGGCTTTCAGGATCGCGAGGGGCTCGAGCCACCGCGCGCTCCGCCTGCACGATCGCGGCATCGAGCGCCGCGCGGCCACCCTTGCTTCGCTCGGCCCAGGCGCGTGCCAACAACAGGGCCCGCGGCTCGTCGACCATGCCCACCCGCGCGACCAGCTCGGCCACGCGGCTGCCCTCCGGGCGTGCCTGCGGCGCCGCATCGACCTTTGCCTCCACCTTGGTGTCGGCCGGCGAGGCTGTCTCGAGGGACGGCAGCGTGGTCGATGCCACCTTTTCCTCCAGGGCCTCGCGGTTGAGGTAGACCCAGGCTCCGAAGGCCGCCACTCCCCCCGCGACCACGACGCCCGCTGCGACGCGCCCGAGCGAGGCCGCGTAGTCGGCAAGGCTGCGCCGGGGGCGGGTGTCGGCCGGCCTCGACGTCGCGGCGGTCACCACCACGGGTTCGCCGATTTCGCCGCGGGCATAGAGCACCGCAAACGTGGGATGCTCCGCAATCAGGACGGTGCTGCCGTCGTCACGGACGATCCAATCGGTTCCCGCGAGTTGACCCGCGCGCAGACGCTCGAGAATGCCCTTGCCATCGAGGCTCCACTTGCCGCCGACGGTCATGACCGCGAAGGTGGCCGAAAGGGGCTCGGGCTCGGCGGCCTGGCAGGCCGCGCAGATCGGGAGCGCGAGCGAGGGCTCATCCGGCACCTCGACCGGGCGAGCGCACTTGGCGCAGGGAATCCGTGTGACCCGCGGCACACGCGCAGCTTACCGCGGGGGCACGTCTAGTGACGAAAGTGGCGAGTGCCGGTGAGGAGCATCGCCATGCCCGCTACTCGCGCCGTCTCGATGATCTCCGCGTCGCGGATCGAGCCTCCGGGCTGGACGATCGCGGTGACGCCTGCCTGCGCCGCCGTCGCGACGCCATCGGGAAACGGGAAGAACGCGTCACTCGCGAGCACCGAGCCCGGCACGGGGCGCGTGGCCTTCTCGACGGCGAGCCGTACCGAGTCGACCCGACTCATCTGGCCGGCGCCCACCCCGTTGACGACGAGGCCGCCCCCTTCGCGACGCGCGAGGACGATGGCGTTGGACTTCACATTCGCGCACACCGCCCAGGCGAATCGCAAGGCCGCAAGCTCCTCGGCGTCGGTGTCGCGGAGCACGGAGCGCCACTCGCTCGCAGGCTCCTGGTCCCAGTCCTGCACGAGGTACCCGCCTTGCACCCGCGACACGTCGTGACCGGCGGGTTCGCTCTCTGCCCAGTCTTCAGGCAGCTCGAGGACCCGCAAGTTGGCACGCGCGGCGAGCAAGGACTTGGCCGTGTCGTCGAGGCCGGGAGCGGCGATCACCTCGTAAAACACTTTGCTGGCCAGGATCGCGGACGCGTCTTCTCCGGTGAGGCGACGGTTGAGCGCGAGGATGCCCCCGTAGGCCGACACGGGGTCGGCCGAGAGCGCCAGCCGGTATGCCGCGACGAGGCCGTCGTCATGCACGGCCGCACCGCATGGGTTTGCGTGCTTGATGATCGCGCAGCCAGCGCCCGGGAGATCGAAGGCAACGCGCAGCGCGGCGTCGAGGTCGCCGAGGTTGTTGAAGGAGAGCTCCTTGGCCTGGAGCTGGCGCGCGCGAGCGAGCGACCGGCCCCCCTCCAGCGGCGACGCGTAGAAGGCGGCCGCCTGGTGGGGGTTCTCCCCGTACCGCAGGCCCTGCATCCTTCGCAGCGGAACCGCGATCTCCGAGGGAAATGGCTCTTCGCAACCGAACCAGCGGGCGATGATCGCGTCGTAGGTGGACGTGTGGCGGTAGGCCTTCGCCGCGAGACGCCGCCGGAGGAGCAAGTCATCGGTCGCGACCGCTGAGAGCACGGCGGGGTAGTCGGCAGGGTCGACCACGATGTGCACCCGAGCGTAGTTCTTCGCGGCGGCGCGAACCCTCGCCGGCCCGCCGATGTCGAGGTTCTCCACCACGGTCGCCTCGTCCGCCCCGGCCAAAACGGTGGCCTCGAAGGGGTAGAGGTTGACGGCGACGACGTCGATGAACTCGATGCCATGGGCCGCTGCGACGCCCTCGTCGGTGCCCCGCCGCCCCAGGATTCCGCCGTGAATCGTCGGGTGCAGGGTCTTGACCCGCCCGTCCATGATCTCCGGGGCACCGGTGTGATCCGCCACCTTGACGTAGGGGATGCCGGCCTCGGCGAGCGCGCCCGCGGTGCCACCGGTCGACAAGAGGGTGAACTCGGCGGCGACGAGCCCGCGAGCGAAGTCGACGAGGCCTGACTTGTCGGAGACAGAGAGGAGGGCGTAACGACGCGACATCGGGGCTCCCGCGGGGGCCGGCGCCTATCACTCACCGGGGGGCGCTGAGGCCCCGTCGGACTCACGATCCAGCAGTCGCCAGGCCACGACCGAGATCACGCCTGCGCCCACCACGGCCCCGACCACCAGCACGGGGCGACCGGCGTAGGGCCGGAGTTGCAGCGTCGCCACGTCGTCGAGCGCCAGCACGGAGCCGGTGTTTCTGTCCTCGATGAGCAACCGGTTGCCGTAGGCCCGCAGCTGGCCCACGAAGCCGCCGGTCCCGTCGCCGGCGTCTTTCACCGACCAGTCGCTCACCAGGAGGCCGGCAGGTGTGCGCACCCCCTCCACCTCCACGACGCAGCCGTTGAGGCCGAGAATGAGCAGGTGCTCGCCCTCGAGGATGAGCGGGATCTTCTGGCCGTTGTAGCTGGTGCTCACCGCCCGGTTGCCATCGACGGCGACCAGCCCCGTGTGGACCGCGTGCAAGGCGCAGGCAAACAAGCTCAGGAGCAACATCCAACCACCATCCTATGCCTTGACGCGCTAGCCCTGCCAAAGTACCCTGGCGGCCGAGGTTATGTTCCTCCTCCCTCACAAGGTGGGCGACTACACGCTGCACCGCAAACTCGGCACCGGCGGCGTCGCCGAGAGCTACCTCGGCACGAGCGGCCAGGGCGGCCAGGCTGCGGACTCCGCCGCCGGCAAGCCGGTCGTTGTCAGGCGCATCCTTCCCTTCGTCCTGCGCGACGCCGGTCGGCTATCGGCCATCGACGGCCGCATCCGCGACCTCATCGGCGTGCGTCACCCGTACCTGGTGCACGTGCTCGAGCACCTCGTCGAGGGCGACGACCACTTCATCGTCGAGGAATACGTCGATGGCGTCACGCTGGAACAGGTCCTCAACTGGTGCCGCCAGTCGGGGCACCAGATCCCCCACAACGTCTTCCTCAACATCGCCACGCAGATCTGCAACGGCCTCGAAGCGCTACATGGGCGCAGCGGCAAGGGCTCGGCCACCGAGCACGTGCTGCACTACGCGCTGAAGCCGTCGGCCCTGTTCCTCACGCGAGAGGGAAAGGTGCTGGTGGGCAGCTACGGCCTCGCCCGCAGCCCCACGAGTTTCCCGCACGGTGGCGTGTCGGCGCCGGTGCCCGCTCGGATGGAGTACCTGTCGCCCGAGCAGACCCACCCCGACCAGAAGCTCACGCCAGCCTCGGACATTTTCTCGCTTGGTGCCTGCCTCTACGAGGTGCTCACCCTCGAGAGCCTCTTCCGCGCCGAGTCCAACCTTCAGACGATTCACAAGGTTCGCAGGGCCGAGGTCACCTCGCACCTGCTGCGCGTGAAAGAGCGAATGCCGGGGCTGGACAAGGTGCTCTTCCGGGCGCTCTCCCTCAACCCACGCCACCGGTACCAGCGGGCTTTCGTGCTTCGTGAAGACCTGCGCGGACTCATGGCCGGCTACAGCTTCGCGAGCATCAGCGAAGACACGCGGGCCTTTCTGGCGCCCCTGCTCCAGGGCAGCGTCTCGTCGACCGCCGGTCTGGCGGGCGCGTCGCAACCCGGCTCCGGCCACGGGGGCGGTGGCTACGTGGCCGGTATCGACAGCGCGCCCGACTCGCCGGAGGGAGGCGACGCGTTCGACGACTCCCCAGCCACCCGGATCGATCCCGACCCGATGGCCACGGCCGCCGTGGCCGCCCAAGCGCTCGCCGAGCGCGTGGCAAAGGAACGCGCCGACGTTCCCGTCGGGTCGAGCGCCGAGCAGACCGGCACGGCTAACGCCGAGAAGACCGAGTGGACGCAAACCCACGAGGGCTCGCTGCCGCCCCTCGAGGCGCTCAACCGCGACGTGCCGCCGGACAGCACGGCGGCCTACATTGCCCACGGCTCGTCGGGAGGCGCCCTAGCCACGCCGCCGCCTAGCCCGCCCACTCTGGCACCCCTCGAGGATCCCCCGGCCAGAACCGCACCCGCGCCCGGACCGAGCGGCGACACGCCGCCGTTCTTCGCCGAGGCGCCCCGGACCTCCTCGCCCACCCTGGCGCCGGCCCCCTCCCCCTTCGCACCCCCCGGGTTGGCACGCTCGCCGGTGGCATTCGGGACCGACGGGGTGGCTGCCGGGTCGCTTGCCGCCAACGCGGCTGTGCACGGGGGCACCGAGGCGGCCGACGGCGAATTGATCCCGGCGCTGGAAGCCAGCGAGGGCGCCCACGACGGTGTCGTCCCGGCGAGTTCAGCCTTCGATCCGGTCGTCGATGCCGCGCCCCCGCCCATCCTAACGGCCGTGCCGCTTCCCCCTCCGGAGGCCGCGCCGCCCGTGGTCGAGGCGGCCCCGCCCGTGCTGGCGCCGCCGCCCCCCGTGCTCACGCCAAAGCGTCGTAGCGCTCTCGATCGCGCCCCTCCGCCCGGCCAGGTCAACAAGCCACCGCCTCCCCGGAAGGGCGCCAAGGGGGCCACGCCTGCCCCAGTCGCCGGCGGGACCCTCTCCCCCGCTGACGGCCCCGCGCCACCGGCGCTCTCCGGTCCTGCCCCGGTACCCCCCTCACCGGCGCCACCCTCGACGGTGCCGTCAGCCCCCGTGGCATCTGCACCGCCGCCGATGCTCTCTCACAGCCGACCGCTCGCGCCGCCCGCGCCGCGCCCGCCCCGGTCCGCACCCGCTCCCGACCCGGTCTTCGACTCGCCGCCTCCATCGTCCGGCGGCGGCATCTTCACCACCGCCCTCCTCGGTGGACTCGGCCTGATGCTGCTGTGTAGCGGTGCCGTGTGGCTCGGGTACCGGTCGCTGATGCCCGACGGACTGCCCGAACGGAGTGCCGCCACCGTGGCTCCGCCTGCCGTGGAGGCCCCGGCCGCCGTGCCCGCGAACTCCGAGACCGCGCGCCCCGAGGTGCCGGCGCCTGCCGCCGCGGTGCCGGACGATCCCGCCGCCGTGCTGGCCGGGCTCGACGACCCGCCGGCCACGCCCACGGCCACGGCTCCGAGCACCCCGCCAGTTCCGGTGGCGGCCGTCCCCGCCCCCGCCCCGGCGCCGGTGAAGGCGACGCCTGCGGCCGCCCCAGCAGCGGCGCCCGTGGCCTCCACACCGAAGGCGAGCCCGAGCGCCACCGCAGCGCCAAAGGCCACGACGACATCGACATCGAAGCCGACGACAAGCTCAACGACGACGGCAAAGTCGACGAGCACGCCCCCGTCGAAGCCCCCGAGCACCAGCTCAGTCTCCACATCGACCGCCGCCGCCAAGGCGCCGACCACCAGCACGCCGAAAACCACCCCGACGAGCGCATCCACGGCATCGAAGGCATCCGCACCCACGACAGCGACGACCTCCACGACGGCCGCCCTCGACGTGGTGGAGGAGGCGACAAACCTCGACGCTTATGTGGAAGCCGCCAAGAAGGGGAAGTTGGCCAGCAGCGACGTGGGACTCCTCGAGCTGGTAGAAGACACCGACCCTCAGTACACGCGCTCCCGGGCGCTCTTGTTGATGAACGCCCAGAAGAAGGGCGATGACGCCGGCACCAAGCGCTACCTCGAGCAGATCATGCAGCTGCCGGAAAACCAGTACAACCCGGTTTTCCTCTCGGACTACGCGCGCTTCTACGTGAACCGTGGCGACTACGCACGGGCACTCGAGATGTCGCAAAAGGCGGAGAAGTACTGGGCTCGATTGCCGTCTGAGCTGGTGTACAGCAAGAAGGCCGAGATCTACGAGATCCAGGCCGCGGCCTGGCAGGGCAAGTTCTACAAGTCGGGCGAAGACCTCGAGCTGCTCGAGAACGCCATCCGCGGCTGGGAACGCTTCAAGGCGCACGTCGGCACCCAGGCGCGGGCCGATCTCGAGAAGAAGGCCGACACCGAGCTCGCCAAGCTCTCCGACATCCGGTCGCGACTGCAATGATGCTCACATTCCTCCTCGCCTGCAGCGCCCACCACGCCATTACCGGTCAGGTGACCGATCGGAACGGCGAGCCCATCGAGCGGGCCAACGTGGCCTTGTCGCCGGGAGGCGTCGAGATCGTCACCGACGACTCGGGCAAGTTCATCATCGACTACCTCCGCGACGACGAGGGCACTCGAGTCAAACTCGCACGGCGTACTGACTATGCCATCGAGTTCTTCAAGGTGGGCTACCACCCCGCCAAGAGCGAGTTCTACTTCAAGAAGGGCGAGCTGGTTCTCGATGCGGTCACCCTGACCGAAGACACGATCAAGGTCGATAATAGCAATGTCGACATCGATCCGAACAAGTACCCAGACCGGGCGCAGGACGCCGGCGGCAGCTACGAGGGCGAGTAGGTGCTGGCCGCGTGGCTCGCCCTCGCGGCCTGCGGCGAGGCGCCGACCGAGGTGGTGGTGAGGCCCGAGCTCGCGAGTGGCTGGGTGGCCGAGGTGGTCAACCAGCCCGAGCGCTTCACGGCGCGCGTCGCGACGCACCGCGAGGGCTGGATCGCCTTCCACCGGAATGACTGGCTGGAAGCAGTGGCGGCCGGTGGCGACCCGGCGGCCAGGGCGCACGCCGAGTTGGCACGTTTTTACTGGGTTCTGGCGGGCGCCAACGCGAGCGCCTGGGTGGAGCTCGACCGTCGCTGGCTGGACCGTGGTGTCGACCCCGAGTCTGGACTGCGTCACCTCGCGGCCAGCCTCGCCGTCGATGGCGGGGTCGTCGAGGTCCCGCTCTCCGAGGGCTGGGGAGCGGACACCCCGGCGACGGTGGCGGAACGCGTGGCTCTCCACCAGGCCGTCCGCAGTGGGGCGCAGCCAGCGGCCAGCCTCGTCGCGCTGGCCACGGTGCCGGTCCTCGTGGAAGACACCGCCCTCGCCGAGCGACGCTTCCCCGACCCCTGGATGCTGACCACGCTCGCCCTTACCGAGCGGGCGGCCGCCCTCCCACCCGCCACCGACACGAGCTTGTTCTCGGGCCGGCTCGACGGCAGCGGCCAGCCGCCGGCCCTCCCAGAGCCCGCTAGCGACGCGCTCGCCGACGCCGATGCCTGCCGTGCCAAGGTGCGGGCCGTCGATGCCGAGCTTGACGCCTGGCGCACCGCTCTCGCCGGTGGCGCGAGCCCCGACGGGCGTGCCCTGCTCGACGACCTCCGCCTCGTCGAGTCCACCCGCGCCCGTGCCCTCGTCGACATGGCCGTGGCCGCGCTGGAGAGCCAGCGCCCCGCCTGCGCCCTTGCCCTCGGCCAACTCGCGCTCGACCACGAGTCGCCCCGCGCCGTCGGCCCCGTCAACTCGCCGACGCTCTTCGCGGTGGTGGCGAGCGCACAGCTCCAGACCGGTCGAACCCGCGAGGCGCTCGACGCCATCGAGCCGATCCGCGCCGCCTACCCTGCCGTTGCCACGCTCGACGAGACGGTAAACACGCTCGTCGTGCTCGAGGGCATTGATCGCCGCGGCGACAGCCGCGAATAGAAGGAACTTCATGCGCCTGCTCCTCCCCCTCGCCCTCCTCGCCGCCCCCGCGGGCGCGGCCGGCCTCCGCTACGCGGAAGACCAGGCGCCGCCGATCCTCAACCCGATTTTCGGGTCGACGATGCCCGAGGCGCGCGCCAACGAGCTTCTTTTCGAGTCCCTTTTCACCGACAACCTGGAGCTCGCCACCACCCCGGCCCTCGCCGAGAGCTTCGAGGTGGCGCCCGACCGCCTGAGCATGACCGTCACCCTGCGCAGCGACGCGAACTGGCACGACGACAAGCCGGTCACCGCCGACGACGTCGTCTTCACCATCAAGGCGATGCAAGACAAGGCCACATCCTCCACCGAGGCCGGCCGCGTGGCCTGGATCGCCGACGCCGTGGCCTCCGACACGCGCACAGTGACGATCCGCTTCGTTCGCCCGGAGTCGCGTCCCGAGGAGAAACTCTTCTTCAAGATCCTCCCGCGGCACGCCTTCACGTCGACGGTGGTCAAGCGTACCGACCCCTTCAAGAATCGCCCGGTCGGCTCCGGGCCCTACGCGTTGTCGAGCTTCAATGAAGACAACAGCATCACCTTCAAGAAGAACGCGAGCTGGCGCGACAGCGTCGGCATCGGCGAGATGACGATGCGCGAGGTGGCCGACAAGAACTACCAGGCCAAGCTGATCCTCTACGAGTCGCTCGAGGCGCTGGTACGCGTCTTGCCTCGCGATCTCGCGATGTTGCAGAACAACCGCAAGGTGGAGCTTTACCCCTACCAGACCAACTCCTGGTGGTACATCGGCTTCAACGAGGCGCGCGCCCCCTTCGACAAAGCCCCGGTGAGGCAGGGACTCGCTCAGCTGGTCGACGTGGGCAACCTGTTGGCACCCGTCGGCACCGGCGACCTGCTCAGCGGTCCCTTCGTGAAGTCGAGCCCCTACTACAACCACGATGTCCGCCCGCCCCCCAACGACGCGACGGCCGCGGGCGGGCTCCTCGCCTCGGCCGGCTGGGCCAAGGACGGCGAGTATTGGACGCGGGATGGTCACGCGGTGGCGATGACGCTGGTGGCCCACCAGTCCTTGGAGAGCGCCCAGGAGGTAGCCGTCAACCTGCAGTCGCAGCTGCAGACGGCCGGCATCAAGCTCAACGTCGAGTTCCTCGACGACGCGGCCTGGAAGCAGCGGGTGTGGCGGGATCGCGACTTCGACCTGGTGCTTTCCCAGTGGACCTTCGACCGCAACGAGGACATTCGGGAGCAATTCCATAGCCTTGGGGCGCGAAACTTCGTGGGATACCGGAATCCCGAGGTCGACAAGCTGCTCGATCAAGCCCGCGACAGCCTCGACCCCTTCGCACGAAAGTCCGCCCTTCGGCAGGTGCACGCCAAGGTGGCGGCCGACCAGCCGATGGTGTTCCTGTGGACGCTCGACAGCTACGCCGCGCTCTCGGTCCGGGTGAAGAACGTGGTGGTGCACCCGTTCTACTTCTTCACCTTCGCGCCGCAGTGGCAGATGAAGTAGCGCCCGGGGATGTCGCGACCGCTAGCGCTCGCCCTCGCGCGCCGGGGGGCCGGCTTCCTGGCCACCGCCGCCGGGGCGATGGTGCTGGTGCAGGTGCTCCTTGCGCTGGCGCCGGGCGACGCGATCGACACGCTGCCGAACGCTGAGGAGCTGCGACCTCTGCTCGCCGCGGAGTGGGGGCTCGACGCGCCGCTCCCGGTGAGGCTCGCGCGCGCGCTGGCGCGGGCACTGTCGGGCGACCTCGGTCACTCGCTCACCGTTCGCCCCGGGACGCAGGTGCTGTCCTTGCTCGCCGACACCGGTGGTCCCTCGATCCTTCGCGTGGGCGCAGCAGCGCTCTTGGCCGTCGTCGTCGGCTTCACCGTGTCGCGACACGGCTTGTTCCGCCGGGGCGCGGAGCTCGTCTCGGCGGTTCCCGCAGTGATCCTCGCGCTCATCGCGGTGCACGGGCTCAACACCATCGCCTACGCCTGCATCGAGCGGGGGTGGATGACACGCCCCGCGTGGTTCGCTTTGCCCGCCGAGGATCACCCGGCACGCACCCTGCTCGCGGTCACCATCCTCGCAGTGTCGAGCGGGAACCTGGCGCAGGTGGCGGCCTCGGCGCGCGCCGACCTCGAGACGCTGCTCGACGCCCCCTTCGTGGAAGCGGAGCGGGCGCGCAGCGGCGCGGTGGGCACGCTAGTGGCGCGTCATCTCGTGGTGCCGGTCGCCCGCGCCCTCGCGGGGCAGGCCGCGGTCCTGCTCGGTAGCCTCGTGGTCGTGGAGCACGGGCTGTCCCTCGGAGGCGCCGGGGCGCTGTTCTTCCAGGCGGTGCGCCTCCGCGACTGGCCGCTCGCGGCTGGCCTTGCCGCGCTCGCGGGGACGGCCGTGGCCTCCGCGCGCCTCTGTGCCGAGCTGGTCGAGGTCGGCATCGACCCCCGCGCGAGGGGGGCACGATGAGGCTCTTCGCCGTTGCCGCCTTGCTGGCGCTGGCCCTGTCGGGTCTGGCCACGCCCGGGGCACTCGTCGTCGATGCAGGCCGGGCCGACGCCGGGCCCTCTGCCACGCTCCTGCTCGGTGCCGATCACCTTGGACGGCCCGTCCTGGCGCGGCTAGCCGTGGCCAGCACCACGCTCTTGCCGGCCGCGCTGGGCGCCGCCCTGACGTGCGCCCTGGGCGGCGTGGGGCTCGGGGTACTCGACGCCTGGTCGGGCGGCGTGGCGGGCGCCCTCGCCCGGGCCTCCCGTGGCGCGCTGTCCGCGTTGCCGCGGCTGGTGCTCGCGCTGCTCGCCGTGATGGCCTTCGGGGGATCCACGCTCACGATGGCGGTCGCGACGGGTATCGCTTTCGCGCCCGCGCTGGCCGACGCCGTGGCCCACCGCATCAGCGAGCTGAATCGGGCCGAGTTCGTCGTCGCGGCTCGAGGCCAGGGCATCCCCGAGGGGCGGATCCTCGCCTACCACGTGGTGTACGTCGCCTGCGGACCCGCGATCCTCCGCGGGGCGGGCGCCGCGGCCGGGGGAGTGGTTGTTCTCGACGCCACCCTCGCCTACCTTGGCGGTCTCGGGGTCGCGGAGCCGACGCCCACCTACGGCAACATGCTCGCCCTTGCCATCACCTGGGGCGGCGCCAACGCGGCGGCCTGGGCCGCGCCGGGTCTCTGCATCGTGCTCGCCGCGCTCGCGTCGGCGTGGACCCCGGGGCCCCGGTGAGGTTCACCGCCGAGGGTCTTCGCGCGATGGCGGGCACGCGCCCCGTGCTCGATGACGTGTCCTTCTCCGTCGCGACGGGAGAGCTGGTGGCCATCGTCGGGCCGAGCGGGTCCGGAAAGTCAGCGCTACTCCGCGCGGTTCTCGGACTCCTGCCCTTCCGGCCCGGTCTCACCAGCGGGCGCGTGCTCGTCGATGGGAGCCCCGCCGATCCTCGAGACCTGCGCGGACGGGTGCTGAGCAAGCTCGCCCAGGACGCCCGCGGCTCGCTCGACCCCCTCTCCACCGTCGCACGCTCCATCACCCGGGCGGGCGGCGATCCCCTTCCCTGCTTGCGCCGCGCCGGCTTCGAGGAACCAAGCTTCGTCGCGACACGTTATCCACACGAGCTCTCCGGAGGAATGGCCCAGCGCGGTGCCCTCGCCGTGGCGCTCGCCGCCGGCGCCCCGGTGTTGCTGTGCGACGAGCCCACCACAGGGCTCGACGCCCCGGTACAGCGGGAGATTGTCCACGGGTTGCGCGGGTTGCGGGAGCACGCGGTGGTGCTCGTCACGCACGACCTCGAGCTGGTCGACGCCGCGTGCGACCGCGTCTACGTGCTCGGCGACGGGCGGGTGGTGGACGAGGCCGCGCGCCCCTCTGCCCTCGTCGGCGCGGGCCGGCCGCTCTGGGACGCCACCCTCGCCCTTCGACGGCGACGCGCGTGACGCCGCTTCTCGCCCTCGACGGGCTGGTGGTGGAGCACCGTGCCGGCTTCTTCCAGGAGGCCAGGACGCGAGCGGTGGACGGGGTCGATCTGCGCGTGTTTGCCGGCGAGATCGTGGCCATCGTCGGCGCCTCGGGCTGTGGAAAGACCACGCTCTTGCGGGCCGCCTGCGGCTTCTTGCCCCGGCTCTGCGGACGGGTCTCGCTCCTCGGCGTCGATCCCGAAGAGGCTCGTCGCCCGCCACCCCGGGCCCAGCTGCTCGTGCAGGACGCGGCGGCGGCGCTTCACCCCGGCCTCCGCGTACGCGAGGCGCTGTTCGAAGCCGCGCGCGTACACCGGCCCGGCGAGCGAGACGCCGTCGCGAACGCCCTCCAATGGGTCGGCCTCGAACACCGCCGAAGCGCCTACCCGAGCGAGCTCAGCGGCGGTGAGCGTCGCCGGGTCACGCTGGCCTGCCTCTGGCTCGCCGACCCGCTCGTCACCCTGCTCGATGAGCCCACCGCAGGCCTCGACGCGCCGCGCCGGGCCGAGTTCATCGACCTTCTGCTGTCGCGACACGACGCCTCACGAGCCGTCGTGATGGTTACCCACGATCTCATCGCTGCCCTGCACGCCTGCACCCGGGTGGTATTCATGCACGCCGGGCGCGTGGTGGCCGACCACGCGGCCGCCGAGGTGGAGAACGCCACGCACCCTGCCGCCCGCCGGCTGCTGGAGACCCTCTGATGCTGCTCTTCGTTGCCCTCGCCGCCGCAGCCGAGAGCGCCGACTACCACGCCGCTCAGGCGCGCATCTTCTACAAGAGGGGCTGGTTTGACGACGCCGAGCTCGAGGTCGAGAAGGGCCTGGCCCTCGAGCCCGACAATGTCGATCTATGCGGACTCTGCGTCGACCTCGCGCGCCGGGAGGCCGACATCGACCGGGTGCTCGCCTGCGCGGCCCGCGGCGCCGCGTCGAGCCTGGGCAGCACCGACGCTCGGGCGAACCTCTCTCAAGTCGAGAGTTTCGTCCGCCAAAACTACGGCTGGGTGGAGCTGCGGGGGCCCGAGGGCCTGCACCGGGCCCAGGTGACGATGGAGCCGCCCAAGCTGATGCTCGATGCCGAGCTGAAGCGCACCGCCACCCTGGCCAGCGCGCGGGCGGCCGGCGGGCTCGAGCTCCCGGCCCGCCTGGGCTTACCGACCGGCGACTGGATCCTGGCCGGGCAAACGGTACGCGTGGAAGCTGGACAGATCGCCAGCGTGACGCTCCCCGCCGACGCCTTCGCCGCCGATGCCGGGCGCGGTCCCCGGTTCGAGCTTGCCGTGGGAGGCGTCGGCTATGCCGGGGAAACGCTGGCGAACCTCCACCCCGGCGCCGCGGTGGAGCTCGGCGCCTCGGTCCCGGCTGGTCCCCTGCGCCTCGGCGCGGCCTTCTCCTGGGAGGCTCGTGCCTACTCCGTGCAGAACGGCGCCGACCAGGTGTCGCCCTACACCTTCGGCGGCGCGTTGCGCGTGGGCGCCGATCTCGACCTTGGCGGCGCGCTCGTGCTCTCCCCGGCGCTGGCGGTCTACGCGGGGATGATGCCGGGCCTCGAGCTCGGTTGCGACGAGGCGCCGCTGGCTTGCCGCATCGGGGTACCCACGACCGACGAGGAGCCCGTTTACGCCACCGGTGCCGCCGTGGCCCCCGCGCTGGACGTCGGACTCCACTACCGAACGGGCCGCTGGATGCTGGGGGTGCGCGGCACCGGGGCCTGGCTGGTAGGGCAGGCGCCGAGCCCCGGCAAAGTTCTCACCCGCGACGGCACGGAGGCCTTCACCGTGGCGGAGCCGGAGTTCGGTGGCGTACGGGTGGTGGTCGCGGGGGTGGTTGGGGTGGGGGTGTAGCTCAACCCCGGAGCACGCCCCGGTACAAATCCTCGATCCCCCCGATCACCGAGTCCCAGCTGTAGTCCTGGGCCTTGGCCCGGGCCGCCTGCGACCACTCGTCGAGGGCAAGATCGCGCGCGCGGAGGATGTCGCCCGAGGCTCGGGGGGGGTCGGCGTAGTCGGTGAGGATGCCCGACTTTCCATCCACGAAGTACCGGAAAGCCCGATTGTCCTGGAGAACGGGCACGAGCCCGGCCCCCATCGTCTCCACCACCGAGATGCCGAAGCTCTCGTACTCGGCCGGCCAGAGCCCGAGCTGCGCCACGCGCACGGCCTCGTGCATCACCTCGGTGCTCACCTTGCCCTCGAAGCTCACGCGGTCGCCGAGGCCGAGCTCGTCTCGCTCCGATACCAGCGCCTCGGTGAGACCGGGAACGACGCTGGGCCCGATGACGCGGGCGTGGAAACCGCGCGGATCACGATCCCGGACCACCGCGAGGGTCTTTAGTAGTCGCGACACACCCTTGTGCACGTCGACGCGGCCCAGCGTGACCCACTCGCCGTCGCGCGGGGCACGGGACAAGACCCCCCAGGGCGCGAGGTCGACGGCGTTGCGGAGTGTCACGCCCTTGCCGGTGAGCGCGGAGAAGAGGTCGCGGTCCTGGTCGGAGGTGTAGATGAGCGCGTCGACGCCGCCCAGCATCGCCCGGGTCGCCGTGTGAAACCACGCTTTCTTGGCCCGCTGCGCGAAGTTCGTGTGAAAGAAACCGCCGTGTGTCGACAACACCACCGGCTTACGATGGAGGGGCTTCGTCGCCACGAGCCAGTCGGCGAGGAAGTCGACGGCGTGAACGTGCACGAGATCGTAGCCGCGCAGCTGACCGAGCACCCACGGGGCCACCGGGTACCTCGTGCTGCCGACGAACGGGACCCGGGTGATCTCGATGTCGCCCAGCTGATCGCGGGCCGGGAGCGCGCGGCCGTCTTCGAAGGCGCGGTCGAGAGTGAGCACGTTGGCCACGTGCCCGCGTCGTCGCAAGGCCTCGGCCAGCCACTGCACGTGACGCTCGATGCCGCCGATGTTCGGCCAGAACACCCTGGCCACGAGGAGAACGCGCATTACCGTCGTGACTGCAACTCGTAGAGCATCGCGATCTGGATCATCGTCATCGCGACGAGCACGATTTGCCCCACGATCACCAGCGGAAAACCGAGGCCACAGGTTGCGATATGGACGATCGCCACCAGCGTGCCACCCCCGTAGCCGGTGATCATGTAAGCGATGAAGAAGTTGAGCTTGTGACCGTCGGACCGTCGCCAGGCCTCGGCGAGGGCCTCGCCACCGCCCAGCCCCTCTTCGAGCGCGATGAGCATCGAGGTGGCCTCGCCAAACAGCCGGTAGGTCAGGTACACGCCGAAGGCCATATAGGCGAGCGTGAAAACCACGGTGCCCACAACCATCACGATGGTGCCGATCTGCTTGTTCTCCCCGTCCATCATCAGTGCGCCGGGCACGATGAGGAGGCCGCCGACGATGAACACCGGGACCACGCGCAGGGCCCAACGGAAGAAGACGCCGAAGATGGCGGTGATCTGGGGCGACTCTAGCGATTGGCGGGCGCGATCGATGGTCTCGCCTCGCACCGCCATCAACAGCACGCGGAACAGTCCACCGTAGGCGTACATGGCGAGCGCGAAGATCACCAGCATCTCGAAGAGAAACACCGTGCTACTCGCCAGGATCGCCCACAGCGGCGGCTCGGGCGGCGGCGCCCCCGCCTCGCGCTCCGCCAACATGCCCCCGGCGGCCATGATGCCGAAGGCCAGGGGGTGCAACAGCAGCATCGGCAATAGCGGTAGGAAAACGGCGCGCAGCGTGGCGCGGACGATCGGCCAGGGCTGGCTCTTCAACACCGCCCAGCTCTGCTTCACCAGGTCGACCGCGGTGTAGTTGGCCTGCAGCCGCAGGGATGGCGATTGTTCCGGTGTCATCTTCGTGTCGCGAGGCTAGCCCGTCCCGCGTGGGCGCGCCTGCGCGGCTATGCTCGCGCGCGGTGCGCGCTCCCTCCGCCTTCTCCGACCTCGGCAGCGACCCGGCGCGGCAGCTCGTCATCCCGGCTCTCGTGGCCGTGCCGTTGGCGCTCGCGCTCGGATTCGGAGGCGCCCACTACATGGCGGCGTTGGCCATCGTCGCCATCGGCGGCGGCACCTTCCTTGCCAACCCACGCGCGTTCATCCTAGGCTTCCTGGTCTTGATCGCCCTGCGCAACTTCGTCGCCGGTGGCGAGCGCATGGGCGGCGACGCCTTCTCCTTCGATCTCGGCGGCCTGGTCAACGTGCTGGCCACGGGCATTGGCTTCGTCTACTTCCTCGTCCTGTGGAAAAACCCCTTCAAAGGCCGATCACTCACCGTGCCCTACGGGGCGTTCCTCGGGCTCTTCGCGCTCTCGATGTACTGGGCGCCCGAGATGCGCTGGTCCTCGCGGTTCGTCACTCGGTTGGCGGCGCCCTTCTTCACCTACCTCATCATCTCCGACATGCTCGACCGTCGCATGGTCCGGCAGGTGATCATGGCGCTTTACGCCTCGAGCGTGATCCCGATTCTCTACGGTTTCTACCAGTGGTTCACGGGCCAGGGCAACGAGGTGACCGAGGGCTACGTCCGGGTGAACAGCAGCTTCTTCCACCCCGCCCACTTCTCAATGTATCTCACCTTTCTGTTCTGCCTGGCCTACGCCGAGTTTCTCGACCCGGCGAAGACCAACCGCGGGCTGCGCCTCGTCTACATCGCGATCCTGGTGGCTCTCGAGATCAGCACCTACACACGCATCAGTTGGGTGGCCATGGGCGTGTGTTGGGTGTACCTCAGCTGGGTCTACAACAAACGGGCCTACCTCATCGCCGGCGGCATCATCGGGGCCTTCATGCTCGTGGCCTTCGGCGGCGGCATCGTGGGCCGCATGCTCGACGCCGGCGAGGTGTTCCAGGTTGGCAACGACGTGTACGACCTCAACAGCTCCGTCGGCTGGCGGCTCTACTTCTGGGACACGATCACCCAGCGGTTCTGGGATCACCCGTGGCTCGGACACGGCGCGGGGAGCTCGGTCATGCTCGGGGTCGAGCTCTTCGGCATCGAGGCGGCCCCCCACAACGGCTACCTGCGCGTGGCCTACGAGACCGGCTTCCTGGGCGTGGCCTGCTTTGCCTGGGTGCTGGGGACGATGATGTGGCAGGGTTTCCGGCTCATCCGTCGGCAGCGCGCCGGCCAGCTTTCGGTCGTGTCACACGTCTATGTGACCATGACGCTCACCTACGTTCTCCTCAACGCCACCGACAACATCCTGGAGTATTACGAGGTGGCGATCTACCAGTGGGCGATCTTGTCACTCGTCGAGTACAACAACCTGCGCGCCGCTCGCGCCGGGCTCATCGAGCAGGCCGGGTTCGAGGAGAAGCTCGCCATCGAAGAGGAGGCCGTCCAGGAGGTCATCGAGATTGCCAAGAAAGACGAGGACGATCTTAGTCTCCCTGGACGGTCGTGACGCCGAACCAGGGGGTCTCGGCGTCGACGTTCACCCGCCACCAGCCTCCCGGGAGGCGGCGCGCCCGAACCCGCTCGCGCGGGGAACCATCGGGGAGCAAAGCGTAGACCCGGGCGCGCCCCGGCACGCGGACGTCCACGAATCCGGTCAATCGCTCGAGCCTCGCGGGACCGCTCCCGAGGGCGAGCAAGCCCGGCACCCCGGGCGAGGCCCAGGTGCCCTGGCGGTCGGTGCGCCCCGCCACGGTGAGGAGCCAGCGCCCCGGCGAGGAGCCCGCCATCACCAGGCTGATCGCGGGTCGGCCCGGCACCGAGGCCCGAAGGACCTGGGGATCGGGGGCTTCCGCCGAGGGGGTGGTGTGGCCCACGATGGCCGCCGCGCGCGCGGTGTCGACCACCAGCCGGCCGGGTGACCATCGCACCGGGGAACGATCCGCGTCGCCCCGGGGCATGGCACCGTCGAAGCTACTGCGCACCCGGCGAGCGAGGTAACTCTGGATGCCGACGGTCTCCGGCACGAAAAGGCTCGAGGGCTCGGCAAGGTCGCGGTCCAGGGCCCCCGCTGTCCACGCCCGAGTGAAGCGCGCCGTCGCCGCGCCGAGCTGCCGGAAAATCGCGCTCGCCGCGGGCATCTGCACGTCCGACGAGAAACGCCCCTCGAGGTCGAGGGCCCCCGCCGGGCCGTCGGGCAGGTCGCGGATATCGGCGTGGCTCCACGCGAACCACGCGATCGCCGACCACCCTTGTCGGCCGCCGAGAGCCGCCCAAGTGAGCGGCGCCTCCTGCCCGAATCGGTTCGGCCAGGTGTGGTTCAGCTCCGACATCGTGCACGGTTTCCCCGCCTGGCAGGCGGCGAGCCGCTCCAGCCAGCGAGCCGAGGGCTCGAGGATCGACGCGTCGTAGTAGGCGGTCGACTCGGAGATGGGGTCCCAGTAGGCGTGGATGTCGACCACGTCGCAGGCGCTGAGCTGGGCGTCGGCGTGGAGGATGCCGAGCGAGTTGGAGCACACGATGGGCGCGGTGAAACCCTGCGCGCGCACGAAGGCCGACATCTCTGCGAAGTAGTCGCGCTCGAGCGTGGCGTAGAAGGCCACGAGGTCGGCGGCGCGCCGGGCCGGGAAGAGCTCGGTGCGCGCGCGGGACGAGGGCTCGCGGGCCACGTAGCTGATCGCCAGCGTCTCCCCGTCCTGGAGCCCGGGACGGTTCCCGCCCTGCCACGCGGCCACCAGCGCCGCGTCGGTGGCGTACTTCTTGCGGAGAAAGCCGATCCACAACTCATCGAGCCGACGGCGGTGCGGCAGCGGCAACTTCTCCAGGGCGCCGGACTGCCAGCCAAGCAGGAGGCCGTCTTCGTTCGACAACTCCACCACGGCGATCGCCGGGTCCTTCGCGTAGGCCTGCCCCGTGTAGGGATTCACCCGCCCCCAGACCGCGATGAACCATCGTTTCTGGAACTCCCGCCAGCTCGGCCACATCATCGCCGCGTACTTGTGCCCCACCGGCAGGCCCTCGGGCGCATCAACGCCGTCGGCGGGCACCGGCGCGAGCTGCGTCCAGATCGACAACCACTGGTAGATCCCCTCCCCGCGCAGCGCCGCGTGCAGCCGGTCGAGCCGGTCGAGACCCTCCGGACGGGCGAGGCCCGCGGCGCGTTCGGAGCTGGCGAGCACCCCTGGCCTGTCGATGTGGTGCAGTCGCACGAGGTCGAAGCCGCGCGCCGCGAGGCCCACGGCCACCGACTTGGCGCGGGCAGGCTCGGGCAGGGCGCCCACGAGGTTCACCCCCCAGAGCCTCGCTTCGGAACTGTCGCGACGCACCAGCTTCTCTCCGACAACCTGGATCGCACCCTCGTCGTCGATGGGGGCGCTCGGCAACCCCGGGGGCGCGAATCGACCGAGGTCGACCGCGAGCGGCACCGAAAACACGTAGCCGACCGGCGCAGCGGCCTCGGGCTCGCTGTGAGCCGCCGGCCAGTCCGCATTCACCGACACCGCGAGGAGGTACATGTCGAGCCCGCCGCGGGGGCGGAGCACAAGTCGCGACACCATAGTGTCTGGATACGAAAGCGGCACCACTCGGAGCGACGCCATCATCGTGTTTCCAGCGATGTTGGTGCCGAGAGGCAAGGGGTCGGCCAGGCGCCCCGTGGCGCCCGCCCAGGCCGGCCAGGCGTGTTCCCCTACCAGCCAGCGGAGCGACTGCGTTCGTCCATCGGCGTAGACGATGTCGCCCTCGGCGGCCACGCCCTTGCTGTCCACGCCGCCGTAGCCCGCCGTCGCGACGTAAAGCACGCGGCCAGCCGCGTTGACATCGATGGTCTCGGTGCCGTCGATGTGCAACGCGTCGGGGCTCGCGGCGGGGTCGATGTGGACCGGGGTGCCCACCGGCGCGAACGCGAACATGCGGAAGTGCGCGCCGGCGCTCGTCTCGGTGACGAAGAGGTCGTGATCGCGCGGGATCTCGATGTCGGCGGCGAGCGCGAGGCTGATCAGGATCACGCGCGGAACCTCTTCCGGAAGGTATCCACCAGCAACCGGTCGAAGTCGTCGAGGCCGAGCAGGTAGACCGAGACCGCGAAGGCCGCACCACCAACCAGGGCCACCAGGCCCACGCCGAGCCACCCTCCCGGGGCGAGGTAGGCCAACAGAGCGGGCGCGATGCCAGCGAGCAGGGCCCGGACCAGTCCCGGCCCGAAGGGGTGGATGTGCAGGTGGCGCCACACCTGGACGAGGCCCGCGACGTTGGCCACCGCCATGGCGACGCCGTTGGCCAGCGCCGCGCCGGTCACCCCCAGTCGCGGCACGAGGACGAAAGAGAGCACAAGGTTGATGAGCACGGCGGGGACAGCGTTGTAAAGCGTGTCTCTCTGTCGGCCGCACATGATGAGCAGGTAGTTCACGCTGCCCACGGCCGTGCAGGCAAGCTGAGCGAGCGCGGTGATGCGCAACGCAGTGCCGGCTTCCGCGGAGGCGTTGGGCCAAGGGGCAAGCGCGGTCATCGGCGCGACGACCGCCACCGCCACCGGAGGCACCGCCAGGAGGACCGCCCACCGGGTGACGAGCCGGTACATCGCCTGCAGACCCACCGTGTCGCCCTCGGCGTGTTTGCGCGCGATGACCGGCGCAAAGGCACTGTTGAGGGCGCCGAGGCCGAGGCCGAACAGCGGTGCGATGGTCGCGACGGGACCGTACACGCCTGCGGCTTCCGCGCCGCGAAGGCCAAGGAGCACCACCTGGTCGGCCCAGGTGTAGAGCGCCATGCCGATGCCTTGCACCCAGAGCGGCCAGGAAACCGCGAACATTGCGGCCAGCGCGCCCTCCGCGGGCTCGCCTTCCACGGGGGCCGGGCGCACCCGCGAGAGCGACCACCAGGCGTGCGCCGCGCCGAGCCCCACGGCCAGCGTGTACCCGCCCACCGCGGCGATGCCGTTGTCGCCGTAGGCGCGAGCCAGCATGTAGAAGCCCAGGAATTGCAGCACCGGCCAGGCAAGGAAGGTGACCACGGCGCGGGGCAGGAGCGTGCCCCAGCCCTGTGCGGCGGCCACCGCGAGGAGGCGGGCCGCCGCGAAGGGCAAGGAGAGCGCGCCGAGGCGAAGGGCGCTCGCCGTGCCGGGGGCGTCGTCGACCCAGGCGGCAACGAGGTCGGCCAGCGTGTAGAGCCCGACGGCGAGCACCGTGGACGTCGCGAGGGTGGCCGCCATCGCCGTCCGCAGGCCGGCCTGCGCGCTCGCGGCACCGGGCGCTCTCGCCACGACGCGGATCACCGCGTTTTCCATCCCCAGGAGCCCGACGAAGCCGACGATCTGCAGCAGGCGCTTCACCGCGCCATACATCCCGTACTCAGCGAGCGGCAAGACCCCATTGAGGTAGGTGTCGAGCCCCAGGAGCAACGCGTTGCCGAGGAGCGTGGCCGGGAGCATCACGCTCGCCCCTCGCACGAGCGTTCGAGTGTCGGGACCGGCCACGAGGCTCCCTATCGTGGCCGTTCAGTCACCGGGCAGCGGGCGGAGGCCAAGCACCGCGAGCAGGGGCCAGGTGAACAGCGGAGAGCTCGCCAGCAGGACGGTGACGGTCCAGGCGCGGGCCCAGGGCTTCGCCGCGACCCCCAGCTGGCGCTCGGCGAAAACGATGGCGCCCTGGACGAGGAAGAAGCCCCCCATCCACGCCGCACCCCGGAGTCCCAGCGGGACAATGGCGATGTACGCGTGCAGCGCCGCGCTCGCTACGAACGCCGCGACAAGGCCCGCGTGGGGGAATCCGCGGCGCGCCAGCGGCCGGAAAAACGTGGCGTCGAGCCAGCGATGCACGAGACCGTTCCAACGTCGTCCCCAGAACTCGGTGACCGTGCGCGACAGCACCGGATCGCGCTGCACCGCCTCGACCTCGAATCCCGCGAGCCGGAAGATGCTGCGCACGGTGCGGTCTACGACGTCGGCCACCGCATAGGCGAAGACCACCGCCGCGAGGAGCTGCGGCGCCAGCGCCGAGCCCGACGAGGCCACAAGGTATGCGACTGTCGCGACAGCGGTCGCCGCGGCAGCCCAGGCGATGCCTCGAAACCAGACAGCGGGCGGCACCGGGCGCGCGCGCCGCAGGTCGACGATCGCGACGAGGTGGAGCATAGCCTCGCCCAGGGCGCGCGGCGCCCGCGCCTGGTCGATCACCTTGAGCGCCCACACGGCCTCGAAGAGGGTCGCGACGGCTCTGCCCCCCATGTCTTCCGCCGGTATCGCCCACGGCGCCAACATCGAGGCCGCCAGCGCCACGATTCCCGGGAGGCGCCAGCGGGCGACCAGCAAGTTCGCCAGCGCGGCGAGAGCGAGCTGGATCGCGAGCGCGGCGACGACGGGGAGTTGGGGCACCCGGCTGGGAGCTTAGCCCGTGGGCGGTAGGGCTATGCCCCTCCAGAGGAGACAGCCGCAGGAGCATCCCCCAGTGGATGAGACAAGCGGGCCCCTCCGGCGGATGACGAGCTCCCCAACGCCGGCGCCGCTCTTGCTTTCTCGGTGTTTGCCCGTGAGGGGAGATGCGCCGCCGGGGGCACGCTCCCCTGCTGGTCTCATTCTGGTGGGGATAGTCGCCCGGGTGTCTCCTTCTCGTGGGCTTAGTGCCTCGCCGAACCGCCCGGACGGGCAACCCGTCGCCCCCACGCGACGAACGCAAGGAGCGAGACGCCCGCCGCGCTGTCGCAACCACACGGCGGCGACTCGGTGTCGACGACGAGGGGAACGAAGCAGGCGCTCTCGTACAAGGAGCCGAGTTCCCCGACGTACCGCTCCGACCAGGCCGAGAGCTCACCCGCCTCCGAGAGCGCGGCCACCCGGGTTGCCATCGGCGCGAAGTCGTCGGCGAGTTCGAGGCTCGACCCGCAGACGCCACGCCCGACCGCCGGACGATCATCGCCCTCCATCAGGGCGTACCGTGGCGGGTAGTTGGCTTGCTCCACTTCGACAACGTAGAGCCCCGACTCCAAGGCGGGAAGTTCAAACTCAATGACGTAGTAGACGCAGTCGCTCCCCGCTCCGTGCTCCCCGCAAACCCCGTCGAGCACCGCGTCGCCCGGCCGTGCACTCGCCGACTCCGCGCTCGTGCAGAAATACCCGTTACTCGAGCCGTCACCCACGACGTACAACGACTCTGGTTCCAGTGCCTCGCGCGGCCGCGCCACGCGGAAGCCACCGAGGCCGTTGTCGTACTCCGCGACGTCCAGCGCCACCGCACCAGAGGGGCCCGACAGTCGCAGATCCCCCGATGGCCCGAGGTTCAACCAGACCAGCGCCGCGTCGGTCGCGACGGCAACCTCCTCCGGGGGGTAGACGAGGTAGCCAGAACGCTGCTCATCGTACGCGCACGTGCACGCCCGCACCGGCGCGGCCAGCCCGCCCCACAGCACCCACGCCAGCGTGATCAGACTCACGACGTCATCATCGCACACCCAGCCCCGCTTGTCGCGCGGGGGTTAGCTATGAACCGCGCCCATGAGCAGCCCGCCCCGCTACAAGGTCGGCATCGTCTGCTCCTCCGGCGGGCACCTCGCCCAGCTGCACTGTCTCGACACCTGGTGGTCGCGACACGACCGGTTCTGGGTCACCTTCGACAAGGCCGACGCCGTCTCGCTCCTCGCCGGCGAGCGCGTGGTGTGGGGGCACCACCCCACCAACCGCAACGTCAAGAACCTGCTCCGCAACACGGTGCTGGCGCTCAAGACGCTGGCTCGGGAGCGTCCCGACGTGCTGGTGAGCAATGGCGCGGGCATCGCCGTCCCCTTCTTCTACGTGGGAAAGCTACTTTTCGGCTGCAAGACGGTCTACGTCGAGGTGTACGACCGCATCGACTCCCCCACCGTCACCGCCCGCCTGGTGCGCCCAGTGCTCGACCGGATGGTGGTGCAATGGGAGGAGCAAAAAGACTTCTACCCAGAGGGCATCAACCTCGGCGGCGTGCTCTGATGGTGTTTGTCACCGTCGGCACCCATGAGGATCCTTTCGACCGGCTCGTCGCCGAGATCGACCGCCTCGTCGCTGCGGGCGACATCGAAGACGCCTACATCCAGACGGGGTACTCCAAGCTCGCGCCGGCGCACTGCCGTCACGACAAGATGATCGGCTTCGACGCGATGCAGGCCGCGATGAAGGCGGCGCGCGTGGTCGTCACCCACGGGGGGCCGGCCTCGATCATGCAGGCGCTGGCGCTCGGAAAGGTGCCCGTGGTGGTCCCAAGGCAGAGCCGTCACGGCGAGCATGTCGACGACCACCAGTGCCGCTTCGCCCGCCGCATCGCCGACCGCGTGATCGTGGTGATGGAGATGCCCGAGCTCGGCCCCGCGATCCGCGACCACGCCGCCCGCGTCGAGGCGATGGGACCCAGCGCGGGTGGACCCGAACGCGCCCGCGCCTTCGCCGAGAAGCTCGACGCGCTCTGTGCCAGTCTGGTCGCACGGCGCTGAGCCCACCGGCTTCCCACGAGGGTAGCGCCTGACGCGGCGTGCTATGGTGCCGGGCGGATGACGAGCATTCGGCCGCAACCCCTCGCCGAGGGACGATTTCAGCTCCTCGAGGTGATCGGTGAGGGCGGCATGGCCACGGTGTACCGGGCCTTCGACCAGCGCTTGCAGCGGCCACGGGCCATCAAGATCCTCTCCCCGGCCTTCTCGCAGCGCCCGGCCCTCCGCCGGCGCTTCCTCAGCGAAGCGCAGACGATGGCCAACCTCGAGGAAACGCACGTCGTCCGCGTCTTCGACATGGGAGAAGACGGCGATCGCGTTTTCATCGTGATGGAGCTCATCGAGGGGGGCTCCCTGGTCGACCGGGTGAAGGCCCACGGTCCCCTCCCGCCGCGCATGGCCTGCGAGGTGGTGATCGCGTTGTGCGAGTCGCTCCAGGGCGCGCACGACAACAGCGTCATCCATCGCGACATCAAGCCCCACAACGTGCTGCTCACGCGCAACGGCGACATCCGCATCACCGACTTCGGCATCGCCCAGGTGCAGCACGAGAACGAGCCCGGCATGACGCGCACCGGCGCCGTGCTCGGCACCTGGGGCTTCATGGCGCCGGAGCAGAAGTCCAACGCCAAGCAAGTCGACGCCCGCGCCGACATCTACTCCTGCGGGGCGACGCTCTGGTCGTTGCTCAAGAACGACACGCCCCCCGAGCTGTTCATGTCTGAGGCGGAGCCCGAGTGGTTCGAGGGCATCCCCGAGCCGTTGGTCGAGGTGATCCGCAAGTCCACGCGGTACCGGCGGGAAGAGCGATACCCCACGGCACGGTCCATGGCCGACGCCCTGCGCCTGGTCTCGCCGCTTCTGCCGGACGATCCCGACGACACACCCTCGCTGGTGCCCAAGATCCCCGAGCGCCCGTCGAACGCCGAGAGCTTCGACACGATGGCGCAGCTCATCGGCGACACCCACAACCGCCCGCCACCCGCCGAGGGCACGATGGTGCCCGAGGGCAGCCCGGTCGCGACGGGCGGCACGATCAGCGGCGAGGGCACCTCTGACCGGCCCTACGTGGCCCCGGAACGTGCCGATTTCGAGCCCGACGATCCACGCCCAAGCCGGATGCGCAAGCTTGTCCCGTTGGTCGCGGGCGGCGTGGCGATGCTCGTGGCCGGCACCATTGTCTGGGTGCTCTCACCCGACATCACCACCGTGGCACTCCCCGAGGAGCCTGTCACCGACCCGACGGTCGAGCCGGTGACCATCGAGCCGCAGGCGGTCGAGCCCCCGCCGGTCGAGCCGCCGCCGATCGAAGTCGTGCCGCCGCCCGTCGAGGCCGACGCGCCGCCCTCGGAAACGCCGCCCGTCCCCGTGAAGCAGACCGTCACGAAGACCGCCGACGTGGTCAAGCCGCCGGCCGAGACCGTCGTGGCCCCCCCTCCGGTGGCGGAGTCCACGCTGGTTGTCACCAAGGTGGCCTCGGGCTCGCTGGACACCAGCGGCCCCTCCGAGGGACGAGTCGGCGACACCCTCAACTTCTCGGCCACCATCGGCGGCAAACAGACCGTGAAACTGTACTACCGGGGGGTCGGCTCCGGGGCCTTCCGCGAGAAGGCGATGAACGGCAGCGGCGGGCGCTACACGGCCTCGGTGAAAGTCGACGAGACGATGACCACGGGCGTGCAGTGGTTCGTCCAGGCCAACGACCCGGCCGGGAAGATCGTCAAGGACGGCAGCGCGATGTCGCCCAAGCGAATCAGCGTCACGCCGTAGCGGGCCCTACTCCGCCATCCCCACGTAGCGCTCCGGGATCTCCCAGATCACCAGCCGCGGCGGCGACGCGGTCCAGGCCTCGTCCTTCAAGTACTCGTCCATCGCCACGAAGGGTCCCTGCCCCTGCTTGGCCGCGTTGAGCACGTCGGCTTGTAGCTCCACTTGCAGCCCGGCCACGAAGCCCCAGCGCTTGTCCTCGGAGTAGCTCGTGCCCACCAGCGCCACGGGGATCGTGGCGTCGCCCAAGAGGCCCCCTCCGCTCTCCACGGCCGCCACGGGGGTGACGAGCGTGTCGGCGGCAGGACCGAGCGTGGCCTGGAAGGGCCCGAGGGGGATGTAGCGGAAGAGGTCGCCCTCGTGCGCGCCGGCGGCGCCCTCGCTGAGCGTCACGGTGGCCCCGCCGACCCAGTCCGCACCGCTCTCCTTGACGTGCGCGGTCAGGGCGCTTGCCGATGCCCGGGCACCGCGCGGCGTCCAGTGGGTGTCGGTGCGCAGGAAGACGTCGCCCTCCGCGCGTGCCTCGAGGAGGGCGCCCTCCAGTTCGAGCACGTCGACCCCGGCCGCGCGCAACCCCTGCACGAAGCGCGGGCCGACCAGGGCGACCTCGGCGGGAACCCGGTGTTTGCCGAGATGCTCGGTCTCCACGCGGGCCTTCGACGGCAGGTAGGCCACCAGCAGCGACACGCCCCTGGTCGCCATCTCGGCTTGCACCTCCGCCACGCGACGGGCCCGAGCGTCGGCCCGGTCGACAGCCCCCGGGTAGAGCTCGAATTCCTCTGCCGTGAAGAGCCAGCCTCCCTCGCCTACCACCACGCCGCGGCGCCCCTCGCCGAAGAGGGTCCACTCGATGAGGCCGAACAGATCGATGCTCGGTTCGCGGACGACGAACTCCTCGTCGAGCGCGTCTTCGTAGGCCACCCCCCAGTCGCCGTTCCACCACGTCTTGTCGGGTGAGACGAGGAGTGAGTCGTTGAAGCAGAGCCCGACGAGGCCACCGCCAAGGACGGTGACCACTGCGGCGCCGGGCACGAGATCGACGAGGTGTCGCGACATCAGAACTGGAAGTAGAGGAAGGGGGAGTAGGACTGCGCCGAGAGGCGCAAGACGGCCAACACGAACAGGGGGATGTAGGCGAGCGACGTGTGACGCCAGCGTGCCGCCTCCGCGCCCGTGAGTTTCTGTTTCCACTCGCGCCAGTAGGGCGCCGCGTACACCACGACGATGCCGAGCCCGAGCATCACCACCTGGAAGCCGCTGAGCTGCCAACGCAAGACGTCAGACAGGGCAAAGCCATTCGCCCCGGCCATGGCGGTGTAGAAGTCGATCGCCGTTTCCATGTCCGGCGCCCGGAACACGATCCAGCCGATCATCACCAGGAGCATCGTGAGCGGGATGCCGAACTTCGGCCCGCCCATCCGCTTCTCGAGCGCGAGCAAGCTCCCGTGCCAGATGCCCCAGACCACGAAGGTCCAGTTCGCCCCGTGCCAGATGCCGC
>SXGS01630181.1_pt1 | contig 51688 bp, 45 predicted proteins | sample 3174681 | NCBI WGS metagenome assembly SXGS01 (sample SAMN11356861, study PRJNA531348) | freshwater metagenome | isolation source: freshwater sample F1-80 | place: China: Fuxian Lake, Yuxi | collected 2017-12-25
CCGTTTGTGGCTGTGCAGATACTCGATTGGGTCCTCGACGGTGATGATGTGGCAGTCGCGTTCGCGGTTGATCAGGTCGATCATCGCGGCCAGCGTGGTCGACTTACCGGAACCGGTGGGGCCCACCACGAGCACCAGACCGTACGGACGGTTGAGCAACTCGTTCGCGGCCCACGGGGCGCCGAGTTCCTCGAGCGATCGCACACGGAACGGAATGACACGGAGGGCGAGCGCCAGCGTGTTGCGCTGCTTGTAGGCGTTCGCACGGAAACGACCGACGCCTTCGAGACCGAACGAGAAGTCGATCTGCGAGTGGTGTTCGAGTTCGTGCTGCTGTTCGAGGGTGAGCAGCGATCGCACGATGCGCTCGGTCTCCTCGGGCGTGAGCAGGGCGACACCCTCGAACGGCACCAGCACGCCGTCGCGGCGAGCGGTGGCCGGACGGCCGACGGTGAGGTGGAGGTCGGAGGCGCCGGCGGCCACGGTGGCCTGGAGGAGCGTGACCAACATCGGGTCTGGATTGAACATGGGGCTAGCCTCCCGTGTGCCCGCCGCTCAGTCGGTGGGAACTCTTGCGATGATTGTCATTACCGCCCTGTACGGGCTTCTGATCGGTTCGTTCCTCACCGTGGTGGTCGACCGAGTGCCCCGTGGCGCTTCGGTGGTCCATCCCGGTTCGGCGTGTGGGAACTGCGGCTTGCGCCTTGGTTTCCGCGATCTCGTGCCGGTCTTCAGTTGGCTGGCGCTCCGGGGTCGGTGCCGACAGTGCCATACGAGTATCGGCACCGAGCCGCTCGTGCTTGAGTTGTCAACGGCGTTTCTTTTCGGCCTCACAGCGTGGGAATTCGGGTTCAGCTGGATGACCCCCGCCTACTGCGTGCTGATGGCCGGTCTGGTGGCGCTGAGCTGGATCGATCTGAAGACGCAGCGGCTGCCGCGGCCCATCACCTACTGGACCGCGGGCCTGGGCGCGCCGCTGCTCTGCGTGGCGGCCCTCGTCGACGGCGAACCGCAGCGGATCTGGATGGCGGCCCTCGGTGCCGCCATCGCGTACGCGTTCATCGGCGGGCTGTACCTCATCACCCGCGGCCGCGGCATGGGCTTCGGCGATGTCGTGCTCGCCCCACTGCTCGGCATGTACCTCGGGTTCCTGAACCCGGGCATCGTGCCCGTCGGGCTGTTCTTCGGCTTCTTCATCGGCGCGATCGTCAGCGTGGCGATGATGGCGTTCGGCAAGGCCGGCATGAAGACCGCCGTGCCCTTCGGGCCGTTCCTGGCGCTCGGCACGGTGGTGGCCGTGTTCGTCGGCCAGGACTACATCGACCTCATCTTCACGCGTTAGCGGTGGTGAGGCGCTTGTGCCGCGCCTGCAGCCAACGTGCCAACGCGGCGAACAGCACCACACCGGCCACGCCGGACGCGATGATCAGGAACAGCACGTTGCCGCGATCGGTGCCGGCCTGGATGCCGTGCACGGTGGCGATGGCGAACAACAGGTACGACGTCATGTGCACGCTGCGCCACAGGCGCTTCGGCAGCTTCTTCATGAACAGCGACGTGCCCTGGATGACCACGAGCAGGTAGAACGCGATGACGCCCCAGGTGACCGCGCCGGTCTTCCACTCGCTGGCGTTCGGCACCAGCAGTTCCTTCCAGCCGAAGTACACGAAGCTGTCGGCCACGAGGGCCAGCATGTGCACGAGCGTGGTGACCACCGCGAGTCCGCCCAGCCAGCGGTGCAGGTCGAGCAGCCAGGCAGGCCGGTCGGCGGGCTTGAGCATGCGGGTGATGAGCAGGATGCCCCACAGGCACGTGGCCGCGAGGACCACCCATGCCACGATGCCGCTCGCGCGGGAGATGTACCACCAGGTCTGGGGGTTCATGGTTCGAAGTCCTTCATGGTCGCGGTGCGGTGCACCGTGCCGTCGGTGCCCACGACCAGACCGGCCAGGCCCAGGCGGTCGAGCATGGCGACGGCCTGCCCGGCGGGCAGCATCATCGCCGCGGTGGCGAACGCCTCGGCGGTGGCGGCGTCGGCCGCGAGCACGGTGGCGGTGAGCAACTGGTGCTCGGCGGGTCGACCCGAGCGCGGGTCGATGAGATGGTGGGTGGTGTGCCCGTCGGGTGTGGTGAACGTGCGCACCGTGGTGCCCGAGGTGGCCACGCCGCCCTCGTGGAGACGGATCGACGTGAGGTGCGTCGGTGGCTTGGTGGGGGCGACGGTGGGGTCCTCGATGCCGAGGTGCCACGACTCGTCGTTCGACGGGGTGCCGTTGGCGCGCAGATCGCCGCCGATGTTCACCACCGCACCGGTGGCGCCCATCTCGACGAGTTCCTCGGCCACGATGTCGGCGGCGAACCCCTTGCCGATGCCACCGAGGTCGATGGCGGACGCGGCCGGCACCGTGAGCGTGGAGGCGTTGTAGTCGACCTTCACCCAGGCGCTCATGCCCACTCGGGTGCCGGGCACGATGGGTGCGGCGACGTGGTCGACGGCGCTGTGGGTGTAGCCCACGTCGAGCAGTGCGGGCAGCACCGTGATGTCGAAGCGGCCCTCGGTCTGGCGCCATGCGTCGAGCGCACGGCTCACCACCGCGAGGGTGTCGGGATGGACGACGACGGGCGTGCCGGCCGCGCGGTTCGCGAGGGTGATGTCGCTGTCGTCGCGGAACCGACTCCACCACGACTCGAGCTCGCGCAGGCGGGCCTCGGCGACGTCGAGCAGATCCTCGTCGCCGCCGTGGATCACCACGTGCGAGCCGCAGCCCATCACTCGGAAGGCGCGTTCGACCGACCCGTCCATCGTCGTCCTCATCCTGTTCGTCCTACTTGCTGGGTGCCGTGGTGGTCACCGGCGCCGGGGGCTGGGTGACGACCGGGGCGGCCGTGGTGACCGGCGCGGGTGCCGGTGCAGGGGTCGGCGCGGGTGCCGGAGCCGGTGCCGGTGTGGCCGGCTTCGGTGCCGGCGTCGGGCTCTGCGTCTGGTTCTGGGAGGGCGCGGCGGCCGGTGCCGGTGCGGGTGCCGGTGCTGCGGCGGGCACGACGGCCTGCGGCAGTGTGAGCACCACGGTGGTGGGTCCGGCGGGCAACGTGGTGGCCGGCAGCGTGCTGGCCGTCGGGTCGACGGCGGGCACCGCACCCGGCGCCACGGTGGGCACCGAGGTGGTCTGCGTGGTGAGGTCGGCCGACGGCGTGACCGGACGGTTCGCCGAGGCGATCACCGTGGTGAGCCCGAACACCGCCGAGGCGGTGAGGCCGGTGGCGAGGATGCGGGCGCCGGCGGCGACGTGCGGGTGCTTGGGTCGCGGCTGCGGCGCTGCCGCCGGGCGCTGCTGCTGCACCTGACGCTGCAGCTGCTGCACCTGGGCCTGGAGCTGCGCGATGGCGTCGGGCGAGGCCGCCGATGCAGCGACGGCGGACGTGGAGGCGACCGCCGTCGCTGCCGACGGTGCGGCCCATGTGTGAGCGGCGGGCGGGACGGGAACACCCGGCGCCTGAGCAGCAGCACTGGTGGAGGTGGAGAGGTCGACCGGGGCCTGGCCACGTCGGGCGCGCATGGCCGCGATGCGAGCTGCCTGTTGCGGATCAGTCATCGTCGCCCTCCTCCTCGTACTCGTCGTCGTGATCCTCTTCCTCGTGCTCGTCCTCGTCGTCCTCGTGCTCACCGCTGCCCGAGGGCGCGGAGGTGTGCGACGGCGCGGGCGACTGGCTCGACGGGGCCAGCGTGACCGGGGCGGTGGCCGGTGCGGGCGGCGGGGTGGTGGCGGCCGTGGTGGGGATGGTGGGGATGGTGGGTGCCGGTGCGGCCGACAGCGAGGCGACGACCTCGCCGCTGCTGAGGTCGGCGATGAACGTCACGATCTGGAGGCCGTCGGTGAACGACACCTCGAGGTGGCTGGCGGGGGCGCTGTACGACACGACCGACCAGCCGGTGGTGGGCAGTGCGCTGTCCACCTTCATGGCGCCGTCGTCGACGGTGAGGTTCACCGTGCCGGCCGGGCCGGCCTGGTAGCTGTAGGCCCGAGCAGCTATCGTGGTCTCGACGGCGGAGACCATCGGCTGGGGTGCGGCGTCGGCGGTGTTGTCGTGCGTCGTGGCCTGCATGCTGGCGAATGCGGCGCCACCGGTGCCGGCGACGGCTGCCACGGTGATCCCGGTGATCCAGGTCTTCTTCATTGCGAATGCTCCTCTGCGGGTGGCGGGTGCCCGATGAGGACAGTCAACTCGGGTGGTCTCCAACGGACAGCCAGCCGAAATCCAAGCGACGTCGAAAACTGTGGCAGAGGTTGTACGACCTCACCGCGCAGCGTGGTTTTCGACCGATTTTGGACACGGAACGCGCAATTTGGTGGTGTCGCCTAGGACTTTGCCGCGAAGAGATGTAAGCCCTTGGTCGTACTAGTCGTATTCCTGTTCGGGTCCCTGGTCGCACAGTAGTTTCGGCATCCGACGATGCCTGCCGCACCCACCTCCCCCCGCGCGTCGGCGCGTCGTTCGGCCTTCGTGCTGCTGGCTGCGTCCATCGCCATCGGCAGCGTGTCGTTCACCCTGGTGCAGCTGGCCCTCGAGGAACTGTCGCCGCTCACGCTCGCCACGGGCCGCGTGGTGGTGTCGGCACTGATGTTCACGCTGGTCATCGCGCGGTCGCCGTGGCGGCGCACACCCGTGCTGCTGGGCGATCGGCTGCGGCTGTTCCTGTGCGGCTTCGCCGGGTCGGCCGTGTTCCACCTGCTGTTCAACTGGGGCCAGAACCAGGTGTCGGTGGCGGTCGCGGCCGTGCTGATGTCGACGTATCCCATCCTCACCGCGATGGGGGAGGTGGTGTTCCTGCACCATCGTCTGCACCGTGTGCAAGTGGTGGGCTTGCTGCTCAGCACCGCCGGCTGCGTGCTCATCGGTGTGGTCGGCGGGGGCGACGGTGGCGACATGGCGGTGCTCGGCGCCGTCGTGGTGCTGCTGGCCGCCATCACCTGGGCCGGTGTGACGGTCGCAACGCGCAGTATCGGCCACCGCTACGACTCGTGGTGGCTCAACACGCCCGGCACGGTGGCGGGTGCGCTGATGATGCTGGTGCTCGACATCCCGCGGCTCGGCGAGTTCGCCGACCTGTCGTGGAAGGGTTGGCTGGCCGTCATCTGGTTGGGTTCGGCGAGCTCGGCGTTCATCTACTACTCGATGGCCAAGGTGATGACCGTGCTGTCGGCCACCACCACGACGTCGATCACCACCATCGTCACGCCGCTCAGCGTGCTGGTGGCGTGGGTGGTGCTGGGCGACGCGCCGTCGCTCGTGGAGGTGGTGGGCGGCGCCGTGGTGATCGCCGGCGTGATGCTGGTGGTGCGACCGTCAGCGGACGGCACCGAGCCGGTGGAGGCCGCCGCCGTCGTCTGACGCGGGTGCAGACGCGCTGCGAACGAGGCGCGATCGTCCCCGTCCCTTCGTGGGGGCCCGGCCACCGGCAGGAAGGGGGACGAAGGACCCTGAACCGCGCACCGGGACGGGCTTACCCTGAAGTCGGATCATCGACCTCCGGCACCGCTGGGTGCCGTGCCATGACGTCCCCGCACGAGCGAGCGAAAGGACGGGGTCATGGAACACAGGACCAAGGGCTGGTACCCCGACCCGACGAACCTCGGGGGACTTCGCTGGTGGGACAGGGGCTGGACCCAGTACGTGGGTTGGGCCGGGCGGTGGTTCGTGGACGACATGCCGCTCGAGCGGGTGCGTGCGGCGGCGAACGCCCAGGACGGTCTGGTGGTGCGGTCGTACCTGCGTGATGCGCTGGCGCGTGGGGTGCTGGTGCCGTCGATGGAGGAGCGACTGCAGGCCGACGTCACGTCGCTCCTCGGTGCGCCGGCGCCGTCTGCTGCGGTGACGGCCGCCAGCACGGCGCCGCCTCCCGATCCGATCCCCTCGCGCACCCCGACGCCGGTCGCGCCGGTCACGCGCCCGCCGGCCGCGCCGGCAACGGCCGCACCGTCGAGACCGGCCCCGGCCACCGCGAGGCCGCACCCGCTCGCCCCGCCGATGGCGAGGCCCGAGCCGCCGCGGACTCCGCCACACGAACCCGTGGCGCCGACCGTCCCCGTCGAGACCTGGTGGTCGCGCACCCGCACGACGCTGCGCAGCGATCTGGCGATCCACGGCCTGGCGTACCTCGGCGTGCTGCTGCTCTTCGCCGGCGTCTTCGGCCTGATCGCGTTCTCGTTCGGCGATGTGGCCCGTGGTTGGCGCCTCGTGGCGCTCGTGGCCGCGCCGAGCGCGTTCTTCCTCGCAGGCTGGTACCTCGGCCGTCGTGGTGCAGGCGCGGTGTCGGCGGCGCTCGTGGTGCTCGGCGCCGCAGTGCTGCCGGTCGCCGCGGTCGCATCCGTCACCGACGGCGCCTCGCCCGATGTGACGGGCACCGCGTTGCCCATCACCCAGGCCGTGCTCTGCGCGGTGATCGCGGTGGGTGAACTGCGACTGCTCCGACGCGTGCCGGTGTTGCGGTGGACGGCGATGCCGACGCTGTGGCTCGGTGCCGGTCTGTTGCTCGGCGTCACGCGCGACCCCGTGCCGAGCGGCGAAGCCGTGGTGCGCGCCGATGCGATGCAGGTGGCCGCGATCGTGGTCGCCATCGCGCTGTCGCTCGTCGTGTTGCACCGCCGAACGTCGGACCTGGCGCGCGCCACGACCATGCTCGGGATGCCGCTCGCCGCAGCGCTCGCGGTGGTGGAGGCGCTGGTTGCGTCCACGGAGGGCTGGCCGGCACTCAGTGGCGTGCTGGTCGCCGTGGCCGCCGTGGCGATCGTCGAGTGCACGCCTCGTCGTGGCGCCTGGATCGCCCCGGTGCAGTCCGCCTTCCTCGCTGTCGCTGCGCTCCGGCTCTCGACCGAGGTCCGGCCGGCGTGGCTCGGTCTTGGTCTCGCCGTGGCAGCGACGCTGCTGACGGAGTGGACCGGTCGTCGTCGGGTTCCGCCGTGCACCGTGCACGTGCCGCTGATGGCGGTGGGCGTCGGCTGTGCGGTGTCGATCGCCGAGCCAGCCCCCGGGTTCGTGGCGATGGCACTGCTGACCGCGTGGGCCACCTGGCGTCGCCTCGACGCACCCCAGTGGTTGCCGTTGCGCGATCCGTACGGAGTGATGGCCGGCATCGGATCGGTCGGCATGGCCGCGATGGTGTGGACCTGGTCGACACCGTCCGTCGCGCTGGTCACCGCGGCCGCCTCGGTGTTGGCCGTGTCGCTGCTCGCTCGCGCCGTTCCGGCAGTGGGACGCGATGCGATGGTGCAATGGTGGGCGCCGACCGCCGCCGTGGCAACGGCAGTCGCGAGCGTCGCGCAGCCGTGGAACGAGTCGCGTACGACGATGGTGGTGGCGGCCGTGGTGGCTGCCCTGGCCGGTTGTTCGCTGGTGCTCAGCCGCCTGCCCATCGCCGCCCGGGTGTGGGGCGCGACGCTGGCCGCATCCTGGAGCTTGGTGATGATCGGTGAACTGGCGTCGATCCCGATGTCCACCGAGTCGATGGTGCTGGCCGCCATGGCGGCCGTCGCCGTGATGGCCGGCGCGCTGGTCGACCGCGCAGCAACTGCGCATCTTGCCGCCATCGGCCACCTGGCTGCGCTCGCCGCGATCGCGCTCGCTGCGCGGCCCGGCGTGGCGATGACGGTCACCGTCGGGCTCTTCGCCGCGACGTGGTGGGCGCTCGCTGCGCTGCACGAGTGGCGCCGTGTGGCCCATTTCGAGCGGCTCGTCGGCGCCCTCGACGACGTCGGCTCGGATCTCGCCGCGTTCGGCGCAGCGCGCACTGCGCCCGTGCTGCTGGCGATGGCCGGCACGGTGGCGTTGGCGATGTTGCAGATTCCCTCGTCGTCGCCGTGGCTGTCGACACCGATCGCCGTCGCCGGTGTGGTGCTCGCCGCAGCGACCTTCTTGCCGTGGCGCCGTGCCTCGGTGAGAGTGCTCGCATGGGCGGCGTTCGTCGTCGCAGTGGTCGGTGTGCTGGTGCCGGTCGCGGGCGACGTGGCCCGGTGGCCGTCGATCGCGTCGTTCGGGCTGGCATTCGCCACCATGGTGCTCATCGCGCCTCGGCACACGGTCTTCACCTGGTCGGCGTGGGCCGTGACGGCACCGTTGCTGGTGCAGCTGGCCGAGGCCGCGGGTCTGAGCCGGCGCTGGAGCGACGTGGCGCTCGCCGCCTGGGGTGCCACCCTGCTGCTGGCAGCCACCGTCGTGGACCGCGTGCGGCACGGCCGAGCCCGTCACGACCGTTGGGTGCGCAGCGAGGTGCTGATGCCGCCCGCGTCACTCGGTGGCGGCGCGTTCCTGCTGGGCGGCGCCGGAGCGTTGCTGCTCGAGCCGCAGTGGGGGTGGGTGCTCCTCGGCATGGCCGTCGTGACGATGACGGTCGCCGTGTTGCGTCCGGAGCCGCTGGTGGCGGTGCCGGCGATGTCGGCTGCGCTGGTCGCGTTGCTGCGACTGGCACCGTGGGTGCTGGACCACCCGTGGTCCCTCGCAGTGCTCGCCGCATTGTCGGCGGTCGTGGCCTGGTCGCTGGAGCGCACGGATCGTTCGCTGCGCGACCGGTGGGATGTGGCACCGCTCGTGACGGCGCACGCTGCAGCAGCGGTCGGCCTGGTCGCCGCGCCGTTGTACGGCTCGGTGACGGTGACGTACCTGCTGCACGCCGGCGTCGCTGCGGCGGCCGCCGTCGCGCTCCGCCGCACCAGGTGGGTGGGTGGCTACGCCCTCGGTTCCGTGACGCTGGTGATCATCACCGCGGCGTGGAACGGTCCGGGCTGGCTGTCGCTCGCGTGCCTGGTGCTCGGCATCGCGACCACGGTCGCAGCGTTGCTGCGTCCGACACCTCCGCCGAATCCGGTGCGCGAGGGTCTGCTGGGCGTCGGGGCCCTCTGCATCGGTGCGTCGTGGGCGTCGTTCGTCGTGTGGGCCGAGCTGTCGTTGCGCACGGTGTTCGTGTCGACCGCAGCAGCCTGCTCGACGTTGTTGCTCGTCGCCGCCGTCGCGATTCGCCGTCACGTGCGGCCGCACGACCTGTTCGTCGTGTGGTCGGCGGCGGCAGGGGCCGGTCTGCTGGCTGCGGCCGCAATGGCGGGCCAGCCCGACGTCGGCCCCACCGTCGCACGCTGGACGTTCGCCGCGATCGCCGCGTCGGTGGCCACCGCCGCCGGGCTCGTGGCGCGCGAACTGCACCCTGCGTTGCGCTGGGCATCCGTCGCGTCGTGGTTGTCGGCGCTCGTCCTCGCCCGATCGGCGTCCGGCCTCGACCACACGGTCACCGTGGTGGTGGCGACGGTCATCGCGTCGACGTTGGCGCTCGTGGCGGTGCCGTGGCACGCGATGCGTCCGCGTTCGCCGTGGGTCGCCCCGGTGATGGCGTTGATGGTCGCGGTGCAGTGCGTCGGGGCGTCGTTCATCGACCCGTCGCACACGACCGCGGTGGCCGTCGTACTGCTGGTCGCCGCGCTGCAGTCCGCCTCGGTCGCTGTCGTGAGCGGCGAGCGCTACGTGTTCCTGGTGCCGCCGGTGTTCGCGCTGGCCGCCTGGTTGGTGGTGGCCGCGGACGCGTTGCGGGGTGAGCCGAACTGGTTCACGGCACCCGTCGGGCTCGCGGTGCTCGTGGAAGTGGCGCTCGTCCGGTGGATCCGCCGGGCACGGCCGGGCTCCACGTATTCGACCGAGGTGAACGGCGCGCTGGTCGCGCTCGAGACCGTCGCCATGTCGGTGATGGTGGGCCCGATGCTCACCCGCATCGTCACCCTGCACCTCTGGTACGCGGTGCCATCGGTGGTGGTGGGCGTGGCGTTCACGGTCTGGGGCGCGGCAACGCGGGCCCGCCGTCGTGCAGCCTTCGGGGTCGGCACGGTGGGACTCGCGGTCACGTTGCTGATCGGCGTGCCGATCGCCCGTGTCGTGCCGAACCTCTCGGGTCCGGCACTGTGGCTGACGATCGCGGGCATGGGTCTCGTGGCCATCGTCGTCGCCACGATGCTCGAGCGTGGCCGTACCCACGTCCGCCGCTGGGCGAATGCGCTCGACGAGATGACGCACGACTGGGAGCGTCTCGACCAGGCCGACACCGCACCGCGGCCGGGCTCGGGTGTGGAGACCCCGACCGAGCCGCCGGTGACCTCGGGGGCCTGATGCGATCGGGCCCGGCGCCACCGGTCCCGAGAATGCAAGCGGCCCCCTTGCGGGGGCCGTGTGCAGCGCGCTCGAAGGGACTCGAACCCCTAACCTTTTGATCCGTAGTCAAATGCTCTATCCATTGAGCTACGAGCGCTTGCGGGAGCCGAGTCTAGAGGCGTCGATCTCGCTTCGGCTACCCCGTTCGGCGTGAGCGACGTGGCGGCTCAGAGTCGCCAGGGTGCCCAGCCGCCCGAGCGGTTGTACAGCACGAGGGCGGCGAAGGCGTTGACCCGAGGGTCCTTCAACTGCGTGGCGCTGGTGACGCCGATCTTGGCGAGCCAGCTCTTGTGCACGTTGAAGTAGATCTGGAACAGGCCCGTGCAGCAGTAGTTCTGCGCCGTCGGCAGCAGGTTGCTCTCGCGGGTGGCGATGCGCACGGCTTCGTCCTCGAGTTCGTCGGGCCAGATCTCGCGGATGATGGCCTCGACCTGTGCCCGGGTGTAGGTCTTCGCCGGGGCTGCCTTCTTCACCGTGGTGGTGGGCGCCTTGGCGGTGGTGGGCGTGACGGCCTTCTTCACCGTGGTGGTGGGGGCCTTGGGTGCCGTGGGGGTGGTGGCACCCGCCGGCAGGCAGATCGACCGGCCCGGGTACAGCGGCGTGGAGGGGGGGGCACCGTTGGCGGCCAGCAGTGCCTTGGTGGTGACGCCGGCTCGGTTGGCGATGAGGATCCAGGCGTCGCCGGCGGCGACCGTGTACTTCGCGGCGCACACCGGTGCGGCCTTCACGGCTTCGGTGCGGGCGGCGGCGACCGTGACCGCAGGGGCGGCGGCCTGGGTGGCAGCCGGCTGGCTGGCCGTGGTGGCGTCGGCCTGCGGAGCGGCGGCGTCGGTGGCCTCGGCGCTGGGCTCGGGGTTCACGGGCACGGCCGGGGGGAGCGCGTCGACGTCGATGGAGGCGAAGGGGTTCGACTCGCCGGCCTCGGTGGCCGGTGCTGCGGCAGCGGCCGCCGTGGTCGCGGCGGTGCCGAGCGCCGAGGCGTCGGGCTGCAGGGCGGCGTCGTCGTCACCGGACCGCAACGTGAGGGCGATGGGCACGAGCAGGGCGATCACCACGGCGAGCACGCCCATGCGGCGCACCAGGGGGTCGACGTGCTGGGTGGCCGTGCGCACCTTGGTGGTGAGTGCCGTGGTGTCGACCGGGGCCGTGATGACGGGAATGGAGCCCGTGTGATCGCTGTGCGAACGGCTTCCCGCAGGGCGCGGGGTGGTTCGGGGCGCCGCCGCGGGGCGGGGCGCACGCCGGAAGCGGTCGAGCCGGCTGTCGGGCACGTGGCTCCAGAACTCGTTCTCTTCGTCGTTGTCCTCGAACATCGTGTCACCTCCGCCGAGTCCGCCGGGCCCTGTTCGGGCCGTTGATGTCGGGGAAGGTCTACTCGCGCTGTCATCGAATTGCAACACTGTGTCAACTTGATGACGGACCGTCACGACCTCGAACGACAGCCTCACCTGGGGTGACGCGGGTGCCGTACGAGCCGGAAAAATCCGACAGCCCGGACCGTGTGGTCCGGGCTGTCGTGCGGCCTCGTTGCCGAGACCTTCACGCGGAGAGGGTGGGATTTGAACCCACGGACCACTTTAAAGGTGGTCCCCGCATTAGCAGTGCGGTCCGATCGACCAGACTCCGGCACCTCTCCAGGCGGCGCACAATCTATCGCGGCAGGTGGCGCGCTCCCACCCGTGGTCAGGCGTCGCCTTCGGGCCCCAGATCGCCCGCCCACGGCGGGGTGCAGCTGTAGGGCGGGGTCCATGGGCCGCGGGCGCAGTACACCCACAGGTCGCTGGCGGCGTCGGCGCAGTTCTGCATGCTGGCCTTCACGTTCTCCTTCGACCAGCCGCGGCGGCCGAGCTCGCCGCTCGGTTCGAAGGTGCCGGCCAGCGCGTTGAGCTGGAACGTGCAGTGCGAGTCGTCCTTGGTGGCCGGGTTGATGTTCACGGCCTTGAAGTTGCAGTTGCCCTCACGCGAGGCGATGTAGATGAAGTACTGCTGCGTGCTCACGTCGGCGCCGTCCTTGGCGAACTCGAGCGCGATGGTGTCGGCGTCGGCCTTGGTGCACGGCTTGCGGTTGCCGTACACGGGCACACCCTGCACGAGCCGCCAGTTCGGTTCGGCCTGGAACGTGGACGGCCACCAGTTGGTGTCGAGCGGTGCGCCGGCGCCGCCGGTGACGAAGCCGCTCCACACGCCCATCGCCGCCAGGGTGGACACGTCGCCCACGCCGTTCGCGGTGAGCGGCGGATTGGCGAACTGGAACGCCTTCACGGCCTCGCTGGTGCTCTTCCCGTACGTGCCGTCGACCGTGCCGTTGAACAGACCCTGCGCCTTCAGTGTCTGCTGGATGCACTCGGTGGACGCGCCGCGGTCGCCGGGACTGACCGGGGCGTCGGCCACGCACGGGGGCGGCGGGGCGTTGTCGACACCCGAGTAGTTGTTCATCGCGATGAGCGTCTGCGCGGTGGCGTTGCCGTTCACCGTGAGGGGCGGGTTGTCGAGCTGGAAGGCGATGACCGCGTCGGCGGTGTCCTGGGCGTAGACGCCGTTGACCAGTCCCTTGTAGTAGCCGAGCCACATCAGCGCCCACTGCACACACACGACGCTGGCGCCCGTGGTGCCCACCCGCAGCTCGGCGTCGGCCTTGCACTCGCCCAGCTCGGGGATGTCGGCGTGGGCGCGCGACGAGGTGAGCACGTTGCCCGCCAACGCCAGCGCCACGACGGCCGTCACCCGCATGAACCTGCGCACCGGACCATTTTGCCGCGCGAATGCCGATTTCTTTGCCGATCGGCCGATCTCGTCGTCCTCAGTGAGGGTGATGCGACGGCGGACCGGGACTTTGGTCCCTTCACGAACGGCGGCGAGGCGACTACCTTCCGCGAGTAACGGGAGTGTGATGGCGATGGCCATTGTCGGTGCGATACGGGTCGCGCCGACCACCTCCTCCACGGCGGAGCGGATCGGCGCTGCGTGGGTGCACGCAACGCGGTCGACCCGCCGGGTGGCGGTGTTGTCGGTGCTGACGAGCGTGGTGTTCGGCGCCATGGCACCGGTGGCCCCTGCGGCGCGGTGCGCCGTGGCGGCCAGCGGCTGTGTGATCGCGCTGGCAGCGCTCGTCGACGTGCGCGAGCGTCGGCTGCCCAACCGACTGGTGGTGCTCGCGCTGTGCTGCACGCTCGCGCCGTTGCTGCTCGGCGCTCCGGCCGATGTGGTGCGCGTGGGTGCGGGCACGCTGATCGCAGGCGGGCTGTTGCTCGGGGTGCGACTCCGTCGCGGTGTCGGCATGGGCGACGTGAAGCTCGGCGCCGTCATCGGCGGGAACGTGGCGCTCGTGGCACTGCCCGCGGCACCGGTGGCCGTGGCGGTTGCGGCCGCGTCGGCGGCACTCGTCGGCGGGGTGTTGCGTCGGTCGAGTCTGCCGCTCGGCCCGGCGCTGTGGTTCGGATGGGCGGTGGCCGTCGCCACCGCCGGATCGGGGTGGTGGACATGAAGACGACTCGTCGGGTGCGCAGCCAGGTGCGCACGCAGTGGATGGCGTTCGGCGGTGCGCTCGTGGTGCTGGCCGGCGTGCTGGTGGCGTGGGCGTTGTCGTCGGCCGCCGACCGGGTGCAGGTGGTGCGCGTGGTGCAGGAGGTGCCCGCCGGCCAGCCCATCCCGGTGGAGGCCTTGGGGGTCACCGGCGTGGCCTACGACGCGGGTGTCGACGGGCTGGTGCCGTCGGCGTCGCTCGCCGACCTCGCAGGGCGTATCGCCGCCATCGACCTGCAGCCGGGTGTGCTCGTCCAGGCAGGCATGTGGCGCGACGCGCCGGCGCTGCTCGAGGGTGAACAGCGGGTCGGCGTGGTGCTGCGGCCCGGCCGGCTGCCCGGCGACCTCGGGCAGGGCGACACGGCCGTCGCCGCAGCCATCGATCCTGCCGATCCGTTCGTGCCGGCGAGGGTGCGCGTGCTCGACGCCGTGCCCGCCACCGACGGCACCACGTCCCTCACACTTGCCGTCGGGAGCGATGACGCCGTGGGTGTGGCCCGGCTGGCGGCGAACGATCTCTTGGTCCTCGTGGGTGACGCTCCCGGTGTCGTGATGATGCCGACCGAGCGGGAGGTCGCGCCGTGATCATCACCGTCACCTCCTGGCGCGGCGTGGGCACCACCACGACTGCCCTCATGCTGGCCGCCGCTCTGGCCGTCACCGACGAGACCTGGCTGGTGGAGGCCGACCCCGCAGGTGGCGTGTTGAGCGGTCGGCTGCACGTCGCGGCCCACGAACTCGGCGCGCTCGAACGGTTGTCGTTCCCCTCCGGATCCACGGTGCCCTCGGCCGACGAGATCGCCCACCATCGCGGCTCGCTCCACGTCCTCACCGCGCCGATCGACCCATTCCGCGCCAGTGCCTGTCACGCGCCGCGGATGCCGTGGACGTCCTCGCTGCGCGAACTCGGTCGCGACGTCGTCCTCGACATCGGTCGGATGCGACAGGGCACGCCCGCGTGGTCGCTCCTGTCACTCGCCGACGCAGTGGTGGCGGTGCTGTCGCCGGAGGTGGGCGCTGCGGTCGCGTCGGCCGAGTGGCTGCGCGCTGCCGGACGCGTGTCGAGCAGCGACCCCGGGCTCGAGGTCGACGACGTACGGATGGTCGCCGTCGCATCGCCCGGTGGAGTGGCGTTCGACCGCGTCGCGTTGGTCGAGGAGTTCGGCGAGCGGTGGGGTGGTTGGCTGCCGTGGGAGCCGGCCGTGGTCGACCTGGTCGAGCGCGGGGCCGGCCTCGACGATCGGCGCCTGCGGCGCAGCGCACTGGTGGCGGCGTGCACCGAGTTGGCCGAGACCGTCGCGCGCCGAGCGGAGGTGACGGCATGAACGATGAAACCCTCGAACTGTTGGTGGCCGACGTGCGCCGCCAGTGGGGTGACCGGCTGCCCGTGCCGGGACGCGACGAGTCGCCCGTCGAGCGTGATCAGCGCGAGCAGCTCACTCGCCACGTGCTGGAGCACACCGTGCTACCCGAGTTGGAGCACCAACGGATGGCGGCTCGCGAGGTGCCACTCACGACGCAGGAACGGGAGGCGCTCGTCGACCTGTTGGTGTCGGAGATGTTCGGACTGCCGCGGCTGCTCACGGTGCTGCGCGACCCACAGGTGACCGACGTGTTGGTGTTCGGTGCCGATCCGGTGCGGGTCGAGCGCAGCGACGGATCACAGCAACTGCTCCCACCGCTCGTGCGTCGCGACCGCGACCTCGAACGGATCATCTACGACACCGCCGCGGCACGCCGCCGGCCGTTCAATCGCGAGCACCCGTTCGTCGATCTCGAGCTGGAGGCGGGTGTGCGCTTCCACGGCGAAGGGTTCGACGTGGTGCAGCGTCCGCTGGTCACCGTGCGACGCGCCGCAATGGTGGGAATGACCCTCGACGACCTCGTCGAGCGAGGGGTGATCGACGAGGCGGGGGTTGCCTTGCTGCGCGCCGCGGTCGCCGCCGACATGAACGTCCTCGTCTGCGGTCGCATGGGCTCGGGCAAGACCACGATGCTGCGCGCACTGCTGCACGAGGTGGACACCGACGACGTGATCGTGACGGTGGAGACCGACTTCGAACTCAACGTGGCGGCGATGGGGGTGCACCGCTACGTGCACGCCTATCAGGCGCGTGTGCCGAACACGGCCGACGGTGCCGGCATCTCGTGCCACGACATGATGGTGCCGGCGGTGCGCACTCGCGCCGACTGGATCGTCGTCGGCGAGATCCGCGGTGCCGAGGGCGGCGCGCTCGTGCAGGCGATGTCGATCGGGCAGGGCGCGATGGCCACCGTGCACGGCGGCTCGGCGAAGGACGGCATCGAGCGGCTGGCGGAACTGATCGCGCACCACAGCGGTGTCGAGCTGCGGATGGCGCGGTGGCAGGTGTACCGCAGCGTGGACCTGGTGGTGCACGTCACCGGCGACAACCGCCACGGGCGGCACGTCACCGAGATCGTCGCGCCGTCGGTGGAGGAAGACGGCGCGCGGTTCATCGTGCACCGTCTGCTCGCACCGCGTGCGGGAGCGCCCGATCCGCGTGCGCGGCCGGCGTCGGAGCCGCAGCGATGGATGCTCGATCGGCTGCAGGCGGCCGACCCGATGTTCACGTCGCAGTGGTGGCACGGCGGTGCCGACACTCATCGCCCGCTCGGCGGTGTGGCATCACGAGTGGCGGTGCCGGCATGAGCGCGTCCGTGGTGGCCGTGGCGGTGGTGATGATGCTCGTTGGCGCGTTGCTCGCCCTGCTGCATGCGACTGCAGCGACGACGAGCGAGGTCGCCTCGGCGTCCACACCCTCCGCCCTCGCCGGCATTCCACGCACCCGGGTGGTCGGTGCGGCGGTCACCGGATTCGTCGTGTTGCTGGCCACGGGCTGGCTGCTCCTCGGTGCCGCCGCCGGACTCCTCACGCTGCTGTGGGGCCGACTGCTGCACGACGAGCGGGCCGAGGAGGAACGTGCACGCGTCGAGGCCATCGCCAAGTGGCTGGAGGACCTGCGCGACACGTTGCGCGGGTCCGCCATGGGCGCCGAGGCGGCGCTCGAGCAGGTGGCAGCGCGGCCGCCTGTCGCCATCGAGGTGCCGCTGCGCACGTTCGCGCACCGGCGCCGGCAGGGCTTCCGCACCGAGGAGGCGCTGGCCGACCTCGCCGACGATCTCGCGCACCCCACGTCCGACGCTGCCATCGCTGCGATCCGACTCGTGGTGGGTGGCGCTGCGAGCGCCGGCCGCCTGCACGGCACGGTGCACGCCCTGGCGTCGGCCGCTCGCGACGAGGTGACCGCCCGCGAGCGCATCGACCGCACGCGGGCCGTGTACCAGCAGTCGATGCAACGACTGGTCGTGATCGGTGCGCTGCTGGTCGGCTACCTGCGGTTCGCGGGTGGTGACCTGCTCGACCCGTACGGCACCGCCACCGGGCAGGTGGTGTTGGCCTTGCCGCTGGCGATGTGGGCGGGTTGCGTGATGTGGCTGCGCTCGTTGTGCCGCTACGACCTGCCTCGGCGTGGGCGCTTCGCGACGACGGCGGTGTCGGCATGAACCCGTTGCGGGTGGCCGCCGCCGTGGTGTGCATGCTCTGGCTCGCGGGCTGGGCCGTTGCCCGCTCGATGCGGCGCGCACCCGCGTCGGTGGCGGCCGCCCGGGCGATGGTGCAGCCGACTGCGGGCGACCCTTCGACCGAGGCCTGGCAGGCCCGAGCGGCGCACACCGCGGCCGGTCGTCGGATCGCCCGTCGCTTCGGCGACGACCTCGTGGTGGTGGGCCTCACTCCTGCGGATGTGGTGGGGCGAGTCGTGGTGGCATGGGCGCTCGTCACGTTCGCCACGTTGCTCGGCGTGGTGGCGCTCGGTTCGACGGGCATGCTGCCGTTCGGCCTGATGTGGTCGCTCGTGGCGCTGCTGGCCGGTGTCGGCGCCGCATGGGTGACGCTGCGCGACGTGGACGATCGAGTTCGGCGTGCTCGTCGCGAGCTGCGCCAGGCGTCGAACGACTTCGTGCAGTTGGTGGCCGTGGGCCTCACCACCGATCAGAGCGTGGAGGAGGCGATCCGGTTCGCGCTCGACGTGGGTGCCGGCGATGCGTTCGACCAGCTTCGCCAGGAGGTGGCAACGGCGCCGCAACGCGGCGTGCCGGTGTGGGACGCCATCGACCAGTTCGGCCAGCGCTTCGGCGTGCGTGAGCTGTGCGAGTTCGCCGGCTCCGTGGAGCGCCAGGGGCTGCAGGGCGTGGCCATCAGCGACACCGTGGCAGCGCTGGCTGCCGGCATGCGCGCCAAGGCACTCGACGAACTCGAACGCGAGGCGGATCGAGCGAACGCGAACCTCTCCGGCCCGACGGTCGGCTTCGTGGTCGCCACCATCGTCTTCCTCGCCTACCCGCTCGCGCAGCGCATCAGCGACGCGTTCGGCGGGTGACCGGATCTCGACAACAACAAGAGAGGAGTGCGAGATGAACGAGCAGTTGCTCCCCCTCGCCGTGTGGGTACAGATGACGTTCGGCAGCCTGCGGGCGCGGGCGGCGGACACGTGGGCACATCGCCACGACGAGGACGGTGTGGACGAAGCCGTGACGAAGATGATCTGGCTCGCCGTCGGCATCGTCGTGGCCATGGCGGCCACGGCGTTCTTCATGGCGAAGTTCAACCAGGCCAAGGCGAACGTGCCCGACCCGGTGGCGCCCTGACATGGCCGCGGCCCGCGGCGATCGTGGCGCGGTGGACGTGTCGGTGCAGATGTTGTTCGGCATGATCGCGCTGCTGTTCACACTGCTGCTCGTGGTGGAGTCGAGCGCGCACTGGCATGCCCGCAACGTGTTCGACGACGCCGCGGCCGAAGGTGTGCGGGTCGCCGCGACGTTCGACGGCACCTGTGCCATGGGTGTGGCGGCCGCACGTCGTTCCATCACGGCGCACGGCGGTGGGTGGGCTCGCGGCGCCACGGTCACCTGCGCGTCGGGGCCGATCGTGGCCGTCACCGTGGAGGGCCGCACTCCCGGCGTGGTGGCCCCGTTGCTGGGCATGCGCGTGCGGGTCACCGAGTACGCCCCGAAGGAGGGCTGAGGGTGCTCCGTTGGCACGACGAGGAGGGCACGGCCACCCCGGTGGAGATGATGTACCTGCTCGTCTTCTGCATCGTCGCGGTGGTGTTCCTCGGTTTCCTCGGGCGATTGCACGCCGCCGGGGTGCAGGTCACCAACGCTGCGCAGGCGGCGGCGCGAGCCGCGTCGCAGGCGCCCGATCCGACTGCGGCCACCCGTGCGGCGCAGCAGAGCGTCGCTGCCTCGCCGTTGCGGTCGCGTTGTCAGGGTGGTGCTCGGACGACGTTGTCGTGGGCGCCCTCTGCCGCGGGCACCTGGCAGGGCGGCTCGGTGACGGTGCGTGTGACGTGCGTGGTGCGGAACCAGACCCTCACCGGTGTGTGGTCACCCGGCGTGCGCACCGTGGCCATGACCGACGTGCAGCCCGTCGATCGGTACCAGCGATGAGCCGTCCGCGCGATCGAGGTGCCATCTCCGTGGCGTTGATGCTGCTGGTACTGCTCACGCTCGGCGGCGCTGGACTGGTGGTCGACGGTGGCCGGGCGATGTCGGCGCGGCGGCATGCGTCGAACGCGGCAGAGGCGGCGGCGCGGGCCGCGGTGTCCACGGCCACACCGGTCGCTTCCTTCGACCCGGTCGTGGCGCGTCGAGCGGCGCTCGCGGCTGCCACGCGGGCTGGCATCCCGGCCGCCGACGTCACGGTCGTGGTTGGCCGCGACGTGGTCCGGGTCACCATCGTGGAGCGTCGCCGCACCGTGTTCCTGGTGCTCGGCGGTGTGTCCACCCTCACCGTGCGGGCCACCGGCGTCGCCCGCGTCGTCTACTCCGATTGATCGAAAGGACCGATCGTGCGAACCCTCTTCCGTCTCGTCGTGCGCGTCGCCGCACTCCTGCTACTCGTCGGTCTCCTCGTCGGGGTGCCGATCGTGCTGCTGGTCGCAGTGGTTGCACCGTGGCCGTCGCCGGCGCAATGGCGCGATGCGTGGCAGTCGCGCACGGTCGGCACCGACATGGTGGTGCGGCTCGGGGCCACGCTGTTCCTGGTGCTGTGGGCGTGGTTCGCCGCGACCGCGCTCGCTGAGGCGGGACGTGTGCTGATGGCGCGCCGAGACCCTGCTCGCCTCGCCACGCTGCCGAGCGGCGACGGACCCGTGCGATGGGTGCGCAGCCTGGTGCGGGTGGCCGCCGTCGGATCGGTGTCGGCCTCGGCGGTGATGGGCGGACTCGCCGGCCACGGGCTCGCGGCGCCGTCGCACCGTGCGGTCACTGCACCCCCGGCCGTCGCCACTCACGTGGTGGTGCCGGGCGACTCCTACTGGTCGATCGCCGATGCGCATCTCACCGAGGTGTTCGGCCGCGAACCGACGGCCGCAGAGGTGCACGTGGCGACCGAGGCGTTGATGTCGTGGAACGTCGATCGCCTCGGGCATCGCGACCCGGCCCTCATCGTGCCGGGCGAGACGGTGGTGCTGGAGGGGCCGACCAGTGGCGTGGCCGCCCCGCCCGAGGCCGTCGTGATCGACGAGCCGGTGGCTGCGACGGCGGTGGTCACGGTCGAGACGGTGCCGTCGGTGGCTCCGGTCGCGCCGCCGACCGTGGAGACCGCTGTGCTGCCCACCGTGCCGACCGCGCCATCGCTGGTCATCTCCGACGAGGTCGTCGCGGTGCCATCGGTGGAACGCGCCGACGGCCTCGGCGTCGCGGAACTCGGTGTGGCCGCGCTGCTGTCGGCGGGTGCGTTGGCTGCGGTGCGCGTCGGTCGCCGCCGTCGCCTGGAGGGGAGCCGTTCCGGTGACGAACTGCCGATGCCCACGTTCGAGCAGACGCGCACCGAACTGCAGCTCCGGTCGCTGCGCGCCGACGAACGCGTCGCCCGCGTCGACCTGGCGCTGCGGGCCGCCGCGCACGACCTGGCGGCGCAGCACGCCGCGGTCCTCGCCGTGTGGGCGGGGGAGCGCGGCGAGGTGCGGCTGTACCTCCGCGGCGCGGCCGTCCCCAGCGACGCCCGGTGGCAACTCGACGTACTGCAGTGCACCTGGACGCTCGGCGCGCAGGTGTCGCTCGTCGAGCTCGGCCTCGCGGCCGGCGACTCGCTGCAGCCCTGCCCGGCACTCTGGCACGTGGGCACTTCGTCCGACGGCGGTGACGTGTACGTCGACGTCGAGGGGTGGGGAGCGGTGGCGATCGACTCGCCGGCGGCCCCGGCTGTGCTGAGCGCCGCCATCGCGTCGTTCGCGTACTCGCCCTTCCGTGAGCAGTCGAAGCTGCTGGTTGCCGGCGTGGCGTCCGATCCGCGTCTGCCCGCCGTGGAACGGCTCGGCGATGTGGCCGATGCATTGCCCGTCGCCGTCGGTGCCGCCGCGGGTGTGGCCCTCGCCGCGCGCCACGCGTCGACGCTCGAACTGCGCGCCGAGGCGTCGGGAGAGTTGTACGAGCCGACCGTGTTGGTGATCGATGCGCCGGTCGACATCGAACAGCTTGCGGAGATCGGCGGTGGTCGCGGGTTGGCCGTGGTGGTGCGCGGCGCGGTCGATGCGCCGTGCGTGCTGCGCGCCGCCGGCGATGTGCACGTGCTGGAGCCGCTCGGCATCGAGGTGCAACCGGTGGGACTCGATGCGGCCCAGGTGTCGGCGGTGGTGGATCTGGTGCGCACCGCCAGGGAGCCACTGACGGCCGCGTCCCCGTCCGTCGAGCCGTTCATCGACATCACGCGCACGTCGTACGAGGACCCGGAGTGGGACCTGATGGTGAAGGTGCTCGGGCCGGTCGACGTGGTGTCGGCCGCGGGCGAGCGCGTGGAGTTCGACCGGGCCAAGGCACTCGAGTTGGTGGTGTGGCTCAGTCAGCACCGCAAGCGACCCACCCGGTCCAGTGCGCGCGCAGAGCTGTGGGACGTGGACATCCGAGACGCGTCGTTCGCCAACGTGGTGTCCGACGCGCGTCGGGCGATGGCGCGAGCCGTCCCGCCGCCCGATGGTGACGAGTGGATCGGCCGCACGCTCACCGACGACCTGCCGTTGCATCCTCGGGTCGTCACCGACGCCGAGTTGTTGGCGCTGCGAGTGACGGCGTCGCGCTCGATGCCGCGGTCGGCCGCGATGGACGTGCTCCGTGAGGGGCTGACGATGGTGACCGATCTGCCGTTCGCCGGCACGTCGTACCTGTGGCCCGACGCCGGAGGCCACACGTCGTCGTTGGTGTTGCTGGCCACCGGCGCCGCCACGCAGTTGGCCGAGTGGTACCTGGAGGCCGACGACATCGACGGCGTGTTCTGGGCCACCGGCCATGGCTTGAGGGTGCTCCCAGGTCACGAAGAACTCATCGCGCTTCGCATGCGGGCGCATGCCGCTCGCGGTGATCTCGCCGGCGTGCGGCAGGAGTGGGAAACCTACGAACGATCGCTGCTGGCCGACTCGTGGTCGCTCGCCGCGCCATCGCCGAAGCTGACGACGTTGCGTCGGGATCTGCTGGCGACCCCGGTCGCCCGCTGATCACTGGAGCCGGGTGCGAGGATCGAACTCGCCACCTCATGATTACAAGTCAAGTGCTCTACCAACTGAGCTAACCCGGCGGGGATGGACCGAAACGTGGCGCGAAACTCGTGCCGCAGTTCGGTCGACCTCGGCCCACAGGCTAGTGGGATGGCGGCGAGGCCGTTCAGCCGCTCGCGCGTGGCGATGAGGTGCCCCGGATGGGTAGCGGGACGCGGCTGGACGGAGCGCTTCGCCGAGGGTTCGGTCAGGCGGCGTCGGCGACGGGTGGTGGCTGTGCGAACAGGTGGCGGATGTCGCCGCCGGTGCGTTCGTGCCAGGCCAGGGCCGCTTCGAGGTTCTTGGTGAAGAAGTGCGCGATCAACCGGCGTCGGACTCGGTTGATGCCGCAGACGTTGAGCCGCTTGTTGGGGAGCCCGATCTTGAGCTGGTGGTGGCGGTTCTCGGTGTTGTTGCGTCCGCCGTAGGTGACGGGGAAGTCCGGGTCGCCTGCAGGGATGACGCGTCCGGCTCGAGTGCGGCGGCGGCCGGTGGCGATCTCGTCGTCGGTCGAGTTGAAGCGGATCAGGGTCGTGGCGCCACGCAGGTGCGCGGGCACGATCGGTTCATCGGGGTACGCCCAGGTGCCGTAGAAGGTGTAGGTGCCGTCGGCATTGGGTCGTCGCTTGTTCTGGCGGCGCGCGAGCTGGACTTCGTGGCGGTCTTCGGCGGTCGCGACGGTGACGCACGGAGTTCCGTCGACGAAGGTGACGACGGCCGTGTGCTTGCCACCGCTGCGGGTCGTGAAGGTGTGTTCGCCGATGTTGAACCGGGCGACCTCACCCTTGGCGGTGAGTTGGACATGGTTGATGGCGATGAGGCCGGCCGAGAGTGCCCGGTCGATGTGTACGGGGTGCATTGCGCCGTCGTAGGTGACGGTTCGCATGCCGGGTAGCAGCGGGTAGACAGCGAGCGCCATGTCGAGGAACGCGGTGGCATCGGAGCCGTGCTGGCCGGGAGTGATGTCGATCGCGTAGACGAGTTCCTCGCGGTCGTGGCCGTTGTGAGCCGAGACATGGGTCATGCGGTAGCCGGGGTAGCCCTTGTCCTGCTGGATCTTCTTGGCGTCGGGGTCGAACCGCTGTGTGCGGAACTCGCCGGTCTCCTTGTCGATCGCCTCGTCGTAGGAGGTGTTGTACATGCCGCGGAGATACGTGGCGTCGCCCGTGAAGCCGACGTCGAGCGTGGGGTGGCTCACGCTGTCGCGGTGTTGCTTACCGATGCCGAGGAGCGCGCTGATCTGCACGGCGACGTCCTCCAGTGCGCGTTTGAAGATGGCCAGCGAATAGTCGTCGATGAGGCGCGTGTCGAGCCAGTAGCGCAGCTGGCTTCGCGTCGGTGGTTTCTCGGGCAGCCACAGGCGTGGTTCGTCGGGATAGGCCGAGCGAACGATCTCGCAGTAGTGGCGCCAGACCCAGCCGGCCGAGTGCTTGAGCACCACCTCTCGCTGGCTAGTGCCCTTTCGTGCGGCGAGTCCTTCGAAGACCAACGCGACCACCGGTGCGATCTCCAACGGTCGCCCCACACCGTGAAAGGGCTCCAGCTCATCCGCCAGTTCGTGCAAGTGCCGGCAGGTGAAGAGGTACCCCGCAATGTCGTGTTCGGAGAGCGTGCGTGGCCGGGTGTGCTTGGTTCGGCGACGGCCGACGCGGCCGCCTTCGTCGGGGCGCGGGCCGTCCTGTCGTTCCTTGAACGACATGTCGGCATCGGCAGCTTCCCGCTTCGCCGTGGAGCGCCGCCGAGAGGTCACAGGTCGTCCACCGTCAGTCCGAGTGACCGCATCGTGGTGTCCACTGACTGAGCGCCGAGGAACCGCACCGCTGCACCGATGCCTTCGGCATGGAAGATGGTGAGTGCGTGGTGGAGCCGGATCGAGCGACCCGACACGCGGGGTGTGCGCGACAAGCCGGCGTCGCGGATGGTCTCCGACAGCTCCTGAGTGACCGACCGCTTCGCCTTGTTCACGTCGAGGGAGTCGCCGACCACCAACCTGCGGCCGCCGACCACCGCACCCTCGGTGAGGGCGGAGCGCAGTGCGGTGAGGGCCTCGGCAGGAAAGCGGTTGGTGCGGGCCGCCTCACCCCGGAACGCCACGGTTCCGGCATCGAGGTCGAGGTCTGTGAGTTCAACGGCGGCGATCTCGGCGGCCGAGCCCCCTGCTTCCGCGAGCGCGATCACGATGGGTCGGCGGCTGGGCATCATCCAGTGGTAGGAGTGCACGCGTACCTGGTGGAGCTCGCGTGCGGTTAGCGGCCGCGTCGCCTTGCCGGTCCGGCTGGGCATCGGCTCGCCGAACAACACCGGCCCGTGCCACAGCTGGAGACGCCGCAGCGTGTCGAACAGTTCACCCACCTGCCAGCGGCGGTTACGCACGGTTGCATCCGCGGGGTCGGCGTAGACGCCGGCGCGGTGGGTGGCCCGTTGGATGAACGCCTCGACCATCGGCTCGTCGAGGTCGTCGAGGGACAGCGCACCGTGGTGGGTTGCGTACCGGAAGAACGCGATGACACACGTGATCGTGTCCTTCACGGTGTCCTCGTTGCCGGCCAGCCCGGTTCGCAGTGCGTCGACCGCAAGTTGCTGGGCGACGTGCAGCGGCACGGGTCCGCTCACGAGCGCACGCTCCGCTCGGTAGAGCAGTGCCACGAGTGCTGATATCGCGAAAACCCCTTGACAGCTCGAGCCTGGGCTCCGCCCCTCTGCTGGTCCTGCGGCACCTCCGCACCAGTCGTGTTGTAGGACGTCGTCGAACAACAGCAGCTGGTTCGGTGATGCCACACCGTGACGGGGGAGTCGGTGTCGCATCGCTTCGTCCACCACAGTGGCACGTCGACCCCCTTCCCCAGGGGAAGTCGCCTGATTTCTTCGAAGATCACCGCAACCCCTTGACGCGTAAGGGTTTGCGCGGAGGTCACCAGGCGGTCTCCTCCATCATGCGGATGCGGTCGAGGCGCGTGATGCCGTCGAAGCGCAGCCAGATGTAGAAGTGCTCCGGGTCCGGGTCGGTGGGGTCGTTGTCCCAGCGCGTCTCCCACACGTCACCCGGCTCGATGCCGCTGACGCGCATCTTCCCGACCTCACGGTGGTGGGCGTTGCGCAGGTCCGACGCGACCTGCGAAGCGGTGCTCCGGTTGAACCACTTCGCGGTGCGCACCCACTCGCCCGGGCACTCGCGGCCCTCGGCGAAGACGCCGGGCCAGTAGGCCCGCCGCTGCGGCTTGCGCAGGTTCGGTGGCGTGGACTTGATGGTCAGGCGGGCGCTCGGGTCGCTGTTCTTCATGCTGGCCACCTCGTGTGTGAGTAGGATCATACTCATCACAAGGTAGCGCCGAGTACGATCATCCGCAACTCGCGAACTGACCTGATCTAGGGTCGAGGCCTGTGGGGCGCAAGGTCGACGTGGAGGACCTCGTGGGGGCGGCGGAGATCGCCGTCCGACTCGGCGTGAAGCGCCCTCAGGTGGTCCACGAGTGGCGCAAGCGCCACCCCGAGTTCCCCGAGCCGGTGGCGACACTGAGCAACGGTCTCATCTGGGACTGGCGTGATGTCGAGCGGTGGGCGCAGGGCACCGGCCGCCTAGCGCGCTGAGCGCTTGATGGCGCCAAGCGGCCGCGATCAACTTAAGGAGCCTTAGGCCGCTCAGGCGGGTATGGCCGCCAGCCGGTGGGCAATGTCTTGCTGGACTTAATGTCGCACGTCCAAGTGAGGGTCGACCTCGCTCGCACCGCCATGACTTTCCCCTCAGGGTGCATCGCCTCGAGCAGGTCCAGCGCCATACGGAACGTCAACGACGGCACATACTCCTCCACATCGCCCGAGGCGTACCGAATGAGGCCTGTTGCCTGCACGATGTCGTACTCCGGGCCGCTGAAGCAAGTCACCTCGCCGTCCGCCGAACTGATCTCGTCGACGTGAAGGTCGTCGCCAGCCAGTTGAAGCGCCCTATCGATTGCATCGTTGAGGCACATGGCCTCGACGGTCTCGATGCGCCGACTGTCGAAGTAGGGGTCGACCAGCACGACCTCCCACTCCTGGAACTCGACGGTCACGCCGCCGACTCCTCGTTGGCCTCGGCAATTTCGAACCAGCCCGGCCCGAAGACCAGAGCGGGATGGATGTGGGCGACTTTGATCGCCAGTACGTCGGCGGTCCAGTAGTCGAGGCCGTTGCGCATCCAGCGGTACACGGTCGTGCGGCTCACGCCCGCACGGCGGGCGAACTCACTGACGCTCACAACGGGGATTGCCGCCATGAGAAGGCGGACATCGAGCCGACCGGTGAAGCCAGTGTCAGCCGGCGCGGCCGTGATCTCGAGCAGTTCGCCCTGGCTCGTGAGCGCCGACTTGTGATGCCGAATGTTGCTTGAGTTGGTTGCGAGCATCAGAGATACCCCGGGACCGGGGCGTTGTCGCCCTCAATGTCGTTGGTCGGCTCGCCGAGTACCCGGTTGCTGAGGGTGCGGGTGAGCATCTCCTGGAGGGGTCGCATGGCGACCAGGTGGCTCAGGCCGGGGAGCGGCGTACCCCGGCGAACGTCGCGAACGACCTCGTTCGCGAGGCGCCGCAGCTCGGCGGCGAACTCAACGAGCGCACTGTCGTCGAGGGGGATGGTGTCTTCATGTTCACTCATGACACCCAACCCGAGCGCTGGTGCGGACTGGCATGTAAAGAATCGACTGCCGGCCAAGAACATATGATCGGTGAGAATTCTATGGCTCACCGATCCGCCGGGCGCAGTTCCCTCCGTTCTCTCAGCGACTTGGGCGCGAGTGAGGAACTGTTGCTCTGCGTCGGCGCGTGGCATCTTCCCCCGAGCGCGGACGTTCTCAAGGATTCGGGCAAACCCTTCGGTGGGGACAAGCCTGGCCCCCGACGCGTGGTCTTGGTGGGCGTCAGCGGGCCCAACGCACTGGCGTTTGCCCGATCGACCACGAGCGAGACGGGCATCCTCCACGACGCCCACCATCACTCGGGTTTCACCTGTCGGATCGATGTGGATGGCTCGAGGGTGGTCGTTGGCGTCCGCGTCCGGGTGGCCACTGCGAAGCTGGGTACAGCTACCTACAGCTGCCTTGAACCGGACGGAACAGCACTGGACTCGTATCTCGATCAGTGGCGGCACCAATGACGTTCAGCGAGCTGTACGAGGAGTACCTGACGGCGCCCGGCGGCATCGGACCGAAGATCTACGCACTGGTGGGCTCGCGAGTCGCTGCGATGGCTCCTTCGTACCGGAAGGATCTGTACAACGATGGCAGAGCGTGGGACGAGGACAGTCTTATGGACGTGTGTCACGAGCTGATCAAGACCCACTTGATCGACAAGGGGCAGATCGATTGGCTCTTCAGTGAGCCAGATCCCGTCACGGACGAGTCTGGCTACGAAGGGGTTGTTCGTCGTCTCAACTTCCTGATCAACCGGGTGCTGGCGGACCGGAAGCGGTCTTACAAGCTGCTCGAGGTGAAGCTCGCGGCGCGGGTGCGCAAACTGGCGTCGGCCGGCACGATCGAGCAACAGGTGATCAAGAAGCGGCGCTACTTCCACAAGGCCGGCACTCAGGCCGAGTGCAGGGACCTAACCGACGCCGAGATCATCGCCTGCGCCGACCGGGTCAGGCACCTGCCGCGGCTGGCTGATCGACCGGAGGAAGAAGACTCCCAACGGGCGTCGATTGGCTACGTGCCCAAGCACCTGCGCACCCTCGTTGACCTGGTCCTGGACGAGGCCGGCACCGTGTCGGAATCTGACTTCATCCGAATCTTCAAAGTTTTGTTTACACCGTTCGGTCCACCGACGCTCGTACCGAGCGAGGAGGGGTGGGCCGTGCCGACCGACACCAAGACAACAGAGTCTCTCGCGACCGTTAGTCGCCTCGTGGCCCAGTACGTTGCCACGCTCAGCCCCAAGGAAGCGCTCTACATCGTGGGCAAGTCCCAGGGCGCTTCCGACGATTCGCTCCGCGAGGTTGTCGGAGCTTCCCGGCCCACTATGCAGAAGATGCGTGAACGGATCTCCGAAGGGCTGCGAAATGCAGTCCTCGACGAGATCGATCCGGAACTACTCGACGATGCTCTCGACGAGTTCGCGCGGCAGTGTTCCGAGCGAGCTCAGGGAGGAAGGTCATGATTCCCGACGACATTCTCGAACACATCGCCCAACACGCATCGCGGAATCCGCGGCGCGAGCCTCAGATCCTCGGTAGTCCCGAAGTCCGGATCGGAGATCTGCGAAACGCCCGCCCGCCGCATGGTGGACCGTCGCGCCTCGTGCTGGTAGTCGCATTGACCGACTCCCAGGCCGTTGAGGTGACGCTCGTCCATCCGCACGTCGAACTGGCCACCGACAGCGACCTCGTTGTGCCTCGAGGACTCCTGGATGTTCAGTATGACCTCGTCATTCAGACCGACCTCGCAGGCGTCGTTTGGCGCACGGACCTTGGACGGAGCATTGGTTACGTTCCGCCATCGCTGGTCAAGTCGTACTTCACCGGTAAGCCCCCCGTCGACATGCCGCAGGTGTACACCGGACACGCCCTGGCCGGCTCGCTCGATGTGCGCTGGAGCTTCAAGGCTCACGAAGGCGACGAAATCGAGGCACTCGCAGCCGACTGCTCGGCCACCCTGATCGACGGCAAGACGTGGTGGCGGCCTGACGTCGGCACCATCCTTCCCAAGTTCCTCCAGCACGCACCTCACTACGCGCTGGCCATGGGCGAGCTCGTCGACACCTGGCTGGACCGGGGTGACGCGATGGATATCAGCCCTGCCGACTGGGAAGTGATTGAAGAGCTTGGCCTCGCTGATCGGGCCGTGTGGGCCGGCCAGCTCGGTGAGGAGGTCGGCGGGCTCTTCTGGGATGCCGTACTTCAGGCGTGGCACTTCAAGTCCACACAGACCAATCGCCCTTCACCCGCCGCCACGGACACCGTTCGTGTGTGCCACTACGAAGACCTCGTAACCATCGCAGCATGAGGAACCAATGAACCCCGTCGACCACGAAGGTGTCGCAACCGCCACGATCGCCGCGCCACTCGGACAGATTCGCATCCACAACTTCAAGTCCGTGGGCGATGCCACCGTGGACCTCAATCCGCTCACCGTTGTGGTGGGCAGGAACTCCTCGGGCAAGAGCACGCTTCTTCAGACGGTGCTTGCGCTCGTGCAGGCGATCAGAAGCCATTCGAACTCCGAGCGATTTCCCCTGAACGGTGACCTGGTTCGGCTTGGCACGTTCGACGAGCTGCTCACCTTTCAGGTTGCGGACCGTTCAAGCCCGGTCTCCCTTGGATTCACATTGTCGGCGCCTGCTCAGCGACCCGGGATACCTCCGCACCTGTCCCCACGGCTTGCGGACATCGCCTGGGACAGCTGGCTTGCTCAGCCGGCTGAGACGAGTGCCGGCTACGCCGAGATCAGCAGGACGATGTATCGGGTTGAGATCACCGCAGCTGGCCCACGCCCTGGAGTGCTTGAACTTGACGCCGAAGTTCTGCGCCGCGAATCGTCCGCGTCCGAGGACGCACTCGGTCGTCGGCTGGTTTCAGTCACTGGGCACGTACGCGACTACCGGAACCTGAGTAGCGAGCGGGCGACCTCTCCAGTCCTCGACTTGCTCGAGCTTCAAGGATCGCTCCCTGTGTCGGCCTTCCGGCGACGCCCACGATTCGAAGTCCTGGCGCGCGCCTGGTGGGACGCGTACGAGTCGGTTCTCAAGGAGCAGATCGAGCTAGGAAAGGCGGCAAGGAACGAGGCAGTGCACAGCTCGCAGGCCCGCGTAAACAAGTCGGCCGTCGACCGCGCAGCAGCCGATATCCGTCAGGTCGTCGAACTCGAGGAGAAGCGTCAACTTGCCCTCGGTGGTACGGGCCGGATGATTCGGCGCGTGCGTCAGCAGTTCACCGATCAGGCGATGGTACGCAGTGCGCTCGAGCTCGACCGCAAGACCGGAAACAAGGTCGCACAGAGCATGGCCACGTTGGGCGAGTTCGGCTTTCGCGAGTTGCTGAAAGCAACCCTCAATAAGGAGCCGTGGATTGACGATGAGATCAACGAGGAAGTCGGAGGGGACACAGGAGCCGACCTCGACCAAGCGAGCTTGGTCGTTGAACGCTTCTTTCGGCGGGTGCGCTATCTCGGGCCGCTGCGGGAGCTTCCAAAGCTCCTCTACAACCCTGGACCGGACCAAGTTGACCTTGGCACGCGTGGCGAGTACGCCGCCGCAGTGCTTCACGCGCAGGGCGACCGGGTTGTTCACGCGCCCCTTCCTGGCGGAGGCGAAGCCCGGCTGCCTCTCCGTGAAGCTCTGATTCTCTGGCTTCAGAGGCTCAACCTCGTCGACGGTGTAAGGACCGAGGACCTTGGACGACTCGGCATCAGCCTTAAGGTGCGTCCGTTCGACGTCGACCGGGACCTCGACACCACATCAGTCGGTGTTGGCGTCAGTCAGGCGCTTCCTGTCGTGCTTCTGTGCCTGATGGCAGAGCCGGGCACAGCCGTGCTGATCGAGCAGCCAGAGCTGCACCTCCACCCGGCGATGCAGCTCGAGCTGGCGGACTTCCTGCTGGCGTGCGCCGCGACCGGCCGACAGGTGCTCGTCGAATCGCACAGCGAACACCTCGTGAATCGTCTTCGCTACCACGTGGCCGCCGACACATCAGGCAGGGCTGCTGGGCTCATCGGACTGCTCTTCGCCGAGCAAGATGCCGGTATCACCACGTATAGGACCTCTGCGATCAACGAGTACGGCGGGCTCGACGCCGACTGGCCGAAAGGGTTCCTCAACGTCGCTGCGGACGAGGCGGCGAGACTGCTCCGCCAGAATCTCGCTCGGAAGAAGTCCGAGTCAGGCGAAGACTCTTGACACGACACGGCCGAACGACGCTCGAGTCGTGTGTGAGAAGGGAAGCCCGAGTTGTCTACGGCCGTCACTGAACGATCGCTGGAATCCTGGCTCTGGGACGCTGCAAACATTCTGCGCGGCCCGGTTGACGCGTCCGACTTCAAGGCGTACGTCTTCCCGCTGCTGTTCCTGAAGCGGATCAGCGACGTGTACGACGAGGAGCGGGCCGTTGCGCTCGAGGAGTCCGACGGCGATGAGGATTACGCGGCGCTGCCGGAGCAGCACCGGTTCCAGATCCCGGCCGGCTGCCATTGGTCGGACTTGCAGGCACGCACCACGAACGTCGGTCAGGCGATCCAGCGATCGATGCGTGAGATCGAGAAGGCGAACCCGAACAACCTCTACGGCATCTTCGGTGATGTCCAATGGTCGAACAAGGACCGTCTCCCGGACCGGCTGCTCGTCGATCTCGTCGATCACTTCTCTGGCATGAACCTGTCGAACTCGGCGGTGCCAAACGATGTGCTCGGCGACGCCTACGAGTACCTGATCAAGAAGTTCGCCGACCTCACCAACAAGAAGGCCGGCGAATTCTACACCCCTCGCTCGGTGGTCCGCCTGATGGTGAACATCCTCGACCCCAAGACCGGTGAGACCGTCTACGACCCCGCCTGCGGCACCGGTGGCATGCTGCTCGAGACGCTGCACCATGTCCGCGAAGCCGGCGGCGACGACCGATTGATGCTGGGCAAGCTCTACGGCCAGGAGAAGAACCTCACCACCGCGGCGATCGCCCGGATGAACCTGTTCCTTCACGGCGCCGAAGACTTCTCCGTCATCCGCGGCGACACGCTCCGCGAGCCGGCGTTCTTCTCCGGCGACCGGCTCGCCACCTTCGATTGCGTGATCGCCAACCCGCCGTTCTCGCTCGAGGCATGGGGCGAGGACCAGTGGGCGAGCGACCCCTACGGGCGCAACATCGCTGGCACCCCGCCACGCAAGTACGGCGACTGGGCCTGGGTGCAGCACATGATCACATCGATGGCCCCCAAGACTGGCCGCCTCGCCGTCGTGCTTCCACACGGCGCGATCTTCCGCGCCGGCGCCGAGGGGAAAATCCGCTCGAAGGTCCTCGACATGGACCTCATCGAGGCCGTCATTGGGCTTGGCCCGAACTTGTTCTACGGCACCGGCCTCGCCGCGTGCATCGTCGTGGCCCGTCGCACCAAGCCCACGGATCGCAAGGGCAAGATCCTGCTCATCGACGGCGCCGAACTGTTCCGCCGCGGCCGCAACCAGAACACCCTCGAACCCGATCACGTCGGCCAACTGCTCGAGCTGTACGCCGCCTTCACTGACGTCGAGGGCACGACCAAGGTCGTCACGCTCGACGAGGTGCGCGCCCAGGGCGGCAACCTCAACCTGACTGGCTACATCACCAAGCCCGACACAGAGGAGATCCCCTCGGTCGAGGAAGCCACAGCGGCGCTCAAGACGGCGCTCGACGCCGTGTGGGCCGCCGAGGCCGAACTCGAACGTCTGCTCGCCGAGCGGGGGCTCGCATGAGCACCACCCGTATCTCCCAGTCCGAGCTCGAGTCCTACCTGTGGGGCGCCGCCACGCTGCTGCGCGGCACCATCGATGCCGGCGAGTACAAGAGCTTCATCTTCCCGCTGCTGTTCCTCAAGCGGCTCAGTGATGTCTACGACGAGGAGTTCGCCGAAGCGCTCGCCGACTCCGACGGCGACGAGACCTACGCCGCTCTGCCCGAGCAGCACCGCTTCCAGATCCCCGCCGGCGCCCACTGGGGCGATGTGCGCGCCACGACCACCAACGTCGGGTCTGCGATCGCGAAGGCGATGCGTGAGATCGAGCGCGCCAACCCGCGCCTGTACGGCGTGTTCGGCGACGCACCCTGGACGAACAAGGACCGCCTTCCCGACGCCACCTTGCGCGACCTCATCGAGCACTACTCGCAGGTCACGCTCTCGATCGCCAACGTCCCCGAGGACGAACTCGGCGTTGCGTATGAGTTCCTGATCAAGAAGTTCGCCGATGACTCCGGCCACACCGCCGCCGAGTTCTACACAAACCGAACGCTCGTGCACCTGATGACCCAGATGCTTGAGATCGCCCCCGGCGACAGCGTCTACGACCCCACCTGCGGCTCCGGCGGCATGCTCCTGTCGGCCGCTGAGGAACTCCGCCGCCAGGGCAAGGAACATCGCACCCTCAAGCTCTACGGGCAGGAACGCAACCTCACCACCTCGGCCATCGCCCGGATGAACCTGTTCCTGCACGGCATCGAGGACTTCGACGTCGTCCGCGACGACACCCTCGCCAACCCGGCGTTCCTTGACGGCGACAGGCTGCGCCGATTCGACGTTGTGCTCGCCAACCCGCCGTACTCGATCAAGGCATGGGACCGCAACGCCTGGCAGACCGACAAGTGGGGCCGCAACCGCTACGGCACCCCACCCCAAGGGCGAGCTGACTATGCCTTCTGGCAGCACATCCTCGCCAGCATGAAGCCCGACACCGGGCGCTGCGCCATCCTCTTCCCCCACGGTGTGCTCTTTCGCGATGAAGAAGCCGACATGCGATCGAAGATGATTCAGGATGACGTCATCGAAGCAGTGCTCGGCCTCGGACCGAACCTGTTCTACAACTCGCCGATGGAAGCCTGCGTCGTCATCTGCCGCAGCAAGAAGCCCAAGGACCGCAAGGGCAAGATCCTGTTCATCGACGCGGTCAGCGAAGTCACCCGCGAACGCGCCCAGAGCTTCCTCACCCCGGCCCACATCGACCGCATCGCCACCGCCTACCGGAACTTCCGCAACGAGGACGGCTTCACCGCCGTCGCCACGCTCGCCGAGATCGCAGCGAAGCAGTACAACCTCAGCATCCCGCTCTACATCAAGCGCACCAACGCTTCCACTGGCCCGGACCTCGTATCGGCTCTCCGGGCGTGGCGGACGTCATCCAGCCAGCTGAAGACCGCTGCCGCCGACCTTCTTGAGATCCTCAAGACGACGGAGGAGGCGAAGTGAGCACCGACAAGCTGCCTACGGGTTGGACCCGAATGAAGTTCGGCGCTATCGCAGCGAGTATCACCGAGCGTGTCGACGACCCGTCCGCTGCAGGCGTCGATCGGTATGTCGGGCTCGAACACCTCGACCCCGAGTCGACGACTATCCGGCGATGGGGCTCACCGAGTGACGTGGAGTCGACCAAACTCCGCTTCTACCCGGGCGATGTCGTCTATGGACGCCGACGCGCCTATCAACGCAAGCTCGGTGTTGCAGACTTCGACGGCATCTGCTCCGCACATGCACTCGTGCTGAGAGCGAGGCCCGAGGTTTGCCTGCCGGAGTTCCTGCCTTACTTCCTCCAGAGCGATGCGTTCCACCAACGCGCCCTCGACATCTCGGTCGGGTCGCTGTCGCCGACGATCAACTGGAAGACCCTCGCAGTACAAGAGTTCGCGCTCCCGCCAATCGAGGAGCAAAGGCAGATCGTTGAGGTGCTGGTCAGCTTCAGTCGTGTGGAAGGAGCGTACGGTCGAGCGCTCAACTCGATCTCCTCACGCCGTGAGGCCGAGATCGGTTTACTTGCAGGTGGGTCAGCTCCCGGACTCGTTCCTCTTCGTGACATTGCGAAAGTCACCTCAGGGGAGTCGTGGTCGGGTTCGGACGAACGGCTGGAGCCGACGCCGGGCGCTGTCGCTGTCGTTGGGATCTCGTCGTTGAAGCCGAGTGGGACTATCGAGTACGAGCATCCGACCTACGTCCTCGGCCTCGGTTCCAAGCCCGGCTTGGTCACTGTCGACGAGAAGTGCGTCATTGTGATTCGAACGAATGGCAATCCGGATCGCATCGGCAACGTGTACTTGGCTACCCCAAGCATTGCCGGCTGCGCCGTGAGCGCCTTCACTTTCTGCTGCGCCTTTGAGTCGAGGGAGCAGGCTGAGTTGGCGTTCGAGTACATGTCCGGCCGGGCATTCCAACGATGGGCCACCTCCCTCGTAGCCGGCAGCACAGGGTTGAAGAACCTTCCGATCAACCAACTTCGGCTCGCCATGGTTCCCTCCATCGACACCCCTGGCTCTGCCGAGGTGTACGAGCGACTCCGATCGCTTCGGGAAGTCGCTCGTTCCGCAGCCGCGGCGGGCGAGCGAATCGCGGAGCTTGCTCGAACGGTGCGCGAGACGCTGATGTACGGAGGCACGCATGTTCAATGAAGCCAACGCCGTTGAGGACTTCCTGCTGGGTCGCATGACGGCTCTCGGCTGGACCTATGTCCACGGCCCCCGTCTCGCCCGCACACCTAATGATGCAATGCTCGAGTCGTCCGTGCGCGCAGCGCTTCTTCGGCTTAACCCCGAGATCGCTTCGGATCCGGAGTTGGCCAATGAGGTCATCTACAAACTGCGTGGCGTCATCCTGGGCGTTTCAGGCGATGGGCTTGTGCGAGCGAATGAAGAGTTCATGGCATGGATCCGTGGCGAGCGCTCGATGCCGTTCGGGCCGAACGGTGAGCACGTCACGATTCGGCTGATCGATTTCGACGAGGTGGCGTCAAACGAGTTCATCGTGGCCAATCAGGTCGTCTGCACGATGGGCCCGGAGAAGCGGTTTGATCTCGTTGGTTTCGTGAACGGTCTCCCGCTGGTGTTGGGTGAGGCGAAGACCCCGGTTCGCCCTTCGGTGTCGTGGGTTGATGGCGCGGCGCAGGTGCACGATGATTACGAGGTAAATGTGCCGTCGTTCTTCGTGCCGAACGTGTTGTCGTTCGCCACGGAGGGCAAGGAGTTCCGTTACGGCGCCGTGCGGATGCCGTTGCAGTTGTGGGCGCCGTGGCGCGCCGGGGGTGATGCGCTGGCCGGACTCGGTGAGGTCGAGCGGGCGGCAGTGTCGCTGCTGCAGCCGGCGGTGGTACTCGACATCGCACAAAGCTTCACGACGTTTGCCACCGATCGCCAACGCCGCAAGATCAAGGTGATCTGCCGCTACCAGCAGTACGAGGCCGTGAACCAGATTGTCGAGCGTGTCGTCGAGGGCAGCATTCGCAAGGGTCTGATCTGGCACTTCCAGGGGTCGGGCAAGAGCCTGTTGATGGTGTTCGCTGCGAACAAGCTCCGGCTGCATCAGGAGTTGGGAAACCCGACGGTGATCATCGTGGTCGACCGCATCGATCTCGACACGCAGATCACGGCGACGTTCAACGCGGCGGACGTTCCGAACACGGTGCCGGCGCGTACGCGTGGTGAGTTGCAGGATCTGTTGGCTCGTGACAGTCGCAAAGTGGTCATCACCACGATCCACAAGTTCGGCGAGGTCGCAGGCGTGTTGAACGCCCGAGACAACATCGTGGTCCTGGTGGACGAGGCTCACCGAACGCAGGAGGGCGATCTCGGCCGCAAGATGCGCGAGGCGCTTCCGAACGCCTTCCTGTTCGGGCTGACCGGGACTCCGATCAACACGCGGGACCGGAACACGTTCTTCGCCTTCGGCGCTGAGGAAGATGACGGTGGCTACATGAGCCGCTACAGCTTCGAGGAGTCGATCCGTGACGAGGCGACGCTGCCGCTGAGGTTCGAGACCCGCTCGGTGGACCTTCGGATCAACCGAGGTGCGATGGACGAGGAGTTCTCCAAACTCACCCAGAGTCTTGACGACGCCGATCGTGCCGAGGTGTCGAAGCAGGCCGGCCGATTCGCCTTGTTGGTGAAGAGCCCTTCCCGCGTCTTCGCCGTTGTTGAAGACATCGGGAGGCACTTCAAGAGCAAGGTCGCTCCACAAGGCTTCGGTGCCCAGATCGTCACGATCGACCAAGAGGCCTGCGTTCTGTACAAGGAGGCCCTCGACCAGGTGCTGCCCGCCGAGTGGAGCGAGGTCGTGATCTCGGTCGGCCAGGGGGCGCCCCAGGCCTGGAAGGACAGCTACGGGCGCTCGAAGGACGAGGAGGAGAAACTCCTCGACCGCTTCCGCGACCCTGCGGACCCCCTCAAGATCCTCATTGTCACCGCGAAGCTGCTGACCGGCTTCGATGCTCCGAACCTGCAATGCATGTACCTGGACAAGCCGCTACGAGATCACACGTTGTTGCAGGCGATCTGTCGCACGAACCGGACGGCGCCCAACAAGACCCATGGGCTCATCGTGGACTACCTCGGCATCTTCGACGACGTTGCACAAGCGTTGGCGTTCGACGACGAGACGATCACCAAGGTCGTGTCCAATCTCGCTGAGCTACGAGATGACCTCGAGCCGGCGATGAATGCGTGCCTCGCATGGTTCCCCTCCGTGGACAGGGCTCTCGCAGGGTGGGAGGGCCTCCTGGCCGCCCAACAGTGCCTCCCCGACAACGAGAGGCGGGACGGCTTCGCGAGCGACTTCAGTCAGCTCTCCATCATCTGGGAGGCATTGTCACCCGATCCGGTGCTCACCGCATTCGAGAAGGATTACCGCTGGCTGGCTCAGGTGTACGAATCGCTCAAGCCTCCGTCCGGTAACGGGAAGCTGCTGTGGCACGCCCTGGGCGCCAAGACCATTGAGCTGATCCACCGGCACGTCACGGTGCAGGCGGTACGCGACGACCTCGAGACCCTGGTGATGGACGCAGACGTCATGGCCGAGCTGTTGAAGGATCCTGATAAGCGGATCATCGAGGTCGAGATCAAGGTCATCGCGAGGCTGCGGCGTGGAGTCGGACCCAAGTTCATCGAACTGTCCGAGCGCCTCGAGGCACTGCGCTTGAAGCACGAGCAGGGCCTCCTTGCGTCGATCGACTTCCTCAAGAGTCTCCTGGACTTGGCCAAGGACGTAGTCGAGGCGGAGAGAGAGCAGCCCGCAGAGGTGGTCGAGGATCAGGGTAAGGCCGCGTTGACCGAGCTCTTCGCCGAGGTCAAGAACCCGCAGACGCCCGTGATCGTCGAGCGCGTCGTCGAGGACATCGATGAGATCGTGCGGCAGGTGCGGTTCCCCGGTTGGCAGCAGACGGCCGCGGGCGAGCGCGAGGTGCAGAAGGCCCTCCGCAAAAGCCTCCTCAAATACAAGCTCCATACGAACCAGGACCTGTTCGATCGAGCGTATGGCTACATCTGCCAGTACTACTGACGGCAGCGCGACCGCAGTGCTCTCGTTTGACCACCGACTTGACGACCGAATCAAGCAGGCTGATGGCACGGACGCGTTGATCCCGATCCCCGAGCAGCACCTCGCGATCGGCCCCACCACCGTTGGGGTGTTCAGTGCGCTGCGGGCACGCCACGTCCAGGGATGGAAGACCGGTGCGCCTCCCTCAAGGGTTCGGCGACTCCTACATGGCGAAGGCGATCGACATGCTCAGCGACCTCACGATCCTCGACATCCTCGCCTGGAAGTGTGGGGAACCTGAGGAGGATTCACTTCGACGGAGCGGCGCCAACGGCTGCCCTCGGGGCTTCAGTGTCCACCGCAGTCCGCTCCGTCTGACAGGCTTTCGACATGACCCTGGACACGAAGCATGGCACCAAGACCGTTCAGGATCTGGTCGACCTCTTCAAACAGCGCCGTCTGAACCTCTCCCCGGCGTTCCAGCGGAAGTCGGTGTGGACGGTGTCGGACCGCCGACTGCTCGTCAACTCTCTGTTCGACAACATCCCCTTGCCAAGCGTCTATCTGTACCGCCAGGTGGGCCCTGGGGGCAAGCCCGTCTACGACGTCATCGACGGCAAGCAAAGGATCGAGTCTCTGCTCGCCTACATGAGCCTCGGGCCTGTCCACGACCGTAAGGACCCGCTGTTTGTGAAGCGGGCGTTCAACGAAGGCGACGAGGTCGAGTGGTGGGCGTGGAAGGAACTCGACAACGAGACCAAGCACACCTATCTCAGTAGCCAGGTGCCAACGATCGAAGTCGATGGTGATCTCGCAGAGATCATCGAGTTGTTCGTTCGCATCAACGCCACCGGCAAGAAACTCACGCCACAAGAGAAGCGCCACGCCCACTACTTCACGAGTCCGGTGCTGCGTGACGCTCAGCGCCTGGCCGACGCTCTCGCCCCGACTCTGATCAAGGCGAGCGTCCTGTCGCGGGCGCAGATCCAGCGCATGAAGCACGTCGAGCTGGTAACTGAGTTGCTGCTCGCCGTGCACGCCGGGATGCCGCTCAACAAGAAGCGCAAGATCGATGAGGTGATCAAGGGCGACGGGCTCAGTCCCAAGGAGGTGAAGGATGCCGCGGCCGGCCTGCGCAGCGCGCTGACGGTCACCATGGCGATCCTGCCCGACATCCACACCACGCGGTTCCATCGGCTCGCCGACTTCTACTCGCTGGTGCTCCTGCTGCACCGGCTGCGCGATGAAGGACTCGGCGTGACCGCACACCAAAGTGCCCGCAACAAGTTCGCTGGGTCGCTGCTGCGCGAGTTCGGGCGCTCGGTCGACGCAGTCAACGAACGGATCTCAGCCGGTAAGCCGATCTCGGCGAGCGAGGAGCCGTACCGCGAGTACCTGATGACGGTGAAGGAAGGGACCGACAGCAAGCCCCAGCGCGACAAGCGCGAGAAGGCGCTTCGAGCGGTGCTCGCCGGTGTCTTCGAGCCTCTCGACACCACCCGGGCCTTCAACGGCACACAGCGGCGGATTCTGTGGCACGCCTCGGACAAGAAGATCTGCAACCTGTGCAAGAAGCCGATTGTGAAATGGGAAGACCTTGCCATCGACCACGTGCAGGCCTACATCAAAGGTGGCTCCACCAAGCTGTCGAACGGTGCGTTGACACACACGAAGTGCAACTCGAGCGCTGGGGCGAAGCGCGGCCGGTGACCGCTTGATACTGGCCCGGCTGAACTGACGGCTAGCCAAACACGCGGAGGGACCCGCCCCTGCCGGCGGGCCTCCTCTTCCAACCGAGCGATGGTGGTGTCAGACGCGCACGCGATGCGCAGACAGGGTCTCGTAGACCGACTTGTGGACGGCCCATCCGTCCAGCACCGGATCGGGATCCCACCCCACGTACGCCGGCGTGGAAGGCGGGACCCCATCGAGCACTGCTTCGTCGCTGGAGCGGCCGATCACGATGCATCCATGCCGGTGCCGGGTCAGCATCACGCAGAGGCGGCCGGGATCGAGATGGAACGGGTCGGGTTCCGGCTGGCCGCACAGCGGATGGACGGCAACTACGAGGTCGAACTCCAGACCCTGGAGCCGGTTTGCGGTGTCGACGACCACGTCGGCGTGGCCGGCTACGTCGAGCCTGTTCCGTGCCTGGGCGACCTGATCGCGGTGGGTCACTGCGACTGCCAAGCGACGCGGCAGGAGGACTGCCCGTGCGTAGCGCTCGCACTCAACCGTGGGATTTCGACCGAGAACACGGTCGATCACATCGACGGCAGTCGAGATGACTTCCTCATCCGCCGCGAGCGAGACGCTTGTCGGAAGCTCTAGGTACCCCCAGCCTGACTGGGCAGTTTCGTCGATAACGCGATCGATCGCAGACCCTCGGCGAGGGCCGAGGGCCAGGTCGAGTCGGCGTACACCAGGACGCACTGCCGGCCCGAAGCCGTGGCCCGGATAGAAGGCCTTGGCCATCGATGCGGCCGATGGTGCAAGGCGCCGAGTGATAGGCAGCCGGTGCTGCGCGGTTCGGGGATGGTTGCGCAAGACGACAGCGACCGCGGTCTGCACCGGATCTTCCGGAAGGCCGCGCCAGTAGTCCCCGTCCTCAAGAGTCGAGAACGGGTCGATCTGGCCTGGATCGCCCACCAACAAGTGGGTCAGCGCTGCTCCGCCGGCCCGCAAGTACTGCGACGCATCCGCCTGGTACGCCTCGTCGATGATCAGCACATCTCGCTGATCGAGGTTGCCGCGCTGGAGTGAGTCGGCGATCTTGTCGAGTGTGCCGACCACGACGGAGAAGGTGTTCGGCACAGGTGAGTCGAAGCACACGACATTCGAACGTGCAGCTACGTCCGCTGGAGGGCGGAGTCCCTTCTTGTGAAGATTGGCGACCTGGATCGTCGGGTGGCTCGCTGCGAGCCTGTCGGCGATGCGTCGGACCAAGTCAAAGGCCTGTTCGTTCGTGGGGGCCACAACAACGATCGAGTGGTTGGGCAGCAGCGCGCTCACGGCACTCTCCACGAGGAAGCTCTTGCCTGCTCCTGCTGGCGCGGCCACCACCACCGCCCTGCGGGAGCCGACGGCGTTGCGAACATCCGCCAGGACTTGGGCAACCACAGCGTCGGCGGCCTTGACGACGTCGGAGTCGAAGACGGCCAGTCCAGTCACTCGACCTCACCTCGGTCCCGGAACTCAATGACCTCGACCGTGTCGGTCGGTGCATCGGTGGGATTCGGCTCGGTATTGGTCGAGCCAGCATCGAGGTCGGGAGACTCCGAGTCATCGGCGCGACGGTGCGTCCAGGGCACAGCGTCCTCTTTGGGGAACAGCGGTGCGTAGTCCTTGACGAAGAGGATCGAGAATGCCTCCACCGCTCCGGCGACGGGAAGTCGAGAGTTCTTGGTCACGGACGTCGAGCGACGCAGCGTGATGAGCATCGTGCCAGCGGCAGTCGTCGATACCTCTCGGACCAGCCAGCTCGAGTCTCCGGGAGCGGCAGCCCACCAGAGTTCCTTGCCAGGCCGCATGGTGCTCGCGTGGGCGCACTCGACTGTCACGAGCGGGTAGGTGCGCATCTGGCCTTTGTCGCTGAGCTCCCGGTTGGAGATGTCGACCCGGATGACGTCACCGATGATCGCTTCGTTCCGAAGTACGAGCGGGAGCATGCGCAGGGGATCGTCGGTGGTTTCCTCGGTGGCGAGGGTCGAGTGAGCTTGTTCGAGGCGGCTCTGGGTGATGGCCGCTTGTCGGGGAGTCGGGCGCAGGCGACGACGGCCGGCCGCACGCTGCCAGTCGATGTGGGCACTGAACTCTCTGCGGTCCAGCGTCCACCGATGCGCAACGGACGGTGCTTCGGTCCAGGTGCGTTCTCGAGCGAGGCTGTCCCAGCAGAGGTCCCAAGCGGGCTGCATCAGATCGCACCAGAGTGTCTCGATGTCGGCCTCGGCACGTGAGACACCTGCGGCATCGCCGCGCTTCTTCGCCTTCCGCCGTAACGAGACGAGGTCGAACAAGGCCTCATCGTGCTCGCCGGGCGGTACCGGGCCCACGTTCACCTCAACCTCTGCGGCCTCCGCGGCGTGGAAGCCGTGGATGCCCGCCGGCGGATTGATCCACGCCTCGAGTGCCGGCAGCGACAATCGCTCGGCCACCGTTTGAGGTGTCGCCCAATGGTCGGCCAGCAGTTGGGCGAGCGGCACAACAAGCTGCTGGCCCGCTACACGAAGGTGTTGGCGTAGGAACAGCAGGTGTCGGCCTGCGCTGATGAGCATCGGGTCGATCGAGAACTTCGAGGCGCCGAGGTAGGCGAGTCGGCGACCCACCTTGCCGAGCAGTTGGGCCGATGCCGCGTTCGGCACGACGAGTTGGGGCGCGTGCTTAGCGACTGAGGAGACGATCTTGCCCTTGTCGTTGATGCGCACGTCTCGGTCATCAGCCCAGCGGTTGAACTCTTCGTCGAGCCAGGAGGCGAACGGGAGGATCTGGTCATAGAACTCCTGGCGGTCGCGAGGGTCGTGGACCACAAGGATCTGGGGCGCGTTGCGTGCCGTTCCCCACATGACGCCAGCGAGAGCGAACGACTCACCGCCGATCTGGAAGGGAAGCACAACGGCGCCCGTCTCGGTGAGGTGTCGGTGCCGATAGATGGCAGTTCGTTGGGCGACACCTTCATCGGTTGCCAAGGCAGGCAGGACGGCGTCGAGGGCGGTGATCGGCATCGCTTCTCCTAGCTCGCTACCCGGATTGGGCGCGGGGCGAAGGTCTGGTAGAGGTCGTACGCGTTGCGCAAGGTCGCCGCAGCTTCGGCCACAGTGGGTTCTGCGCTTGCGCCTCGAGCCAACTCGAGGGTCCGCGACATGGTGCCGATGCCGGGAGTGAGCCGCACGGGCACTTCACCGGCGAGCGCTGTGTCGTCGGTGTCGAAGGCGCGACGGCGGCAGGCGCGGGCCAGCCCGCAGTTGGGGAGGCAGCTCGAGCACCAGTGGATCCCGGCCGCGTCAGCGAGGAGGTCAAGCGAACGGAAGCGGTCCGCCTCGCTCCGTGAGTCGTCGGCGACTGCGCCGAACGAGACGCTCGTGGGGACAGCGGCGACGAGGTGGTCGATCGGGGCGGACACCGACAGCAGCTGGCGGCTTCGCTCGACGCGTGCGGTGATGTTGAGCGTCGAGATCTTCGGCTTGAAGCCAGTGTTGATGGGGGTGATGATCATGGCTTGGCGGCTGACGGTGTCGGGGTCGCCGCCGATCTCTTCGATCGCTTCCTGGATCAGCAGTTGGTACACGGCTACTTGGTCGGCGGCTTTGCCTAGCTTGTCCTTGTCGATGCGACCGTCGACGATGGGGAAGCTCTTGATCTCGCCGGTGTAGATCGTGGCCCCATTGACGTCGCGGGCGGCGACGGCATCGGCCTCGAGGTAGGCGTCGACTCCGGCGATCGAGGTCTTGAAGACAGCACCGACGATGAGGTTCGGTGCAGTGGGATCCCCGTCGAGCACGAGCCGCAGCACCCGCTTGGTCTCAACTGCCCGGGCGATCATGCCTGCCAAGTTCGGCGGAAACGCCGCCCGCAGGTCGAGCGTGACGTTGGCGGCCGGGTCGAACGACAGGTCGCTCTGGAGTGCTCCGAAGAGCACCTTGCAGTTGTCATCGGTGAGATAGCGCTCGAACTGCTGGCCGCGGGCGAAGGCGAACTTGGACTGGCCGAAGGGAACCTCCAGACTCGTGCCGGTCAGCAGTCGATCTGTGTTCACGCCGAGACCAAACGCCATTGTCGCCAGGCCGCAGCGTGAGATCGCCGCCTGGGTGGCCAGGCTCCGTACGTTCGGGCGCCGCACTGGCGCGGCGCCGCGAACGCGGTCCATGGCGCTCTTGATGGGCGGTGTCACATTCCCGCCTTTGCTCGGCTGTTGTCGTTCACACCCTTCACGAGCGACGTTCCAGGAAGGGATGTAAACAGACCGGGAACAGAAGAGCGGCGACGCGTTCCAAGATCGCACGTTTCGCGTTCCACCATCTCGACGGCCAGCGCCAGCACGCTGGGCCGAGAGGGTTTCGCGCCATCCCCAACCCGGCGGGGATGGACCGATTCTACGGCCGAGTCGCGCTGCCGCTGCCGCCCGGGTCTTCACCGATCTGGCGCTGATCCGTCCCGGAATCCGGGACGGATCGCTGCCAGAAGCCGAAGTGGGACGAATCACGCCCAGAAACCGAGGGGCGGCGCGGTGAGGGTCAGGCGGGGGTGGTGAGGGCGGCGGCCTTGGCGAGGGCGTCGTCCCAGCTGGCGCGCTCGTTGAGCAGTGCGCGGAAGGGCATCACCATCTTCGGCATGCTCACGCCGAGCACACCGCGCAGGCGGCCCTCCCACCCGTAGAGCGCGGCGAACGCGCCGTCGGTGCTGCCGACGAACACGTGCACGTCGTCGCCACCGTGGGCGCGGCCGACGAACTGGATGCGGCTGTCGAACTGGTCGCTCCAGAAGAACGGCACGCTGCGGTACGCCTCGGGTTCCTGTCCGCGGCTCACGGCCAACAGGTTGCGCGCCGCGACCGCGCCCTGCTCGGCCGCGTTGGTCCAGTGCTCGACGCGCATTTCGCAGTCGTCGTGGCCCTCGAACACCAGGTTCGGCCAACGCACGCAGTCACCCGCCGCGTACACGCCGGGTACACCGGTGAAGAGCGTCGGGTCGCACACGATGCCGTCGCGCAACGCGAGCGGCGTGTCGTCGAGCCATTCGGTGGCCGGGGCCACGCCCACGCCCACCACCACGGCGTCGGCCGGGACCACGGTGCCGTCGGCCAGGGCCACACCGGTGACGCGACCGTCGGTGCCCTCGATGCTGCGCACCTGCACGCCGCATCGAAGGTCCACACCGTTGCGGGCGTGCACGCCCGCCACCGCGATGCCCATCTCGATGCCAAGGCCGCGGATCATCGGCGCCGGTGCACCTTCGAGCACGGTGACCGTGCAGCCCTTCTGCCGTGCGGTGGCCGCCACCTCGAGGCCGATGAACCCGGCGCCGATGATGACCACCCGGGCGGTGCCGTCGGCGATGCGGTCGCGCAGGTTCACGGAGTCGGCCACCGTGCGCAGCTCCATCACCCCGTCGAGCTCGGCCTGACCCGGCAGGCGTCGCGGCGCCGAGCCGGTGGCGATGACCAGGCCGTCGTACGGCAATGTCGTGCCGTCGTCGAGCGCAACCTCGCGGGCATCGGTGTCGAGGCCCGTGGCGCGCACACCGAGGCGCAGGTCGAGCCCGAGCGAGTCGAACTCCTCGGCCTTGCGGAGACGGATGCGATCCACCTCCCACTCGCCGGCCAACACCTTCTTCGACAGCGGCGGCCGGTCGTACGGCAGCTCGCGCTCCGCGCCGACCAGTGTGATGCGCCCGGTGAACTCCTCGGTGCGCAACGACTCACATGCGCGCAGTCCCGCCAGGGACGCGCCGACGACGACCACGTGCTCCATGGCTCAGCCCTTGCACCCTGCAGCGGTGGTGTTGCAGTGGTTGTCGGCCACCGGCTCACCGGCCACCAGCGCCGTCACCCAGTCGACGAACGCGAGGTCGTTCTGCGTGTCGGTGTAGAACTCGGGCCGACCCAGCACCGTGTGGCTGTCGCCCGGGCTGATGTAGCTGAACAGGTTCACGCCGGCCGCCTCGATCTGCGTCTCGTTCTTGTCGATCAGCGACACCAGGTCGTCGGCGGGGATGCCGGCGAGACCCGAGAAGAACGCCTGCGTCTCGTCGAACGCGTAGTCGTGGCGGGCGAACGTGATGTCGGGGGCGTGCTTCCAGGCCTGGATGAACAGGCCGGGGAAGCTCCACATCTCGGGCGTCATGCCGGCGTTCTCGGGCCAGTCGGGCACGGCGTTCATGGTGCCCCAGTTGCCGCCGATGACGGCGTTGATGCCGGGGATGTCGGGGTACGCACCCGAGCCGTCGGCCAGCACGGTGATGCGCGCGTCGGGCAGCAGATCGGCGGCCAGACCCGCGTACAGCGGGGTGGGCACCGAACCGGCGCTCTCACCGGTGACGACGAGCTCGGTCGCCTCGGGGAACAGCTCGGCCATCGCGTTGAGCGCGGTGCTGCCGTTCACGAAGCCCTTGTGCTCGATCACCACGCCGTCGCCGTAGTCCTTGGTCTGGTTGCCGATGTGCACGTCGCCCGTGCAGTACGGCACGTAGACGATGCTCCACCCGGCGAACGGGTTGCGCGGATCGCCGAAGTCGAACACGCCGGTGGTGCGGCCGTCGGGGCCGGCGCCCACGGTGGCCTTGTACGCGGAGCTGCCCGGGCCGCAGGTGCCGACATCGAAGCAGGCGCCGCCACCCTCGAGGTAGAACACCACCTTCGCCGGGTCGCCCTTGCGCACGAAGTAGGTGAACTCGCTGCCGTCGCTGCACATGCAGTCGGCGGGCGCAGCCACGGCCTCCCACTCGGGCTCTTGCGCGGCGGTGGTCTCGGGCACCACCGTCTCGGCCACGGTGGTCTCGGCCGCGAGCGTGGTGTCAGGCGCCGAGGTCTCGACGACGGCGACGGTGGTGTCGCCCGCGGTGGAACTGTCGTCGGAACAGGCTGCGGCGACGCTGATCAACAGCCCGGCCGCAAGGAACGCTCGCCACGTGGTCATGGTCGGGCACTGTACCTGTCGCCCCTCGCGCCAGGAGGGGTACGGTGACGACGTGAACTGGGACCAACTGGTGCAGGGGGTGGAGCTGCCGTTCCACCCCGATCTCAAGGTGCCGGCGCTCACCGAGGTGACGCTGCCGGTCCCGCAACCCGAGCCCATCGGCGACGTCGCAGCCGCTGCGCACGCCGACGTGGTGGCGCGGCTGGCGGGGCACGTGACGCCCGGCATGACCGTGGCCGTCGGCGGCGGTAGCCGCGGTCTCACCGATCGCGTCGGTCTGCTGCGCGGCGTCATCAGTGGGCTCCGTGCGCTGGGTGCCGAACCGTTCGTGGTGCCGGCCATGGGCAGCCACGGTGGCGCCACGGCCGAGGGGCAGAAGGCGATGCTGGAATCGCTGGGTATGACCGAGGAGGCCATCGGCGCCGAGATCCGCGCCACGATGGACACCGTCGAGGTGGCCCGCACGCCCAGTGGCATGCCGCTGTACCTCGACCGTCACGCGGCCGGCGCTGATCGCATCTTCCCCGTGAACCGGGTGAAGCCGCACACCTGCTTCAAGGGCCCCATCGAGAGCGGCTGCACGAAGATGGCCGTGGTGGGCTTCGGCAAGCAGCCCGGCGCCGCGCAGATTCATGCGTGCGGTCCGGTGGAGATGCGCAACCGCATCCTCGACGGCATCGAGGCGCTGCGTGGCACCGGTCGCCTGCTCGGCGGCGTCGCGTCGCTCGAGTCGGCCAGTGGGGAAGTGGTGCGCGTGCAGGCGCTCACGTCCAGCGAAGTCGGTGGCGACGCCGAACGCGAACTCACTGACTACGCCCGCACGCTCGTGCCCGCGCTGCCGTTCCCGCAGATCGACGTGCTCATCGTGGAGAAGGGCGGCAAGGACATCAGCGGCACCACGATGGACCCCAACGTCACCGGGCGGTTCTGGGTGCACGGGCTCGACGATCTGGCCGAGCCCGACGTGAGCACCATCGTGCTGCTGTCCATCACGCCGGTGTCGGGCGGCAACGTGTTGGGCGTGGGCTTCGCCGACTTCATCCCGTCGTCGCTCGCCGTGCAGATCGACTGGAAGAAGACCTACATCAACTGCTTCACGGCGGGCATCGCCGGCGTTCGACGCAGCCGCATGCCGATGGTGCTGCCCAACGAGGACGACTGCATCAAGGCCGCACTGTCGATGTGCGGCCGCGCGTTCGACCAACCGAAGCGCGTGGTGCGCATCGAGAGCACCCTCCACCTCACCCGCTGCTGGGTGAGCGACGCGCTGCTGAGCGAACTGCCCACCGGCGCGCACATCGTGGAGTGACGATGACCGACCCGTTCGTCGAGGGACTGCGCGCCATCGTCGGCGACGATCACGTGCTGGTCGACGCCGACGTGCGTGCCACCTACGAGACCGACTGGCTGGGCAAGTACCACGGCACCGCTCGCGCCGTGGTGCGACCGGGTTCGGTGGAGGAGGTGTCGGCCGTGGTGCGCGCCTGCGGCGTCGAGGGTGTGGCCATCGTGCCGCAGGGCGGCAACACGGGGTTGGTGGGCGGCAGTGTGCCGCGTGCAGGCGAAGTGGTGCTGAGCACACAGCGACTCACTCGCCTCGACCCGGTCGACACCTTGGCCATGCAGGTCACCGCCGGCGCCGGCGTCACCATCGAGGCACTGCAGCAGCACGCGCGTGCCGCCGGTGTGGACTTCGCCGTCGACTGGGGTGCTCGCGCCACTGCCACCGTCGGCGGGGCCGTCAGCACCAACGCCGGTGGCTCGCGGGTGGTGCGGTTCGGCACGATGCGCGCCCAGGTGGCCGGCATCCAGGCCGTGCTGGCCGATGGCTCGGTGATCGACCAGATGAGCGGGCTGCCGAAGGAGACCGCCGGCCCACATCTGCCGAGCCTCGTCGTGGGCAGCGAGGGCACCCTCGCCGTGGTGACCGCGGCCCGACTGAAGCTGGTGCCGTGGTACCAGCACACCGCCGCCGCGCTGGTGGCGTGCGAGTCGGTGGCCGATGCCGTGGCACTGCTGCCGCTGCTGCGCACGCTGCCGTCGCTGGACGCCGTGGAGTTGCTGATGCCCGCAGCCGTGCAGGTGGCGTGCGAGCACCTCGGCATCGGTCCGCCGCTGCCGGTCGACTTCGCCGGCGCATTCGTGATGGTGGACTGCGCGGCGCACACCGACCCGTCGATGGATCTGGCGAAGCTCATCGGTGACCGCCGCGGCGTGATGGCGCTGGGCCCGCAGCGCGATCAGCTGTACCGCATCCGCGACCACGTCACCATCGGCATCGGTGCGAAGGGCGTGCCCGTGAAGCTCGACGTCGCCGTGCCGGTGCCGCGGCTGGCCGAGTTGCTCGACTGCGTCGACGCCGTGGTGCGTGCCATCGATGGCGCCGAGCTCATCGTGTTCGGTCACCTCGCCGAGGGCAACGTGCACGTGAACGTGCTCGGCGCCACCGATCAGGCTGCGGATGTCACCGAGGCGGTGCTGTCGGCCGCCATCGAACTCGGTGGCACCATCAGCGCCGAACACGGCATCGGCGTGGCGAAGACCGCGTGGCTGACCCGCCTGAAGGGTGCCGACACCGTGGCAGCCCTGCGCGCGGTGAAGCACGCGCTCGACCCCCAGGGCATCCTCAACCCCGGCGTGCTGCTGCCCGGCTGACTCGCGGCGAGGAGCTCAGCCGCGGCGGGCTTCGGCCGCGTCGAGCTGCGCGCGCGTGAGCAACGCGTGCATCTGCAGACCTTCGGCGGCCAGTGCCGCACCGTGGTCGGGGCTGCGGTCGATGACACACAGCACGTGCTCGACGTTCGCACCCAGCGCGCGGAGGTCGTTCGTGCTGATGACCACCTGCCCGCCGGTGGTGATGACGTCCTCCACCACGGTGACGCGCTTGCCGACGATGTCGCTGCCCTCGGCCAGCTGCGCTGTGCCGTAGGTCTTGGCCTCCTTGCGCACGAACGCCGCCGGGATGCCGGTGTGCAACGACAGCGCCGTGGCGATGGGGATGCCACCCATCTCCAGGCCGGCCAACACCTCGGTGCCCTCCGGGATCATCGGTGCCATCGCCGCAGCGATCTCGGCCAGCAGCGCGGGCTGCGCCTCGAAGCGGTACTTGTCGAAGTACTCGGTGGCCGTCTGGCCCGAGCGCAGCGTGAACGTGCCCGTCAGCCGGGCGATGGTGTTGATCTGGTCGGCGAGTGCGTCGAGGCTCATGGCGGGTCAGTCTTGCTTCTGTCGGGCGTCGCGCACCAACACTTCCTGGGCGATGGTGGCCACGTGGGTGCCGTCCTGCGCGAACACGTGGCCCACGGCCAGGCCGCGGGCACCCATGAAGTTGTGGCAGGTGACGTCGTACAGGTGCCACTGGTCGGCGCGCAACGGGCGGTGGAACCAGATGGTGTGGTCGAGGCTCGCCACGTAGGTGATGCCCTCGGTGTCGCGGAAGTCGGGGTGCGATCGGCGTACCGCATCGGCCGGCATGTCGTCGCTCATGTACGCCATCCAGCAGCGGTGCAGCAGTTGGTCGTCGCCCAGGTCGGCGGTCACCCGCATCCACGCCGCGTTGCGGCCGGCACCGGTGCGTTCGTCGTCGGGCAGCACGCCCTTGGGCACGTCGCGACGGTCGAAGGAATCGCTCCACGCCTCACTGGTCAGCGTGTCGGGACCGGGCACGTCGGCCGCAATGGGCACGGTCTGGATGTCGGCCGTCACCTCGTGGGCGTGGAATGACGCCTCGAGGTTGAGGATGGCCCCCACCGCCTGGCGGGCGACCACGCGTCGAGTGGTGAAACTGCGGCCGTTGCGGATGCGATCGACCTCGAATCGGATCGGTTCGGTGTGATCACCACGACGAATGAAGTAGGCACGCAACGAGTGCACTTGTTGTGAATCGTCGACCGTCGCGGCAGCTGCTCGTAGCGCCTGGGCCACGATCTGCCCGCCGTACAGGCCACCCCACGGGTAGCGCGGCCCGATACCGACGAAGGTGTCGGGCCCGTGTGGTTCGAGATCGAACAAGGTGCGCAGCTCCATTTAGGGTCGAAATCCTCTCTGGCGATCGCGAAGACCGACATTTACGATCGATGACATGGCGAGACCCGGTCCGAAGAACCCGATGACCGATGCGCACAAGGCGGCGTTGGCACGGGGTCGTGCGGAGGGACGGGTGGTTCGTGAGTACCTCGAGGCGTTGCGGGCGAGCAGACCCTCGCCCGGTCGCAAGCGTACGCCCGACACCATCACGCGCCGCCTTGCCGACATCGAGGTGGCCATGGCGGCCGCCGACCCGGTGCAGGAACTGTTGCTCGTGCAGGAACGCATCGACCTGTGCCGCGAGCTGGAGCAGATGTCGAAGAAGGTCGACCTCGAGGCGCGGGAGCGTGCCTTCGTGGCTGTCGCCAAGGGCTACAGCCAGCGCACCGGTACCTCGTACCGGGCATGGCGTGCCGTGGGCGTGCCGGCGACGGTGCTGAAGGCCGCCGGTGTCGACCGTCGAAGGTGACGCGCGGGCTCAGCCCAACGCGTCGAGTGCGTCGACACCGCGACCGGCGTGTCGCACGCTGCGACTGAGGTCGAACGCATCGTCGAGCACCGACGTTGCCACGGTGACCCGCGGGTCGGCCTCGAGCAGCTCGCGGAACGAACGGCCTTCGTCCCAGGCGCGGCCGGCGTTCTCCTGCACGATGCGGTACGCCTCGTCGCGGGTGAGGCCGGCCTGCACCAGGCCCAGTAGCACCGGCTGGCTGAACACCAGACCGTGGCTGGCCCACAGGTTGTCGAGCATGCGCTGCGGGACCACCTGCAGACCGTCGAGCAGGCGGGTCATGCGGCGCATCACGTAGTAGGCGAGCAGCGCACTGTCGGGCAGCACG
>SXGS01518234.1_pt1 | contig 51648 bp, 49 predicted proteins | sample 3174681 | NCBI WGS metagenome assembly SXGS01 (sample SAMN11356861, study PRJNA531348) | freshwater metagenome | isolation source: freshwater sample F1-80 | place: China: Fuxian Lake, Yuxi | collected 2017-12-25
AGCGAGGCCCCCAATTGCTCCCCCAATCAGAAGTTAAAATGCGGGTGGAGTCTCCGGTCATAGCCGTCACCCATATCTCGGCGCCACCGGCGAAGCCGGGAACCCCATTCGAGAGAAAACTGTGCGAGCACCCTCAGCGTTCGGGATGACAGTGGGCTCACCCGCTTCGAGCACACACACCACTGAGTGGGTAGTTCCGAGGTCGATGACTAATGCCTTGGCCATGTTTGTTTCCTCCTGTTGGTCGATCTCTGATCGACGCTGACTGACAGAACTTGAAGGTTGTTACACCCGTTAACTTGAGCGCGACGCTATCAATTCCCATATTTCTAATTTCATCGGGAAATTTCAAAGAATTTCGCAGGAAGGTGGCACGCTCTCGCGCGCCGGGCGTACATTGCCTTCATGTCAAAGCGCTCAGATTTCCTTGAACACCTCGCCGGCGTCCCGCTGTTCGCGGCGCTGTCTCGCAAAGAACTCGGGCTGATCGCCAAACGCGGAGAAGATCTCACCGTCAAAGCTGGCAAAGTGCTGTGCTCTGAAGGCGAAATGGGACATCAATACTTTGTGATTATCGAAGGCACAGCTCGAGTCACACGGCGCGGCCGCAGAGTCGCCGAAATCGGCCCCGGCCAGGGATTCGGCGAGCTCTCGCTGCTGTCTCGAGCGCCCCGCAACGCCACGGTCACCGCCGATACCGACATGGAAGTCGTCATCCTCGGCCAGCGCGAATTCGCGGGCCTCATCGACGACGTTCCCGGTTTCGCCCGCAAATTGCTGTCGGCGATGGCGACCAGAGTTCGCGACGCCGACGCCAAATCCGTACAGTAAATTTCGGCCATCGCGAGCCCCGACGTACGTTCGCCGACATCGGGCGTCGCAAAGCTAGATTTCGGCGGTTCTTCGGTCCTTTTTGAGGAGTTGTCCGTGCTGCGTCGACTGCGCGCTTTCAAACCCCACCAGCTTGTGATTGCCGCGGGAGTTGCGGCCGGCATTGGCACAATGGTCTCGGCGATTGCGCCGAGGGTTACCAGTTGGCACGACGAATCAAAAGTTCAGCGTGTGCTGTTTTCGACCGCCGGCACAACAAGTTCCGAAGTTGCCGAACTCCCGGACGCCCTGTATTGGGCGTTCTACGTCACCATGGCAACAATGCTCATCGTCACGGCGTGGCTGATCTCGCAACGAGTCAAAAACTACGAGCGCGGCGGCGCCGACAATCGCTCCACGACGAAAAAGAACTTCAAGCAGCGCACCCACGATCTCCGCGCCGGGCTGCAAATGCGCACACTGATGCGCGACCCGATCGCGGGGTTGATGCACTCCTGCATCTACTTCGGGTTTCTGGGCCTGTTGTTGGTCACAACCATTTCGGAAATCCAAGATCAATCGCCATGGAAGTTCTTGCACGGTGGCGTATACCAAGCGTACGCGGCGTTCGGCGACCTCTCGGGCGTGGTGTTTCTCATTGGGCTGGCGTGGGCTGCAACCCGCCGCTACGTACAAAAGCCCTACCGAATCCGTATCAAAACGAAACCCGAAGATGCTGCAATTCTCGCATGCCTTGTGACGCTCGGCATCACTGGCTTTTTGGCTGAGGGCGTGCGGATCGCAGGCCAAGGCCAACCGAGTTTCGAAAAGTGGAGCTTCGTTGGGTATCCCCTTTCGCAACTCGTCGACAATTGGTCGGCCAACACGTTGATCGATGTACACCAGTGGGTGTGGGGTTTACACATTTTGTCGATGGTCACGTTCCTTGTGTTGTTGCCAACCACAAAATTGCGACACATGGTGTCTTCGCCCATCAACATGTACCTCAAAGACAAAGACCGGCCTAAGGGTGCGATGAAGCCCATGCCCAACTTGATGGACCCCGACCTCGAACTCGAAACATTCGGTGCATCAGTCGTTGAGGATTTCACTTGGAAGCAACTCTTCGATCTCGACTCGTGCACAATGTGCGGCCGTTGCACTTCAGTATGTCCGGCGCACGCAACCGGTAAGCCACTCGACCCGCGTGAAATCGTGTTGAAGAGCGGCGAAGTCATGGCAGCCACCGGCACCCCGGCGGTGTCACCGCCGCTCGGAACGATCGCCGAGATCACAGTGAGTGCCAACTCGTTGTTCGAACGCATCACGAGCGAAGAACTCTGGGCGTGCACCACTTGTAAGGCTTGCGATGAAATCTGCCCTGTAAACATTGAAATTCTCGACAAGATTCTCGACATGCGCCGCTACAAGAGCCTCATGGAAAGTGATTTCCCCACGGAGCTTGGCAACACGTATCGCTCGATGGAAAACTCCTTCAACGCGTACTCAATGAACAACGGGGAGCGGGCCGATTGGGCCGCGGATCTTGAAGGCATTGAGATTGTGGAGCCCGGCGCGCCGTTCCAACACGAATACCTCTATTGGGTCGGATGCGCAGGCAGCTTCGATGACCGCAACAAGAAAACAACGCGCGCGATGTCGAAGCTCATGCAGCGCGCGGGCATCGATTTCGCGATTCTTGGAGCATCTGAATTGTGCACCGGCGACTCTGCCCGCCGATCGGGCAACGAGTACCTCTTTCAAATGTTGGCGTCGCAAAATATCGAGACGCTCGACGGCATGGGCGTGCGCAAGATCGTCACCCAATGCCCTCATTGTTTCAACACGATGAAAAACGAATACCCGCAGTTAGGCGGCAACTACGAAGTCATTCACCACAGTCAATTCCTTGAGGAACTCGTCAGCAGCGGCAAGCTTGTGCTGACGGGCGCGACCATGGAAGAACGCGTCACCTATCACGACTCCTGCTATCTCGGCCGGCACAACGACGTCTACATGGCACCGCGCAACGTCATTGGCTCGCTCGGTGGTATCGAGATCGTGGAAATGCCACGCAACGGCACACAAGGCATGTGCTGTGGTGCCGGTGGCGCGCGCATGTGGATGGAAGAAAACATCGGCAAGAAGGTCAACGTCGAACGGTCCGAAGAAGCCGTCGCGACGGGTGCGTCGCGAATCGCCGTCGCGTGTCCGTTCTGTTTCGTCATGATGGAAGACGGCGTCAAGGGGCAGGGCAAAGATGAAGACGTTAGGGTCCAAGACATCGCCGAGCTGATCCTCGAAGCGATGGACAACGAACCGGCCGCACCCGTAGGAGGCCGGTTTCAAACCGGCATCTAACCCGTCATCCTCCCCTTCGCACCCAAGACAGCGCGGTCACACGATCTGACGGCTTCCGCGCACATCGTGGGACCACCTTCGCACCCGTTGCAAGCGTGCCTGTCGGGGTCGCCCTCTATATAGGTTTCCACTCGTTGGTGGCGGCGTCGTGCTGCATCCACGAACCGCGCGACGGCTCCCACGCGATGTAAGCCTGACGGGCCTCGTCCCATCGGGGCTGCGTGGGGTCGGCGGCGGCTGGCGTGGGATTCGGTGTCGCGTCGGCCGGGGTCGGGCCGGGCGCCGACGCGGGTTCAGGCTGAATGCCCCATGCGGGCGGGATCGCCGACCCCGCCGCAGGCGCCTGTGCTGGCGCAGGGGTCGCTGCTTGAGCCTCTGAACCCCATGGCCTAGGCGCCGAAGAGGCCTGAGATCCGTACGGTGAAGCACCCGTGGGCGGGGGTGACCACTGCGTCGACTGTTGATAATTCGGTGTGCTCGAAGCAAACGGGTCAACCGGTGAGCCGACGCTCGACTTCAATACCACGAAAGTCCCGGCCGCCATGTCGCCGACGCGCTGATGCCGTTTGGTGGCCGACGCCGTAATGAGCTCCGCGATCCAGCCAAGGAAACACACACAGTTCAGCGCGGTCGCGACCAGCAGCATCAGGGAACGCAGCGCGATCCAACCGAACGAGGCAATTGCACCGTCACCTCGCACGACTCTCAGCCCAAGCATTTGTTTACCCACCGTTGCACCGGTGATCCCTTGAATCACGAACGCATTCAGCGGAACGAAGAGCCACACCAAAAAACCCACGGCATACGCTCCGCCGTCATCCTCGTCGGTTCCAATCCAAATTGAGTTGCCAAATTCGAAACACGAAACACTCGACCTGTACTCCATCTCGGCACAACTGTACGGGGCCCCCAATTCGGACGTGTCGAACTTCTCGGCGTTGCCGAACCACACGATGGCGCCTATCGCGATAGCAATCAACGTCGGCAACAACAGATCAATCAATGCCGCCGAGATTCGTCGTCCCATCACCGCAGTGGGGTTGGGCGTGGTCATCGCAGGCACGTAGGGCGGGGGAGCGTAGGTCATAGCGCAGTCTCGCGCTTGGAGTTGCTAATTGAAGGGAACCCACTGGTCCGTAGCAGTGTCCCAGATCTTTCGCTCGCCACTCAGCGGATCTCGAAACACGTATACACCTTTCGCTTCGTCCCATTGAATCGGGTCGACACCGGGGTCTATAACTGCTGCATGCTCTCCCACCACCAGCGTGCGCGCCCAGCGATCGCCGAGTCGAATGCGAGGACGGGAAAACACAACCAGCAACAGGCCGATCAAGAAACAAAACGAAGAATCAATAAACATCAGCGCGCCCCGAACGGCACCACGCAATGGCCCAGCTCGCCCTCCCTCACGGGCTACAACTCGAATTCGCGTAATCCGCTTGCCGATGAACGCGCCCGTCGCGCCCTCCACAACTCCAACCAACGTCCAGTAGCCAAGCAACCCGTATGACGCCGAGTTCACCCAACCCTGGGGATACACGACCGCTTGATTCGAAATCACCATGCACTGATTGCGCTCATAGTCATCACAAAAATCAGAACTCACATCGCTATATGCCTTGAATCCTCCAGCAAACACTGCAGCAAATACCAATACGAGCAGTGAGAAATCTATGCAGTGCGCAATAATTCTGCGACCAAGGACATTCGTTGCGTCGACGGCAAACGTTTCGGCTTCCGTCACGGACGATCAAAATTCAGGTAGTAACGGCTGGGCGTGGGTCCGCGTTGACCCTGGTACTTCGAACCAGTTGCGTTGCCGCCGTAGGGAATCTCGGCCGCCGTCGTCATCTGCAGAAATGAAATCTGACCGATCTTCATTTCGGGATACAGCGCCATCGGTAGATTCGCAACGTTGCTGAGCTCGAGGGTGAGGTACCCGTCGAAACCACTGTCAACGAAGCCAGCCGTCGTGTGAATCAATAATCCGAGACGACCAAGACTGCTCTTGCCCTCCAGACGGCCGACGAGATCATCGCCGACTGCGACACGCTCCAGCGTCGATGCCAGCACGAACTCGCCGGGATGCAGGATAAACGGCGTGTCGCCTTCAACCGTCACGAGTTCGGTGAGATCTTCCTGATTGAGTTTTGGGTCGATGAACGGCGTGGTGTGATTGCGAAACACCCGAAAGTACCGATCAATTCGCAGATCCACCGACGACGGCTGAATCGCACGCTCATCCAATGGGTCGATCACAATGCGCCCGTCAGCGAGCGCTTTTTTGATGGAAATGTCAGAAAGAATCACGGACGTGAGGCTACCCAACACCCGTTGACAACGACCAGGCCAGGAGTAGCTTGCCAATTCATGGCCCATCTGGACTTTGATTCGGTGAAAGATGCAACGCTCGTGGCCGAGGCCGTCGCTCGGTGGGCTGAGCACGAATGGCAAGGCCCGGTGACGGTGCGGTCCGCGACAACGCTGTCAGGGGGACTCGACAATTTTGTGCACGCTATTGGTCTAGATGGCGAGGCATTGCCGGCACCTTGGCAACAAGACCTCGTCATTCGAATCGCGCCTTCGCAACAACGACTTACACACGTCCGAGAAGAAATGCTCTTGCAGAACTGGATCGCCGACCGCGGCTATCCAGCGCCGCGCGTGTTGGGGTTGCTGCGCGAAAACTGGAATTTCCAGCTCCCCGCACAAATCGCAGCGCTGGTGCCGGGAGTGCAGTTGCTCGACGAGGTGAAAGCTCATCCACAACGAATGAAGGAACTCATCGGGTTGTTGGCGAAGCTGCACGTCGACCTCCACCAACTGGACCATACCGATTGGCCGACTGCCGACGCGACTGGCACGGCCGCGATCAAACGCACGCGACTTGTTCATGAACGAATCGAAGCAGGCCGTGCTGATCTGAGTGTTGCCATGCGACAGGTGCAAACAGGGCTCGATTGGTGTGCTGCACACCCCGTCGATCCCACCATCTGCCACGGCGACTTTCATCCATTGAATGTCGTGTTCGACACTGCCACTGGCGCCGCGGTTGTTGTGGATTGGACCGACGTCACTCTCGATGATCCGCATTCCGATATCGCTCGCACCGCGACGCTGTTTCGCTGCGCCGCGATCGCAGGAGGTTCCGCGATTGAACGGGTTGCGCTGCGGCTCGTCGGGCCGTTACTTGCTCGCATGTATCTCAGGGCATATGGGCAGCTTCGGCCATTTGATCGACAGCGACTCCGCCATTGGGAAGCACTGCACCTCCTCAACGGCCTCGCACAGCTCGATTTACTCAATGATCCTGTCGCCGAGACTTCCGCGGCTGGTCAAAGCTTTCCGCCATGGATCGGGCGTTCCATCGAGCGCCGACTCCAGCGGACGCTGCGGCGAGCTGCAACAGCAACGTAACGCTCGACAGCCAGAACGCCGGTCGGCGCGTGAGTCGACCACCCGGCGCGCAATATCGCGCCGTCGCTTCGGGATTGCTAGGTTCGGCGACACTTCTGCGGGTGTAGTTCAGCGGCAGAACATCAGCTTCCCAAGCTGAGAACGCGAGTTCGATTCTCGTCACCCGCTCTCATTGTTACCCCAGTTCAGCCCGTGCACAATGGCCTCGCCTGATCTTCCCGACGAAGTGCCGCTGAGGCCCAACCGCGGAAGCCCGCGGACGTTGTCTTCAGAAATTGATCGCGCTGACTTGGCGCGGGAGATTCTCGTGCCCTAGGTTAGGTATCCCTCACTAAGGGTAACCTCACGAGATGGAGAAACTGATGAGACGACTCGTCAAGATGCTGTCACTAGGACTCGGCGTCAGCTTGCTCGCTACCGCATGCGGCAGCGACAACACAGCGACCGACCCGCAGGGCTCGACCACGACGACGTCGGGCACTGTCCGCGGTGGGTCGCTTGTGGTCTATTCGGGCCGTAGCGAGGAGCTTGTTGGCCCACTGATCGAAAAATTCGAGAAGGCATCGGGCGTCGACGTGCAGGTTCGCTACGGCGACACCGCAGAGATGGCTGCCCAGATCCTCGAAGAAGGCGACAATTCGCCCGCGGACGTGTTCTTTGGTCAGGACGCCGGCGCCCTCGGCGCACTTGGTGCTCAAGGTCGCCTTATCAAGCTCAGTGCACAACAGCTCGACCATGTGGCCGACGGATTCAAGGATGACGAGGGCCGCTGGGTTGGTACATCGGGCAGGGCTCGGGTCGTCGTGTACAACACCGACAAGCTCACCGAAGGCGATCTACCCGATTCCATCCTCGACTTCACCGATCCGGCTTGGAAGGGCCGCATTGGCTGGGCACCCACAAACGGCTCGTTCCAGGCGTTCGTCACCGGCCTACGCGTGCTCAAAGGCGAAAGCGCCGCTCGGGCCTGGCTCGAAGGAATCAAGGCCAATCAGCCAGCAACCTTCGACGGCAACTCGGCCATCGTCGAGGCGGTTGGAGCCGGTGAGATTGAAGCTGGCTTCGTGAACCACTACTACGCCATCAAGCTCAAAGCGGCCGATCCCGACCTCGCCGTTGCCAACAAGCTCTTCGGAGGCGGCGACCCAGGTGGGCTCGTGAATGTGGCCGGGGGCGGAATATTGAACACGGCCAAAAACACTGGTCAGGCCAACGCCTTCATCGACTTCCTGCTCTCCAATGATGCTCAGAAGTACTTCGCCGAAACGACCTACGAGATCCCGTTGGTCGAGAGCGTGCAACCCGCCAAGGGCGTGCCGACGATCGCCGACCTCACGGTGCCAGACATTGACCTGAACCGCCTTGACGACCTGGAGGGGACGCTCGCCCTGCTCACTGAGCTCGGTATCGTTTGAACTTGTGATGGGCCGACCGGACGCCTCCCCGCGAGGCATCCTCACCAACGTGAAACTCACCAACCCGGGCGGGCGTAGAGCTAGCCACACCGGTCTGGCGCGACTCAGGCGCGCCAGACCGGTGATGAGCGTGGCAGGGTTGGTGGTCGCAGCGGTGGCCCTGCTGCCATTGATCTATTTGGTTATCAGGGCCTCTGATCTCGGCTGGGACCGCGTCGCCGACATCGTCTTCACCTCGCGGGTGCAAGGCTTGCTCTGGCGAACGGGCACACTCGCAGCCGCCGTAACGGCCAGTTCCGTGGCAATCGCGGTGCCATTGGCATGGCTCACCGTGCGTACCGACTTGCCACTGCGCAGACTTTGGGTCGTGGTCACAGTTCTGCCGCTCGCAATCCCGACGTATGTCGGAGGGTTCGCGTTCATTGGGGCCTTGGGGCCCAGAGGCGTCCTCCAAGATTGGCTGGAGCCATTCGGCGTCAACTCGCTGCCGAGCTTGTACGGCTTCCCCGGGGCCTGGCTCGTGTTGACGTTGTTCACCTACCCCTACGTGCTCCTCACTGTCCGCGCCGCGATTCGTCGTCTCGATTCGAGCCAAGAGGACGCCAGTCGCACCCTCGGCCAGGGACGATGGCTGACCTTTCGCCGCGTCGTCCTTCCGCAGCTGCGCCCCTCGATTACTGCAGGGGCCCTTCTCGTGGCGCTCTACACCCTGTCGGACTTCGGAGCGGTGTCGATGCTTCGATTCGACAGCTTCACCCGCGCCATTTTCGTGCAGTACCGGGCATCGCTCGACCGCTCGACCGCGGCTGTCCTCGGCCTCGTACTCGTCGCCGTGACGCTCGTGGTGCTCTCGGGTGAGTCGGCGGCACGCCGTTCGACCGCACAGCACCGTGTGCACAGCGGCAGTATTCGTTCCACGCCGGTCACCCCGCTCGGACGCTGGCGCTGGCCCGCCTTCGCGGTGGTATCGGTCCTCATGCTGATCGCCCTCGTGATCCCCCTGGCCGTGATCACCACCTGGCTTGTTCGAGGACTCGATGCGCGAGAGCCGCTTCGCCTCACCACGACCCTTATTGGAAACAGCCTGCGGGCCTCGGCTTTCGGCGCGCTGGCCACGGTCGTAGCTGCATGGCCGGTGGCCGTGTTATCGGTTCGACGCGGGGGCTGGCTTGGTCGCCTCGTGGAGGGGGCATGCTGGGCGGGACACTCTTTGCCCGGGCTCGTGGTTGCGCTATCGCTGGTGTTCTTTGGAGCCCGCGTCGCGCCGGGGCTCTATCAGACGCAGTGGCTCTTGACCCTTGCCTACGTCGTGCTCTTTCTCCCGCAGGCACTGGGAGCGATTCGGGCTTCGCTGCTCCAGATCGGCCCGCGCCTCGAGGAGGCGTCACACCTGTTGGGTCGGGGTTGGATTGTCACCTTGTGGCGTATCGTCGCGCCCCTCGCTCGACCTGGCATCGCGGCTGGCGCAGCGTTGGTCTTCCTCACCTGCATGAAGGAACTGCCCGCCACCTTGCTGTTGGCACCCACTGGCTATCCCACGCTCGCCACCCAAGTGTGGGGCGCCACCTCGGAGGCGTTTTTCGCCAGAGCCGCGGCACCAGCGCTCGCGCTCGTGCTGCTGTCATCGCTGCCTATGACGCTGCTTGTTCTGCAGGAACGAGATCGCTGAATGACAACGCTGCGATGCTCTGTGAGGAACGCCGCGGTATGGTGCGATCGATGCTGAGCGTCGAACCCGGCACCATCACGGTCACGGGCCTCGACAAGAGTTTCGGTCAGCATCCAGTGCTGCGGGGCATTGATCTGCACGTGGCTCCTCGCACAGTCGTTGCCCTACTCGGGCCGAGCGGGTGCGGCAAGACGACACTGCTGCGCACGATTGCTGGTCTCGAACGGCCCGATCATGGTTCGATCGAGGTGAGCGGCGGCGTGGTTGTCGGGCCAAGCGCATGGGTGGCTCCTGAACGCCGACGTATCGGCATGGTCTTTCAGGATTGGGCGCTGTTTCCCCACCTCGATGTGGCCGGCAACGTCGGCTACGGACTCCCGCGAAAGCAACGAACTGCCGAGCGCATCGAAGCCGCCCTAGAAATCGTCGACCTCGGCGGCCTTGCCAAGCGGATGCCCGGAACCCTCTCGGGCGGTCAGCAACAACGGGTTGCTTTAGCTCGGGCCATTGCGCCGGGGCCGTCGGTCCTGCTGCTCGACGAGCCGTTCTCGAACCTCGACTCGTCGCTGCGCGTGCAGGTGCGTTCGGAGATTCACCAACTCCTCGTTGAAGTCGGAGTCACCACAGTGTTTGTCACCCACGACCAAGACGAGGCGTTCGTGCTCGGCGACGAGGTTGCCGTTATGTTCGAGGGACAGATCGTGCAAATCGCGAAGCCTGCCGACCTCTATGCGCACCCAGCCACGCCGTGGGTCGCCGGGTTTGTCGGTGATGCCAACCTCCTCGATGGCTCCGCGGACGGTGACGTGGCCCGCACCGCGATCGGTGCTGTTCCACTGTTGACGGCAACGCACGGTGCGGTCACTGTTTTGCTGCGCCCCGAAGAACTACGCCTGACCCCCGGCGGCGACACCATCGTGGAGCTCATTGAGTACTACGGGCACGACACCATCTACCTCGTGCAGCTGGCCATGGGCCCGCTAGTGCGCGTGCGGGTTGGCGGCGCGCCCCAACATCGCCGCGGCGACCTCGTAACAGTGGCCTACGCCGGGCCGCCCACCGTCTGGTACCCCGAACGCGGCGTTGAAACGCGAGGTCCGCGGCTCAGTCCTTGAGCAACCGCGTCGCAAGAAACTCGCCGATGCCGCTCATCGCTTCGCGAGCGGCTTCGAGCATGGCGATACTGGCCGTAAAGACATGAATCATGCCTTCCCACACATGGAGTTCCACGTTGCCATTGACGCTTGCCATGGTGTCGGCATACCGCACTGAGTCGTCCAGCAACACTTCGTCGTCGCCAACGTGAATTAACACCGGCGCAAGCCCATCGAGCGAAGCGAACAACGGCGATGCTTTCGGGTCGAATGGGTCTGCACCGTCGAGATACAACGCAGCAGTACTCGTCATCTTTTCGCGGTCGAGCATTGGATCGACTTCAGACCTGGTGTGCATGGAATCGCCCGAAGCAGTCATGTCTGTCCACGGAGATACTGCGACTGCTGCAACCGGCCTCACCGCGCGGTCATTGACAGCGGCGAGCAACGCCAATGTCAAACCACCCCCAGCCGAATCGCCCGCTATTGCGATTCGCGTGAACCCCTGCGCTACCAACGCGTCGTACGCGGCAATCACGTCATCGACTGCGCAAGGAAAGTGATGCTCGGGCGCCAAGCGGTATTCGAGCGCGAACGCATGGACACCGGCATTCGCCGCGAACTGCCCGGCTGTATTGCGATACGCCTCAGCACTTCCAAGCACATAGCCACCGCCGTGCAGATAGAGCAGCACCGAGTGATCTGGAGCTCCATCGAGACGGCACCACCACCCCGGCACGCCGCCGAGTTCTCCCGCTGTGTATTGGATGCCTTCGGCTTGCGGCATCTGACGGATCATCTCGTCGTAGAACGGCCGAGCGTCAGGCGTCATCGTCATCGAAGGCATCGACTGCATGAATTCGCGTGCCGCTACCATCGCTCCTCGGTCGGCATCACTCAGGGGATGAAAGGTTGTCGACATCGCGGGCAGTTCCCTGGATTTGCGACTCGAGTCACGGGTTGACCGAGGCTGTTATCCCGCACTCTAAGACCTCAATCATGCTTGAGGTCAAGCGATTCTTTCCGACTCGCGCCGACCGATCTACCGGTGGGCGTCGCCGACTGACTCGTGACGAAACTGATCGCCTTCACTGGCCGCTCGCCGTTAGGCGCAACGGTGCTCAAAAAAACCCTTGACCTTGAACCTAGGTTCGTGGTTTACGGTGAGCCTCGCTGAGTGAAGGAGAAAGACGATGAAGAAACCGATTGCGCTGTACGACGCCACTGCGCCAATCGCGTGCACACTTGGCGCCGATGAAATTCCGCAACGCATTGCCTTGCTCGAACGGCTGCGTTCGAACGCGCTTGGCGTCGAACGTACGGAACACGGGTTACGCATTTCGTTTGCGAATCGCGACGACGTCGCGACCGATCTTCAACGGTTCGCCGTAGACGAGCAACGGTGTTGCCAGTTCTGGGGGTTTGAGGTACTTCGCGATCAGGAGCTGACCCTGCGATGGGACGGTCCGCCAGCTGCGTCCGAAATCATTGACCATTTTGCTGAGTGGTTCGAAGGCGGCGAGTCGCTGTCGCTTGACCTCGCTGGCTTGCTGTAACGATTGCTGAGTCTCCAGAAAGCCCTTGACATCAAGAATGGTTGAGGTCTTAGAGTGCGCTCAAAGCGACGCGCGCATCGGCGAGTTCCTTCCAGCACACCTACTAAAAGATTGAGACGTGAGTACGATGGACACTGCAAACGAAACGAGCCCTAGTGATTCGGGTGTCTTTACAAATGTCGAGCTTGCGTACTTTGCAACGCAGCGACTCGGTCGTCTGGCAACCGCTCGACCGGATGGAGCTCTGCAGAACAGCCCCGTCGGTTTCCGAGTCAATGCCGACACTGGGACGATCGATATCCATGGGTTTCGGCTCGCGAAAAGCTTGAAGTATCGCAACGTTGCTGATAACGGTCGCGCGGCGTTTGTCGTCGACGACATCGCGTCGGTTGATCCATGGCGCGTTCGGTGTATTGAAATCCGCGCTCACGCTGAAGCGCTAGAGGTTGACGGAACGCCGCTGATTCGATTGCACCCAAAGCAAATCATTTCCTTCGGGCTCGACGAAGACCGCGAAGCCCACGAGATGACGTTTCATAGCCGCGTCATCAGCTGAGCCGAACTTCGCTTGGGCTGTCAGGCCAACGCCGTGAGGAATGTGGTGACCGATGTGAGGTACTCGTTGAAGCTGTCGTACTTGATGTGATGCCCTGCACCTTCGAACTCAGCCCATTGAAGTTGCGAATTCAAAGTCGTGGCCTCGAGTGCATCTGCTCGACTCACCACCGCGCCGCGTCCCCTATCACTGCCGGTCAAGAGTTGCACCGGTACACCAAAACGCGTGACCGGGTCGCGCCATGGTGAGGTTTGAGTGGGGAAGTGGTCGAAGAGATCAAGCTGGAACGTGAGACGACCATCGAGACACGTTTCGACGTCGAGCCGCGACCACCTGGGTTCATCTGCGGAGCGCGACGCGAGTGCCTCCGTATAGGGCATCCGCTGGAGGCCAGCAACCCAGGCCCTCCAGCCAGCGACGTGTTGGGCTCGGGCCTCGAGATATTGCGCGGCCAACTCGTCTCGCAGCTCAAGCCAAAATGGGTCCTCTAGGACTGCACCCCGGCTCGGTGCTGATCCTGTCGCAAGCGCCTGGGTGATGACGGCACCGCCCAGCGAGTGGCCAACCAGAGCCGGGCGGTCGAGGGCAAGCGCTTCGACCACTGCGGCTAGATCGTCGGCGAGCAGCGCCGTGTCAAAGCGTCCCTGTGCTCGTGATGATCGTCCGTGCCCCCGCTGGTCGTATGCGATGACGTCCCACTGTTGCGTGAGTGTCTCGGCGACTCGTGTGAAATACATCGCGTGGTCGGTGAAGCCGTGCACGAACACCAACGGTGGAAGATCACCGCCGGATCGGTAGTAATGCAGCGATGCGTCAGCACACGCAACCTCGCCCTGTTGCCAATTCTGCATACGCATATCGTAGGAACTGCCTTGCGGCTTGGCGCACACGAGGAGGCATTCGGAGCCGGGGGTTCGGATCAACCAGTAATCGGCCTGCCATTCAGGCCGTCACCACAAGCTTTCCTCGCACTCGTCCCGATTCGAGATGCCGCATCGCATCGGCCGCGTCTTGTAATGGGTAGGCGCGATCGACAGCGGGAACGAGTTCGCCGCGAACGATCAGTTCGTTCAGCCGATCCAGTCCGCGTTCCTTCGCTACCAACATCGCCAACCGCTGTCGAGTAAACGGCGACAACGCAACGGCCCGCAGCTGGCGCCCGATACCCGTCACGCGGCCGCCATCTTCTCCGCCCGCGATCACCGCAGTGCCTCGTGGCGTGAGCGCGCGCCGTAGTCGAGACAGCGACGGGCTGCCGCCTATATCCAGAATCAAGTCGAACTGGTGAGCGCGATCTGCAAAGTCCTCACGGTCGTAGTCGATGACATCATCTGCGCCCAATCCCTTCACGAAATCGAGCTTGCCAGCACTGGCCACCCCCGTAACGGTTGCACCGAACGCCTTGGCAATCTGAACTGCATACGTGCCAACTCCGCCGGATGCGCCAGTGATCAAAACATTCTGACCCGCGCCGATGCGCCCAACGTCCACGAGCCCGTTCAGAGCAGTCAGCCCTGAGATCGGTGTCGCAGCTGCCTGTTCGAAGCTCAGCTGCGCAGGTTTCATCGAAAGTTTGTCGGGCAGTGCCGATGCATACTCTGCAAACGAACCCTCAGCGATCCCGTAGACCGCGTCGCCGGGCTGAAAATGCGTTACCTTGTCGCCGACCTCAACGACGACGCCCGCGACATCGCGGCCCGGGACAGGATTTCGCGGAGTCCGCAGCCCGAATGCGAGACGAGCCGCGTACGGAACGCCAGTCATGAGATGCCACGTGCCGCGGTCGAGTCCGGCAGCGTGCACTTTCACTACGACACGATCGGTTTGGAGCGAGGGACGGGCGATCTCTGCGAACTGCCATACGTCGGCGGTGCCGTAGCCCCGTTGCACGATCGCAGACATTCGTGGCTCGCTCGACTTACGTTGTAAGGCCATGGTCGGCCACCGTACCATACAGTGTAAGGTTGTCGAACACGGCGCCCGCGATTCCCACGAAAGTGCTTCCTATGCCAAATTCGCCCAAGAATCCGGGGTCGCTCGTCAGGCGCTGCGGCGTTCGACCGCCGCTCACTCGCGAACGAGCCCTTTCCGCGGCGATCGCCGTTGCTGACAACGAAACAATTGGTGCGCTCACGATGCGCCGACTCGCCGCGATTCTCGACGTTGAAGCCATGTCGCTCTACCACCACTTTGCAAACAAGGACGAGATCCTTGACGGAATGATCGATCAAGTTTTTGGGGAAATCGAACTGCCATCGGCACGCGCAATGTGGAAGTCCGCGATGCGCCGTCGTAGCAAATCCGTGAGGGCTGTGCTCACCCGCCATCCATGGGCGATAGGACTTATGGAGTCACGCAGCTCGCCCGGGCCTTGCACGTTGCGACACCATGATGCAGTCCTCGGGTGCCTACGCGGCGCCGGTTTCTCCGTCGAAATGGCCGGCCACGCATTCTCACTACTCGACAGCTATATCTACGGCTTCATGCTGCAAGAGTTGAATCTCCCCTTCGGCGAAGGCGACGATGTAGCCAAAATGGTGGATGCAATGATGCCCGACCACGCAGCAACGAGTTACCCGCATCTCCTTGAGTTTGCAGTCACGCGCGTGATGAAACCGCGATACCGATACGGCGATGAGTTCGACTTCGGGTTGAAGGTGATTCTCGACGCGCTGGCAGTATCAGCGGGTCTGCAATGAGCTACATCAGCGGCCGAATCTCCGAACTTTGTGCATCTGACTACCTATGACGTACTCAGGTGCACAAAGTTCATGTGACTGCGAGCCCGTCGCCACGTCGCTTCAGGCTGTGGTACGCGACAACAGCCATGAGGTATACCGCGAGCGCACCCCACTGCACTGTGCTGAACCCAAACTCCATCGCCAGGATCGTCGTAGCCACGGATCCAACTACAGACAAGAACCCATTGATCGCCCAAGCCCACGCTGAATAGGTGCCGCCTGGGGCAATCCGCTGCAGCTGCGTGAGGCCGAGGGGCATAAACGCTCCAAGGCAAACACCAAGTGGCAGCAACAACCCCACCGCTACGAGCACCCGGATATACAACGATTGCGCCTGCACTCCATTGGTGATGTCGTCGAGTGCGAACTCGTACATCGTCGTCAAACCAATGAGCACCGCGAAGACAACACTCATGAAACGCCGCTGCTGCCCGTATCGCTGGCTACCAAGCGCGCCGATGCCCGTCGCGATCAACATCGTCGCAAGTGTGATCGTGAGTGAATAGCTCGGATATCCGAGCAAACGCGTCAACCGCTGGATCATCGTGATCTCGAACAACATAAAACCGAACCCGAGTGAACCGAAATACACAGCCGTGATCCGCTTGGCTGGCAACGCACGCCAAGTCGACCTGAGCAACAAGAACGGAAGCAGCAAAAATATCGTCGCATACACGATCGATATCAACAGCAAGAGCAGCAGGACGCGTTCTCCGATTGCATTCTCAGGGTCTGGCAACTTGTCCAACGGCGTTGCGATATTGGCGAGCACCGTCTTAAAACTCGCAAAGTGCCAAAAGAACGGCTTGTCGTCGTAGACGGCATCGATCTGAAACGGGTATGAATCCACTACTGCTTGCAACTCAGCGGGACTCACGCTTGCCAATTTCGCAGTAATCGTGTCGACCGGCGGCTGGAAGGGCGCGTGAAGTATGGCCCATTCCTCCACGCTGTCAGGTGCACCAGCATTCTTGTGTACCACTGGCGCCGACGGCATCGCAGCCGTCAGTCGATCAACTTCTGCCTGAGTGAAAGGCGTCCGCTTCATCATGATCGTTGGAAGCGACCCAGAGTTGGTGTCGTTCGCGATGACGATGAGGTGACTCGCCGGGTCGGTTATACCAAGTTCGGCGAGCGCAGCGCGTGCCGTAACGATGTATCGCGCGGTGCGGTTAGGACGATCTTTAAACCTGAATTCGCCAAACTGCGCAACGGAAATCCCGTCGTCGCTGAGGTGCTCCAGTGTGCGTTTTAGCATCTCAGTGGTATAGAGATAACTCTCAGAAAGCACAAACGCTCCTGAGGATGCTGCGTTATTTGCCGCGTAACTATCGGGAGCCACCGCCCACACGAGATCGTATTTGTCTTTCGATCTAGCGATGTAGGTGCGGGCATCGCCGAGGTGAATGTTTACTCCCGGCTGCGTATCGAGGTTCCCAGTGAAATCCTTGTAGCGGTCGCGGAGTATCCCCACGGTTACGGGATTGAGTTCGACCCCGTCGATGTTGGACGAACCGAATCGCAGCGACGCCAGGATCTCATTACCGCCAGCGGACCCGACGATCAACGTTCTGTTCGGCGGCGTACCCAAAAGATTGAATGGCAAACGCCGCACGTCAGTGTCAAACCGCGTCTGCGACTTTGGATCACCGTTGTATCTCCAGATACCGGATCCAAAGGTTGCATCGTGCGCCAGCAAGTGGTGGTCGCCCGCGAACTCGTGAACGTCGACACGAAATACAGGTCCCCACGAGGAATAGGCAGCAGCTTTCGCACTCAACTTTCCCACTTCGGGCGTTATGTCAGGCAGTACACCGCGCACCGCAAATACCGAAATGAGCACGACGGTCAACGCGCCGAACGTTGGTAGGTGCCAACTGCCCCGGTTGGTGCAACACACAGCCGCAAGCGCCATAAAAGCAGCGGCGATGAGCACGACGGCGGGTGGACCGAAGTTCACGATGAACGGAATCGCAAGAAAACAGCCAAGGCCGGCGCCAACAAGGTCGGCAAAATACAAGCGTCCGATTCCATCCTCCGCGCGACCCAATATCGTCGAGATCACAAGCCCGATGGAGATGAACGATGCAAACAGCACGAAACAAATTGTGGCCAGTTTGAAGACAGCTCCCGCTGTGGGGCCAGCTTCATAACTCCAAATCGCGTTCGTGTGAATTGGGAGCTTGGCGATGATCAAATAGCCAACAGGCATCGTCGCCGCGGCACTCGCGCACGACCACCGCAAAATCGTATCGGTGCTCGCTTGACTAATTCGGCGAATCGTCGCGAGCAGAATCCCGCCTGATCCGATTCCAAGCAACGCCAAGCCGATGACGAAGTACGTGTAGAAGTACCACAGCTTGTACGAAATGATTCGGGTGTAGGCCACCTCGAGCAGCAGGCCCGCCATGCTCACTAAAAAAATGACCAGCAGGTTTCGGCGACGGTCGGATTGCATCACTGGTTGGTTACCTAACAGGTCAAGTTCTCGGAACTTACGATCCTAGATGACGACTCAGTCGTCCACTGATGTCGCCTGCGGCTCCCCAAACCACTGAGCCCGACAGCCGATGAGTGTCGTCGCGATGCAGGTCAGATGGGCGGATGGCCGTGAGTTGGCCCCCATTGCGATGCAAGCAGCTCGTCGATATTCGCGATATTCGGTGGAGTTTCGTGGTTAAAGAGGTCGCCGTCGGTCCAGTGTTCGAGCATCTGCCCGTGCGGGTCGAGCCAGTAATCGTAGATTTGACTCCCGAGCAGGTGACGGCCGATCCCCCACTGCGCGACGCGTTGGCGCTCGGTCAAATAGCTGTGCCCGCGCATGAGGTCATCAAAGTCGGCCACTTCAAACGCGGCATGATTGAACTGCGCGCGGCCAACGCCGATCAGAAACAGTGTGTGGTGATCAACATACTTTTCACCTTGGTTACATCGCAAAAACGCACCCAAGGCATTGTGTTCATCCAGTGCAACTTCATCCGATGTCACAAACCCGAGATGGTCTTTGTACCAAGCCTCGCTGGTGCGGAAATCAATGACGTTGAGCACGCAATGTCCGAGGCGTTGCACATGGGACGGTCCGCGGTCGAGCCGCACCGGAGTGCCGCGCCGAGGCCGACTCGCGGCGCCGTTCACCGTTGCGCTAGCAGGCGTTGCAAGTTTGCCAAGCGAATTCCGATCCGCAACAACTTCGACCGAGAAACCATTCGGATCAATGGCACGAACCACGCGGCCCTCGCATGGCCCGTCGAGGTCGCCGACGGCACCGAAGGCAGGCATCTGTGAGAGTGCAGTGAGTTCAGATTCGTCGGCTACTTCGAAAGCAAGCCCGATAAAGCCGGGCTCTCCAGCCTGGTGCGTTACGTGCACGAAGCCGTCATCGCTAGCACCGCGCATGTACAACGTGGTGGCGTCGCGCGCGGCCCGATGCAGTCCAAAATCTGTGAGAAACGCCTCCATCTCATCGATGTCGGGAGCGCCGAACCGTACGAACGCGATGTCGCTGACCTTGACCGTCACGATGATTCCCCACGGACCGCGCCACGAAGATGTTTCGGGCCAAGCACCATCGCGATGAGTACGTCGGCATGCGCATCAACACGCGCGTCCATCGCCGCTGCCGACGTTGGCCGACCGCCCATGAGCAACCGAGCCTCCGGCGCGTTGACATACATCAAGGAGGCCGCGCCCAAGAGGCAGTAATACATCAACACAGGCTCCGCTTCGATGTGCGTTGCCCCACACGCACCCAATTGCTGCCACAACTCGCTCATCTGATCAAAGCGCTGTCGTACATGGGTGTCCACAATCCAGCGCAGCCGTTGCGAATCTTCGGTTGCTTCGTGCACCATCACACGATTCAGCTCCGGCAACTTTGCAACCGCACGGACCAATGCGCGAATACCCACTTCGAACGTTGCAACGGGGTCGTCGCCGATTGGCGTGTTCCTCAATTCGAGCGCCGCGGCAACCTCCGCGTCGAAACGTTCAAACAGGTGATCGACGGTGGCGCGCCACAACAAGTCTTTGGTCGGGAACTGGTAGGTCAGCTGCCCCTGACGCACTCCGGCGCGTGTAGCGATCGCCCGAGTCGACGCAGCTTCGAAGCCAACCGACGCGAATTCGCACAGCGCAGCCTCGAGGAGATCGCGCCGCGTCTCAAGCCCGCGCGGCTGCGGACGGCGAATGAGCTGCGGACCATCAGCGACCATACGCTTGACAATTTAGGTCACTTGACCTAAATTGTCAAGCGCCAGGTGCCACTCCCCACAGCTGGCAACCTCGGCTGAAAGCTCGGCTATGACTGATCTATTTACGAACGCCAACCGATTCGGCGACCTGGACGAATGGCGCCGTGACGCCGTCGCGCTCCACGCGGACGGACCGATTCATCGCATTAACGATCCGGAGTATCAACCGTTTTGGGCCGTGATCGGGCACGATGCAGTGCTTGAAATCGAACGTCGATCAGCGGAGTTCACAAACGCCCCAATACCTGTCTTGGCGAGCGATGCACAGCTGGCAATTCGGGCCCAAGAAGGCGGAGAGATCCGAACCCTTGTCCACATGGACGCGCCCGACCACGGCAAATATCGCAAGCTCACCAACGATTGGTTCAAGCCCTCCAGTATCAACCGATTGACAAGCCGACTCGACGATCTCAGTCGACAAGCCGTAGCCAAACTCGAAGCGCACGGTGGCGCAGCCGATTTCTATACCGACATCGCGCTCGCGTATCCGCTCCAAGTCATTTTGTCGATTCTCGGGTTGCCCGAGACCGACTACCCGCGAATGATCACGCTGACACAAGAACTCTTCGGTATCGAAGATCCCGACTTGCGGCGTGACGTGACGCCAGAAGAATCCGTCAACATCGTGTTGGATTTCTACCGATACTTCTCCGAACTCACCGCCGACCGCCAAGCACACCCAACCAACGACCTCGCCACCCTCATCGCAAACGGCTCCATCGATGACCAACCCATACCGGACCTCGAGAAGATGGGCTACTACGTCATCATCGCAACCGCAGGTCACGACACAACCGCAGCAGCGATGGCAGGCGGACTTCGGGCATTGGCCGAAAATCCAGATCAACTGCGACTCCTCCAACAGCAACCTGAATTGCTGTCCAACGCGGTCGAGGAGATGATCCGCTGGACTGCACCGGTGCGACATTTCATGCGTACCGCCCAGGTCGATACTGAAGTCGCAGGCGTTAGGATCGCCAAAGGAGACTGGCTGTACCTCTCATACCTAGCCGGCAATCTCGACCCATCTATCTTCGACGAACCTCTGCGGTTCGACGTTGCTCGGCCCAACGCCGATCGTCATATCGCTTTCGGCTACGGCGTGCACTTTTGTCTCGGCGCGCAGCTCGCACGCCTCGAGCTGCGCTCGCTTTTCGCTCACCTGGTGCCACGGCTGAAGTCCCTTGAACTCGCAGGCATTCCACAAACTGCGAAAACCACCTTCGTCGGCGGACACAAGACACTCCCGATTCGCTACACACTCACCTCGTAGCCAAAGATCCTTGAACAGCCGTGCGCAGTCGCCTCCACATCACGGCTCAGCTAACGTGTCGGGTTCACGGACAAAGGAGCAAACATGCCTGCATTCGATTCACTCACGATGAAATCAATTTCCGGCGAGTCGGTTGACCTCACGCAATACGACGGCTCCGTCTGCCTGATTGTTAACGTCGCGAGTCAGTGAGGCCTCACGCCTCAGTACGCAGGTCTGCGTACGCTTCAAGAATCGCTCGGCGCACAAGGCTTTCACGTCCTCGGGTTTCCGTGTAATCAGTTCGGTGCGCAAGAACCTGGCACAGATGCTGAGATCGCCGAATTCGCCGCCACCAACTACAACGTCAACTTTCCGTTGTTCTCCAAGGTCGAAGTGAACGGTGATGGTGCATGTGAGCTCTACCGTCGGCTGACTGCCGCCATTCCTAAAGAAGATGGCGACCCGGCAATTAGTTGGAACTTTACGAAGTTTCTCGTTGGGCGCGATGGCAACGTGCTGCGGCGATTCGAACCAATGACCACACCAGAAGAAATCGGTGTCGTCGTCGCTGATCTCCTCTAGCCAAGCGCGCCAGATTCACCTCACCAAAACCGCTGTAGCCTCGTAAAATGCCAACCGAGATCCACCCGCGCTTCGCGTTCGACAATTCGTTCGAGCGCGAACTCGAAGGCTTGTACGAACCGTGGCAGGCCACCGCGGCACCCGCACCGCGACTCTTGGCTCTCAACGAGCAACTCGGTGCTGAACTTGGTTTGAATCCGGCCGAACTTCGGTCGCCCGAAGGCGTCGCGATACTTGTCGGCAACGTCGTCGCGGGAAGCGCTACGCCAATTGCGCAAGCCTACGCGGGCCACCAGTTCGGGGGATTTTCTCCGCGATTGGGTGACGGTCGAGCGCTGCTGATCGGTGAGTTGATCGACACCAACGGACGGCGTCGCGACCTTCATCTCAAAGGGTCCGGTCGCACACCCTTTGCTCGCGGCGGCGACGGCAAAGCCGCGGTTGGCCCCATGCTGCGCGAGTACATCATCAGTGAGGCACTCCACGCGCTCGGTATTCCTACAACTCGATCACTCGCCGTCGTCGCGACTGGTGAATCGATTCATCGTGAAGGCATGGTGCCCGGGGCCATACTGACTCGTGTAGCTGCAAGCCACCTACGGGTTGGCAGCTTCCAGTACGCGGCCAACAGCGCCGACCAGACCTTGTTGCCGCGCCTCGCCGATTACGCAATCGCACGGCACTACCCGCAGGCACGAGAAACCAACAACCCCTACCTGACACTTGTGGAGTTGGTAATGGATGCGCAGGCATCACTCGTGGCGAAGTGGATGCAGGTTGGGTTCATTCACGGCGTCATGAACACCGACAACGTCACCATCTCGGGTGAATCAATCGACTTCGGCCCGTGTGCATTTATGGATGCGTACGATCCCGAGACGGTATTCAGCTCGATCGACCACACAGGGCGCTACGCATTCGGTAACCAACCCACCATTACACAATGGAATTTGGCCCGTTTCGCAGAGACGCTGTTGCCACTGATCGACAACGACACCGATCACTCAATCGAAGTCGCGACCGATCTCCTCAAGTCGTTTCCTCAGCGCTTTCGTGCCAACTGGCTGGACGGAATGCGGGCAAAGCTTGGGATCGGCGATGTTCACGACCACGACGCCGAACTGATCGACGATTTTCTCGCGATACTCAAAGAGCAACACCTCGACTACACATTGAGCTTCCGAGCGTTGTCGGACCGGCTCCGAGGCAGCGAACCGACAACCGAAACGTTCACAGACTCGCCCGCCTTCGCGCAGTGGACTCAACGCTGGCACGCGCGATTGCCAAGCCAACCTCGAGCTGTCACTGCCGACGCCATGGACAAGGTCAACCCGCTATACATAGCCCGCAATCACATTGTTGAACAGGCACTCGAAACAGCGACCAACGGCGACCTCGGCGCATTCGAAGCGTTAGTAGAGGCCATCCGAAGCCCGTTCACAGAACGCGCCGGAATGAATACCTTTACGCAACAGGCTCCCGCAGAGTTCGCTGGGTACCGCACATTCTGCGGCACCTGATTTGACCATTGCATGCTCCCCGAACTGAATGCCACAATGCCACTATCTGTTTTCTGCCGAGGAGCAAACGCGATACATGTCAGATTCACTGGACGAAATCACCTGCGAGAACTGCATAGCGGCGTGTTGTCGGGCTCCTGTAAATATGGCGCTAACGACCAACGAATACGAACGCAACCGAGCCACGATGGACCTACGAGTCCTTGTGACGGCCAAGCCTTACAAGCAAAGGGTTGAGATTGAAATCGGTGGTGTTGATCGCGATGGGAATCCCAACGCCAACATTACTCTCGAGGCTGCCATAGGATACGGGCTGTTCGAACTACAAACTGGATGTGGGAACCTCACCGAAGACAACAGTTGTTCGATCTATGACAAACGACCCTCATGTTGTCGATCTTTCGAATTGCGATCACCGGCGTGTTTCGCGCTACGACGCCAGGCCGGTCTCGATGCCGACCGACCTGAAATGGAGTTCGACCCACGCGTTACGCAACAACCGCGAACCGCAACCGAAAAGCTCCTCGCCAAGCATTTTCCTACCTACACCGCCACACCTGATGCGACGACGACAGTCGCCGAGACGCCGCCGGTTGTCGGGACCCTGCGCGCCGCGCCACTCGAGATTTCCGCGGCACGCGCATTGTTCAAACGGGAAAGTCGGTGGATCAGCACCACGTTGGCAAGACTTTCCCCTGAGCAATGGCAAAATTCCACCCGATGCGCCGAGTGGAACGTGCAGGACATCGTCGCCCACGTCATCACCAGCCAGAGATTCGTGCACGAGGTCCTCTCAGCAGCAATCGACGGTCGCCAAGTCACCGATGCCGACCCGTTCGAAGGCGACGTTGCTTCAACGATCACCGCATTCGATGTGGCTACGCAGCAACTCGCTCAACTCGTGACGCCGCTGACACCAGAAGACTTCATTACAACGATCGATGCTGGCGGCTCACCCGCAACTGTGCGGCACCTTGTGCACGTACTCGCGCTCGAACTTGTGGTTCACGGTTCGGACATTGCCGCCGCAATTGGCGAAACGCGGCGCATCCACTCCGATTCGCTACGGGCAATCGCTACAGTGCTGCCTCGATTGCTCGACGAGGGTGAGTTGCCGATCCATGACACCGCGTATGTGTTGCGATCGGAAATCTTCGAACTTCCGTTCACCTGGCGTGACGACTCGTGGAACCTCGAACCCGGCCCAAATCCATGTTGGATTGAAGGCTCGGGCGAAAGCGTTCTGCTCTTTGCACTAGGACGTCAAACGTTTGACGCAGCGCAACTCGTGACGAATGATGCGGCCCGGGCCAGCTCTTTCAAGCGATACCTGCCCGGGCCGTAGTCAAAATTTCGTCGTCAGGAATTCAACAGTTCACTCGGCGTGAGCGATGCGGTCTTCCCGTCGAAGTTGATCGGACCTTCGAGCACTTCGAAGTAACCCTTCGCTAGTGAGTACTGCATCAAGTTGAATGTCTCCCCAAGGAAGCGGTCCTCACCATTGACGTTGAACACCGCTCCAGGATTCATCAAACCAACATCTTTGAGATCCGAGAGATTTCGCGCTGCTTCCATCACCGCGACCCGTGTGAGTTGCGGTGACCGTTGCAGCGTCTCAACCAACATCGCTCCCGCAGTCCAACCAAACGCGATCACACCACTGTTCACGTCTGCCTTCGGGGCGTACTCCGGCACCTTCTCCTTGAACAACGCCATCTGTTCGTTCGTCTTCCACTGCGGATCCGCAGGATCCATAAATGGGGCGACACTGATGACCTTGTCTGCCGCGGCTCCGGCGAGCCCGATGATGGTCTTCGACGTACAAGTGCCGGACATGTACACAATAGGAGACCAACCCGAATCCTTCACGTTGGTGAGTGCATCGGGGCAGGCGAGCAGCGTGGCGCCAAGAATGAGCACGTCCGCTTTCGAGCTCGCCAAGCTCGTCACTTGCGATTTGGTATTGAATTGCTCGGGGTTATAGGTCTCTTCGGCCACGACCTTCAGCTTCGTGTCTTTGATCAGCGAATTGAATACTGACGAATAGGTCTTGCCAAAATCATCGCTGGCGCGAAGAATCGCCACGGTCGCGTCTGGCTTTTCTTGTTGGAGGTAGTCGACGAGTGCCTTCATCTCAAGCGGGTAAGGGACTAATGGCGTGCCAAGCAACCAGGGAAATTCGGGGTTTCCCCACGCCGCGGCGCCCGTAGCCGCAAACAAATCGGGAATGCACTGCTCACCCAGCGTTTCGCGGATTGCGAGATTGTTCTTCGTGCCAACGACACTAAACAGGCCGAACACATCTTCATCGGCGACAAGTTCGTTGACGTTCGTCACCGTCTTTTGGGCTTCGTACGCATCGTCTTTGGCGACGAGTTCAATCTTGTACTTCTTGCCCGCGATTTCGACTCCGCCAAGTTCCTCGTTGACGTATTCAACGTGCGCGGTGGCGCCTTCCAAAATGCCGTTAAAGGCTGAATAGATACCCGACTGCGGAATGCTCACGCCAAACTTGATGGTGTCGCCTTCGATACCCGCGGTGGCATCGGCCGAGCAGTTGCTGGCGTCAACGAGGGTCGGCGGTGCACCGGGAACGGTCGTACCCGGCGCGATCGTCACCTTGCTGTCGCTTTTTTCCCGACCATTCTCACACGCGGCCGCACCCATCGCGATCGTTGTCATGAAAACGACTGCGCGAATTCGGCGACTATACGTTCTGCTGAGTTTCATGTTTCATCCTTTGTACATCGCACATGTCAGTGCGTAGAGACGTCTGGGATAGCGGGTTGTCCGACTTCTGGTTTGGCTAGAACGCGAGAAATTAGTCGCCGCGCTCCTCCTACCAAACCGTCAGGTAGTAAGTACATCATCACAATCAACACCAAGCCGAAAATCGCGGGCGACAAAACTGGCTGATCGTCGATCAGATCTTTCGCGAAATCCTGCACAAACACCACAATCACGGCGCCCACCATGGGCCCTGCGACGGTAGCTGTGCCGCCAATAACCACCGCAACCAAAAACAGAATTGATTGTTGAAACACTTCGATCTTGCCCGCGTTTGCAGAACCCTCAATCAAAACTGACAACGATCCAGCAACTGCCGCGTAGGCCGCACTCAACGCGAACGCGCTCACTTTCACGCGCGCAACATTGATACCAAGCACCGAGGCCGCGGATTCGTGGTCACGAACCGCCACCAGCGCTCGCCCGTAGCGACCACGGACCAAATTCGCAGCGAGGACCGCCATCACGATCGCAATTGTCAACGCCATGTAGTAGCGGTACTGGTCGTCGAAATCCGCAAAGGAATCGGCCCAGCCTGGTGCAAGTACTCGCGGGGGCTGGATCAGGCTTGTGCCACCCGTGCCATACTTCGACGCGAAACGATTAATGAGGTCGGGGAACACCGCCGCCAGGCCCAACGTGATCAAGGCCAGATACAGGCCCTTCAGGCGTAGTGCTGGGAATCCGAAGGCAGCGCCAGCAACCAGGGCTACCCCTACAACCACCGGAATCGTTGGTAGGAACTGCCAACCGCTGTTCTCCATCAGAATCGCGCTCGTGTATGCGCCAATGCCATAGAAGGCGCCGTGCCCGATGGAAATTTGGCCGTTGTATCCGGTCAGGATGTTGAGACCCATTGCCGCAACTGCGATGTAGACGGCTTGCGCCCACAACGCGTTGATGCTCTCACCGACCACCTGAGGTATCAGCAGCAGCAACGCGACGACGACGAGCGACGCAACTATTCGAATAACTCGCCGCATGGTGACGTCCGACATCGTCAGACCCGCTCCACAATATTGCGGCCGAAAAGTCCAGTCGGTCGGTACAACAGAACAACACCAATTAATAGGAACGGAACCAACAACGTGATGTCGTGCAATGGTTCGATGTACTCAATTGCGAGCGCCTCCGCTACGCCAACAATGAGCCCTCCAACAACGGCACCGACCGGGGAGTCGAAGCCACCAAGGGCCGCAGCCGCGAACGCGTATACCAACACTGCTTGCAACGACCCGGCAGTCAACGCTGGCGTAGTCGGTACATACATGGCACCTCCGAGTGCGCCCAACGATGCCGAAATCGCCCAGCCGATCATGAGCATCGTCCCGCTCGAAATACCAACGAGACGGGCCGATTCGGGGTTCGACGCAACTGCTCGCAGGCCCAAACCCAACTTGGTTTTTTGCAACAAGATCCACAGCAGCGTGCAGGTCAGAGCGAGCACGCAGATGAGGCCAACGAACTCTCCCGTGATGCGCACGTCGCCCACGCTCCAAGAATGGTCCCCAAAGGCAGAGGGCAACTGCTTTTCGTCAGTACCAAACACCAATTGGGTAATCGAATTGAGCGCTAAAAACATGCCGATGGTCACGATCAAGACCACAAATGGCGGCTTCTTTTCTACAGGCCGAATGAGTACCAATTCCACTAGCGCGCCCATCGCGAACGCAATGAGCATTGAGATGAAAATCGCAGCAACGATGCCGACGCCCCAGTCGGTGAGCTTCCAAGTGATGTAGGTCGAGAACAGCGCCATCTCACCTTGGGCGAAGTTCAGCACCCCAGTCGTTCGGTAAATCAGCACAAGGGCGAGCGCGACCGACGCGTAAATCACGCCGTTGCCGATGCCATTCATCAGCTGCTGAAGAAAGAGTGTCATGCCATCCCCAAATACGCCTTGCGCACTTCGTCATTGGAAGCCAACTCTTCGGATGTCCCAGTCGCGACGATCTCACCGGCTTCAAGGACATACCCCCGGGTTGCCGTTTTCAAGGCCAGATTGGCGTTCTGTTCCACGATGAGCATCGCGATGTAGGTCTCCCGATTGAGCTGGGCAAGTTTTTGAAACAGCTCCTGCGTCACCAGTGGAGCGAGCCCCAACGACGGTTCATCGAGCAATAACAACACCGGATTCATCATCAAAGCCCGCGAAATCGCCAACATCTGTTGCTCGCCGCCACTCATACTTCCGGCCAGCTGGGTGCGGCGTTCGCGCAATCTCGGAAACGTCGTCAGCCATCGATCGATGTCTTCGTCTACTGCGGAGTCTTTACGACTGAACGCACCGACTCGCAGGTTCTCTTCGACGGTCAGCTCGGGGAACGTGCCACGCCCTTGGGGCACGTGCGCCACTCTCCGCCGTGCTATCGCCTCTGGATTCTTGCCCAAGATTTCCTCGTCATGGAGGCGGACAGACCCGGTGGCTTGCAACATGCCAGAAATTGCACGAATTGTTGATGTCTTTCCAGAACCGTTCGCGCCGAGAATGACAACAATCTCTCCGGCGTTAACCTCAAAACCAAGCCCATGCAGAACCCGAACTGGTCCGTAGCCGCCTCGTAAATCTGAGACCGAGAGCAGACTCATCCCTCGACCTCGGTGCCCAAGTACGCAGCAACAACCCGTGGATCCTTGCTCACATCCGCGGGCAACCCCTCAGCGATTTTGCGACCAAGATCTAACACCACGACCTGATCGGAGATCTTCATCACCATGCCCATGTGATGATCCACCAAAACCACCGTGAGGTCGAATTCATCGCGCAGATCGCGGATCGTTTCGGCTAACTCGTCGACCTCACCGTGGGTCAAGCCCGCTGCCGGTTCGTCGAGCAGCAACATCCGAGGCCCGGCTGCCAGCGCCCGTGCAATTTCGATGCGCTTCAACGTGCCGTAGGGAAGTCCGTCGGCGAGACGATCCGCGTACTGAGCAAGCGAAAGTCGTTCCAAGAGATGTTCGGCATCTGATCGGAGTCTCCGTTCTTCTCGAGCACCCCCAAGACCGAACATCGCGCGCACAGGCCCCACAGAGCTTTGCGAATGCGCTCCGCACATAACGTTTTCGATCACCGTGAGCTTGGGGAACAGGGCAATGTTTTGGAATGTACGTGCGATCCCTGCGGCAGCGACCTCGTGGGGTTCCATTGCGACCAAATCGCGATCGAGAAACCGTATCGACCCCGAAGTCGGCGTATAGACCCTGCTGACACAATTAAATAGGGTCGTCTTGCCTGCACCATTCGGACCGATAAGTGCGCAAATGTGCGATGCCTGGACATCGAACGAGAAGTCGTCGAGCGCGACGATGCCGCCGAATACAAGTCGGACGTTTCGCACCTCGAGCAAGCTCACGCCCGCTTCCCCTTTCACAAAGGTGAAGCTAGTGCAAACACCGACCAAAACAATGGGATCGACGTCTAAGCGGAGAGAGTCCTCGACGCGGCCGGAAGTCGCGTGATTGCCCCACCGCTGTGATCCATCATCTCGGTGATGGCCTCGGCGGTTACGGGCTTCGAGAACAAATAGCCCTGGACCAACGATGCGCCCAACGAGGTGAGTTGGTCGGCTTGCGACCGATACTCAACTCCTTCGGCGACAGTGTCGAGCTTCAGCGTCGCAGCCATACGGAGGATGGCCTGTACGAGTCCAATGGACTCCTCATCTTCGGCCACACCATCGATGAACGCCTTGTCGATCTTCAACACGTCGATCGGAAGTGTCCTGAGGTAGTTCAACGATGAGTATCCAGTCCCAAAATCATCAATCGCAAGCCGCACGCCAAGGGCTTTCAGTTCGTGCAGGGTTGCCACCGCCGATGAACCATCATCGAGCAGGACGCTCTCGGTTATCTCCAGCGTCAGTTGCGAAGCGGCAAGGCCCGAGTCGCTCAACGCCGATGCCACATCAATTACCAAGTCGCGATCACGCAACTGTCGCGCGGAAAGATTGACGCTCATGTGTAACATTGCGCCTGAGTTGGAGGCATGCCATTTCGCAGCCTGGAAACACGCCTTGCGTAAAACCAACCGGCCAAGTTCCACAATGAGTCCGGTTTCTTCGGCAATAGGAATAAACAACGGTGGTGCCAGCACGCCTCGCCGAGGATGCATCCAACGCACCAAAGCCTCGAAACCGACAATAGCGCCGTCGCCAATCGAAACCGTCGGCTGATAGTGCACGTCGAGTTCGTCGTTTCGCAACGCGCCTCGAAGATCGGCTTCGAGTTCGAGTCGTTCGAGTGCCGCTTGATGCATAGCGGGCTCGAATTCTCGCACGCAGTCTTTACCATTGCGTTTGGCGAGGTACATAGCGATGTCAGCGTTGCGCAATAGATCCGCAGCCGACTCCCCTCCCTGGTGGACAGCCAACCCCGCACTCGCGGCAACGGACACAGTGTTGCCATCGAGCTCGTACGGTTCGCGAATTACGTTCAATAGTCGTTCAACTCGCAGGGCAGCCTCATCAGCATCGGCGATATCCTCAAATAACACAGCAAATTCATCGCCACCGAGACGAGCCGCAGTATCGCCGGGGCGAACACATTCCGAGAGTCGCCGCGCCACAGCGTTGAGTAGCCGATCTCCTGCCGCATGCCCGAGGCTGTCATTCACAGTCTTGAACCCATCAAGATCCAACATCACAGTGCAGACTCGACGTTCTCCGCGCGCACCACGTGCGATCGCGTGTTCAGAGCGGTCGAGAAACAACGACCGATTCGCAAGTTCGGTAAGTGGATCATGAAACGCTCGGTGGCGCAACTGGTCCTCCAGCCGCGCCTGCTCAGTCACATCCTGCAATGCCACAACCACAGCTGCGGTTCCACTCAGTTCAACCCGATGTGCAGTTGCCTTCACCAGAATTGAGCTGCCATCAGCAATGCGGTGCCTCGTGGCATGCGCGTGGGCAAGAACTGGGTCGTTGCGATAGGTCAACTCCGCTGGTGTACCCCGTTCGAGTGACTCGACAACATCGGCTAGCCCCATAGCAAGCAACTGTTGACGCCCAAATCCGTAATGCTCAACCGCCGCGTCGTTGACCTCAAGAAACTCCAGCGTGGTTGCGTCGTAGACCCACATCGGCTGCGGATTCTCGACAAACAATTTTCGCATGTTGATTTCACTCAAACGCAAGCGTGCATCACTCGCTGCGAGGCGCCCACTCACCCAGGCAACCACCTCACCGAGCAGCACACACACCGGCAGTACGTACAAGATCGACACAGCAGTCACCGTCGTCAGACGACCCGACACAGCCAGGGGAGTGACATACGCAATAACTGCGAGCGGCGAAACCTTGAGCGACGTGCCTTGGCGATGCACCAATCCGAGCCAGGCGAAGGTGATGAAAAAGAAGGGGGCATAGCGGTAGCCGTCGCTGCCTGAATAAACATTGTGCAAAGCAATCAGCGCGAAGGTCGGAGGGTTCAGCAACAACGTCGACCACGATGGCCACCGTCCCCACGGCAACACACCAATCACACACCCGGAAACCAGTGCGACGCCAGACAAGGCCGTGAGCACCGCGCGATTCGCTCCCGACGGCAACGGCAACAACGCGCTTGCCGGCACGAGAAACAGGCCACACGCGATGAACAGCATGCTTGACAGTCTTCCCGCTTGTGCAGGCCCTATACCTGGTTCCATCAAAGATTCATCGGGAGTCGTGGTCTCGGCCTTGACCGGCACTCTGGCGCTACAGAACCAGGACGACCCCTCATTCATACAGTTCCTCCCCAAGGGTTCGCGCCAGATCTGGCGACTGCAGCACCGCCGCTCGCTTCAGCGCGTCATTGCCAAATCGCATTCTGATGAGATCGATCGCAGTATCAAGTGGTGCACCCGCGGCTCGTTCATCGAAGGGCAATGAGAGTTGCACGACATCGTTCGGAGTCAAATTACTCAAGGCCAGCCCGATCAATGTCAACCCATGGCGGCGAATGAGCTCGCTATTCGCATGCAGAATTTCGTGAGCAACGCGAGCAATTGCCGCCGTCGAATCTGTAGCAGTATCAAAGGAGGCCGCCCGCGTCGCTCGCTGTTGATCTGCGAATCGCATCCGAAGTGTCACCGTACGCGCCAGGCGATTATCCGCTCGCAGTCGCCGACTCACACGATCCGAGATGGCAAGCAACACGACATCGAGTTCTCCAAGGTCAAAGCGCGGTCGTCCTAACGCATTTTGCGAGCCAATTGATCTGCGTCGAACCGTCGACCGCACTACACGAGGATCACGGTTCAAGGCCAACGATTGCAGATGTGAGGCAGCCGCATGGCCGATTGCAGCGCTGAGAGCTGGCTGCGGCAGCAGGGCGATATCGCCAACAGTTTGGAGGCCAATTGCCCGCAACTTCATTGAGGTTTTCGGGCCGACACCCCAGAGCCGTTCAATCGGGAGCGGATGAAGAAACTCGAACTCGTCACCCGCCGGAATCAGCAAAATGCCGTCAGGTTTCGCGCTTGCGCTCGCGACTTTGGCCAACGCCTTCGTCGAAGCGATCCCAACCGATAGCGCGAGACCAACTTCGTCGCGGATCAGCCGACGCAACTTCTGAGCTATCGCAAGCGCCGATCCCTGCAATCGCAGGGCGCCTCTCACGTCGAGGAACGCTTCATCGATCGATACCGCTTCAACGGTGGGAGACACCTCATGAAAGCGCTCGAACACATCTCGGCTCGCTCCAATATAGGCATCGAATCGCGGAGCGACAACGACAGCATCTGGGCACAACCGTTTCGCGGCGCGTTCGTTAGTGGGCGTTCGAACGCCGAATCGCTTTGCCTCGTAGCTCGCTGCCACAATCACACCGCCTCCCACCAGCACCGGCCTGTCGCGCAGCGCAGGGTTGTCGCGTTGTTCTACCGAAGCAAAAAACGCGTCAAGATCCGCGTGCAAAATACCTGGGCTATTCCAATCGTCACGAGACACGAACACATGTTCGCATACGGCGCCCTCGGATCGACAGCCCAACAACTTGTATTGGGTCTAGGGACCCGCCAGATATCGCTTGAATGCTTGTGCGAAATTACGTTTGTTGGTCGTCAGGCCCGACCCGTCAAGATTCACCCGACCGTACGCGAAACTGATGAGCTCCTGGGCAGATCCTTCGATGACACATGGGTCGCGGCCCTCCTCACCAAACCAGGCACCATTTTGCCAACTAAACGACAGCGTAAATTCGGGGCACCGCAACGAATACGCGGCATTCGGACGGGTGCTTTCGTGATGATCGAGAAGCCCAGGTAACGCCACGGCACTCGCCAAAATCCCGGCAGCGGGCATCGGGTGATCCATCCCCAGCGCGTGCGCGATATCAGCGGCGTGCATCGTGAGCTCGGCCACCGTGAGCTGGGTGAACGCCCCGAACGTAATTGTGGTGCCGTCGATCGTGACAAAGTCTTCCGGGCTCGCATTCACGTTGGCGACGGCAACGGCAACATCTCGAAGCACCTCGACCAACGAGCCCAAACACTCAGGCCCGTCACCGACAAACTCCGGGCGCGACACCACGTCTGCGCCTCCACCCATAGACCGCATCACATCAACCACCAGCTGCTGACCAGTGATCAGGTGGGACACCACATCGCCAACGTTCCAGCCTGCACAGGAGGTGGGCAACCGCCAGGACGATTCTTCCATCGTCTGCAGAGTCGAAAGGATCCACTCCGACTCGAACGCCAGCACTTCACTCGCGACGTGAATCGCTATCGGTACCGCTATGGGCAACGCACTCAAAGCGCCGGTTTCAGCCGATTCATTCGCCAGGGGGATGTCTTCTAGGTCGGGCTGATCCGCATCCAGTCCCGCTGCTCGACGCATTCTCAAACACGCAGGCGAGCCCAGTTCGAATACTTGGCAGGCCCAAGGCCGCTGTTCATATATCCCGCAACTGTGATCTGGTTGGAGGTTGCCGCAATCCTGTTCGAGCTTGTATACACCATGTTCGGATGGCAACAAACCGCGCAGCTGAAAGAACCTTGTCTCGCCGTTTTCCATGACCCACGATTGCGGAGTATCAAAGCGTTGGAGATACGGACGCGGCTTGATGACGACCTTGACACCAATCGAATGGCGATGCTGCTGGAACTCCAGATTCGAAAGGGTCATTTCAGTTGGGGCACGACAACACTGCGCGGTGCACGTATCACAACTCACTTCGTAGGGCGGGACATAGTCGCCGCCAACCTCACGCTCGTACTCTTTTGCTGCCACGGCCGCGAGCGTTGCATTGATTTCGCTTTCATGCAAGGCATAGCCCCGGATGACCGCCAAACGTGGCGCTAGTAACTCGACCGATACGCGTGTACGACTACGTCAATCGGTGTGCGCAGTTGTTCGAGGCTTGAAAGCCGCTCCTGCACAAGCTCCGATGCCGACCAATAAAAGGGTGTCATCTCCAAAAGATTCCCGATGTCCGTGGAATTCACGACCTCGATGTCATACTGAATTTCGTGCGTGCCAATATGTTCGAACCCCGAATCAGGACCCAAAAGGTCCGAAACCGTGTGCTCTCGCGGGGCGTCGTACACCAGCTCCTTTAACCCCAAAAGGTGTTGCGGACCAGGGCCACCTACGAGCAACGTTCCGCCGGCACGTAGTACCCGTCGAAAGGTCGAAGGAAACACTGGAGAAAAATGGGCGAGGACCACATCCACAGCGCCGTCCAAAACCGGCATGGCGTGCGTACTCGCCACGGCGTACTGGCCACACGGGTCGCGTCTGGCAGCTATTTGCACACCGTGTTTCGAAACATCAATCCCGTAAAGCGTCGGACTCACAACTTTGCGGCTCTCGTGCAAACGACGTATCGCGCGCAGGTAATACCCCTCTCCGCAACCGGCATCCACCACGACGCGCGCGTCGCTCGTGGCACCGGCGACGTTGAGGTATCGCGCGACGATCGTTGCGAGTCCCTCCCCAAGAGGTTGATAGTGCCCCGCATCGAAGAAATCTCGCCGGCTAGCGATCATCGACTTGCTGTAGCCCGGGTCTTTTGAGTGGCGCTGCTGCGCCAACAGCAAATTGACGTAACCCTCTTTGGCGACATCAAATTGATGCATCGCGGTGCAGCGAAATACTCGCGCCTCAAGCGTCAGTGCAAGCCCACACACCGGACACGCAAAGAGCGTGGCCGGTGGGAAATCGTTCCGAGATGCCGGGGCTACCAGGAGTACGCCTCCGGCGCGGTGCCTCCCGGGCCGCGAAAAATCTTGTCGATCTCTCCCAACGTATCGATACTCAGCTTCACTTGAAGTGCGCGCAGCGACGCCCCGTCGAGTTGCACCATCGTCCGAGGGCCAATAATTGGACACGTCACACCCGGCTGATGCAAGAGCCACGCCAACGCGACAGCCGCAGGAGGCTCACCAAGCTCGACACACAGTGTTTCCCACGCCTGTAGTTTCGGAAGAATCTTTTCGATGCGCTGTAACGCTTGCGGCGATTGGCGGCGTGCACGTTGATCATCTGAGAGGACACCGCCAAGTAGCCCGCCCGAGAGCGGGCTCCAGGGAATCACGCCAACGCCGTACTCAATACAAGCTGGTAAGACCTCAAGTTCGACCGTGCGTACGAGCAGGTTGTAGTGGCTCTGTTCACTTACAAGGCCCAAGAACCCGCGTGCACGCGCGGTTTCATTCGCGCGCGCGATATGCCAGCCCGCGAAGTTGCTGCTTCCCACGTAAATGATTTTGCCTTGTTGCACGAGCGTTTCCATCGCTTGCCAAACCTCGTCCCATGGCGCGGTGCGGTCGATGTGGTGCATTTGGTACACGTCGATGTGATCAGTCTGCAGCCTTCGGAGACTTTCGTCGCACGCGGCTCGGATGTGTCGAGCCGACAAGCGACCGTCGTTCGGCCACTCAGACATCGGTCCGTAAAGCTTGGTGGCGAGCACGACTTTCTCGCGCCGGCCACCGCCTTGCGCGAACCAACGACCAATGATCTCCTCCGTCGCGCCAGCTCCGAGGTCGCCGCCGTATCGATTTGCAGAATCGAAAAAATTGATTCCCAGCTCGAGTGCTCGATCCATGATCGAGTGAGATTCGGGTTCGGAAGTCTGGGGACCGAAATTCATGGTGCCGAGGCACAATTCGCTCACTTGCAATGCAGTGCGGCCAAGTCGTCGATAACGCATAGCGCGAGTGTGCCACGAATGCCGCCCGCCGGGCGACTACCAGCAGATACGACTACAACCGAGTCACGCGGTGAAAGTGTTCTCGCGTTGCGGCAATGATCGGCACGACAGCCTCTACCCGTTGGGCGAGATCTAGAGCTTGGTCGAGATCTTTGCTCGCGAGTTTGTTGGTGTGTTCGAGAATGCCGCGCAGACCACCCGTGTCAGTTTCGGCTAGCGGCACCGGACCGCCCAGCATGAATGGAGCCATCGATTGTTGCAGTACTCCGGTCGCTTCAATCGTGTGTTGCAACATTTTGAGATCTACACCCGATTGATGAGCAAGCTCCATCGCCTCATGCGCGGCGGCCATCATGATGTAGCCCGCCGCATTGCGCGCGAGTTTGAGGGCCATGCCTGCTCCGAGGGGCCCAGCATGCAGTACCTCCTTCGAGAAACTCATGAGTGCAGGGCGCGCCTGTTCTACGGCCTCAGCAGCACCTCCGAGCATCGTGACAAGGGTGCCCTTGGCGGCGCCTTCTTCACCGCCACTGATACCAGCATCCAGCACGGCGACACTGTGATGTTCTCCAAGCGCAGCTGCCGCGAAAATCGTGTCGAGGGTGACGGTGGTGTGAATCGTGACAACGGCACCAGGACTGAGCGCGGCGAGGACACCGTTGCGGCCTTCCAAAACTGACAACACTTGGGCGTCGTCGAACACCACCAAGCTCACGCACGATGCACCCTGCGCAGCAGCAGCCGCAGAATCGGCCCCGGTTGCCCCTTCAGCGACTCGTGTCGCCAGTGCCTCAGCCGAGACGTCATACACGACAACGTCGTGACCCGCCCGCACTGCATGACCTGCCATTGGCCCGCCCATACGACCGAGCCCGATGATGGCATACCGCAATTGGTGGCTCATGAATTTGATTTCGAGTGCGCGGCAATGGCCGCTTCGCTGACACGGTACAGATCGCTACTCGACGGATAGCCAACGTAGGCGATGAGCTGCATCACAGTCTCTCGCACTTGTTCCTCATTCAATTCACCCGTCGCGAGTGCGCGTTGAAATTGGATGCCGAGCGTGTCGTAACGGTACTGGGCGGCCAGCACGCCCATAACCAAGAGCCGACGTTGGTCGACGCCGAGCGCGGGTCGGGACCAGACGTCGCCAAACAGGTTCGAGAGCATCTGATCAAAGAACTCGACTTGGCCGGCTTCAAATGCAAACGCATCATCGCCGTACACCCGGCGATACATCGCGAGTCCGCGGGCTCGTCGTTCATCAACAATTTGATCTTCGCTATCTGACACTGCAACTCCTCGTCGTGGCGTATCACTCTTGATCATGACGCGCGATCGCGCTCATGCGCACATGCAACCGATCCACAGCAATTTTGATGCGCCGCACCGGTTGCCGTTAAGTTCAGCAAACACAACCAACCCTGGTGAAAGGCTCTCCATGCCGTTTAATTTCGAGAATCGAGTAGCGATCGTTACGGGGGCGGGAGGTGGCATCGGCGAGGGCTACGCGCGAGCGCTGCACGCCGCTGGCGCGACGGTCGTGATTGCGGAGCTCAACGAACGCAACGGCCGCAACGTCGCCTCTGAGCTTGGGGAACGGGCGTTGTTTGTGCGCACCGATGTTGGTGATCCAACCAGCACCGATGCCCTAGCCGCCACGGTGATGACCGAGTTCGGACGAATCGATCACCTCGTCAACAACGCCGCGATCTTCGGAGACATGCAACTCGCCAGCCTCACCAACGTCGACTACGACTACCTCAACAACTTCATGAACGTCAATCTCATGGGTTCACTGCACTGCGTGCGATCAGTGATGGGCCCGATGGGCAAAGGTGGCGGCGGGTCAATCGTCAACCAATCGTCAACTGCAGCATGGATGGCAATCAGTGGGTTCTACGGCCTTGCCAAAGCCTCACTCAATTTTCTCACCGCGGCGCTTGCACACGAACTCGCGCATCGCAATATCCGCATCAACGCGATCGCGCCTGGCCCCACAGACACGGCGGCGCTGAATCGGCAAGTACCGGTCGAGTTTCGCGATCCGATCGTCGCCAGCCTCGCGATCAAACGGCTCGGTACCCCGGACGACCTCGCCGGCCCAGTGCTGTTCTTACTCTCCGACGATGCGAAATGGATGACCGGTCACATCGTGGCGGTCGACGGTGGCCAAATCACCCGCATCTGACCTGCCCACTACCGCGCGCCGCCTGCAGTGAACGTCACAGGAAGGTGCGTCCAGCCCGTGACATTGGAGCTGTGAAATCGCACTTTGGTGTCATGATCAACGCAATAATCGGGGATTCGTGCGTGGATCTGTTCGAGCGCGATCTTGCCTTCCATCCGCGCGAGTGCCGCACCCAGACAAAAGTGTGCTCCGTATCCGAACGCCAGATGGCGATCGGGTCGGCGCGCGATGTCAAACACCTCTGCCGTCGGTCCGAACTCACGCTCGTCGTGATTCGCTGCTCCAATGAGCAATAGAACGGAGTCGCCTGCGCGCATGACCTGACCGTGGCGCTCGATATCACGGGTGAGGGTGCGGTGCATGTACTGCGTCGAATTATGGAATCGAAGCACCTCCTCGACACAACCCGGAATCAACGAATCATCGCGGGTAATCGCCTCACGTTGCTCAGGATGCCGAGACAACAGTTCGATTGCATTCGCCACCATCTTCGTCGTGGTCTCATGGCCCGCAATGACGAACAGCACACAGAAGCCGAGCAATTCCTCATCGTGGAGCGCTCGGCCGTCGACCTCCAATCCGACGAGATCGGAAATCAGGCCGTGGCCTTCGCCAGCTTTGCGCTTCGCAAGATCGTCAACGAAGTAGGCCAACACTGCGAACATTCCGTCGACAGCAGCTCGCGGAATCATCATCGATCCATCTTCACGAATCATGATGCGTTCTGCATGCTTTCGGAGCTCATCACGGTCATCTGGCGGTATGCCAAGAACCGCGCTGATTACCTCCATCGGAAACGGGCTCGTAACGTCCTCGACGAGATCGCAGTGACCCGTATCAATCACCCGATCAAGTACTTGGTCAAAGATCGAACGGATTTCGTCATGCATTGCCTCAACTCGACGCCCAGTAAACGCCCGAGACACAAGTCTGCGCATTGCCGTGTGGTCTGGAGGATCGAGTTCGATCATTTGTTCGAACTCCGTGAGCTGAGATCCGACCGGCCGACGATTCTCGAGTGCGATTCCGCCCGCCGACGAAAACGATTCGAAATCGCGGAATCCATCGAGCACGTCGTCGAAGCGGCTGAGAACCCAAAATCTCAACTCATCATTCCAATACGCCGGTTGTTCATCTCGTAGCCGGCGGTAGGTGTCGTACGGATTGTCATGTGTGGCGAAGGTGTAAGGGTTGTAGACGAGATCGGACGTCATGAACTCACACCAACCCGATCCGACGCGGTGGACATGTCACATCGTTCGCTCACAACACCAATCTATAGCCAAAATCTGAACACCCATTTTGGCGAGTCGAGCTCAACAATCAGCGCGTACACCTCACCGGGTCTAGGTCAGGCGATGCGTTGTCCTTGTCGGCGTTCATTCGCTGTTCCACCCTGCAACTCAATCGCCACATTGCCAATCTCAGTCGTAAACTGCAACAAGCGTTCACGTGCTCGCTCAACATCAGTTACAGCAGCGGCACGGAGTTCTTCGGCTTCCCGCGCGGTTTCGGCGAGCAGCGCGGCGGCTTGATTAACGGACTCAGTTTCATGCGCTGCAATCGAATCGTTGAGTGCGACAAGATCGTTCACTGCCCCCGCAATTAAGGCATCCAGCTCTTGTTGTTCTATGGCGACCGCGCGCATTTGCGCTGCCGCGGCGGTAAACGAAGCCGCAGTCGCCATGATTTCATCGGCGGCATCCCCGCAGTATGCCAAGGCATCCGCAATCGAGGTGCGGGTTCGATTCAGCCGACTCACTAGCGCGTCGACGTTCACCGTTGGCGACGCAACGAGTTCACTCGAAACAGTCATCACAGTTTCCTTCGCTTCTTGTGCGGAATTGATCGCTACGACGTTCGGCGCGGCATGCGCAACAGACATTCCAAGTGGTTCGCGATCAATCGCCGTCATGGTCTGAGCAAGATCTTCCCGAGCAACAACTCCCACCTCGAGTGCGTCGTCACGAACAGCGTCGTCGGGCATGAAGCCCATAAGGGCCTCTTCGACAACCACTGGAGCTTCGCTTTGACCCGTGACATAGGCGCCCAAGGCATCTCCAAGTGCACCTAGCTCATAGGACGTTTCAGCATCAGTTTCGAACTCGGAATTCGGGCGTGCGGCGGCAGCAGCGTTGGCTGCCGACCACGTACGAGGGGGGCGATTGAGCTTCATGGCCGGTCTCCAAACAACATCAAGTAGATGTGAATTGTACCTTTTAGACCATATTTCTCAACATGAAACCAGTCACAGTGACGCCAAGTCCAACACCAACTAGCGACTAGCTGTTGTCACCCCGACCCACTACAACCCTGCGGAGTACCTTTCGCGCCATGAAGCTCTCACCGCGCTACGAAGGTCCGCCAATCATCACGATCCAAGGACAATTTGACGACTGCGCCGAACCGGTCCGTCGTCAACGTCGACGATTCGAGACGATGCTGACCGGCCTCAGCTCACAACAATGGTCGACCCCGAGCCGCTGCGATGGGTGGTCCGTCCACGATGTTGTTGCGCACCTCGTCGGCGTGAACTCATTTTGGGCCATGTCGGTGCACGCTGGCATTTCCGCAACGCCGACACGAGTACTTGCAAACTTCGACCCCGCCGCGACTCCGCCGTTAATGGTGGAACCAATGCGCTCACTCCCCTCTGATGAACTCCTCGCGCAGTTCATTTCGACCAACACCCAATTTCTCGACGCTCTCGCAGATCTTGACGAACAACAATGGTCGGCCACAGCTGAATCACCCGCCGGACACGTTTCGGTTCGCATGCTCACGTATCACGCCTTGTGGGATTCTTGGATTCATGAGCGTGACGTGGCGCTTCCGCTGGGCATCGAGGCTGGCGTATACGACGATGAAATCGCGTGTTGCTTGCGCTACGCGGCGGCCATCAGCCCTGGGCTCGCACTCAGCAATTCAGCTATCGAACCAGGCAAGTTCTCAGTGCACTCGAAACAGCCCGACATGGAATTCACGCTCATCGTTACCGATGCAGTCGATATCACCAACTCGGTCGCGCACGACACCGTGGCACTCGAAGGCGATGCCGTGGAGCTCATTGAATCGCTCAGTATCCGCACACCACTACCCATGAGCGCGCCGAAGCCGTGGCGGGAGCTATTGACCGGCCTAGCGTTGGCGTTCGACTCCTCAATCTGATCACTTACTCTCGTGGGCTACCGCGAGGATCGAGTTGAATATCGGGTACATCAATCTCTGGAATGTCGCAAATCACACCGAGCATACGGGCGAGTTGTGCGCCCACGGCATCGACGTCCATCATTGCGCTGTCGATTCCTGATGCACCCCACCGAAGCATTGCCTCATTGAGCGTGGGCCCGTCAAAATCATTTGCGAAGTCCGTGCCAATCGTCGCCCCCATAACGACACGCATAAACCTTCGTCGTGGGTGTTCGAGTCGCCACGAACGAATCGTTGCGTCGAGCGCGCACTTCGACGCCATGTATGAGCTCAAACCCCAACGCGGCTCACCCGTAATTTCCGAACTGAGATAGGCGACTACGCCATCCGCACTCAAATGACGAAGCGCCGCGATAGTAATTTGGGTCGCACCAATAACGTTGACGGAATAGTCGCGCGCCCAGTCGCTCGCCGTCGATCGTTCGATCGGCGCCAACGAAGTCACGCCAACGGCGAACAACACCAAATCAATGCCGTCCATCGCATCAGCCGCGGAGTCGACAATCCGGTGGCAATCGTCCGGTTTCGCAACATCACCAACGATGACGTAGCCGGAGCCCTCTGTGCACAATTCGACCAGTGCTGCTTCGCGTCGTGCAGCTACACACACCTGCGATCCTGCGCGCAGTGCAGCGCGTGCGAACGCCCGGCCAATACCCGATGAAGCACCAACAACCAACACCTTCGCACCCGCGATATTTCGCGTACCGAGTTCGTTCCCGAATCCACTCTGCATCCTGCGAATATACGCTGTGCCACGATGACCAACGATCGCGTCTACATCCACGAGTTCATCAACATCCGTGGACACAACCGGGCCAACTACATGCATCACATGACCGCAAACTGGAGTCCTTCGGCGCAGGTTGATCGTGGCCAACTCTGCTACGGGGTATGGGCACTACTCGGTTCGACTGGAGCATGGCCACAAACAGTGAATATGTGGGAAGAACAGGGATGGCGCGGCTTAGCCGACTCGTTCTCCAACGAGGCCGTCGGGCCTGGGGCGCAAGACCCAAAGCTCGCGAAGTGGTGGAGTGGAGCGGCCGAATTTCGCGACGGTGGCTTCGATCGGATCATGGTGCCCGCGCCCTGGTCAGAACCAATCGAGACTCTGTGCGCCAGCAACCGCGGCGGCGCGCTCTACGCCCACGAACTCATCACCGTGCGGGCGGGGACGGCGCGTGATCTGTTGGAGCGCGCAAACGAAACCGCATCGCCGATCTTCAACCGATACGGATGGTCGTTGATCGGAGCCTTCACAACTGCGATGACCAACGACGACGAAGCGTTGCTCCTATGGTCGATACCCAGTTGGAACCACTGGGCAGCAGGCGAAATCGCGCATACCGAAGACCGCGATCTCATCGGTTGGCGGGCATCCGTTGCCGCAGAGGTCACCAATTGGCATCGAGTGTTGTTGATTGATGCACCGCTCGCTCCACTGCGAACCGGACGTCAGCCCTCGGTCACCGATCAGACTGACTGGCACGACTAGTTGGCGCTGGTACTCCGACCAGTGCAGCAAGCTCACCACGCAACACTTTGCCAATCTCGTTGCGGGGTAACTCCGCAACCCAATGAAACGCAACCGGCACCTTGTATGCGGCTAAATGTTCTCGGCACGCGGCCACAAGTACGTCATCAGGCACTGTTCGGCCCACCAAAAAGGCAACTGGCACTTCGCCAAGCCGATCATCAGCAACCCCAACAACCGCGGCTTCATCAACAGAGTCGAGCAATATCAACACTTCTTCAACTGCGGCCGGCACAATCTTGTTGCCACCGCGATTGATCACATCCGTGGCTCGGCCTTCAATCCACACGAAGCCGTCGTCGTCTATCTGAGCCAGATCGCCAGTATCGATGTATCCCTGAGCGTCGAGACGCTCGTCCATACCGAGCGCGGCGTTGGGAGGTCGCACCCACAAGTGCCCACGCTCATCCACCTTGATGACTACCCCATCATGAGGGCGTCCGACTGCGCCAATCTTGTCGGGATACTGCCGTGCATCGGCGGCAGTCCAACCGATCACTTCGCCAATCTCAGCCTGCCCATATCCATTCAATACAAACACACCGAACTTCTTTGTGAAGCGGCGCGCCTGCATTGCGGACAACGGAGCAGTAATTGAACGCACATATTTCAATGGCGAGAGTTCGGTCAACGCGGCGTCGTCCGTCAACATCGCGATCGCGGCCGGTGGCAACACGACCGAACGAATCGCAAAATTACGTACGAGAACAACGAAATCGGCGGTGCTGAAACGATCCATCATCACCAATGCGGCACCGGCGCGCAATCCGAACAGCGCGTTATAGAACCCCGCGTTGAGTGCGAGCGGCACCGGTATCAGATTCGGCATTGGCGCCTTCGGTGCACTCTGCACTCGCAGCGGACGCAGCACGCGATCGAGAAACTCCAGGTATCCATCATGAGTGTGTTGAACCGGTCGCGGCGCACCCGTTGTGCCTGACGTCCACACAATGAATGCAGCATTTTGGTGATACGCCATTGCATCGTCACAAACAACGGTCGCTTCACCATCAACCATCACCGCGGGGCGAACTGACGAAACTATGGCTGACAACTCAGTTGCGGTCGCGCGCGGATTTACGGCGCAAAACACCGCGCCCACCATCCAGGTTCCGAACATCGTCGCGATCAATTGGGGCCCATTCGCCAAACGCGCGACAACTGCAGTTCCGGCCACCAGTCCGCACTGTCGAAATTGCTCCGCAATTCGCTCCGCATCGGCTTCGAGTTCGCGTCGGGTCGTCGCCTCCGACAACGTATGGATAATCGGATCATTCGGCGCAGTCGGGTGATCCAATAGCAATCGCACAAGACTCATGAGCGCGGCACCTGATTCCAGGCGACGCCATCGAACGGATCGGGTTCACGCGGCAGCCCCAACACGCGTTCAGCAAGAATCGTCTTATTGATCTCTGTCGTTCCACCCTCGATGGTGTTGGCTCGGCTTCGCAACATTCCCGATACCTCGAACGGCAACGCCGCCGCGTACGACTCCGGAGCAACAGCACTCGAACCAAGATCACCTCCATGAACACCAACCTCCCATGCCATCGCGTGAACCGACAGCAAGTCCGAGGCAAGCATTTGGGCCCGTTGATTCAACCCGCCTTGGTGGACTTTGCCGATCGATGCGGCGGCGCCCGGCGTGCCGCCCGCAGCGACCGCACCCCGAACCCGCAAGTTGGTCCACTCCCGAATCCGTTCCTCGCTGTACACGCCGACCAAACGCTGGCGAACGTCAACATCTGCAGCGCGATGCAACTCTCTTGCCCTGGCTAGCAAACGGGTCGCACCGGCACCGCCGATCCGATCAACTCCTCCCGACCCAGCGCCCGCCACCATTTGGCGTTCGCCAGCGAGTGTCGACCGAGCGACGCGCCATCCGTCGCCCACACCGCCGATTCGATTGAAGTCGGGAACCCGAACACAATCCAAGAACACTTCGTTGAAATCCACTTCACCACCCAAGTGCCGCAGCGGTCGGATGGTCACACCAGGTGCGTGCAAATCGACGATGAAGTAAGTCATTCCTGCACGCTTTTCCACATGCGGATCGGTGCGCGCTAAGCACACTGCAAAATCACTGAAGTGCGCCCAAGTGGTCCACACCTTCTGGCCGGTCAGCACCCATTCGTCACCATCGCGAATCGCCGCCGTCGACAGGGATGCCAGGTCGGATCCCGAACCCGGCTCAGACAATAACTGACACCATTTCTCTTCGTTGCGAACCAACCCAGGCAAGAAGCGCGCGCGTTGTTCTGCGCTTCCGTGTGCAAACAAGGCAGGAGCAGCGGAGTTCAACCCCAACGGATTCAAGCGACCCAGGTTGTACGGCGCCAGCAGTTCTTCGACCAATCGAGCTTGATCCCGACTCAAATCCGCCCCGACGTATTCCCACGGCCAAGTTGCCACAGCCAAACCCGTATTGGCAAAACTCGGGTACCACCGTTCATACTCGGCGTGGCTTCGCACCTTGCGGATCGCCGACCGACCACTGCCTGAGGCATCGCGCCAAGCTTGCGGAATTGCCGAGACGATCCAATCTGCGACCGTGTTGCACATCGCCTCTTCATCCATTGCTCGATGCACCAATGGACGCCATTCCATGTTCTCGATCGTAACCGACCACCTCGTTGGTGCTTGCCTAAGGTTGATTGCATCGTGAACGCTCAATCATCGATTGACGTTTGAAGGAGAGGCAAGAACAGCATGGAACCGATCAAGATCGGATGGCTTGGCGCCGACGCGGCATTGAACGCAAAACTGGAATTCGAAGGACACTTCGAACCGTGGGAATAGATCGCAACTCACGACGAACGATGTCGCTGGTTTTCCTCGCTGCGTTCTTTGGCGCAGCATGCACCGACGACGACCCAACCAAACTGGTTGCAGGGCCCTCTACCACCACTACACGGACAGAAATAGTCTTGCCTGGGGCCGCCTCGGAATACATCCAACATTCGCGTGACTGGGTGCTTCCCGGACGCGACTACAACAATTCACGCGCCACATTCGACTCACGTGTGAGCTCTCGCAATGTGAGCGACCTCCACGTGTTGTGGGAAGCACCGGTGAGTGGTGCACTCTCGACCGCACCAATCATCATCGGTGAGACCGTGCACGTACAAGACGGCTCTGGAGTTATCCGTGCGTTTGACCGCATGAAGGGCACCCCTCGCTGGAAGACCACGCCGTACGGTGCGACCGCCGGAAGATTCGGCATCGCGGTCGCAGACGACCGTGTGTTCGGAATTCTCGGATCGCGCGGAATTGTCGCGGTCAGCGCAACAACGGGTACGGAAATCTGGCGCAAGGAGCTCGCGGTAAACGCCTCGACTGCTATCGATATCCAACCGATCTTTTTCAGTGGCAAGATCTTTGTCAGTACCGCGCCTGTCAAAATTGAAGGCAGATCCATGGCGGGTGCTCGCGGCGTGCTGCACGCCTTGTCCGCCGAAACGGGCGAAACACTGTGGACATTCGACACAGTGAAGGGTGATCTATGGGGGCATCCAGAAATCAACTCGGGAGGCGGGGCACGGTTTCCACCGGCGATCGACCCTCGCAGCAATACCCTGTATTGGGCCACGGCAAGCCCCGCACCATCTCCGGGTACCAAAGAATTCGCCAACGGATCAAGCAGACCGGGCGCCAACCTCTATACAAATTCCGCGCTGGCGATCGATATCGATTCGGGGCAACTGCGGTGGCACCATCAGGTACACCCCCACGATCTCTTCGATCGCGATCTGTTACACACGATGATCTCCAAAGTTGATCAGCGCGAGGTCGTGGTCGCAACCGGCAAGGGTGGCGTCGTGGTCGGTCTCCGGCCAAAAGATGGTTCCAGAATTTGGTCAACCAAGGTTGGCCTCCATCGTAATGACGACCTTCAACAACTCGACAGCCCGACCGAGGTCGCTCCTGGCACCTTCGGAGGCGTACTGGCACCACCTGCAAATGCCGACGGCATCGCGTACGTCGCAGTCGTCAACGCGCCGACCACCTTGAACCGCGACGTTCCCAACCAAAAACCTTCCGAACTTGGCAAGAACGATGGTGAAATCGTCGCGATCGATACGGCGGACGGCGCAATCAAATGGTCGACCAAACTGTTCGGCGATCCCTTCGGCGGAATCACGATCGTCAATGATCTCGTTCTCGCCACATTGGTCGATGGCACGCTGGTGGTTATCAATCGCAACGACGGTGCGCAATTGCTCCAGATCAAACTCATTGGTGGAGCAAACGGTCACATGTCAGTGGCCGGAAACATGTTTGTTGTCCCAGTGGACGCCCTCGAATCGCCTCGCCTTGTCGCGTTCGGGCTATGACCCGATGAAGGAGAACACGCCGATCGCAACCTCCGCAGCTAGAACCGGAGTGATTACCGCGACTTCCAGGGTCATCGGTTTGTTGCGAGTGCTCGTCATTTCCGCGGTCCTCGGCACCACGTACCTCGGCAACACATTCCAATCGTCGAACTCCGTGTCAAACATTCTCTTTGAACTACTGGCAGCCGGGGGACTGTCCGCGGTGCTCGTTCCCGCGCTCGTGCGAACGGCTCACGACGATCAATACACCGAGCGATTGGCAAGCGGCGTGCTCGGCGTTGCGACAATTGCGCTCGGTATTCTTGCGCTCGTCGGCGTGCTCTGCGCTCCGCTTATCGCACGGGCGCTGACTACCGGCGCACCACCTGAGATCGCGGCACAACAACTCGAACTTGCGACGTTTTTAGTGCGGTGGTTCGTGCCCCAAATCGTGCTGTACGGGTTCGCAGCGATTGCCACTGCCGTGCTGCATTCCCGTAGGCGATACTTAGTTGCGGCAGCCGCCCCAATTGCGAGTACCGCCGTGATGATCGCTTGTTTCGCGCTATTTCGTATCCAGGCAGGCAGCCACCCGAGCTTCAATATCGACACGACATCAAGACTGTTACTCGCAACTGCCGGTACGGGTGGCGTCCTCGCCTTCGTCGCAACGCTGCTAATACCCGTGTGGCGCGCCGGGATACGTCTCCGTCCGCGAACAGGGTTCCGAGACCGTGAGGTACGGGCACTGCTGCAACACTCAGGTTGGGGAATCCTTCTGAACAGCATCAGCGGGCTGCTCGCAGCAGCACTCGTAATCGCCGGCAACGTCGTGGCTGGGGGTGTCGTCGCAATTCAGGTTGCGTTCGCACTATTTCTTGCGCCGTACGCCATCTTGTCGCAACCCTTGGCTGCAGTCGCGCTCCCAGAACTCACCGATCACACCACATCACACGACACATCGCGTTTTGCATCGACACTGCATTGGACAATCGAAACAATGTGTGCGCTCATGGCGCCTGCCACTGCGGCGTTGATGATTTTTGCACAGCCCGGACTCACCGGGCTTGGGCTGGGTCTCGATCAACGCGGTGCCAAACTCGTGGCAGCCGCCTTGGTTGGCCTGGCCCTCGGACTCGTGCCGTACTCTGGCTTCCTCATCATGGCCAGAGCCCACTACGCGTTCAACGACAGCAAGACGCCAGCGCTCGTTGCGCTGTTGAGCGGCAGTGTTGGGGTGCTCGTAATTATCGTTACCCGTTTCACGTTGCACGAACGCGCGCTCGTCGGGGCACTCGGCTTCGCGCACAGCCTCGCCTTCGCGATCGGTGCTGTAGTGCTCGGTATCACGATGCACCGCCGATCACAATCTCACGTGCTAACTCGACGAGCATTCAACGCCCTCACTTGTGCCACTGGTTCGGCCGTTCCGGTGTGGATAGCTACGACGCAAATCACTGTGCATGGTCGCCTTCAAATGGTCGCGTACTCACTCGTAGGCGCCTCCATCTACTTCGGGCTCTACGCGACTCTGTTACGACTGACGGGATTCGGATCAATCCGTCAACCGGTTGATCTCAGCTCATCAATGCCGCAGCCGCGCTCGTAACGCTGCGAAGATGTTGCGTGCCGCATCACGCGGGTCGGCCATGAGCAGTCCTTTACGCATCAACTTTTCTTTGCCTTTGGTGTACGGCGGATACAGCAATGGCGGGTCGATCTTCGTACTTCGACTATGCACTGCGCGGCGGTGCGATAACGCTTCAAATCCAAACTTTCCGTGATACGCGCCCATGCCGCTTTCGCCAACGCCACCAAATGGCAGATTCGGATTCGAAACGTGCAAGATGGTGCCGTTAATGCACGCTCCTCCACTCGTCGAACGAGCGATGATGTTTTCGGTCTCGGCATCGTCTTCGGAAAAGACATACAAAGCGAGGGGTTTTTCATCCTCGTTGACAAACTCGATCGCGGCATCGAGATCGTCGATCGCAATAATCGGCAGCACCGGCCCGAATATCTCTTCGTGCATTGGCGGGTCGTCACGCGTGATGTTGGTGAGTATCGTTGGTGAGATGTAGCGGCCGTCCACATCCGTGTCTCCACCGGCCGCGAGCGTGCCGCAATGTAACAATTTCTCAAGCCGGTGAAAATGCGCTTCATTCACAATCCGACCGTAATCAGTGCTCTGCTTCGGGTCGGTTCCGTAAAACGCCGTGATCTGTTCGTTCAGCTTGGCTACCAGCGCATCATGCACGCTCGATTCAACCAGCACATAGTCAGGAGCGATGCAGGTCTGGCCAGCATTCAGAAACTTGCCCCACGCGATTCGCTTCGCGGCGATATCGATGTTCGCGTTGCGACTCACAATTGCCGGACTCTTTCCGCCCAGTTCCAGCGTCACTGGAGTCAGGTGTTCGGCCGCGGCGCGCATGACTACGCGAGCAACGCGACTATTTCCGGTGTAGACGATGTGATCAAAACGTTGTTTCAGTAACTCGGTTGTTTCTGCCACTCCTCCGTGCACAATCGTCACAGCCGGATCATTCAACGACCTCACGATTTCGCCCAACACGCGATCAGTCGATGGTGCCAGTTCACTGGGCTTCATGACAACGGCGTTGCCCGCAGCAATTGCCGCGATCGCCGGGAGCAGCAGCAACTGCATCGGGTAATTCCACGGTGCTATCACGGCGACAACACCGAGGGGTTCGTAGTGGAGATGCGATGCTCCGGGTTGAAACGCCATCGGAGTCGCGACCCGCTGCGGTGCCGCCCACGAGTCGAGCGCGGCGCAGGTTTGATCGATATCGGCGATCGTGAACCCAATTTCGGTCGCCCACGCTTCAAATGTTGGCTTGCCGAGATCCTCTCGTAGCGCTGCCAGTAAATCGGCCTCGCGGGTCCGTACCCGTTCTCGCAGGGCTCGCAACGTCGCCTTGCGCCAGGCGATCGTGCGAGTGCGCCCTGCGTCGAACGCCGCACGCGCCTTCGCGACCTCGCTTTCGACCTCGGGTAACGGCGTAACCTCAAGTTCGTGAACACTCATTGATACTCCTTCGTCGGCCAGCCATTCGCCAGGCCCGTTGGTCTTGATCTTGATCTTCAATGCCCGAGATCGTTTGGCATCACTTGCAACTTGCAACCGAACCAATACTCGTCAAGTATTCCACTTTCTCGAAGCCCAACGCGGAGTTCTAGCCATGACAATCACGCCCGACAACAAAGACTGGACGTGGGTGCTTTCGCGGCCATGTCCGGAATGCTCATTCGCTACGCAACTCCACGAGCGCCAACACATCTCGACCATGATTCGTTCCAACGCCGAACTCTGGTGCTCCGCACTGGCCCAACCCAAACCAGAGCTGCGGTTTCGGGATGAACACTGGTCGATTCTCGAATACGGATGTCATGTGCGAGATGTATACGCCGTGTATCAAACCCGGGTGCACCGAATGTTGACCGAAAACGGCCCTCACTACGACAACTGGGATCAAGACATCACAGCGCGCGACGACGACTACGCAAACCAGGATGCTGCGGACGTGGCGAGGCAACTCGAAGCCGCCGCCGAAGTACTCGCGCTCACATTCGAGAGTATTACGTCTGACTATCAATGGCAGCGCACCGGATTCCGCAGCGACGGGTCGAGCTTCACGATCGAATCAATCTCGCGTTACATGATCCACGACACGATCCATCACCTCGTCGATATTGGGCTTACTCCTACCGACGCGGGCGCAACATCACGAAATCCGGCTTAAACGAGCGCCTTTGCACCAGCCATCACGGCAGGTGCGAGCGCGGTCGCCGTTGGAAGTAGCTGTTCGCAAAAGAACCGCGTAGTTCGCACCTGATCCGAGCCATCGCCATTCGCCACCGCTATGCGCGCACTTCGCGCCATGAGCTCGCCAGCCGTCAACATCGCCATGAGTCGCAGGTATGGAGTGGCGCCCGCAAGAACATCGTCGTTGTTGTCGCAAGCCAACAGCCATTCGGTTGTCGTGCGCGCGGCGATGAGTGCATCACGCAACGGCGCCGCGCTACTACGTACCTCGTCCATCCTCTCAGTCGCAGCAATCGATTCCTCGATGCGTGCCAGATGTTCACGCACCACATCGCCACCTCGCAGCCCGAGTTTGCGTCCAACCAAATCGATAGCCTGAATACCGTTCGTTCCTTCGTAGATCATGGCAATGCGTGAATCGCGAAGATGTTGCGCGGCACCGGTTTCTTCGATGAACCCC